>Ga0299915_10002682_pt1 | contig 12957 bp, 13 predicted proteins | sample RVTome_13_FD_200263 | JGI IMG/M metagenome (GOLD analysis project Ga0299915, IMG submission 200263) | Soil microbial communities from uranium-contaminated site in the Upper Colorado River Basin, Wyoming, United States - RVT92D227 (version 2) ...
ACGCGGGCCGCGCGGATTAGACTAGGGGCCGATGGAACTCAAGGTCAAACGCATCCATCCCGCGGCCAAGCTGCCCGTCTACGGTCACCCCGGCGACGCGGGACTCGACCTTTTCTCGGTCGAAGACTTGACGCTCGCTCCCGGCGAGACCAGGGCGGTCCCGACCGGGATCCAGGTGGCCATTCCCCCTGGGCACGTCGGCCTCGTCTGGGATAAGAGCGGGATCTCCTTGCGGGGCGTCCATCGGCTGGCCGGGGTCGTCGACGCGGGCTATCGGGGGGAGGTCCGGGTCGTCATGGTCAACCTGGGCGGCGACCCGTTCCAAGTCAAGACGGGGATGAAGATCGCCCAGCTGCTCATCCAGACGGTGGCCGCGGTCACGGTCGTGGAAAGCGACGACCTGGACAACACCGCGCGCGGCGAGGGCGGATTTGGCTCGACCGGGCTTTATTAGGGACCATCGCGCGCCTCGGGATGAGGGTCATCGACTCCCGGCCTCCCGGGGGCGGGCCGTTTCCGGCTGGCGTCCTGTTCTGATATAATCGCGGCCATGACGGCGGGATCGAAGCCGCTCCTCCGCTCCACCCTGATTGTCAGCTTCTTCACTGCCTTCAACGGCGCCTTCAACTATCTCACGCTCGTCGTCCTGGCCTCCCGGTTCGGCGCCGGCCGGGAGATGGACGCATTCTTCGCCGCGACGACGGTTCCGCAGCTGATGACGGCCGTCCTTATGGCGACGTTGACCCTCGCCTTCATCCCCGTTTTCATCGAGGCGCGGACGCGGGACGAGGCGAACGCCTGGAAGGTCGCCAGCGTCCTGGCCAATGTCATCTTCCTAGTCCTCGTCCTCCTCGCTTCGGCCGGGCAGATTTTCGCCGTCGACCTCGTCGCCCTCACCAACCCCGGCTTCGGAGGCGACACCCTGGCCCTGGCGACGTCCCTCTTCCGCTATCTCATCCTTGCCGCCGTGTTTTCGGCGACCTCCCTTGTCCTGGCCGGCCTCCATTATTCCCGACAGGAGTTCCTCCGGCCTTCCCTGGCGCAGGGGCTCAACAGTCTGGTCACGTTTCTCAGCGTCGTTTTTCTGGGCCGCGTCCTGGGCATCCGGAGCGTGGCCGTGGGAACACTGGCCGGGTCGGTCCTCCAGTTCGCCTTCCTCCTGCCTGTGCTGTTGGCGCGCGGCCGGTACAGCCCCAGCCTCGACCTCAGGATGAAGGAAGTGAGACGGTTCGCGGCGGTCATGCTGCCACTGCTGGCCGGGTCGATTTTTTACAAGGCCAACGCCGTGGTCGAGCGGTTCATCGCCTCGAAGCTCGGCGAGAGCCGCGTCTCCTATCTGGGCTATGCCTTCAAGATCATCTCCGTCCTGCAGCTCGTCATGGCCCAAGGGCTGTCGACAGCCATCCTGCCGCGCATGTCCGAACAGTCCGCGGCCGGAGACACCAGGGCGCTGCGCGAAACGGTGGAGAAGGGGATCCGGGCGACTCTGCTGGTGACGGTCCCGGTTTTCGTCGGCCTCCTCTGCGGCGCGACCGAGGTCGTCCGCGTCGTTTTTGAACGGGGGGATTTCAGGCGGCCGACGACGGAGGCCGTCGCCGTGGCGCTCGCGGCGTACCTGGGGTACTTTGCTGTCGGCGTCGTGGCCGCTCCGGTCCTCAACGCCTTCTACTCACTCCAGAAAACGGCCCTGGTGGCCGTGATCGGAGTGGCGGGTTTCGCCTTTTACGTGGGGCTCGCCTTCATCCTCGTCGGGCCGCTGTCCTATCCCGGCATTGCCCTGGCCATCTCAGTCCAGTCCCTGCTTTCGCTGGCCGTCATGATCGTCGTCCTGCAGAGGAAGGTCGGGGAATTCGCCTGGCGGCCGATCCTTATCTGCCTCGCGAAGTCCGGCCTCGGGTCCGGCCTGGCGGTGCTGGCGGTTGTCGCGGCCCGGAGGCTGGTGGGTTCCTGGCTTGGCTATCCCTACGATCTCCTCGTCTTCGCGGCCCTCGGGGTCGCGGTCTACGGCTTCTCGCTGGTTTTGTTCCGGACCGAGGAGTTGAGCTACCTCAACCTGGCGGGCCTGTTTCGCCGCGGCCGCCGCGTCGAGAATATCCGCTGAACGAAACGCGCCGCGCCCTAGGCCTTTTCGAGGACGGCCAGCGTTTCGAGATGGGGCGTGTGGGGGAAGAAGTCGAAGGGGGCGATGAGCCGGACGACGTAGCCGCGGCCGGCGAAAGCCTCCAGGTCCCTCGCCAGGGCTTCGGCGTTGCACGAGACGTAGATAATGCGAGGAATGTTTAAGGTCAGGACGTGTCTTAACGCTTTGGACGTCAGGCCTTTCCGCGGCGGGTCGAGGACCAGGACGTCGACGGCCTCGGCGAGCGACGGCCGCAGGGCCTTTTCGACATAGCCCGGAATGAACCTGCAGTTCTGGACGCGGTTCGCGGCGGCGTTTTCTACAGCCGCGGCGATATTCTCCGGGCTCGCGTCGAGGCCGGTCACCTCACCGGCTTCGCCCGCCAGAAAGAGTTCGATCGGGCCCGCGCCGCAGTAGAGCCCGAGGACCCGGGCGTCCTTTTTGAGCGCCGCCACCTCCGCCGCGATCCGGCCGTAGAGGAGTTCGGCCGCCCGGGTATTCGTCTGGAAGAAGGTCTGAGGGTAGATGCGGAACGTGAGGCGGCCGAGTTTCTCTTCGATCCGCGGCACGCCGGCGAGGAGGCGGAGACGCTCGAAGCTCACGACATCGGAGACCCGGTCCGAGCGGATATGGTATATGCACTGGAGTCCGGGGCAGCGGGCGGCCAGGTCCGCGGCGAGGGGCCCCAGGTCCGGTTCGATCTCGCCCGTCGTAACGAGCGCGAGCATGAGTTCTCCCGTCCGTTTCCCCTCCCGGACCATGAGGTGGCGCAGGAACCCTTTCCTCGTCGTGTAGTCGAAGGCGGGCCAACGGGCCTTCCGGACGAACTCGAGGACGGGCGGGAAGAGAACCTCGACGGCGGCCCCGAAGATGGGGCAGACCTCCAGGGGGACGGTCCTCTGCCAGGCGCTGAATTCCGCCGCTCTCTCGCGGAGGCCGAGGACGACCGTGCCGTCCCGTTCGTCGAAGGAGAACTCCATCTTGTTCCGATAGCCATAGAGGTCGGGGGACGGTGCGATCGGCGCCCATGGGGCGCGATCGACCGCAGGCCCGAGCCGGGATCTCAGCGTCCTTCGGAGGCCCTCGTCTTTGAAGCGAAGTTGTTCGGTGTATGAGAGATCCTGATACCGGCAGCCGCCGCAGAGGCCGAAGTGGGGGCAGCCGGGCGCGACGCGTGAGGGGGAGGGCGTCTCGACCCGGATAAAATCCGCCCAGACGCCGCTTCGGCCCCGGCGGACGAGCCGGGCCCGGACCGTATCGCCGGGGAGGCCCTCGCGCAGGAGCGCCGTTTCTTTTCCCGCGCGGCCGCGACGGAGGCCCGACCCGAGGTCGAGGTCCTCGACTAAGACACTCTCTTCCGGCGCGCGGAAGCGCTCGAGGAGGGCCCGGACCTTGGCCGTCGGGAAACCCACGACATTGTCGTAATCTCCCTTGATCTGGGCGACGAAGGCATCACCCACGTCCTGGACGGCGTAGGCCCCAGCTTTATCCGGGAAATCGCCCCGTTCGAGATAGGCGTCGATCATGTCTTCCGTGAGCGGCCGGAACGTGACCCAGGTGAGCTCGTAGTTCGCCAACAACCGGTTTTCGTCCCGGCGGTAGATGGCGACACCGGTGATGACCCGATGGCGCTTTCCGGAAAGTGCCTGCAACATTCCCCGCGCCTCGCTGCGGTCAGAGGGCTTGCCCAGGAGGCGGGGGCCGACGGCGACGACCGTATCAGCGCCGATGACCGTAGCGGCGGGAAATGCTTCGCCGCCGGCCCTGGCCTTCCGGACGGCGGCCTCGACGGCGAAACGAACAGGGTCCTTTTCCCGGATGACCGATTCATCGATGTCCACAGGATAAACGAGGAACTCACCGGCGATGTTGGCCATGAGTTCACGGCGGCGCGGCGAGCGGGAGGCGAGGACGATCGTCGGTCCGGACATCGCCCCCCATTTTACCTCAACAGGGACCTTTGGCCAGCAGGAAGGCGAAAATCCGGGACCTCGACCGGCCAGAACCAGCCGGCCTCGCCCGAGAGGGAACGTTTTCCCGGCCAACGGCCGTTCTGAGAATGAGCGAGGCCGTCCGGGCCGGCTGATGTGAGCGGGCGCTATCGGCTCAGCGCGGGCCAGCTCTGCAATCGGGACATATCGCCCGTAAAGAAGAGCGCTGTCGATTTGGGCTCGAGGTTGACGGTGAAAGAGCTCGTGTCCCGACCGTCGATAGTCTTGGCGAAAAGGCTAGCGATGACTTCAACGCGGCGGGGGAGCTGGAACGTCCGCCGGCCGCCTCGGACCGTATGGACGCCCAGGAGTTCGCGGCTCGCATAGAGGACGTCGCCGGCATCGCTGTAGATGTGGACGCCCGCATACTTGGCGATGCCGCGAAGAACGGACGCCGGCAGGTTCGGCCCGGCCGAATAGACGCTTTTCCAGGCCGGGAATTCCTTGACCGCGAACCCGGGCCGGCAATTTCCCTGTGAATAGACGACTTGGCCGAGGATGCGAGCCTCCGGGTCGTCGACGTAGAAGAGGGGCGCCAGCTTGAAGTTCGTCCCCCAGACAAGATCGGGGTCGAGTTCGGCGGTCGCCGGATGCGCGAAATCTGTGACGTGGACGAGCGGGCCCCAGGGCTGCTCGCCCGACCCAAACCGGAAACCCGTCAGGTCCTCCATGTTCCGAACGCCGGGCCGGTCCTTGATGTAGCCCGGCGCGTAGATCCAGAGCGCGACCCGGCCGTCGCGCCGCAATTCTGTCTTCAAAGCCGCCCGTCGCGGCTCATCTAACCTCAGCGGATTCAAGAAGATATAGAGCTTGTAGGGCCCGAGCTTCCCCTCCAGGAAATCCTGGAGGAGATAGACGTCGAAGGGCGCGCCCATTTTCGGCAGCCCCCACAGCCGCTGCTGGAAGATGAGCGGGAGGTCGAGGTTGTAGCGCGAGGTCTCGTAGAAAAAGCTCTCGTCGTCGATGAGGACGGCGACTTCGGCCGCCGGTCGGCGGTCGAGCCCGAGCGCGAATTCGCCAAGCTCGCGGAATTCCTTAAGCAGGGGGGCAAACGCCGGCTCTTTGACCGCGTCGACCTTCCACAGGGCCCACCAGCAGCCTTCGGCGTGGGTGAGAAAGTGGGCCAGGTTGCGCCGCAGAATGGTCCGGCTGTCGGCGAGGGTCTTCACCTGCCCGTAATTCGGGTCCTGAGAATCGGCATGGGTTCGCGTGTCGTCTTCGATGAGCAGGAGTTTGCCGCCCAGGCGCACGGACTCGGCCGGCAGCATGGACGGGCTGTCGCCGCCCATGCCCCGGTAACCGTAACTGTAAGGACTCACCAGGAAGTCGACGAAGGGCGAGGCGAGGACGCGGCGGAGGCCGAGGTGGCCGGAGCGCTGGTAGGTCGAGAAGTCGGAGTCGGGCCGCTCGCGGAAGAAGCCGCCGTTCCAGGCGAGGTCGAGGAGATAGCCGTAAAACGCCCCGGCTAGACGTCCGCCGCCCGTCGCCTCCTTGACCGTCCGGCAGAGGTCGATGACGGCGTCGGAGCAGAGCTCCGCCAGGGCCGCGAAATAATCGATGACGTCCTGCTCCTTCGCCGGGTCTCGAAAGGTGTAGAGCCCCGCTTCGAGCTGGCGCGCGGCCGGAGGGACCACGGCCGTCTCAAAAGAGGCCGCGGGGTCGCCCCAGGCGGCGCGCAGCCGGGCCTCGTCTCCGCCGTAGCGGGCGCGGAGCCAGCCGCGGAAATAGTCGCGCATCGGCCGGCTGTAGTCGCCGCAGGGCCAATACATGGAGGACTCCCCCTTGACCCACTCGCCCGTGTGACCGGCGCCGACCTGGTAGGCGATGACCCGGTCGAAGAGGCCGGCGCGGCGGAGGTGTTCGATCAAGGCCCGGAGAAAAGCCTTGGCTTCGTCGCGCCAGACCCGGGAGGCAAAGGACATCCCGTTCCGTGTCCCGTCGTCCTTGAGCTCGCATTCATCGGGGTGGGCCTTCTCCCACCAGTCGCCATGGCCGGTCTCGAGGTAGATGCGGAGATGGAAAAGGGCCCGCGGGTCGGCCTCGATGACCCGCTCGAAACGGGCTTCGACGGTCGAAAAATCGAAATCCCCGGAGCGGCCCGGTCCGGGCCCGACCCACTCCGTTCCTTTGCCGACGTCAAAGGCATAGATGTGGACCCCGGTTGCGGCGTTGAGCCGGGCCTGCGCGGTGAATTCCCAGCCGTCGGGCCGGGGAGCGGACACCCAATTGATGGCGGGGAAGATGGGCTGACCGTCGAGGAAGAGCGCCGGGCTCCCGTTGTAGGGCCTGACCTCGGCTCTGCTGACGCCGCCCGGCGGGACGACGCTCGGGCTCTTTTTCGGGGCCGGCCGTCCGTCAAGCGCTGTTTTCGGCGCCATCGCGAGCGGCCCGTTCTTGGCCAGGAATGTGAACGGCGCCCATTTGAGAAGGTCACGTCTCTTCATGCCGGCCTCCTTCGCGTGTCCGGACCGGAGGGGCCCAGACGGGTCGAGGGGAATTATAATCAATTCCGGTCACGTGGGGGGAGGCCGCCGGGAAAAAACTCCCTGGCCGATTGCCGGCTTCGTCTTACTAAGCCGGGCGAAATATAGTTGACTCCATATTTCCTCATCGCCCGGCTAGTACTCGGGGAGCAGCAAGGATCATGCAAAGTATATTTTGCTCCCCGTAGTAAATATGTTATGAATCGCATGGCTGGGGTGTTTTAGGATGAATATCAAGCTCCTGAGCGCCGACACGCCCGAACTGTTGGGCCAAATCCGCCAGCTTTTTCGGGAATACCAGGAATCCTTGAATGTCGACCTCTGCTTCCAGGGCTTCGAGGAGGAACTCGCGGGACTGCCGGGAAGATATGCGCCCCCGAAGGGCGCCTTGTTCGTCGCTGTCGACGGAGAAAAGACGGCGGGTTGTGTCGCGCTCCGCGAGATCGCGCCCGGGGTCTGCGAGATGAAACGCCTCTATGTCCGGCCCAGCACCCGCGGCCGAGGGCTGGGGCGGCGCCTCGCGGAGGCGGCCATCGCCGAGGGGCGGCGCCTCGGCTATCGTCTCATGCGCCTTGATACGCTCGAACAGCTGAGGGAGGCGATCGGTCTCTACGAATCTTTGGGCTTCCGCCGGATCCCGTCCTACTACGCCAATCCCCTCCCGGGCGTCATTTATTGGGAACTCCGGCTCACGGCTTAAGAAGGCGCCGGGCATTCGCCCCCGTCGGCCGTTCTTGACAGCTCGTGGAGGCTCGCTTTCCCCACCTCGAATGCCGTTTTAATTCTCGAGGAGGACATCGTCTATCAGGCCTATTGTCTCTTCGTGACCTCGACCGTTCCGACCGACATCCCCGCCCCGGTCAACCTGACGGGCCAACGAGTGCTCAACCGCGCGCTCCTTCTTCAGGAGCATATCAACGTCCTGACCTGGTCGCCCAGACCCACCGGACCTCCGGTCGACGGCTACAGGATCTATGCCCTCGAGAACGGGACAAAGGCCCTCCTGGGCGAGGTGGGCTCTTCGACCACGCATTTTTGGCACCGGAACGTTCGGCAGACCGGGCGATATCAATACGCCGTCGCGGCCCTGGATAGAGAAGGCCGGGAGGGGAATCCCGCTTGCGTCATCATTGATGGGTCGAGCCGGCCCAGCGCCGGGACGTTTTTCAAGCTGGGGCTTCTTCTCTTCGACGGCGGATTCTATCGGGAATCGGGCGAGGCTCTCCAGAAGTGCGCCCTCTGGACACGGAAAAATTCAACCTCTTCACCGTGAACGCCTGGTTGGGCCATTTGCAGGACCTGCTCGGCGAGCGGGAAAAGGCGCTCGATTTCTACCGCGAAGCGTTGAAGAACGATACGGGCCGCACCATGCGCCACGACCAGTGGGGCCTGAAGGTCGACCGCGCCTGGGTCGAGGAGCGCCTGAAAACGCCCTTTACTTGGAAACGCTGAGTTATTTGCGGACCCGGAGGCGGATGATGGTCAGGTAGTCCGCCGGGCTGGCCCCCATCCCCGGACCCTTGAGGTATTCTTCCTCGTGCGGGCCGGCGAGCCGATAGCCCTTCTCCTTGATGAAGGCGTGAAGGCGCTCGATGGCCGGCGTCTCCTGGTCGTAAGGTCCGACGTGGAGGATCTCCGCCACCTCGCCGTACTCCCAGGTTTCGATGCGGACCCCCGTCGTTCCCGCCGGGAGCTCGGTGACGGTAGCGGGGAGGGGCAGGGCGTAGAGCCCGACCCATTGGTCCTTGGGCTTATCGCCGGCGCCCAGCCAGCGGGCCCGCGGCGCGGCCATCTGGGCACCGGGCAGGCTGAAGAACGTCTTGAACAGCAGGCCGAAGGCGGACTGGCCGGCGACGTTGGGGTCTCCCTTCGCCTCGACGACCAGCACTTTTTGGTCAGGCATGGTCCTTAGGCGCGGTTCTTTGAGCTCGTCGGAAGCCCGGAAATCCTGACCCGACCAGGCGAAACAAGCCAGGATCAGGACTCCCGGCAGGGGAAATATCTTGGATCTTAGCCCGTCCATGGACGTCCTCCTTTCCGGCCAGGGCATTGTAGCGCTCCTCCGCGCCCCTGGCAAGTCCCTGGGGAGGAGGGCCCGTCACCCCTTTTTTCACCTCAAAGGGGCATTGATTTTCCGGGCCTTGGGCGATATAAATATATCAAGAGGGCGGAAAGCCCCCACGGTATCGAGGTTTATTTCCCTGAGGCGATGAGGGAAGGATGGAAGCACGGCAGAAACAGGCCGCAGTTGCCGCTGTCCTTTTTCTCTTTCTGGCGGCGGGCCCCGCAGCGCTCTCCCGGCCCAATTTGTCTTCCTCAGCGGGTCAGGCGGGCACGCAGGCCGGAGCGCAGACGGGAACGATCTGCGTTCATTATCTTGGCCATGCCTCGTTCATGTTCGAGTTCGATAACGGTGTCACCCTGCTCGCCGATTACGGCCGCTCGCGCTCATACGGACTCGACAGCCCCATTTACGGGATCGGGGACTTCCGGCCCGACATCCTCCTCTATACCCACACCCACCATGAGGACCACGCCGGCGGCATCGCGCCCAAGAACATTCCCACAGTCATCAAGGGCCCGGACATGCTCCAGTTCAAAGGCATCCGGCTGCGGCCCGTCCCGACATATGAACAGAGTTTGGAAACCTTCGATAATTACAGCTATATCATTTCCTATAAGGGGATCAACATCCTGTTCTTCGGCGACCCCCAAGCCCTCATCGCCAACGTCGCTAAGCCCGAGGTCCGGAGCAGCGTCCAGGCCGATTATGCCGGGACCTTCGACCTGCTCCTTCTCCCCATCGGCCACATCGAGGACATCGTTCCGGCCGCGGCCGAATTTCTGGCCCTCTTTCAGGCGCAGCGTGTCGTCCCGATGCATTACTGGAGCCCCCAGGAGCGAGTGAATTTCCTGTCCATCCTGCGCGGCAAGGTCGAGACGGAGAGGAAGCCCTATGTCTTCGAGGCTCCCGGCGGGCCGCGGCTGTGTCTCGACCCTCCCCGGGGGGGAATCGACTCCATCCGCGTAATCAGTCTCGAGCCCGCAGTCTATGCGCCCCGCCGCCGGCCCTAGGACGGTCGGGCTCCGCACGCTCTTATCCGGGGAATGATTCTCCGCTCCTCCGACCCCTTGAGTTCATAAAAGTCCCCCGGCGAAGAGGTTCCCCTTCCCCCACTCGGGGAATCCCTGGCGTCGTTTCCCCATCCGCTAGGGGGGTTTCAGCCGGACTTCGCTGCCGAGCTCTTGCTGAGAGCAGAAGGAAGGATTCCTCCCGGCGGCAAGAAGAGCCGTTCTTACTACGGGGAGCAGAATATACTTTGCATAATCCTTGCTGCTCCCCGAGTACTAGCCGGGCGATAAGGAAATATGGAGTCAACTATATTTCGCCCGGCTTAGTAACTGTCGAACGGCTTACTGGTATTTCCCCATGATGTAGTTCTCAAGGTGATTGATCGTGACTTTTTGCTCTTCCATGATCGCCTTGACGATGTCCCCGATGGAAACGACTCCGATGAGTTTCCCCTCTTTGCAGACGGGGAGATGCCGGATGCGTTTATCGGTCATCAGGGCCATGCATTCGTCGGCGGACGTGTCGAGGTGGACGCCGAACAGCTGGGTCGTCATGATATCGCGAACGGGCGTATCCTTGGAGAGTTTGCCGTGCAGGACAACCTTCCGGGCATAGTCCCGTTCGGACATGATGCCGACGATATCGTCCTTCTCGATGACCATCAGCGCCCCGATGCCTTTCTCGGCCATGAGCTTCAGGGCCACGAAGACCGAGGCGTTCGGGCCGATGGTCCAGACCTGATGGCCTTTGTCGTCCAGGATTTGCTTGACCGTGATCATCAGCTCCTCCTCACTTGGGCCTGAGCCGGGGGACGGCCGCGGCGTGGGCACGGGACGCAACCTGGGCTCAGCCGGGAATGACCTTAATTTTATAGCGAATCGGCCGCGGGTTGTCAAACGACCCGGCCGCGGCGCAAAGCCCCTCTGACCGGCCCTCCCCCACGGCTTCTTTACCCGTTCGCCAGCGCCGGGGAGTCGAGGGTTTGACAACTTATTGACACAACCATGACAACTGCCCGGCCCCGGGAAATATCTTTTGTTTGGAGTGAAGCTCGTGGAGGACGATGGCATGGCCAGAGCAGGGATCCCGAGGAGAGAAAGAAGCTTAGGCCGCACGGTCCTGGGCCGGAGCCTGAGCCTCTTCCTTCTCGGCAGTGAGGACGCGGCGGCGGTGCCCTTGAAGATCCGGCTCAATTCGTCCCTGGGCCCGGCCGCGAGGGGGGAGGCCCTGCAGCCATGAGAATCTTCCTGACCGGAGCCACGGGTTTCATCGGGATCCATTTGACGTATTACCTGGCCGCCCGCGGCCATTCCGTCCGGCTTCTTTCCCGGCCGACGTCGGACCTGACGCCGTTCGCCGGGCTGCCGGTCGAGGTCCGGGCCGGAGATATCCTGGACAAGGGCAGCCTCGACGATGCCATCGCAGGCTGCGACGCTGTTTTCCATCTGGCCGGCTACGCCAAGAATTGGGCCCAGGACCCGGGAACCTTTTTCCGCGTCAATGTTCTCGGGCTGCGGCATGTGCTGGAGGCGGCCCGGCGGCACAAGGTCCAGCGAACCGTCTTTACCTCGACTTCGGTCACCTGCGGGCCCTCCTCGGGCCGGCCGGTCACGGAGAGCGATGTCCGGAGGGTCGATTTTTATACGGAATACGAGCGGACCAAATCCCTGGCGGAGAGGGAAGCCCGGCGTTACGCCCGCGCCGGCCTGGATGTCGTCATGGTCAATCCCACGCGGGTGTTCGGTCCCGGGGCCCTGACCGAAGGCAATTCGCTCACCAAGATGATCCAGCTCTACCTCGAGGGGAAATGGCGCCTCATCCTGGGCAACGGCCGGGCGGTGGGGAACTACGGCTTCATCGAAGACGTGGTGGCGGGACACTGGCTGGCCTTGCAGCGCGGCCGGCCCGGGGAAAAGTACATCCTGGGGGGGGACAATCTGGATTATACGAGCTTTTTCCGGACCCTCGCCTCCGTTTCCGGATGCCGCCACCGGATGATCCACGTCCCGCCGCGGCTGGCTCTGGCCGTGTCCAGGCTCGAGGCCCTGCGGGCTTCCCGTTCGGGTCACTATCCCTTGATCACGCCGTCCTGGGTGCGGACGTTCTTGGCCGACTGGGCCTTCTCCTCGGAAAAGGCGCAGCGGGAACTGGGCTACAGGACGACACCTTTCGCCCGGGCGGTCGAAAGGACCGTCCGTTGGCTGCGTCCCTCTCCGGCAACGCAAAGGAGCGCCGACGATGAAAGCCTGGATCGACTTCCTGAACCCCTCGACCCTGTGCAGGTCTGAGGACGTCAAGCCCTCGGTCATCCTGCTTCTGGCCGCGGTCATCCCGACGCTCCACCGCTATTTCGGCTCGATGGAGTTCGCGGGCCGCGCGCTCGGCGTGACGAGCGAATCCGCGGCGGCGGCTTACATGTTCGGGACGGCCGGCCTCCTGCTCGGCGTCCTGCCGCTCACGATCGTTCGTTTCGTTTTCAAGGAACCGTGGCGGAATTTCGGGCTCGGGCTCGGCCGTTGGCGCGAGGGCCTCCTTCTCGCCGGCGTCCTGTTCGTCCTCATCGCGGCGACCCTCCTCCTCCCCTCGTCCCAGACGGCGGAGATGAGGAGTTTCTATCCGTTCGACAAGAGCGCGGGCGGTTCGCTCTTCGCCTTCCTGCGGCTCGAGCTTCTCCGCGGGGTCTTCTTCTACACGGCCTGGGAGTTCTTTTTCCGCGGCTTCATGCTCTTCGGCCTGCGGCCCTACCTGGGCGACTGGCTGGCCGTGTGCGTCCAGACCATTCCCTCGTGCCTGTGGCACATCGGCCTGCCGGCGGGGGAGATCTTCGCCTCCATCGCCGCTGGCGTTCTGTTCGGCATCCTGGCGCTCAAAACAAGATCCATCTGGTGGGTTTGCCTGCTTCATTTCTTGATCGGTTGCGGAACCGACGGGCTCATCGTCCTCACGTCCTGAGTGACGGGGGAACTAGGAGGGACGTCATGAACATCCTGGTTACCGGAGGAACGGGTTTTATCGGCAGCCACCTGGTCGAGGCGCTCGTCCGGGACGGCCATCGGGTGCGGACGGTGGCCAAGGACAATCGGAATTCCGAGGTCCTGGAATCCCTGGGCGTCGAGGTCGTGATCGGCGACCTGAACAACGGGCTCGCCTGGGCGCCGCTCCTCGAGGGCGTCGAGTGCGTCTACCATCTGGCCGGCGTCACGCGGGCCCGGACCAACCGGGAATACTACGAGGGGAACTATCTTGCCACCAAGAAGTTCCTCGGCCTGTGCGCGGCCTACGCGCCGAGGC
>Ga0299915_10002683_pt1 | contig 12957 bp, 16 predicted proteins | sample RVTome_13_FD_200263 | JGI IMG/M metagenome (GOLD analysis project Ga0299915, IMG submission 200263) | Soil microbial communities from uranium-contaminated site in the Upper Colorado River Basin, Wyoming, United States - RVT92D227 (version 2) ...
CCGAGGAGATTGTCCCTGTAATCGCCCAGGCGTTCGGTGACCGAGCCCGCCTTGGCGTAGATCCGCTCCGCCGCGCTCCAGCCGAGGTGGACTTGGCGATTGACGGCCTTCTGGAAGGAACGGCCTTGCGGGGCGAGGAAGATGAAGGAGACGAAAACAAGCAGGACGGCCGCGCCGGCGAAATAGGGCTGGAGGGACGGCCGGAGGAGGATGTCGGGCACGAGACGGAATTTCTTCCGGGCGGTCGGGATGGCGCTGAGCCGGGCCAGGAGGGCCTGTGAGGGCTCGAGCTCCGGCCAGTCGGCCACCGCCGCTTCGATCTTCCGGAGGCCGGCCAGTAAGGCCTGACAATCGGGGCAGGCCGCCAGATGGTCTTCGACGGCCCGGCGGAGGGCCGGGTCCAGGGTGCCTTCAAGATAAGCGGAGAAAAGCTCTTGCGGCCGTTCGCAGGTCATGGCTCGCCTCCTCTTTTTTCTTCGACGACGCGGGCCAGGGCCAGGCGGGCCCGGTTGACCCGGGACTTGACGGTCCCCAAGGGGAGGTCGAGCACCTGGGCGATCTCCTCATAGGACCGGCCCTGGAGATCCCGGAGGATGACCGCCATCCGCATGTCCGAAGAGAGGCTGTTGAGGCTTTCCCAGACGAGTCTCCGGTTCTCCTCGCGCTCCAGGGTTTCCTGGGGGTTGCCGGCCAAAGGCGCGGGGGCCGTGCGCTCGTCGAAATCATCGCGCTGCGTCCGTTGCCACTTGGTCCGGCGATATTCGTCGATGAGGTGGTTCTTGGCCAGGGTCAGCAGCCAGGCCGTGAAGCTTCTCTGGAAGTCAAACTTCGGGAGGGCGCCGTAGAGCTTGAGAAAGACCTCCTGGGTCTGGTCCTCGGCCTCCTGATGGGAACCGGAAAACTGGTAAGCCAAGTTGAAGACCCGTTTCGCGTATGCGTTCACCAGAGCCTCCCATGCTCCTGGGCGGCCATCCAGGCAATCCCGAATCGTCGCTTCCAAATTCGCTTCATCCATGAGGCTTGACGAAAATCCCCTGGCAAAAGTTCCCGAGGCTCATATTCTAATTCAAGGGGCGGGGAGGAGGAAGTCTTCTTGGAGGGGAAGGCGGGCCACGTCGTGCCGCTCGCCGCAGATTAAAGTTATATCTATAGCGGCCGTTCCTCTGGCCATGAGGCCGCTCGTCTGCGATAATGGCCTCTGAGGCGCAACGGATTCGCTCCGCGCGCTGTTTAGGACGTGTGAGATGGATGATCAGGCGCTGATGGCGAAGGTCCAGGCCGGCGACGAGGCCGCTTTCGCAGAGATTATGACGGCTTATAAGGATCGGATCGTGAACTTCCTGTACCAGTTCGTCGGCGACTATCAGAAGGCCGTGGAGCTCTCCCAGGAGACGTTCCTCAGGGTCTATTTCAAAGCCGACCGCTACCGCCCCATCGCGCCCCTCTCTTCTTGGATCTATGCCATTGCGGCCAACCTGGCCAGGACGGAGATCAAGCGGACGCGGCGCAAGGCCACTGTCTCGCTCGAGGACCTGCCCAACGGCTATGCGGCCGGAGCTTTCGCCCAGGACCCTCCCGACCCGGGGCTCGTCCGCAATCTCCGGGAGGCCCTGGCCGGACTTCACCCGCGTTACCGGATCCCGGTCGTCCTTAAGGACGTGGAGGGGTTCTCCCAGGAGGAGATCGCCCGCATCATCAACCGGCCCATCGGGACGGTCAAGGCCCGGATCAGCCGCGGGCGGGAGTACCTGAAACGGAAGCTCGAGAAAGCCGCCTCCGGGACGACGGACACGACGCGGAACGAGGTGAGGGAACATGGACAAGCATGAACTTTTATTCCCCCAGCTGCCAGCCGTCGCCGCGCCCGAGGACTTTGAACAAAGTGTCCTGGCGCGGCTGGGGCAGGAGAAGGAGCGCCGGGCCCGGAGCGCGCGCCAAGTCCGATTCGCCTACGCCGGCGCCGCGGCTCTTATCCTGGTCGGGTTCATCGTCCTGGCTGTGCCGCGCTTGGCCGAGCGGGCAGCGCCGGCGCTCGTGGCCGAGAGGGACGCGGCGGCGCTGTCGAGCGCTCTGGGGATCGCGCGGCCGATCGAGGCCCGCATGCGGTGGGCCGTCCCGGCCTCCGCTTCCTCCGATATCGTTCCCGTTCTCGAAACGCTGGATTACGGGAGCGAGGTCCGCAGCGTGAGCAATACCGGAAGAACGGTTTATATACTGGAGCAGATTTCCGAGGGGAGGCCCGCGGGGATTAAGTACTAGGAGGTTAGGGGTCATGAAAGGGACGACAAAAATGCTCGCTGCTATCGCCGCGACACTCGTCGTTAATCTGGGATTGACGGCCGGGCCGGTCCCCTCGGCCGCCGCCGAGCGGGATGTCACGGCGATCACCAAAAAGGTTTTTCCTTCGGTGGTCCGGGTCGAGGCGAAGATGGCCGGCGGGATCATGATCGCCTCCGGGGTCGTCGTCGACGACAACGGACACATCGTCACGACCGCCGGCGTTTCCTCCCGCGACGGCCGGATCACGGTGAGGACCGGCGACGGGCGCATGAGCGAAGCGGATTTCGTGGGCTTCGACCCTGAAACCCGGCTGGCTCTGATCCGGGCGAAGGAGACGGGGCTGACGCCCATCGCCCTGGGCCAGCCGACCGACATCGCCGAGGGGTCGTGGGTTTGTCTCGTCGGCATCTCGCCCGAGTCCAAACCCGCCGTGGTTCAGGGGATCGTCAGCTCCATCGCCGAGGACAAGATCCGTCTCAATATCTGGTCGACCGGCCGGACGAGCGGCAGCCCCGTGGTGGACGAAAAGGGCCGGATGGTGGGCATGTTCCGGGGCGTTTATTCCGAAGACCGGCCCGTGATCTTTGATTTCCGCGACCGGGAAGTCACCGGCCAGGGCTATGTCCTGAGCCGCGGCGAGACACCCGCCTCGGGCCTGGCCCAAGCCGTCCCCGTCGACGTCGTCAAGTTCATCGTCGCCGAGATCAAGGAGAAGGGCAAGGTCGAGCGCGGTTGGCTGGGCGTCGACATCGCCCAGGACGATGAGGGACGCGTCACGGTCGTCGGCGTCGACAAGCAGAGCCCGGCCGAGCTGGCCAAACTCCGCGTCGACGACGTCATCGTCCGGATCGACGACCGCGAAGTCGCGGGGACCGAGATGCTGGGTTCGGAGATCCGCAAGCGCCGCCCCGGCCAGGATGTGACTCTCCAGCTGGAACGGAACGGCAAGTCCGTGGACGTCAAGGTCAAGCTGGGCGACCTCCCGGAGGACGAGGCGCGGCGCGAGATCGAGCTCCGCTTCCCCCGCCTCTTTCCCTTCGAGCCGCGCGCGCCGCAGGCCGCACCGCCCGGACGCCAGGCGATTCCACCGGCCCCCGCCGAGCCCCGGCGCTTCGCCTGGACGTTCGAAACACGGAAGTTCATCGGCGTCTGGTGCCAGGCGCTGACCCCCGAGCTCAGCGAATACTTCGGCCTCAAGGACGGGCCGGGGCTGCTCGTTTCCAGAGTGGAAGAAAAAGGTCCGGCGGCCGCGGCCGGCCTCAAAGTCGGCGACATCATCGTTCGCGTGAACGGGAAAAAGGTGAGCACGAGCGATGAGCTCATCGACCTCATCCAGGACCGCAAGAAGGGCGACAAGCTCAAGGTCGAGATTCTGCGCGATAAGAAACCCCTGACCGTCGAAGTGATGGTCGACGAAGAGGAAAGTCGAGGCCCGGCCATCTTTCGCGGCAATCCGGACGAATTTCTGGAGTCCTGGCAGAAGTACACAGACGCTTTCGAGCGCGAGCTTCGGACCTGGGGCAAGGAAACGCTGCCCAGAGCCAAGGAAGACATGAAACGGATCAGCGAGGAACTGGCACGGCAGGGCAAGGTAGCCGTCAAGGACCTCAGCGCCGCCGCGCAAAGGCTGGGGCGCAAGATCTGAAGTCTGCTCCTGTATCCATCTTCACCGGGGCCGGGGCGCAAGCTCCGGCCCCCATTGTTTAATCACTCTTCCAATTCCGTGTTTAGCGGATTAAGAAAAGCGAGCGATGAAATCTGCCCCGATGCCCCCTATTTTCCGGCCGGCTCGTCGTCCAGCCGAAGCCATTTCTTGTACAAGCGCTCGAAGTCGGCCTCGGAAAGCCGCCGCCCGTCAAAGAGACCTTTGGCGGCCCGCTGCTTGAACGCTTCATAGAGGACAACAGCCACGGCGACGGAGAGGTTGAGGCTGCGGACCATGCCGACCATGGGGATCTGGATGACCTCGTCCGCGAACGCCAGGGCTTCCTCCGAGATCCCCAGGCTCTCACTGCCGAAGACCAAAGCCAGAGGCCGGGTGTAGTCGAGCTCGGTGTAGGGGCGGGCGCGGTCGCTCAGCCGGGTCGCGACGATCCCGAGACCCGCTTTCTTCAGCGCCGCGAGGCAGGCCGCCGTTGAGGCATGAGTCGTGATCTCCAGCCAACGGTCGGCCCGGGTCGAGATCGCCTCGTTCCAGGCGAGCAACGCGGGGTTCGGCGAGATCAGTTCGAGGTGGAGGACGCCGGCCGCGTCGCACGTCCGCATCACCGCACTGGCGTTGTGGGCGATGGCGACGCCTTCCAGAACGACCCGCAAGTCGGGTTGGCGGCGGTTGAGGACGCGGCTGACCCCGGCGATGCGGTTCTCGGTCGGCATACGGTCACTATACCATAGCGGCGGAGGCAAATTCAGCGGGCTCCCACTCAGGGGAGGAGTCAGGGGAACAGCAGGATTTTCGCCGCGAAGAGAAGCCACAGGGCGGCCGCCCCGGCTTCCGCCCGGTACTCCTTGTTCTGCTTGAAGAGGGCCCCGCGAAAACCACTGTTGCCGGCCGCCGAGTGTTTTGTCGGCCGAGGAAAGACGAGCGGCACGAGGGCCCGGTAACCGGGGTAGGTGTTAGGGAAGAGGCGGGCCAGGCGGTCTCGTTCCCGCTTGATGATGGTGGGGTAGAAGACGAGAAAATAGAGAACCAGGAGTCCCGCGACCCAACCTGAATTAGCGGCCAGTCCGACTCCCAAGCCGATGAAGAGGTTGCCGAGGTACAGGGGGTTCCGGGTATAGCGGTAGGGGCCCGAGATCGCCAGCTCCTTTTCCTTCTTCAGATGCCCTGCCGCCCAGGCGCGGATAAGCAGGCCGAGGACGGCGACGGCGCCGCCCCAGGCGAGGGAAGACCAGGTCGGCCGGGCCAGAAAGAGGACGAGCAGAGCGGAAAGCGTCCCGGTCCGGACGCGCCAGCGATAGATCCGCTCGGTCCACTCAGCGGGCATTGGCGGCGAGCACTTCCAAGGCAGGTCCGGCGACGTCAACCGGCGAGATGGCCTTTAAGCAGTCCACGGTCGGGCATGTCCTTTGGTAGCAGGGCGCGCACGCCGCTCGAGCATAGACGACCTTGTCCCGGCTGTCAAAGGGGCCGTTACGGCGCGGGTCGGTCGGGCCGAAAATGCCCACGACGCGCACGTCCAGGGCGCACGCGGCCTGGAGAGCGAAGGTGTCGCCGCTGATGAGCAGGCGGGTCCGTCGAAGCCAGGCGAAAACCTCACGGATGGGAAGGTAAGGCGCGAGCGGGACGCCCGATTTGGCCGCAACCGTCCGCGCCAGCGCCTCCTCGTCCGGACTCCCCCATAACATTACGGGGAACGCCCCGGCCCGGCGCAAGGCGGGGATGAGCCCCTGCCACCCTTCGGCGGACCAGCGCTTCGTCTCCCAGGCGGCGCCGACATTACAGAGGACCAGAGCCTCTCCTTCCCGCCAGCCGAGCCGGCGGAGGTCCGCGTCGGCCTTGGCCAGGAGCGCCTCGGGGACGAGCAGGGGGAAAGAGAAGGATCTCTCGTCGACGCCGACGAGCGACAGGAGGCGGAGGTTCTTGGCGATGACGTGGCCTTCCTCGGCGAACTCCGGCAGGCGTTCCGTGTAAAAAAACGAGGCCCCCGGCTCTTTCAAGTTCCGGCCCGAGAAGCCGAGCCTCCGCCGCGCTCCCGAAAGGCGGGCGAGGAGGCCCGACTTGAGGAGGCCTTGGAAATCGAGCGCCGTTTGCCCGCGGCCGCGGAGGCGGCGAAGCCAGCCCTTTTCGCCCCGCACGATGACGCCGTCGAGTCCCGAGACCAGACCGAGCAGCTCGTCTCCGGGTCGCTGGACGAGCCACAGGATGCGTGACTGCGGCCGGTGGCGACGGAGCGCCGCGGCGGCCGGAAGCGTGTGGATGATATCGCCGAGCGAGCTCAAACGGACGATGAGATAGGTTTCGGCCATGGCCTTAGGAAGTGCCGCGCCGGGCGATTCGCCTGAGAAGGTCCGAGGTCGAGCGAACCTTGGGACCGCCGGCGATGAAGATCTCCCCGCCATAGCCGAGGACGACCCGGCGCTCGGGGACGGTCTCGACCGTGTAGTCCGACCCCTTGGCGTGGACGTCCGGGCGGAGCCGGCGCAGGATGCGGCTCACGTCACGCTCCTTGAAGATCGTCACATAATCGACGCAGGCGAAAGCGCTCAGGACCCTGGCCCGGTCTTCGCCGGCGAGGAGGGGCCGGCCAGGACCCTTGAGGGCGCGCACGGACGAATCGCTGTTGAGGGCGACGATGAGCAGGTCGCCGCGCGCTTTGGCCGCTTCGAGATAGCGGACGTGACCGACGTGGAAGAGGTCGAAACAGCCGTTGGCCAGGACGATGCGCCGGCCGCGCTTCTTCTCGCGGGCGACGATCGCGGCCAACTGCGGGAGGGTTTTGAGTTTGCGGGACAACACGACGTTCAGGACACGATGGCCTGCCGGAGTTCGAGCGGCGTCAGCGTCGCGGCTCCTTTCTTCATCACCACGACGCTGCCCGCCCGATTGGCCAGAAAAGCGGCTTCCCTGTAGCTCGCCCCGGCGGCCGCAGCCAGGGTGAAGACGCTGATGACCGTGTCGCCGGCTCCGGTGACGTCGACGATATCCGAGGGCCCGTGAGCGGGGATCAGGAAGGGCTTCCGGCGGCGCTCGTAAAGGGCCATGCCCCGCGCCCCGCGGGTGACGAGGACAGCCTCGGCCCCGAGCCGGCGAAGGAGCGACCTTCCGGCCGCGTGAAGAGCCGCAACTCCAGTTTCGAGCTTCGTGCGGAGCGCTTCCTCCACCTCGGGCTCGTTTGGCGTGGCGACCGTCGCGCCCTTGAAGGCGAGAAGGCGGAACCGGGAGTCGACGGCCACGGGCAGCCGGCGCCGCAGGCGGGCGGAAACGGCGTGAAAGAGGTCCTCCTTGACCGTGAAGTAGTTGTAGTCGGAGACGAGAAGGGCATCCGCCCGCTTCAGAGAACGCCCCAGAGCGAGGCGGAGGCGCGATTTAAGCCGGGGCGTATCGGGCACGCAGCCTTCACGGTCGATCCGGAGGATCTGCTGGTTCCGTGTGTTGGCCTCGCCGGCCATGATGCGGGTCTTGAGGGGGGTCGGATAGTCCTTCTCCCGGAAGACGGACGAGGTCGTGATCTTCTGGGACCCGAGGAGGTCCAGGATGAGCCGTCCGGCCTCGTCGTCTCCGACGACGGCGACGGGGACCGGGACCGCGCCGAGCGCCCTGAGGTTGTTGAGGGCGTTGCCCGCTCCGCCGAGCGTATAGGCGCGGGAGCGGTAGGAGAGGATGAGGACGGGGGCTTCCCGCGAGATGCGCCGGGTCGTCCCGAAGAGGTACTCGTCAAGAATGAGGTCGCCCCAGACGGCGACCCTGAGGCCGCGGAAACCGTCGACAAGTGAGAAGAGGCGTTCGGTCGTCTTGTCCATCGCCAAGTGTGGGATTCTTACCATAAGTCGCGCCAGGACGTCAAACGCAGCCCCGTCCCTTGAATTACCGGGGGCATTTCTTTATAGTTGTCCCGCCGCCGGTGTGGCGGAATAGGCAGACGCGCGGGACTCAAAATCCCGTCCGGGGCAACCCGGGTGTGGGTTCGATTCCCTCCACCGGCACCAACCAATCGACTTAAATATCAGCCATTTACGAGCTTCCGGAAGATTCCCGCATTAAGCCTTTCGGATCGTGGTCCATAGAGCCAAAAAGAGCCAAATACCACCGTTTTCAGCCACCAACACGAAAGGCGACGCGAAAGGTGCCGAGCTCATCACGCCAAACGATACTGCGGACCTCTAATACACCGATTCTGAAAGGGCAAGGCGGGATTGATACGTTCGCGGCGCCAAACCCCGATTTTCAAATCGGGGAAAGAGCGCCGCTCAGTATTACTACGGGGAGCAGAATATACTTTGCATAATCCTTGCTGCTCCCCGAGTACTAGCCGGGCGATAAGGAAATATGGAGTTAACTATATTTCGCCCGGCTTAGTAACCCTCGAAATACCCCGGGCTTCAGCCCGGGGTATGGGTTTATTTTTGACGCCAGAGAAGAGGGGATTCCGGAGGATCCCCCCTTCTCTCGATCGTTTAGGTGATTCTTTACTTCTTGCAGCCGGCTTGGGATCCGCAGCCTGCGGTGCCGCATCCCTTGGTGGCTTGCCCGCCCTTTTCCATCTTGCCCATCATGTGGCCGTTGCATCCGCCGCCGCAACCGCCCCCGTGGCCCATTCTGGCTCCGTGCCCCGTGCCTGCCCCGCAGCTCATGCCCCCGCACTTCTGTTCAACGGCTTTCTTCTGCTCATCCGTTAGCAGGCCGCTGACGGCGGTCTTGTGCGCCAGACAGCTCTTCTGGATGTCCGCGCCCGCCTTCGCTATCTCATCGATCTTGGCGTTGAGCTTCGTCTGGTCGGCCTTTTCGAGCATCAGCTGACGGAGCTCAAGACGTTTGGTCTTCACAGCCGCCTGCAGCTGAATAAGGGCCTTCTGATGCTCAACTTTGAGCTTGGCGATCTTGGCCGTCTGCTCGGGAGTCAGATTGGGGATGGCGCACCCTTTTTCTGAAGCACCCTGGCTGGCCATCTGGGCCATCAAGGGGATTGTCAGGACGAGTGCCAACCCTACCAGCAGTGTCACCGTTGATCTGGTCATTTTCATATCTTATTTCTCCTGATTAGAGATTACCGTTCTAATTCCTGGGGACAGCCCGCATGGCCGGCGGCCGCGGAGTCGCGACCTGCCCCTTCCTGGCGAGGGCAGACACGGTCCTCGAAGAGCCGGAAGAATGTCGTCTTCTGCTCTTCCGTCAGGACTTCCTTTTCTTTTAGAAGATTCTCAACGGCCTTTTTCTGGATCTCCGCCTGGAGCCGGCTGATGTCTTCGATGAGCTTATCGAGCGTTGCGCCGTCCGGCGATCTTTTTTTCAGCTCTTCGACCATCGCCCGTCTCTTTTCCTGCATCCGCGCCTGGATATCACCGATTTCGGAATCGAAGGCGAACCGGAAGTCCTTGATGCACTTCTCCTGCTGTCCGCTTAGACATAGCTGTTGCGGGATGGAATCCTCTGTGGCAGGGCTGCCGATCGGCCGCTCTCCGGGCTCCCGGACCCAGCGATTGTAGGCGAAAGTCAACAGCGCCGAAACGTTGATGACAATGAGGAGAAAGAGTCCTAATTTCCCTATTTTCTTCATTCGAGGTCTTCTCTCTTCGAATTCTGACGGTTTACGTAGAAGTCGGCTACCGAGCCTGGCGGGATGCTTTCGAAGTTTTCGAGCAATTGGGCGGCGAAAGTTGCTTCGGGAGGGGGAATCGTTTCGTCCCTCTTGCCAAGTTCATGCCCGGCGAATATCCCTCCCAGAAAGATCACCGCTAAGGCCGCCGGCCGGAGGACCCTCCAGGCAATGGCGAGAACGCCTCGCTGGCCCGGCCAGAGCTCCTCCCCGGCCTCGATTCTTTCGATAAGTCGGGGGAAGAAAGACGGGGAAGGCTGGGTATCCGGGGACAGGGCCGGGTTTTCCCAGGCTTCGGCAAACTGTCGGATAAGCGAGGCGCACTCCGGGCAGGAATTCAGATGATCCTGTACACCCGGGAACGCCGCCCCGGTAATGTCCTTTTCAGCGATGGAGATCAAATGACTTCGGATGAAGGCGCACGCCCTTCTTGTGCCTGACTTGTCTATTCTCATCTCTATACCTTTAGACACGGGATCTGGATCAAAACTTGCGGCCCCGACAGAGGTCCGGGAACTGGGGGGCAAGCTTCTTCTGAAGGTTGAGTTTCGCCCGGTGAAGGCAGGATTCCACGGACGCCAAGGAAACATCCATGATTTCGGCGATTTCCTGATAAGAGTGGCCTTCGAACTTATTGAGGATGAGCATGGCCTTTTGCTTCTCGGGCAGCGAGGCGACCGCCTTCCGGATGAGTCCTCGCGTCTCGTTCACCGTCCAGGCGGACGCGGGGTCGTCCCCGTCGGGCCCCAGGAAGCCCGGTCCGCTCGAGTCCTGGTTGTCGAGGCCCCGGCGGAGTTCTCCCAACTGCCCGAATTTTCTATTATCGCGGTTGAAGTTCCGGCAGCGGTTGACGGCGATCCGATATATCCAGGTTGAGACGCGGCAATCGTACCGGAATGTCCCAGACGATTTATAGACTTGGAAAAAAACGTCCTGGGCGACGTCCTCGGCATTCTGAGGGTGGCTGAGCAAGCGGGAGCATAGGCCGAGGACTCTTTTCTGATAGCGATCGACGAGGGTCTTGAAAGCTCCGCGATCTTTGGCCGCGATCCTCCGCAGCAGTTCCCCGTCATCCATCGGTTCCGGGATTTGGATTTCGGCACTCCTCTAGATCGCGTATAAGAATATCACCCCAATATACTTTAGACACCGAGGCGGCATAAAACTTGCGCCCATTGGCTAGTTTATCCCATGTCCAATGGCAGTGCCAAGCAGCCCGGTGGAGTATCGACTTCACCCTGGCGCCCCAGGGATAGTTGAATCCCGCATCACCGGGAAAGATGCAGGCATAGCGAGGTCTGGCAGTACCCGAAGCATCTCAACGAGGGCCCGATAGAGACGGCTAACGGCCTTGAAGCAAACGTTGCTCAAGAGTATAATCGCTGGGCAATTCGGGCTTGATAGCGTGTCCATTTTTCACTAAAGATAATAAGGAGGGACGAGAATGGCTGGAACGACGGTCTTTATCATTAGTGAAGCGCCCTATGGAAATGAGAAGCCGTGGAACGCTCTAAGATTGGCTAAGGCCCTAGTTGCCATCCAGCAGAAAGTCAAGATATTCCTCCTCGGGGATGCGGTGGCTCTGGCAAAAAGAGGGCAAAAGACACCGGCTGGCTATTATAATCTGGCTCAGATGGTAGCGGATCTTATTAGTTCCGGCGCTGAGGTTCGCGTCTGCGTGACATGCGTCGACGCGCGGGGTTTAAAGACCGAGGAGCTAGTCGACGGAGTGGCAGTTGGGAAAATGCTCGACCTCGCCCATTGGGTCGAGGAGGGGTCGAAAGTATTGACCTTCTAATCCCGGCCTCGAGGGGAGGGATGACGAAATGCATCCGAACGCAGGGGCTTCGACGTCTGGAATCAATCCCGGGGCCTACGAGGCTTGGTTCAACAAACCCATCGGGAGATATGCTGATAGAGCCGAAAAAAGACTGATTGCCAGGTTCTTCAGGCTTAGGCCTGGCGGGATTTGTTTAGATGCGGGATGTGGAACAGGACACTTCACGGCCGCGCTTTTGGAGTCAGGAGAGAGTGTCATCGCTCTGGATAAGTCTTTCGATATGCTCAAGTATGCCAGGTCAAGACATCATATCGTTGATCTCGTCCGCGGGAATGTCGAAGCCCTTCCGTTCATAGCCGATTCCTTCGATACCGTCGTCATGTTCACGGTTATGGAATTCTTGGATGAGCCGCGTGCAGCCTTAGCTGAAATATTCAGGATTCTTAAGCCATTTGGACAATTCGTCATCGGATTCTTAAATCGCCGGAGTCCCTGGGGAATATTGCGGCAAGTTCGCGGTCTGCTGGGGAACCATTATTGGCGGAAGGCCCGTCTATACCGTCGGGGCGGAATTTTGAACCTTTTGAATCAAGCGGGATTAACGCCGATTAGATCAGAAAGTGTTTTATCGGGTTCTTTCGTCCTCACCATGGGGAATAAGCAGCCCTCGATGTGATGGAAACTGTGGTATACTCGCCGGCGAAGGTTCATTTTGGAGACCACCTTAAGGAACGCACATAAATGCCAAATAGGGGACTGGCAAGGATGAGCTGGCACTTCCCAATTGTCAATAGGGGGTTGTAATGGATACCATATATAACCTTTTGAAATTTCTCCACGTATTAGGTTTTGTCTTCATGTCAACGCCCTTATTTAACCTTATTGTCGTCAATGAAAGGGCCATGCTGGGACCGTCATTTGACTACAACGTTGACCGGTACATGGAGAATATCATCCGGCGCGGGGCTTCGAGGTGTTTTGTTTTCCAGTTTACCGTCCTGATCTCTGGTGTGCTGCTGCTCATTTTTGGCCGCCTGGGGATTCAGTCGCTCTGGAATCATTGGATCATCTTGGTTAAAACAATAATATTGATTACACTGATGGGGCTTTTGTCATATGTCCACTTCAGCCTCCAGCCCAGAATTGAATCCCTGATGTTAAAAATAGGTCCTGGAGACTCTGTGCCTGATGGCTTTGCCGCCCAACTGAAACCTTTCCGAGCCCGGCGAAAAAAACTGGCGACGTTCTGCTTGTTTTTTGTGATTACCGCAATTATTTTGGGGCTGCAGGTTTTTGGGACTTTCAGCCCGGCTTTAACCATCGCACTTATTGGAGCAGGGGCTCTTTTTGCATGGAAGGCCGGCCGAACGCTCATTCGTTTCGGGTGGATCTGACCCGGTCCCAATCATTTCTTCGGCTCTTATGTAATTTCTGTTGTGAATTCGCCCCCCGAGAGGGTTAAGTTGTGGCCCAAATGATGCGGAGCAGGGTCTTTTCAGAGCTGCTCGTCTATGCCCTGAAAATTCCCGCGTTATCCCGGAAGAATCAGCGACTTTGGTGATTGATCAAGACCTGCAGGGCACAAGCCACTTGAGCCGTTTTGAGCTTTAATCAGCGCCCGACACGAAAGCAAACACGAAA
>Ga0299915_10002684_pt1 | contig 12957 bp, 11 predicted proteins | sample RVTome_13_FD_200263 | JGI IMG/M metagenome (GOLD analysis project Ga0299915, IMG submission 200263) | Soil microbial communities from uranium-contaminated site in the Upper Colorado River Basin, Wyoming, United States - RVT92D227 (version 2) ...
GCGATTGAAGCAGAAAGGCCGCTGATCGCCGCGGCGGAGGTGCGAGGGGGGCCCGCCGCGTCAGAGGCTGCCGCCCACAGGAAACCCGAGCGTAGACGGGACCCTAGACCACGATGTTGACCAGCCTGCCGGGCACCACCACGACCTGGCGCGGTGTAGCCCCCTTGAGGGCGCGCTGCACCGCCTCGCTGGCCAGCGCCCGGGTGCGGGCCTCCTCGTCGCTGATCCCGGCCGGCACGCTGATCCGATCGCGCACCTTGCCGTTCACCTGCACCACCAGTGTGATCTCGTCGGCCCGCGCCTGCTCGGCGTCGTACGACGGCCACGCCTGTTGGTGGATCGAGTACGGCTTGCCCAGCCGCGACCACAACTCTTCGCTCAGGTGCGGCGTGACCGGCGCCATCAGCAATAGGAGCGTCTCAATCGCCCCATCCAGCGCCGAAGCGCCAACTGTCCCAGCCTCACGCCCGGCGGCGATCTCGTTCGTCAGCTCCATCAGCGCCGAGACCACCGTGTTGAACTCGAAGCCCTCCAGGTCGTTCGAGACCTGACGGATGGTTTGATGGACTTTGCGCAGTAAGGCACGCTCCACCGCCGCATCGCCCGTCGCAGACGCCCCGGGAAGGCCCTCCAGCACCAGCGTCCAAACGCGGTGGATCCAGCGCGCCACGCCCTGAATGTTGCCCGGGTTCCACGGACCGCCATCGGCCCAACGATAGCCAAACATCAAGTAGGCGCGCACAGTGTCGGCCCCGTACACCCGGATCTGCTCGTCTGGGTCGACGACATTCCCGCGCGACTTGCTCATACGCTGCCCGTCGGGGCCGAGGATCTGCCCCTGGTTGCGCATCTGGAGCATCGGCTCGGGACCCTGCGTGACGCCCAGGTCGCGCAGCGCCTTGTGGAAGAAGCGCGTGTAGATCAGGTGCATCGTGGCGTGTTCCACGCCGCCGGTATACGTGTCGACCGGCATCCAGTAGGCATACTCCTTCGGATCGAAGGCAGCCTGATCGTAGTGCGGGCTGAGGTAGCGCAGGTGATACCACGACGAGCACATGAATGTGTCCATCGTGTCGGTGTCGCGCTCGGCGGGCTTGCCGCACACCGGGCAGGTGGTGTGCTTCCACGTCGGGTGGAGCTTGAGCGGGCTCTCTCCGGTCGGCTTCCATGCAACGTCGTCCGGCAGCCGCACCGGCAGCTGGTCGTCCGGAACCGGCACCTGCCCATGCTCGGGGCAGTAGATGATGGGGATCGGCGAGCCCCAGTAGCGCTGGCGTGAGATCAACCAGTCGCGCAGGCGGTAGTTCACCGCCGCCTCGCCCGTCCCGCGCTCCTTAAGGTAGACGACCGTGCGCTCGGCAGCCTGCTCGGCCGGCGTGCCGCTGAGCGGTCCGGAGTTGACCATCGTGCCGTAGGCCGGGATCGGCTCGGCCATCGTCGCCCCGTCCAGCGCTTCGGTCCCCTCCGGCTGGATGACGACGCGTACCTCCAGCCCGAACTTGCGGGCGAAGGCGAAGTCGCGTTCGTCGTGGGCCGGGACGGCCATGATGGCGCCTGTGCCGTAGGTCATCAGCACATAGTCCGCCACCCAGACGGGGATGCGCTCGCCGCTCACCGGGTTGATGGCGTAGCCTCCGGTGAAAACCCCGCTCTTCTCCTTGTCGGTCGCCTCGCGTTGGATGTCCGTCTGGCGCACGGCTTCGCCGACGTAAGCCTTCACCTTGGCCGCCTGATCGGGCGTCGTCAGTCTGTCGACCAGTGGATGCTCGGGCGCCAGGACCATGAAGGTCGCGCCCCACAGCGTGTCCGGCCGCGTGGTGAAGACCTCGATCGGATCGCCGGCTTCGGTCTGGAAGGTGACCCGCGCCCCCTGGCTGCGGCCGATCCAGTTCGTCTGCAGGATGCGGACCGGGTCGGGCCAGTCGATGCGCGAGAAATCGAGCAGCTCATCGGCGTACTTCGTGATGCGGAAGAACCACTGCTCGAGATCCTTCTTGATCACCGGCGTCTTGCAGCGCTCGCAATGGCGATCGTCGCCCCACACCTGTTCGCGAGCCAGGGTCGTGTTGCAGTGCGGGCACCAGTCGACGGGCGACATCTTCTTGTAGGCCAACCCGTGGCGGAAGAATAGCGAGAAGAACCACTGCGTCCAGCGATAGTACTCGGGGTCGGACGAGACGGCCTCGCGATCCCAGTCCCAGCTGGCGCCCATTGTGCGCAGCTGGCGCCGCATGTTGTCGACGTTGGCGTAGGTCCACTGCTTGGGGTGGATGTTGTGCTGGATGGCGGCGTTCTCGGCCGGCAGGCCGAAGGCGTCGAACCCGATCGGGAAGACGACGTTGTAGCCGCGCATGCGCAGGTAGCGGGCGCGCGAATCGGAGGGGGCCATGGCATACCAGTGACCGATGTGCAGGTTGCCCGAGGTATAGGGCAGCATGGTCAGGAAATAGAATTTCGGGCGCGCCGGGTCGATGACGGCCCGGTAGAGCGCGTCGGATTCCCAGCGCTTCTGCCACTTGGGCTCGATCTCCGCCGGCGTGTAGCGCTCGCTGCGCTCCGCTTTGGTGCCTTCCGCCATGCGCTTCTCTCCCCGTCGTCCGCAACGCGCCGGACAAACAAGAACCCCTCGTCGCTCAGGGACGAAGGGATCTCCGCGGTACCACCCTGTTTGCCGCTAGGGCCGCTCTAGCCGCGCTATCGGGCGGCGCCCGCCGCCGGCTCGCCATGGGCGTCACCGGCAGGGCCTGCCCCCTTGCGGGAGCGGCAGGTGAGTTCACCCCGGGCACTCCGCGGGTGCCGGCCGGGCTCACACGCTCCCCGGCTCGCTGGCGGATGGGCTACTGCTCCTGCCCTGGCCTGCGTATGCAATTGTCAGGTGGACCCAGTGGGATTCGAACCCACGACCTTCTCAATGCCATTGAGACGCGCTCCCAACTGCGCTATGGGCCCTGGTTGGATGGATCAGGTGGACCTGGAGGGATTCGAACCCTCGACCTCTTCAGTGCGATTGAAGCGCGCTCCCAACTGCGCTACAGGCCCTTGGCGGGATGCCCCGCGTCTCGCTCCAGGCCAAGGCATTCTAACGGACGCCCAGGGGGCTGTCAAGCCGCGCCGCTGGTCTCGGCCTGCGCGCGGGGCTTTGATCCCCCGTCGGGCAGCGTGGCCAGAGGCATTCAGAACGGTCAACTTCCCCTCATCGCCCTGACATATGCTCTCCCATGGCTTCGCTGCTCCCGCTGCTCACAGCCCATCATGTTCTCAAGGAAGTCAGGCTCGTCTGCCAGGGCTGCCCGGTAGTATCATGGACCTCCAGAGTGCCATTCGAGCAGAGGAGATTGCGATGGTATTCGTTTCCATGTTCAAGATGTTCATGCGTGTGCAGATTGCGGTGTTCCGCTTGACGAACGGCAAAGCCATGTCAGCTATGCGCGGCATGCCCATCCTCCTTCTGACTACGGTAGGCCGGAAGACAGGCAAGCGGCGGACCACGCCGCTGATGTACCTTCGAGACGGTGAGAGCTATGTGATCACGGCATCCAACAATGGAAGGGACAGGCAACCCGCCTGGTTCCTCAATCTGCAGGCATTGCCGCAAGTTCAGATCGATGTCCCCGGCAAGCGCTTGGATGTGTCTGCGTCGGTGGCCACGCGGAAGGAGCGAGACCGCCTCTGGGCGCAGCTTGTGGCTAAAGCGCCATTCTTTGACGGGTACCAGAAGGGCACCACTCGGCCCATTCCCATGGTTCTCTTGCGGCCGCGCTAGTTTGGCACATACTGCGCAGCCTGACGACTCAGGCAAGCCCCCTTCAGGGTGCTTCGCGACCGACTCGGCTTGCGGGCGAAGGGGCGGGGTCGGCTTGCCTGCCTTATGGCCGGCGCGAGAATGGGAGCGAGCCCGAGCGGCTGAGCGGCGCCTTTGCCAGGCTGGCAAAGGCGAGGAAGCTCGGATCCGGCATCCCCGCTACGCGTGAGGCATACATGAATCCTGAACGCTTGGACCGCCTCTTCGGTTCGATCCGTCAGGCGGGCTGGCACGCCCTCGCCTTGAATCCCGGCTCCAGTCTGACCTACCTGACCGGGCTCTCCTTCCATTTGATGGAACGTCCCGTCCTGGGATTATTCGTCCCGGGACAGCCGGTGCACCTCGTCCTCCCGGAACTCGAGCGCGCCAAAGCCGGCTCGCGGGATGCCGACCTGATCCTGTATCCCTATGAGGAGACTCCCGGCTCACCCCTGGCGGCGCTGCAGGAAGCGGTCGGCATGGCGGGGCTCGACGGGAAGCGTGTCGGCGTTGAGCCCCTGCGGCTGCGCTTCTATGAAACGCAGCTGCTGCAGCAGGCCGCCCCGCGCCTCAGCCTGGTGGCCGGTGACGTCGTGATCGAGACGCTGCGTCTGCGCAAGGACGAGGCGGAAGTAGCGCGGATGCAGCGCGCTGTCCAGGTGGCGGAGCGGGCGCTGGAGGCCTGCCTGCCGGCGATTCGCGTGGGGATGACCGAGCGCGAGCTGGCGTCCGAGCTGACCGTCCAACTATTGCGCGCCGGTTCCGATCCCGAGCTGCCCTTCAGCCCGATCGTGGCCTCCGGGCCCAACAGCGCCCTGCCCCACGCCGTCCCGAGTGACCGCCCGCTGCAGAACGGCGACCTGCTGATCCTCGATTGGGGCGCCTCGTTCGAGGGTTACGTCTCCGATCTCACACGCACGTTCGCCGTAGGAGAGGTCGAGCCCGAGTTCCAGCGCATCCATCAGCTGGTCCTCGAAGCCAACGCCGCTGCGGTGGTGCGTGCCGCACCGGGGGTCACGGCCGGGTCGGTCGACGATGGCGCCCGCCAGGTGATTGAGGCGGCCGACTACGGTTCCTATTTCATCCATCGCACCGGGCACGGCATCGGGATGGAAGCGCATGAGCCGCCCTACATTCGCGGTGACAACAGCGCGCCACTCGAACCCGGGATGGCCTTCACCGTGGAACCCGGAATCTACCTGCCCGGTCGCGGCGGCGTGCGCATCGAGGACAACCTCGTCGTGACCGAGACCGGCTGCACGGTTCTGAGTTCGTTCGACCGCGATCTTCGGCAAGTCGGCTAGCGGGCCGGCGTGGTGCAAGGCGGGGCGCCGCCGACCGGCCCGCCTGCGGATCACCTGCCATGACATCACCTGTCATCCTGCCAGGGGCCGAACCGTTCTTCTTCCCCGGCGGCGACACCGGATGCGTCTTGATTCACGGCCTGACCGGGACGCCGCGCGAGATGCGCCTGCTGGGCGAGTCGCTGGCGACCGCCGGCCACACCGTGCTGGGGATCCGTCTGGCGGGCCACGCCACGCAGATGGATGACCTGCGGCGCACCCGCTGGGAGGACTGGCTGACCAGCGTGGAAGACGGCGTCGCGTTGCTGGACGGTTCATGCAAGCGGGTGGTGCTCATCGGTCTATCTCTCGGGGGCGTGCTGGGGCTGCTGGCCGGCTCACGTCTGCCCGTGGCGGGTGTCGCGGCGCTGGCGACTCCTTTGACGCCACCCGACCCGCGGATCGAGCTGCTGCGCCCGTTCATCCCGCTGCTGCGCCACGTGCTGCGCGACGTGGCCAAGGGAGACGGCGGCTGGCAGGATCCAACGGCGGCCATCGGCCACCTGGAATATCCCGCCTATCCTCTCACAGCCATCGGTGAACTGCGCGATGTCCTGGCGATCCTGCGGCGCAGCCTCCCGGAATTGCACACTCCCCTCCTGCTCCTCTCCGGCGGCCGCGACTCTACGGTCCCTCCGTCCGTGGCCCAGCAGATCCTCGAGCGCGCCGGCAGCCGGGAGAAGCGTCGTGCCGTCATCTCCGAGAGCGGGCATGTAGTCACAATGGACCGCGGCCGCGAGGAAACTGCCCGTCTCGTGCGCGAGTTCGTCGGGCAGATCGCCGAGGGTGCCGCCACCGTCCCGTCTTCCGAGCGGCCCGCTTCGCGACGCCTGGTGCCGGGAGGCGAGCCGTTTCTGTTTCGCGGCGGTCGTGTCGGCTGCCTGCTCGTGCACGGCTTCACGGCCACACCGCAAGAGATGCGCGGCCTGGGGGTGAGCCTGGCGGGCCAGGGCTATTCGGTCCTGGGGATCCGCTTGGCGGGACATGCCACCCGCATGGATGACATGTTGCGCGTCCGCTGGACGGATTGGCAGGCGGACGTCGAGGGCGGCCTCCAGATTCTGCGATCGCTCTGCGATCACGTCGTCATCGTCGGCCTGTCGTTGGGCGGCGCCCTGGCGCTGCTGCAGGGGGCGGCGGGAGGCGTGGCGGGCGTGGCGGCCCTCTCCACCCCATTCGCCATACCCGCCTCGCCCCGCTTGCGACTTGCGCGCCGTCTGCGCGGCATCTGGCGCTTCGCGTCCAAGGGCACGTCCGACTTCCGCGATCCGGAGGCCTCGCGTGCCCGCGTGGCGTATCCGGCTTACCCTGTTTCGGCGATCGCCGAGGTCGAGGCAACCTTGCAGGCGATGCGCCGCTCGCTGCCGGATGTCCACGTGCCGGTCCTGCTGATGCATGCCCACGACGAGACCTTCGTCCCTCCGGAGAACCTGTCCTCCATCGAAGCAAAGCTCGGAAGCACCAAGGTAACCACCCTGCTCGTGGGTGGCAGCAACCACATTCTCACCTGCGATGCGCAGCGAAGCCTCGTCTGGGCAAACATCGCCAACTTCATCGAACGCTGCACAGGAGGACCGGCTTGACGCGTGACCTGCGCCTCGTCTCACTCTCGCTGCTGTTCTGGGGACTCGGCGAGGGGCTGTTCATCTACTTCCAGCCGCTCTACTTGAAGGAGCTGGGGGCCAGCCCGCTGGCCATCGGCGGCATCCTGGGATTGACGGGGGTCTCCCTGACTCTCGTCCACATCCCGGCCGGCGCCTTGGCAGACCATTTCGGCCGCAAGGCGATGATGACTTCCTCGTGGGTGATCGGCACGCTGGCCTGCCTGCTGATGTTCCTGGCCCCGTCGTTGTCCGTCTTCGCCACAGGCATGATCGCCTACTACATCACGGCCTTCGTCATGGCGCCGATGTCGAGCTACATCACGACGGCCCGCGGCGCGTGGCCGGTGGCGCGCGCCCTGACCACGGCCTCCGCCGCGTACAGCGCCGGCGTGATCCTCGGCCCGCCGCTGGGCGGCTGGCTGGGCGACGCCATCGGCCTGCGCGCCGTGTACGGAATCGCCACCGTCGTCTTCCTTCTCTCCACGCTGCTGATCTTCTTCATCCACAACCAACCTACGGAGCGGGCGGACGAAGCCGGGCGCTACCGAGCGCTGCTCTCGAATCACGCGCTGGCCAAGCTGCTGGCAGCGGTCTTCTTCTCGATGCTGGCGATGTACCTCTTCTGGCCCCTGTCACCCAACTTCCTGCAGGCTCAACGGGGCGTCTCGCTGACCAGTATCGGATTGTTCGGAGCGTTCAATGGACTGGGTGTCGTCGTGCTCAACTTGATCTTCGGGCGCGTGGCGCCGACAAAGGGCTATATCCTGGCCCAGATCCTTGTTGGATTCTCGTGCCTCATCTTGTGGCGGGGCGTCGGCTTGCCGTGGTACGCCCTGGGATACTTCCTGGCGGGAGCCTTCCGCACGGCGCGCTCGCTGGTCACGGCCATGGTCGACAGCATGGTCGAGCGCGCCCAGGTCGGGCTGGCCTTCGGCTTGGCTGAGACGGTCATCTCACTGATGGTCGTTGTGGCGGCGCCGCTGGCCGGCCTGCTCTACTCGATGGATCCGGCTTTGCCCTTCCCGGTCAGCCTCGGCATCGCCGTGCTGGCCGTGCTGCTCTCGCTGGTCTTGATCCCGCGTCGCCTGCCCGAGCGCCATATCGCGGCTGTCGATCTCAGCCGGATCGGAGGGGAGTGACCCGCATGGGAACCGACATCGGTCTCGCCATCGTGCTCTACGTGCAGTCCCTCAGCGGCCCTCTGACGCCGGTCATGCACTTCTTCTCGTTCCTCGGCACCGAGACGTTCTATCTGCTGGTCCCGCCGGCGCTGCTGTGGTGTTTTGATGCAGCCTTCGGACTGCAGGTCGGCCTGCTGCTGTTGACCAGCGCCAACCTCAATGCCACGGCCAAGATGCTGTTTGGGACACCCCGCCCCTACTGGATGGATCCACGCGTGCGCGCCCTGGCGACGGAGACCACCTATGGCTTTCCGTCCGGGCATGCACAGAATGCCGTGTCACTCTGGGGGATGCTGGCCTGCGCCGCGCGGCGCCGGTGGGTGGCATACGTCTGCCTGGTGCTCATCCTGTGCATCTCGTTCTCGCGACTGGCACTTGGCGTGCATTCCCCGACCGATGTCCTGGGTGGATGGTTGATCGGCGCCGTGCTGCTGTTCGGCTTTCTGAAGTTCGGGTCGACGGTGGGCGAATGGGCGAGCCAGGGAAACCTCGGCGTGCGCCTGCTCTGCGCCCTGGCAGCTTCCCTGGCGCTGCTGGCGCTGGCCGTCGTCGTGCATGCGCGTTTCGCTCGGCCTCCGCTGCCGGAATGGATCGCCCAGGCGGCCATCGCATCCCCGGGCTCGCTGCCGATCCAACCGCTGGATCTGTCGTACGCCATATCGTCGGCCGGGACGTGGTTCGGGCTAGCGGCGGGCGGCATCCTGCTCCTGCGCTGGGGGCGCTTCCGGGCGGACGGGCCGTGGGAGCAGCGCGTCGGTCGCTACGCGCTGGGGACGGCTGGGCTGGTGGCGTTGCACCTCGGGCTGCGCGCACTGCTGCCGCACTCCGAGAGCGTCCTCGGAAACGCACTTCGCTATGTGCGCTACGCCACCCTCGGATTCTGGATCGCCTTCGGGGCGCCGTGGCTTTTTGTGCGACTGGGGTTGAGCGGACAGACGGAGTCACACACGTCATCCCCTTAGGACGTTCCCTGGTGCCAAAGGAGTCGCCGACACAGTGGCGTCCGGCAGCGATGGGATGGGATGGGAGCGATACGTCTATGTGCGGGGCAACCGGCTGCGCTACGCGGGATCCGAGCGGGAACAGCCGTGTGACGACCAGTGGGGGTGTGAAGGCGGCCCCGTAGGGGTAACCGGAGGGGGGAGCACAGGCGGCGGAAATGGTGGCGGGGGCACTTCTGGATGTAGTAGCAGCGCCGCGATGGAAAAGGGGAGACGGCGGCACACGAGCGTGCCCTCCGGGCCAGTGCAACCGTTGAGCCCCATGATGGCTCTCGCCGCGGGAGGTCTAGTTCCTTCAGTCAGCTTGGTGAGGCTTGCAGATGATCCTGGATGGAGGGACTGCGCTTTGAGTGGGATTAGGGTGGACTTGAGCGCTGCGGTTGTCTTTGGCCTCGAGATAAACCTCGACTTCCTCGGTGACCCGCGGGTCTTCGTAGACACGTCCAAGCCGCTGTTCCTCGTGAGGGGCACGCTTTCACTTGAAGTCGGATGGCAGGTGGTAGCCGGAATCGGAACTGGGCCTGTGCTCATCAGCAACATGGAGAGCCTCAATGACCTTGGCTTGATCCACAATCACATCGGAGGGACGTTCAGCGACTTCGCCAATACGGGCATTCTGGCACCTGAGCCGGACATCGGCTTCGCTGACGAAGGTGGCATCTCCTCCCTAATCCCGGGCTCTCCACAAACTTCCGAGCCAGCTACGTTCTACTTGGGTTTGGTGGGGGCCGGGGAGGACGTTGGCATATGGCACAACCGGGAGTTGATCTCGCAAGAGTGGCCGACGTACTTCAGGTAGTTGCCCGAGGCCGCGGGCGGACGACGGCCTGGATCCATTGTGGCGGGGAGTGCTCCAGATGCAAGCGTCGAAAGTCCTAGGGGTGCATCGGTATCCACTCTTGCTGCGAGTGGTCAACTCAATTGGCGGCGTCACATTCGCGCTCGCGTGGATCGTGCTGCTGAGAGAGATACTGTTACAGCTGGCGGCCGGCGCAAGCACTGGTGGGTGGGCGTCTCAGCGACTCTTCGAGCTCTCGCTTGGGCTGGCTGGAGCCGTCATTGGCGTGATCTTGTGGCTCAACATGATGCCCGACTTCACACTCCGAGTTGACGGGATCATGCTAAGCTACTTCGTCGTGTTCCGCATGTTCATCCCGTGGGACGCCGTAATCCGTGTGAGTCCGTCGATCCTTCCGCATCCAGGATTGCTGCGAGTATGCTTCAGGAGCAGCAGCCCCGTGCACGTCTTCCTCGGATTGGTGTACGGTGCCTCACCGACTGCGTGCTTCCTTCTGAGACCAAACATCGAAGGATATCAAGAGGCCATCAACGAAATACGACGACACATCGCTGGAGATGAAGATCAGACGCGACCTTGAGGCCGCCAAGCCACAGGAATGGCATCTGAATGGCCATCGCCCTGATTGGATGATATGTCGAAACTGGGGCCCCGATCAAACGATAGCGGGCAGAGAACCACCGCACGATTGTCCGATCGGTGACGATTGAGTGTGTCAGTTGCCCTGGGCACCCAAGCCATGAGTGCGGACGATGAAGCGAGGTGAGCGAGCCGGCTGCGACGATGTCGGGACTGTACATGTCGTGCCGCGGGCTCGCCGGGGAGGCGCGACCGCAACTGCGGCTCGGACGAGGCCGCGGAGCGCGGACAAGGACCGCTTCGTGTTCGGCACTCTCCAAGCACGTCTTTCGTGTCACCTTCCCCCTTCCTTGCCCTCCCGTCGGCTCCACGCTACAGTAGGCCCGCAGCCGGCCATGCGACGACGCCTTCTCCCGCGCCTCGCGCTGCTCCTCCTGCTCCTGCCCGCGGCGACCGCCGCGGCCCAGGCGCAGGACAACGGCCGCTACTACCCTAAGACCGGCCATTCGCTCTACGCGCGCTGAGTTCGCACAGACTCCCCCCGGAGGGGCTCTACGCAGTGTCGCTGACCTCATCGGTGCGCAGCTCGTCGCCGTTCCTGTCCAGGGCGACTCCACCCCCGCCAACAATGGCGTCTTCTCCAAACACGCCGCCTGGGCAGCACGAGCATGTTCGCGCCGCTCAAAGCCCATTCGCAGGAGCCCATGGGCCTGCGCTCAGTATCTAGTTACTCGGCTTTTCCGCCGCCCTGTCTCCCCCGCCTCCCGCGTCCTCGCCAGCCCCAAGCCACCTTTGTCAAAGACTGCAGGGGCAGGCGTGCAGGTTCGCCTAGGGCGAACGCGTGTCGGTCAGCCTCATCCCGATCCCCACCCACCATGCCTGGAATAAGACCCCAGGCAATTCCATACCGACCCGGCCATCGCGTTCCTGCCTACGCGCGCCCCGACCCAATCCAGTTGACGCTGTCTCAACCCACACAGCCCCTCGAGATGATCCCTCGCGAGACGCCTGGCCTCCAAATTGCAGGAAAGAATGGGTCATGACGGACGTCAGCGTTCCGATTGCATGATCGGAGATCGACCGCCTGCTGCGTGCGGAGCCTCGCAGCGTCATTCACGGATATCGAGGGGTCGAAAGATATCAGGACCCGCGAGTGATGTGTCAGGGCAGCGCGTTCGCCGGCCCCAGCTCGCGGTAGACGAACCAGTGGCCCACACGATCGCCGGCGTCTTCGGGCGCGCGATCGTAGTAGATGTCAAACACCCGCCCGCCTTGCACGCGCAAGCGGAAGTAGAAGCGCCCGACACCCCACGAGCCGCGGCGAACCGCCACCTGCGCGTGCGCCGGCTGCATGTTGCGCTCCGATCGCCCCCGCCGACGGTAGTCCGACCACGTCGCCAGGATGTCATCCACCGCGAAGCGTTCCTCGCGCCAAACAAATGCCTGCGGCGCATCCGGCTTCCGCGTCAGGAGCGGCGGTGTGTCGAAGTGGACCTCGATGGGTTCGTCGAGGAAATGGAGCGGGACCCACGCGTCGGTCACGTCAGATCGCCCCGCCTGGAGGGAGAAACCGCCGCCCCACGCCCCGGTCGGCACGGAGATGCGTGAGGCCGACGCAAGCTGCGACTGTCGAGGCGGGCCAGGGACAACAGGGGGCACTTCAGCATTGGCCGATCATCGAACGCCGATCACCCGCAAGCGCCGGCGGCAAGCCGCCGAGCCGATGGCGGGGACGTTGTCAGCAAAGGGGTGCGTTCCGACCGAGTCGGGATCAGGTGGCGTTCGAATCCGCGGCTGCCAGCCAGCGGCGCAATCCGGGGGTCCACAGCACGACGAAGGCGCAGGCCGCCAGGATCGTGCCGCCCCAGAAGAGCAGGAGAGTGAAGATCGATAGCGCCAGGAGCACATTGCGGATCCAGCGCACACTTGCACCTGCGGCAACTGCAGGTGTGTGCAGCCACGCCGCGCCCACCCCCGTCACCCACCAGATTCCGAAAGTGATCAGCGGCCAGCCCAGCGCCGCCGGCTTCCAGCCGATCTGGCGCGCCACGGTGTGCCAGGGCCACCATGCGTCGGCCAGTGCAAAGCTGCTGAAGAGGCGCGCGTGCAGCCCGTCCGCCACCAACAGACAACCGAGCAGCATGCCGACGATCGTCAGGAATACGAGGCTGCTCGGCGCTCGTTGCACCCCACCCTCCCAATCAAGGCGCGGGCCGTTAGCTCGGCCCGCGCTCCAATGCACACGCGTCGGCGCCCAACCATCGGCAACCCCCGGTTTGGCGCTCTTCGAACAGCAGCCAACGGTTGAGACTCAATCGGCCTCTTCCTTGTGGAGTTCCTTCGCCCGCGCGGCGACGATCGTCTCGGCCACGTGCGGCGGTACGACCTCGTAGTGATCCAACGCCATCGTGAACACGCCCCGCCCGCCGGTGATCGAGCGCAGGTCATTCGTGTAGCGCAGGATCTCCGCCAGCGGGACGAGCGCCGTGACGATCGTCCGCCCGTGTTCGGTCTCGATCCCCTGGACGCGCGCCCGGCGCGTATTCAGGTCCCCCATCACGTCGCCCATGTTGGCTTCCGGGACGCTGATGCGTAGATGCATGACCGGCTCGAGCAAGACGGGGCCGGCGTCGCGCACGGAGAGCTTGAAGGCCTCCCGTCCGGCGACC
>Ga0299915_10002686_pt1 | contig 12956 bp, 11 predicted proteins | sample RVTome_13_FD_200263 | JGI IMG/M metagenome (GOLD analysis project Ga0299915, IMG submission 200263) | Soil microbial communities from uranium-contaminated site in the Upper Colorado River Basin, Wyoming, United States - RVT92D227 (version 2) ...
GTCAGATCCAATGGTCTGCTCCACCAGGTCACACTCGCCAGCTTGCACGGCTGACAGGGCTTCAATACTATCGGTTACGAAACGGTACACTAAATTGTCAAAGTACGGTAAACCTTCACCTGCCCGAAAATAATTCGGATTGGCATGTAATGAAATATGGTCGCCTGCGATCCAGTCCTCGATCACATATGCCCCCCAACCCAATGGCGTATCGGAGGAAGCATCATTTACAGGAAGTTCCGCGACCGGGATGCTTGCCCAGGCGTGCTGTGGCAGGGGTGAAAAAAACTTGGTCTGGTAGAGGCCATCCATAAAACCAGGGATGCCCATCCATTCCACGGTCAGGTCATCCAATTCTTTATAGGAGGCCGTATGACTCACCAGTTCCGGCAAGGCAGATGGATAAAGGTTTTTTGCAACTTCAAAGGAATAGACTGAATCGGAAGAAGTGAGTGGTGCGCCATCCGACCACATCAAATCAGGTAACAGTTTAAAGTGCAAAACAAGCTGGTCCATTTGTACTGGATCGGTACCTGAATAGATTTGTGCACAAGCCTGTTCGGTGCAACCGCTTGGCCGGTACTGCGCCCCTACATCCAGGTTGGCCAAGTTTCCGTTACCATCCACGACCAAATCTCCCAAACCCACCTGGACAGGAAGGAGATAGGCATCCCCATCTGATAGGGATGGTATTTTCTCTATAATTACCGGTTGGGCAGAATAGGTTTTATTATCGATAGGCCCATCGTAAATGGCTGCCAGGACATTTTGTTCAGACGTGGATACAGCATCGTAGAGGAATAACGAGCGTGGTTCATGGTACAAGCAGATGCTCAGCAAGCGAGCAGGTGGTGGTGTCGGGATAGGTGTCTCTGTCGCCTGTGGTGGCAGGGGGGTAAGGGTTGCCGTGGTAGTACCCACTTCAGGAGGGGTTCCCACTTTCAAGCCCCCCTGGCTGCAGGCTGCCAGCATAAGTAGCACGACAGTCAAGGCTAGGTTTTTAAGGTGCATGTTAAATAATGCGCGCCTGGATGCGAAGCTGTATGGAATTCTCATTGATCCAGGTAAAAAAGGTTTGAGGCCATTCGTTTGCAGATGAAGCAGGATAGGATTTAAATTGAGGGCGGGGGAAGATTACAGCCAGGTCGAATTTGTCATTTGAGATATGCGCCGCTCCCCACAACAAACGCGCCCTGCCACTATCTGGTGGTCGTTGTCGATTCACCCAGTTTTTTATCATGTTACGCAAGAGTATGTCTGATTTCTTCTCCATAACTCACCGCCTTTGAACCAATAGAAAAGCCTGAAGTAAAAAAGCCGTTAGGCGTCCCGTTTTTATCAATTGAATAGTTACCCAGATTAAGTAAACTCGTACTGAAGTTCGGGCATCATCTCACCTGCCAGCAAACCCAGGCTTTGTTTCAACGCCTGGCGTCCATAGTGCAAGCGTGATTTAACCGTGCCCACAGGGATTTCTAGGATATCTGAAATCTCCTGCAAGGAGAGATCGTTGACATAGTACAGAACGACTACGCCCCGGTGAGCTAGAGGTAGGGATGATACAGCTTGTTGTACTTGCCGCCAGGAGTCATCCATCTCTGCCTGGTAAGCAGGGGTGTCCTTACGCGCTCCTGCTAACCAATCAGCTACATCCTCCAGGGGGCGGAACCAGCGCTGTCGCCGTTTAACCCAGGTGTATGACAGATTGGTTGTCATACGGTATAACCAGGGTTCCAGGGGTCTCTGTGGATCGATGTGGGCTGCGAAACGATACAAACGCAAGAAGATATCATGTAACAGGTCAGCCGCAGCTTCCGCATCTCCAGTGATTGCCAACGCAGTGCGGAAAACCAGTCCGCGATGGCGGTCGTACAAGACTCCTAATGCTTCGAGGCTCCCTGCTTGCAAGCTGAGGGCTAGCTCAGAATCCGAAATCGCTTCTGTCTGCTCTGGGCAATTCGACATACAGATTTCCTTAATTAACTTACTCCATTGATCACAAAATGGTTCAAAGTCAGTTATTTATAAGACAAAAACCACACAGGCATCACCTCCAACCTGTGGGTAATATCGCTCTTTTCAGATATTATCCATTTATACTTTACTCTTTGGATTATACATCCTTCCGTGCAAATTAACCACTTCCTATTAAGCGAAGGTCTTGATAATCCCCTATTCCTCCTGGCCTATGCGCATTCTCACATAAGACGCAAAGCGCTCAGGATGAACATCTCCACGCCTCAAGGCTTCCTGCACAGCACAACCAGGCTCGTGTACGTGCGAACAATCGCTAAACTGGCAGCCAGCCACCAATCCGCGCAACTCTGGGAAATATCCGTCCAATTCCTCTGGACGAATATCCCACAGCGCAAGGGCTTTAAGCCCGGGTGTGTCGGCTACATATCCCCCACCCTCCAGGGGAAATAGCTGGCGCACAACCGTGGTATGTTTGCCTTTCTCTGTCGCCTGGCTGACTGAACGGATCGCTAAACCAAGCCCCGGCTGGATGGAATTGAGCAGACTGGACTTGCCCACCCCCGACGGTCCAGCAAATACCGAAATCTTCCCTGTCAGCTTTTCAATTAACTCAGGAATGCCAACCTTGCTTTTAGCAGAGGTATAAATAATTGGATACCCCAGAGGTTCATAACGGGAAAATAGCGCCTGCGCTTGGGTGATATCCACCAAATCGGCTTTATTGGCAACGATCAATGCCTGGATTCCCTGTTGTTCAGCCACCACTAAGAGACGGTCTAGCATACCCAGGTGTGGTTCGGGTCTTGTGCAAGCAAAGATAAACACAGTTTGGTCGGGGTTGGCGATGATGATCTGCTGGTATTCTCCCTGTGGGGTGGGTGCCATTCTGGAAAGCAATTGCCGGCGGGGCTCAATTGCTTCAATCATCCCTGCTCCATCCGACCGTGGCGAAATTTCTACCCAATCCCCCACAGCAGCAATATCCCCCAGGTGCTTACCTTGCTTCAACCGTCCACGTAAATGGCAATTGAACCTTTCCGTTCCAGTTTCGACAGTATAAAAACCAGATTGAGAGCGAACGATCAAACCGCGCAAATAGTATTCCAATCTTTACGGGGTTGGCGTATCCGTTACTTCGGGTGTGGCTGTATCTGTCACTTCGGGGGTTGGGGTGGCTACCACACCGATTTGAGCTTCCCAGGGATAACGCATCTGTGGGTTGCCCAGGTAATAAATCTCCAAAACGCGCCGAAAAATCGGGGCTGCCACCTCCGAGCCTTCACCCCCATTCTCAACCAGGACTGCCACAGCGATATCGGGGCGATTTTCCAATCCGGCAAAAGTATAGCCCGCGAACCAGGCATGCGGGTCAGTATACCCAGATTCTGCCGTACCAGTCTTCCCTGCCACCGGGATGCCCGTGCTGTTGACGAAGCTGTTAAGCCCATATGCGCTGGTGCGATACGCGGTGCCGCGCGGGTCCATCACCACAGTGACCATCGCATCCTGAACAATCGAGAGATTCTCCGCTGAGATTGGTAAAGTCCCACGCACGGTCGGGGTAAAGACATAAGTCGGCTCACCATCCACGGGCACGATTTGATCAATGATGCTAGGTTTATAAAGGGTGCCGCCATTCCCCACCGCTGCAATGAAATCTGCCACCTGCAAAGGGGTAATCAAGGTGTTACCCTGCGCAATTGCCAGGTTAAATGCATCCACCTCGCTGGTTGGATCGGGTATCTGACCAGCAATATCGCCGATCTCAATACCTGTCGAGCTACCCAGGCCAAAACCACGCGCCATGTCCGAAATTTCGGTGTACATGCCGCGATTATAAAAATCCAATCCAATGTGCATGAACCAGGGATTACATGAGCGCATTAAACCTTCCACCAAATTTAGCCTGCCACTGGGCTGGGTTTTACCATCTTCCAGGTAATGATCGTACGTCCAATCATGCGGCTGGATGCCCGAAACTTCGGTGAAAAAGTAACCGCAATCGTATTCGCTATCTTTTGTAAATAACCCGCTCTCCAGAGCAGCTGACATGGTGATAATCTTAAAAACCGAACCAAGTGGATACTGCCCCTGGGTCGCCCGGTTGAGTAGTGGTGCGGTGGGGGCATATAAATCATTGATCTGATAGCTGTAATTGAAATTGGCTGGCTCAAATAAATTGGGGTTAAAATCGGGCGAAGAGAGCATTGCCAGCACCTTGCCGGTATCCCGTTCCAGAACGACGATGGCACCTTGCATGCCTTCGCTGAGTGCATTGCTACGCTGCAAGCCTTCCTGCAGATCATAATCAATGGTGGTATAAACCGCCTCGGCAGGCTGAGGATCTTTGGCTGCCAGCTGGGTAACAATGTTCGCGTTGGGATCAACTACATATAAAGCACCACCCCGCTCTCCCGCCAGCGTGTTTTCAGCATAATACTCCAATCCATCACGCCCGACACGCTCATCGATCCGATAACCCAGGCGTTTGTAGTAATCCACTTCATCAGGCTGGATCAGGCTCATATAACCCAACGCATGGGCAGAAATGCCATCATCAAAATAATAACGCGTACGAAATGGTTGTAGGATAACCCCTGAGTAACCCGCTAAAACGGCCTCCCGTGGAGCCAGTGCATCCACAGAGATATCAGCCACAGGGAGGTAATATCCAAACGGGCGCCAGGCTTCAATCATGCCTGATAATCTCTCCGGCTGAATACCAGTTAGGCGGTATATTTCACCAAGTAACCCATCTTCCTGCTCTGGATCGACTTTGGCTGTATCCAGACCAATCGCGACTGCATCTGCCTGAGCAACCAATGCCCGGCCATCACTGGCGTAAATATTCCCCCGTGAGGGGATACGATAATCCATCCGTAGGTTGTTCCCCCCAAGCAACTCGGGCAGGATCAACGAATCATCCCACTGGATCCGCCACTCCCCGTTTTCCAGACTTAAATTCATCACCGTATCACGTTCAATGTCACCCACCAGCAGACTGTGCAATCCCACTCTATAACCCACCTGACCACTTTCCGGATTTTTCAAGGAAGAGAGAACATCATATTCCCAGCTGCTAAGGGCAGCTTCATTCGCCACACTCTGATAACGGGTTGTAAAATCAGCCTCGCTGATGGCATCCTGGCTGACTTTGGTTAACAATGCATACATCTGCGGATATTCTTCCGCAATCCAATGGTCAAGATAGGTTTTTGCTATCAGCTCTGGATCTGGAACATTGGTCGTTTCCACCTGTGGTTCAGGGAAGGCGGTGGTTGGTGCCGTTGTTACCGTTGCTATGGGTGTTAGGGATGTTGATTGATTGCAACTCATTAGGATGGTTGCCAATACAACAACAAATAAAAATCGGATTTTCATAACTTTCTTATTCACTGGCTTTCAAGAAAGAAAGATTATACTACTACCCTCGAACAATCCTAGAAAGATTCTATTAAGATCTGATGATAGACAGGGCAATTGTAACCAGTCGCCGCCTGACAAGACTGGGGAATGTTGGCCTGAGGGGTAATATCTGTATGAGCTAAGCACCGGGTCAGGTGGCATAATGGTAATCCCATCACATTAGCAAAACAACCATCCAGCTGTTCGACTGGATGGAATCCTGCATGCTGAATGGCATACGCACCGGCTTTATCCATCGGGTCGCCACTGGCAACATAGTCTTCTATCTCTTCATCGCTATAATTTCGCATGGTTACATTCGTGGTGCATAAATCAGACCAGATGGTCCCATCCTGGCTATTTATAATTGCAATTGCTGTGTGCACCTGGTGAGTATTGCCGCATAAGTCATGCAGCATTTCCGCTGCTTCATCATAACCACTGGGCTTGCCCAAGATCCTGGTATTTCCATTCCGCTGGGTGAAAATTACAGATGTGTCCGCAGAGATGATCACGCCATCAACCCCTGCCTGGCTGGCTGCTTTATCAACCTTGCTTTTCGCCAAGCGTTTGACATAGTCTACCCCATCCTCATGGGGTAGCGGAGTTTCATCCACCTGTGGGGATAGAATGCCATAGTCCCAGTTACCAAGAGCCAGCAATTCTCTCCGGCGAGGTGAGTTCGAGGCCAAAAAAAGCTGAGGTGTGTTACGCAGCCTGCGATTCATATTCGGCGATTCTAACATACTCCAACTCTGGTTCTTTCGATGAAGGAGTTGTAAAATGGGAGGCAATCAATTTTCGAATAGCAATAGGAGAAGCTCATGCGTGAATTACAAGAAAGGATCAGGCTCGAGGGAAAACACCTGGGTAATGGTATCCTCAAAGTAGATGGATTCATCAATCACCAGGTTGATCCGATGTTAATGGACGCCTGCGGGATAGAACTTGCCCATCGATTCAAAGACATAGGCGCCACTAAGATCCTGACAGCTGAGATTTCTGGTATTGCTCCGGCAGTGACCACTGCCTTTCATCTCAAATTGCCCATCGTTTATGCGCGTAAGCAAAAACCGATAACGATGCCCGATCAGGTGTTCCTGACCCTCAGTCCATCTCATACCAAAGGGCGCATGGTGGAATTGATTGTGTCACCCGAATATCTTGGACATGGCGAGCGAGTACTTATCATTGATGACTTTCTCGCATCCGGAGCCACCATCCTGGGTTTGGTTCGTTTGGCTGAAACTGCTGGCTCAACCATTGTTGGTATTGGGGCATTGATTGAAAAAACTTTCGAGGGCGGTCGGGGGGTCTTATCCAGCTTAGGAATACCTATCGAAACCCTGGTACAGATAACTTCAATGGAAGGCGACCAAATCATATTTTCAGGTGAGTAGTATCTGTGGATACAATCGCAGTCATCGATTTTGGCTCTCAGTATGCACAGCTCATCACCCGCAGGGTGCGCGAAGCGTATGTCTACGCTGAGCTGTTTCCCTGGAATGCATCCAAAGAGAAGGTATTATCGATTAATCCCAAGGGATTCATTCTGTCGGGCGGCCCAGCCTCAGCGTATGCTGAGGATGCACCGGCGATTCCTCCTTATATCCTTAAAAGCCAGCTGCCTATCCTGGGAATCTGTTATGGGATGCAGGCACTTACCTATGCATTAGGGGGACGTGTAGCCGCTTCAACGAAACGCGAGTTTGGCTCCGTTGAGGTGGATGTGATACGTCCCAACCCGCTGTTACCGGAAGGTAAGCGGTTGGTATGGATGTCGCATGGAGATCGCATCGAACAACCGCCAGATGGTTTTATCATCCTGGCACATTCACCCAACTCACCATTGGCAGCCATGGGAGATTTAGACAAGCGCTATTTTGGAGTGCAGTTCCATCCGGAAGTACGGCACACGCAGGGTGGGAAAGATATCTTACACCGGTTTGCGGTTGAGATTTGTGCTGCCCGCCCAGATTGGACACCCGAATCCATTATTACCCAAACGATCCGCCATATCCAGGACCAGGTTGGTGCTGAGAGGGTCCTATCGGCTGTCAGCGGAGGGGTTGATTCGAGCGTGGCAACTACCCTGGTTCACCGGGCTGTGGGAGATCAGCTGGTGGCTGTGTTTGTAAACAATGGATTGCTCCGGCTGGGAGAATCTTCGCAGGTAGTGAAGGCTTTTCAAGATACAACGGGCGTGGAATTGATCGCGGTGGATGCCGTTGAAGATTTTATGGGTGCTTTGCAAAACATTACCGATCCGGAGCAAAAAAGGCGGATTATCGGAGAGAAATTCATCCGCATTTTTGAAGCTCAGGCGCGTCAGCTTGGGATGCCGCATTTTTTAGTCCAGGGAACGATTTATCCGGATGTTGTCGAGTCCAGTGCCCCTGACCGTGTTCAGGCAGCAAGGATCAAGAGTCATCATAATGTTGGCGGGCTACCAGACAGGATGCACTTCGAGCTGGTCGAGCCATTGCGCTATCTGTTCAAGGATGAAGTAAGACGGGTAGGCGAAGCTCTCGGGCTTCCTCATGAGCTGATATGGAGGCAACCCTTTCCCGGACCAGGGTTGGCAGTACGTTGCCTGGGAGCGGTTACACCCGAGCGCCTGGAAAGACTCCGCCTTGCCGATGCAATATTCATCAACGAGTTGGCTACAGCAGACTTGTTACGCATGAACGAAGGGGAGGGAACTGCGCAGGCTTTTGCCGTGTTGCTGCCTGTACAATCTGTGGGAGTGATGGGGGATAGCCGCACCTACCAGGAAACGATTGCCTTACGCGCCGTAACCACGGATGATTTTATGACTGCAGATTGGGCTCGCTTACCGTTTGAGTTGCTGGCTCGGATTGCCAACCGCATCGTCAATGAGGTTACTGGGGTGAACCGCGTGGTTTATGATATAACCAGCAAACCACCTGCAACCATCGAATGGGAATGATATTTCTCATATACACCTATCTCGTTCACGAAACCTGAAAGCTGTTTTTACGTATAATTTAACAAAGTCTTCAAAAGGAGAATACTATGGATTACGGATATGTGCTTAAACGAGCGTGGGAGATCATCTGGATGTTCAAGATACTTTGGATATTTGGCATCCTGGCTAGTTGTGGACAGGCAAGCACTTCAGGTGGGAGTAACAGCGGATATCGTTTTTCAATTCAGGATAATCACTTATTCCCACAACTCGATCGATTCTTTACTCAACCAGACCCTGCAGTTATTGCTTTGCTCATCGGCTTAGGGATATTCTTCGTCCTGGCTGTTATCGTCCTGGTGATATTGCTTGGAACGATTGGTCGGGTTGGATTGATCCGCGGCACGGTGAAAGCTGAACAAGGGGCAGAACGCCTCACATTTGGCGAGTTGTGGCGCGATGGTCTGAAGTACTTCTGGAGGGTTTTTGGATTAAATCTGCTGGTCGGGGTGGTTATCTTTGTGGCCTTTCTGGTGATACTTTTCTCCGGGATTGCCCTCTCGGTGGTTACCCTCGGTTTGTTTATTTTATGTTTAATCCCCCTTACCTGTCTGCTCATCCCCGTAATGTGGGCAATCTCCGTAATTATCGAGCAGGCTAATGTCGCTTTGGTGGTGGATAACCTGAGCATTGGCGAGGCAATCGCTCGAGGTTGGCGAGTTGTAAGAGATAACTTCGGAAGTATGATCGTGATGTCCCTTGTCTTGCTTTTGGGTGTCGGCTTAATTGGTGGTGTCATCATTGGTCTGCCGTTACTGATTGTATCTGCCCCAGCGTTTATCGGAGCAGTTTCCAACACACCTGAAGCACTCCGTAACGGATTGCTGTTGTCTGGATTTCTCTTCTTGCTCTACCTGCCGGTATTACTCCTGCTGAGCGGTATCTTGAGGTCATATACCTCTTCTGCCTGGACGCTTACCTACATGCGCTTGACCAACAAACCTTTACCATCCATCTTAGACACCTCCACCTCACCGGCGGAGATGGCCCTACCACCTGCTCCAGAGGTTTAAACCAGGTAAATTACAGTAATAATCACCTCTTTAGTAACGCAAGCTGATCGCTTGCGTTACTTTTTTGTATTCAGCCTTCATCATAGATTTGGATGTTTAATTTCAATCGCGTTATAATTAATCTTATGGTTTATCCTGATTATGTAAATTTGCACATTATCTGACAAAGGAGAAAAAAAATGGCAAAGATCATTGATGTCGAAGGAGTTGGTCCTAAATATGCTGGCAAATTAACAAAGGCAGGCATTCGCACGACCGATGCTTTGCTGAAGGCTGGTGCAACGCCCAAGGGTCGCAAGGAACTTGCCGAGAAGGCTGGTGTGGGTGACGCATTGATTCTGGAATGGGTCAATCACGTGGATTTGTACCGAATTAAAGGCGTTGGATCAGAGTACTCAGATTTACTGGAAGCCGCTGGTGTGGATACAATTCCAGAATTAGCCCAAAGGAAAGCCTCCCACCTTACCGAGAAGATGGTCGCAGTAAACCTCGAGAAGAAACTGGTTCGCAAGCTCCCGGTTGAATCACAGGTCGCAGATTGGATTGAGCAGGCAAAGAAGCTGCCAAGAGTAATCACCTACTAATCATCATGTAGAAACTTTTTTTGAATCAGATAATTTTCAAAATTCGGAGGGTATCATGCCTTCTCTAAACCGTATCCAATTGATTGGCCACCTAGGGAAGGACCCGGAATTACGCTTCACGCCCAAGGGTAAGAAGGTTTGTACCTTCAGCATTGCAGTCAGTCGCCGTTGGAAAAGTAGTGCTGGCGATGACAAAGAATCCACCGATTGGTTCAATGTGGAAGCATGGGGTCGTCTGGGTGAAATATGCAAGCAATATCTACACAAAGGGCGGCTAGTTTTTCTTGAAGGCCAGTTGAGAACAGATCGCTACGATCGCGAAGGAGAGACGCGCTACTTCACTAAAGTAGTTGCCACTCAGATGCAAATGCTCGACCGAAAGGCTGAGGAATTACCAAGCGTCGAGGGCGAAGAGCTCATGGATGAAGATGAGCTGAGCATCGATTAAAGGTCAGTAAAAAAAACAGGGATTTGGAGTGTGTATCCGTTGCTCCAAATCCCAGGGTTTATTTAACGACAGGGATGGTCTCGAGTTGCTCGACGAGACCACGAATGACATCAAATCCTCCCTGCCAAAAACTTGCCTGGCGCATATTGATCCCTGCATCCGACAGGATATTTTCTGGTGATTTTGAGCCGCCAGCAGATAACAAGCCAAGGTAACGTGGTTTAAATGCTTCACCTTCCACTTTATACTGCTGGTATAAGGATAAAACCAACAACTGGCCAAAAGTGTACGCATATACATAAAATGGGGTTTGGTATATATGGGGAATCGACACCCACTCCCATTGAAATTCATCACTCACTTCTATAGCATCGCCAAATTGGTTGTGCAGGTTTTCAAGATATGCGTTTGATAATTCATCCACCGTTGCACCTTGCTGAACCAGATCATGTGCCTGGCGCTCAAACAACGCAAATTGTGCCTGGCGCATGACAGTTGCATAGGCATCATCAACCTGGCGGAATAGCAATGTCTGCCGCACAGAGGCGTCGCTTTCGGTCGCCAGCAAGTGGTCGATCAGGACCATCTCCCCAAAAGTGGACGCTGTCTCAGCCAACGGGAGCGAAGAATGAAATGTGAACAGGTTGTGGTCAGCAGCGAGCTGGGAGTGGACCGCATGACCCAGCTCGTGCGCCAGGGTTGCCATATCATCGGGTTTGCCTTGATAATTGACCAAAACCCAGGGAGTGACATCTGGAGCCACCGTCGCACAAAATGCTCCGCTCATCTTACCTTTACGAACCTCACTATCGAGGTGGTCTTGTTCAAGGACTTTATTTGCGAGATTGGACACTCGAGGTTCAAAACGCCGAAAAGCGTCGAATACCATATCCACTGCATCGTGAAAATCATATTTTTTCTCTGTTTTTACCACCGGAGCATAAATATCATAGCGGCGTAAGCGTTCCATCCCCAGCCAGCGCGCTTTGAGTTGGAAGAACCGCTGAAAAACCGAAGTATTATCCTGGCAGACACCCAACAAAGTATCCACCACATCGTCAGGAATATCATTTGCCAGATTACGAACTGCCATCGGGCTGGCAAAGTGTCTCAAGTCCAGGTTTTCGTTATGCCAATCACGTACCAGGGTCTGGTACATCTGCCCCAGAATGTTACCATCCTGACCATAGACACGGTAGAGCTCCTGGTATGCCTTGGCGCGCAAATCGGAATCATAACTGCGTGCGTAAACCATTAGCTCTCCGCGGGTAAGCTCCTTCATCTCCCCATCCAAATCCAGGCGGAACAAATAGCGATTGGTGATTGTATTATATAAGTTGATGATTGCCCTCACCCCGGTGACATCCTTGATGTTAATTACTTTTTCTTCAGGTTCTGTCAGTGTATGGGGCTTGAAATGACGCATCTCTTCCAGCCAATAGCTGTAATCACCAGATGCACTCATTAAACGCGCAGCTACAGTCTCTTCCAGGCTCTTCCACCATAGGCTAAAAAACAATATGCGATTGGCAATAATCGCCATCCGGCTCTCGACATCGGATTGAAAAGCTTGTATGGTCTGGTCCTGTGTATCAGCTGCAAAACAGAGCCCTGCAAAATCGGCAATGCGGTTAGCCAGGCGTGAGATTGCCTCCAGCAAGCCAATGGCATTCAAAAACGCATCCACTGGCATTTCCGGGGAAAGGCTTGCGCGCAATGCTTCAAACTCAACAACCTTGACGTCCAGCTCGTCAAATGCAGCTTTCATTTCGGGGCTGTCATGCGCTGGAAAAAGATCTGACAAGCTCCACGGAGATTGGGTATATGTCATCATAGCTCCTTTGTTGTAATTATTTATGGGCATTAAATTATTGCTCGTATTTCTTGATGCTAGACGTTAAATCTAATATGCACGATCTCACCGTCGTGCACCACATATTCTTTTCCTTCAAGTCGTAGGCGACCTTTGGCTTTAGCTTCATTTAGCCCACCCAGAGAGAGAAGCTCGTCATAAGGGATTACCTCAGCGCGAATAAAGCCTTTTTGCAAATCAGTGTGGATCTCACCGGCTGCTTCATAAGCAGATGACCCGCGATGAATGGTCCAGGCTCGTACTTCGTCAGGTCCAACAGTGAAAAATGAAAGTAACCCAAGCAGGTCGTAGGATAGCCGGATAACCCGCGCCAGACCAAGCTCAACAATTCCATACTCCAACATAAACAGTTCCACATCTTCGGCAGGAAGCTGTGCAATTTCCATCTCAAGCTTTCCTTGAAGCGCTCCCAGATTGCTATGCAGGTGAGGGTACTCGACTGGAGGCATTTCCTGCCCTTCATGAAGGTTGAGCAATACAAGTAAAGGTTTGCGGGTCAAAAAACCAAAACCAGCAAGCGCTTTTTCTTCTTCAGCAGTCAGTTCGACCTCTCGCATGGGAATTTCCCGGGAGAGTGCATCTTTAAAACGCTCAAAAAGTATCACCTCCCGATCAATTATTGAGCGCTCACGCCCTCCGCCTTTTTTCCGCTCTTCCACCAGGCGCT
>Ga0299915_10002687_pt1 | contig 12952 bp, 12 predicted proteins | sample RVTome_13_FD_200263 | JGI IMG/M metagenome (GOLD analysis project Ga0299915, IMG submission 200263) | Soil microbial communities from uranium-contaminated site in the Upper Colorado River Basin, Wyoming, United States - RVT92D227 (version 2) ...
TCCCGCGGACGTGGAAGAGGTGGTGCTCGGCGAGCGCGGGGCCCTGGCAGGAGCTGCTCCCGGTTCGGTGATCGTGGAGATGACCACCTCCGAGCCCACCCTGGCCCAGCGCATCCACGCCGAGGCGAAGAAGAAGGGCGTGGAGGCCCTGGACGCCCCGGTGTCCGGCGGGGACGTGGGCGCGCGCAACGCCAAGCTGGCGATCATGGTGGGCGGAGAGCGCCCGGTCTACGAGCGCGTGCTGCCCCTGCTGCGGCACATGGGTGAGAACATCGCCTTCTTCGGACCCCCCGGCGCCGGGCAGCACACCAAGATGGTCAACCAGATCCACATCGCCACCACCATGATCGGGGTGGTGGAGTGCCTGCTGTACGCCCACCGCGCGGGGCTGGACCTGCTGGAAGTCATCGAGGTCATCGGCAAGGGGGCGGCCGGCTCCTGGAGCCTCAACAACTACGGCCCGCGCATCGCCAAGGGCAACTTCGACCCGGGCTTCTTCATCAAGCACTTCGTCAAGGACATGGACATCGCCTTGAAGGAGGCCCGGCGCATGAAGCTGAGCCTGCCCGGCCTGGCCCTGGCCCACCAGTTCTACGTGGCGGCCATGGCCGTGGGACAGGAGAACCTGGGCACGCACAGCCTGTACAAGCTGTTCGAGCGCCTGAACACCCCGTGATCCGCCCCTGCCACACCTACTCCATCGCCGCCCTGGATCCCGAGGCAGGGGAAATGGGGGCGGCCGTGCAGTCCCACTGGTTTTCCGTGGGCTCGGTCGTGCCCTGGGCGGAGAGCGGGGCGGGGGTCGTGGTCACCCAATCCTTCGCCAACCTCTCCTTCGGGCCGCGCGGCCTGGGGCTGCTGCGGCAGGGCCTGGCCGCGAGCCGGGTGCTGGAGGCGCTGCTGGCGGAGGACCCGGGGCGGGAGCTGCGCCAGGCGGCCGTGCTGGACGCGCGCGGCGGAGCGGCGGCCCACACCGGAACCCGCTGCGTGCCGGAGGCCGGGCACCGGGTCGGCCGCCTGCCGTCCGGCGTCCAAGCCACCGCCTCCTATTCGGTCCAGGCCAACATGATGGCCAGCCCCTCGGTCTGGCCGGCCATGGCCGAAGCCTACGAACGCGCCGGTGGGCCCCTGGCAGAGCGCCTGCTGAGGGCGCTGGCCGCCGGCCAGGCCGAAGGCGGGGACCTGCGCGGGCAGCAATCCGCGGCGCTGCTGGTGGTCCGGACCGCCGCCTCGCAGCGGCCCTGGGAGGACCGGCTGGTGGACCTGCGCGTCGAGGACCACCCCCGGCCCCTGGACGAGCTGGCCCGCCTGCTGGTCGTGCACCGCTGCTACCAGTTGATGAACCGCGGCGACCTGGCGCTGGAGCGCTCCCAGCCGGAGCGGGCCGTGGAGGAATACGGGCAGGCCCTGGCCCTGTGTCCCCGCAATCCGGAGGCCCGCTTCTGGCACGCGGCCACCCTGGCCGCCGCGGGCCGGCCCGAGGGCGCGGACCGGCTGCGCCGCTTCTTCCGCGGCCGCCCCGCCTGGAAAGCGCTGGCCCGCCGCCTGCGCGAGCTGGGCCTGCTGGACCTGGCGCCGGAAACGGCCCGGAGGCTGGGGCTGTGAGCGCGGCGTCCCCCGGAGGCCGGCCGGCAGCCGGCGGCATCCTGCCTCTGCTCCTGTTGACCGGCCGGCCGGCCTCCGGCAAGAGCGAGATTCTCGAATACCTGCGCCGGACCCCGGCCGCCGAGCGCCGCCGGCGCTTCCACATCGGCGAGCCGGTCGTGCTGGACGACTTCCCGCTGCTGTGGGCCTGGTTCGAGGAGGACCACCTGCTGGGCGAAATGGGCCACGGGCGCCTGCACACCACTCCGGACGGCTATTTCCTCGGGCCCCACCTGTGGGACCTGCTGGTGGCCCGGCTGTGCCTGGAATACGACAAGCTGGCCCGCGGGGACCCGCGCCTGCGCGAGCACACCACCGTCCTGCTGGAGTTCTCCCGGGGCAGCGAGCACGGGGGCTACGCCCGGGCCTTCGCCCACCTGTCCGAGGCCGTGCTCGAGCGCCTGGCCGTGCTGTACGTGCGCGTGAGCTTCCAGGAGTCCCTGCGCAAGAACCGCCGCCGTTTCAACCCCGATCGTCCGCACAGCATCCTGGAGCACGCCCTGCCGGACGAAAAGCTGGCCAGGCTGTACGGGGAGGACGACTGGGACCTGCTGGCCGCCGCCGATCCCCGCTTCCTGGCGATGGGGGAGCGGCGGGTGCCGTACGCAGTGTTCGAGAACGAGGACGACCTGACCACCCCCGGCGGGGAAGCCCTGGGAAAGCGGCTGGAGCAGGTCCTGGGCGGGTTGTGGAGTCTTGCCGCCGGAGGCCGTCCGTCCGTATCCTGAAGCCATGTCCCCCTCCGATGAAGCGGTCCTGAAGGCCACGGGCAGGAGCCGGCGGCAGTGGCGCGCCCTGCTGGACAAGGCGGGGGCGGCGCGGATGTCCCACCGGGAGATCGTGCGCTGGTTGGCTTCCCGCCTGCCGAGCTCAGTACGAGAAGTCGCTCCGCCGGCGGCAGGTCGGGGAGACGGCGGACTCCGGTTTCCAGATCGGCGTGCAGCGCACCCTGCCATTCCCCGCCCCCCTGGTTTGGGAGCTCCTGCTGAGCCCCCGCGGCCTGGCGATCTGGCTGGGCAGGACCGGGCGGCTCCGGTTGGAGAAGGGCGCCCGCTACCGGACCCGGGAAGGCGCCACCGGGGAGCTGCGCGCTCTTGCCCCCGGGCAGCTATTTGCGCCTGAGCTGGCAGCCGCCGGACTGGACGACGCCCTCGATTATTGCGCTGCGGCTTCTGGAAAAATCCGGGCGCACCGCGGTGCACTTTCATCAGGAAAGGCTTCCCGATGCCGGAGCCAGGGAGGCGATGCGGGCGCGCTGGAAGGACAGCCTCGAGCGGATCGCCAGGATGCTGCCAGGGTAGCTCGGGCCCAAGCCGCCTGCCGCCCCGCCTTCCGCCGACGGACCCTTGCCGATGTGGCGATTTCTCGTTACATTAGGCCGGATACTCTTGAACATCCGTCCTCTGTGCCGCCGGACGCGGGGCCGCTAAGGTTCTGCCGGCGCCGCCGCAAAGGGGACCTAAACACGACAGGGAGGAATGAAATCGATGGCAAAGCAGCTGCTGTTCGAGGAGAACGCGCGCAAGGCGCTGATGGACGGCGCGGAGAAGGTGGCCAACGCGGTGCGGGTCACGCTGGGTCCCAAGGGCCGGAACGTCGTGCTGGGCAAGAAGTTCGGCGCTCCGACGGTCACCAACGACGGGGTGACCATCGCCAAGGAGATCGACCTCAAGGAGCCCTTCGAGAACATGGGCGCCCAGCTGATCAAGGAAGTGGCCAAGAAGACCAACGACGTGGCCGGCGACGGCACGACCACGGCCACCGTGCTGGCCTTCGCCATCATCCACGAGGGGGTGAAGGCCGTGGCCGCCGAGATCGACCCCATGGGCATCAAGCGGGGCATCGCCAAGGCCGTGGACGTCGCCGTGGCCAACATCAAGGCCAGCGCCAAGAAGGTCACGGAGAAGGAGGAGATGCAGGCCGTCGCCGCCATTTCGGCCAAGGGCGACCTGCCCATCGGCAAGCTCATCGCCGACGCCATGGAGAAGGTCGGCAAGGACGGGGTGGTCACGGTCGAGGAATCCAAGTCCATGGAAACCAACCTGGAGATGGTGGAAGGCATGGAGTTCGACCGCGGCTTCATCTCCCCCTACTTCGTCACCAACCGGGAGAGCCAGACCGTGGTGCTGGAGGACGCCTACATCCTGCTGCACGACAAGAAGATCGCCGCCATGAAGGACTTCCTGCCGCTTCTGGAGAAGGTGGCCAAGACCGGCAAGCCCCTGCTGATCATCGCCGAGGAGGTGGAAGGCGACGCCCTGGCCACCCTGGTGGTCAACCACCTGCGCGGCACCTTCAAGGCCTGCGCGGTCAAGGCCCCCGGCTACGGGGACCGGCGCAAGGCCATGCTGGAGGACATCGCCGTGCTCACCGGCGGGCAGCTCATCGCCGAGGAGCTGGGCGCCAAGCTGGAGTCCACCGAGCTGGCTCAGCTGGGACGGGCCAAGACCGTGAAGGTGGACAAGGAGAACACGATCATCATCGAGGGCGCCGGCAAGCCCAAGGATATCAAGGGCCGGATCAGCAGCATCAAGAACGAAATCGACGCCACGACCTCCGACTACGACAAGGAGAAGCTGCAGGAACGCCTGGCCAAGCTGGCCGGCGGGGTGGCGGTGATCAACGTCGGGGCGGCCACCGAGGTGGAGCTGAAGGAGAAGAAGCACCGCGTGGAGGATGCCCTCTCGGCCACCCGGGCCGCGATAGAGGAAGGCATTGTGGCCGGAGGCGGGGTGGCCCTGGTGCAGGCGGCCAAGGCCCTGGAGAAGGAAGACCTCAAGGACCTGCCGGAAGCCGAGCGCGTGGGTTTCAACATCGTGCGCCGCGCCTTGGAGGAGCCCATCCGCCAGATCGCGGCCAACGCCGGCCTGGACGGGGCGGTCATCGCCGGGCGGGCCAAGAACGAGAAGAAGGGCGTGGGCTTCGACGCCGACAAGATGGAGTGGGTGGACATGGAAAAGAGCGGGATCATCGACCCGGCCAAGGTCACCCGCTCGGCCCTGCAGAACGCGGCCTCCGTGGCGGGCATGCTGCTGACCACCGAGAGCATCGTTACCGACAAGCCGAAGAAGGAAAAGGGCCCGGCGGCCCCGCCCATGGACGAGGACATGTACTGACCTGCCGCTACTGCGGCCCGCAGCGCGGCTATTGCCGCATTAGCAATAGGTTGTGCGCTGAGCACCGGGGAGGCCGACGCCTCCCCGGTTTTTTATTGCCTTCTTAACGGCCCTGTCCCCAATCTTAGCAGTCCTTTAGTATTCTCTTCCCCCCCCTCTCCCTATGCTCTGGTTGTATGTTCGTCATCATTGCAGGCTGCGGAAGGCTGGGTGCCGGGCTGGCCCGAGCCCTCTCGGCGAAGGGTCACGATGTGGTGGTCGTGGGCGAGGACATCGACCTGGCCCGGCTGGGCAGCGATTTTGACGGGGTCACGATCCGCGGGGATCCCGCGGAGCAGGATGTGCTGATCAGGGCGGGCGTGGAGCGCGCCGAACTGGTGGTGGGCGCGACCGCGGACGACAACGTCAACGTCCTGGTGGTGCAGCTGGCCAGGAAGATCTACCAGGTGCCGCTTACCCTGACCCGCATCTCGGATCCCGAGAGGGAGAGGTTCTATCGGGGCCTGGGGCTGGATACCGTCTGCCCGACCAGCACCGGCATCAACCAGATGCTGGGCCTGATCCAGCGCAGCCAGTATCCGGCGCTGGCGGGGACTATCGACGTGGACCTCGTCGGGGTGAAGCCCCTGGCCGAGTGGGTCGGCCGGGCCGTGGGCCGCATCGACATCCCGGAGGGCCGGAAGCTGATCGGGATCGCCTTCGACGGCCAGCTGGCGGCCGCGAACCCCGAGAGGGTCATCGAGAAGGACGACACGCTGATCCTGACCCGCAAGCGGGCTTCCTGAGGGGTGCATGTACATCCTGATCGTGGGCGGCGGGGAAATCGGCTACTACCTGGCCAAGACCCTCCTGCTGGACGGCAATCACGTCGGCCTGGTGGAGGGCAATGCGGAGCGCTGCCGGGAGCTGGCCGAGAAGCTGGACATCACGGTGGTCAATGGCGACGGTTCGGATCTCAACGTGCTGCGGGACGCCGGCGCCGAGGAAGCCCAGTACGTGGTGGCCGTGACCGACCGGGACGCGGACAACCTGGTGATCTGCCAGCTGGCCAAGCGCTATTTCCGGGCGCCCCTGACCATCGCCCGGGTCAATGACCCGAAGAATGAATCCGTCTTCAAGGCCCTGGGGGTGGATGCGACGGTCAGCTCAACGGCCCTGGCCGCGCAGATGATCCAGAACGCCCTGCCGCTCAACGGCTTGCGCATCTTCTCGATCTTCCAGCAGGGGGAGGTGGAGATCACAGAGGCCCAGCTCAGGGAGGATTCCCCCGTGGCGGGCCTGGCGGTCTCCCAGCTCGCGCTGCCGCAGGAATGCGTGCTGATCGCGGTCATCCGCAATGGGCGGATCGACTTCCCCCGAGGCGGCACGGTGCTCCAGGCGGGGGACCGGGTGTTCGCCCTGACCCGCCGGCAGGAGGTGGATTCCCTGGAGGCGGTTCTTCTGGGAGGACCCCGGTGAAGGTCCGCCCGCGGAGCCTGTCCAGTCTGGTCGGCGGCATCCTGACGGAGCTGGCCTTCGTCGCGCTGCTGGCGGCTGCCGGCCTGCTGCTGAGCTTTCTGTTTTCCCTGGGCTGAGCCATGTTCGCCAAGCCGCGCCTGCACGACCTGAGGCTGATCTGCTCCTATACCGGCAAGGTCCTGATCGGCGTAGGCCTGCTGATGGCCTTGCCTCTCCTCACGGCGCTGGCTTTCGGGGAATGGGCGGCGGCCGTCGACTTCCTGGTCGGCCTGGGCGCCGCCCTGCTGGCCGGCTGCTTGCTGGCCTGGCTCGGGGTAGGGGAGGGGAGGCCCTCCTGGATCCACGGCATGGTGACGGCGGCCATATCGTGGCTGGCCGCCATGGCGGTAGCCGCGGTCCCCTACTGGCTGAGCGGGCATTACCTGAGCTACCTGGACTGCATGTTCGACGTGATGAGCGGGCTGACCACAACCGGACTCACCCTCATCCAGGACCTGGACCACGTCTCGATCAGCCTCAACACCTGGCGTGGGCTGCTCACCTTCGTCGGCGGGCAGGGCATCATCGTGCTCGCGCTGGCCTTCCTGTCCAGCGCCGGCGGGGGAGGGTACCCGCTGTACGTGGGCGAGGCCAAGGATGAGAAGCTGTTCCCCAGCGTCCTGCACACGGCCAAAACGATATGGAAGATCAGCCTGATCTACCTGGTGGTCGGTACCTCGACCTTCTGGGTGGTCGGCATGGCGATCGGGCTCTCTCCCTTGCGGGCCCTCCTGCACGGCCTGTGGGTGTACCTGGCGGCCTGGAGCACGGGCGGCTTCGCGCCCATGTCCCAGAACATCCTCTACTACCACAGCCTGGGCTACGAGGTGGTGACGCTGCTCTTCTTCGTGAGCGGCTCCTTCAACTTCGCCCTGCATCACGCCGTGTGGAGGGGCGACCGCAAGGAGATGTTCCGCAACATTGAAACCGTGTCCTTCGCCGGCAGCCTTGCCGCCCTCACCGTGATCGCCTGCTGGGGCCTGATGAGGCTGGGCGTTTATCCGGGGGCCGTGGCTGTCTTCCGCAAGGGCTTCTACCACCTGATCTCCGGGCACACCACCACCGGATTCATGACCGTATACTCGCGCCAGCTGGTCCTGGAGTGGGGCGAGGTCGCGCTGTTGGCCCTGATCCTGGCGATGCTCCTGGGGGGCAGCGCCTGTTCGACGGCAGGCGGCTTCAAGGCCCTGCGGGTGGGCGTTTTATGGAAGGCGATCGTGCAGGAGACCCGCCGCCTCCTGAAGCCTGGCTCCGCAGTCTTCGCCCAGCGCTTCCACTACCTGGGTTCCCGGATCCTGGGGGAGGCGCAGGTGCGCAGCGCCGCGCTGGTGGTCCTGATGTACCTGGCCATCTTCGCCCTGGCCACCCTGGTCGGCAGCCTCTGCGGCTATCCTCTGCTGCAAGCGGCCTTCGAGGCGGCCTCCGTGTCCGGCAATGTCGGCCTTTCCGTAGGGGTCACCTCGGCGGCCATGCCCGCGGTCCTGAAGGCCACCTACATTTTCAACATGTGGGCCGGGAGGCTGGAGTTCATGGCGGTGCTGGCGCTGTTCGGATTCATTGCGGCCACGATGCGCCGCAGGGGGGTGGCATGAGAAGCGGAGCGCTGTTGCTGCTGTTGGCGCTGGTCTCCGCCCGCCTTTTCGGGCAGGTGGGCAGCGCCGGATTGATCGAGCGGGCCAGGGAGTTGGATGGGCTGCAGGTGGAGTTCGTGGGGGAGGCCATCGGAGAGTCCATGCGCCGGGGGAACCACGTGTGGCTGAACCTGCTGGACGGCGGGGGCGCGATCGGGATCTGGGTCAAGCGCGGGGACATGCCTATAGTCGTCTACTTCGGATCGGCTGCGGCGCGAGGGGACACGCTGCGGGTGCGGGGAATCTTCCACCGCAGCTGCCCGGAGCACGGCGGCGATCTGGACATCCACGCGTCGGCGCTGGAGGTAATCGCACGGGGGGAGCTGAAACCGGAAACGCTGCACGTGGGGAGGATGGCCCTGGCGGCCGGGCTGCTGCTGGCCGCGGGGGCCGTCTTCCTGTCGTGGCGCAGGAAGCTGAAGGCGCGAGCGCGGGCCTGAGGCGGGAGGAGCGCATGGAGTCACAGGGCTGGCTGCAAACCGGGGCGGTGCTGTTGCTGCTGATCGGCGGCTACATCCTGATCCGCAGGCCTCTGGAGCGCAGGAGATATTACGATCTGGCCTCCGGGAAGCGGAGGCGCCGCCGACAGGCGCGCCTGGATAGGGGACTGCCGCACCAACGCTGCAGGTAATCCGCGGTACCGTATACAGCCCTCTTCCGGCAGTGCTACCATTTTGCGGGAGGCAGGCGTGCGAGGCAGGCTGCTGATCTTTCTCGGCATGGCCCCCGGTACCGGCAAGACCCGCAGGATGCTGGAAGAGGGGCGGCGTAGAAGGGCCGCCGGCCAGGACGTGGTCCTCGGATTCCTGGCCCGCGGACATGCTTTGCCCGCTGACCTGCCGGCCCCGGAGAGGGTGCCCGCGTTCGGCGAGGGAATGGATGTGGAAGACCTGGTCCGGCGGGCACCGGAGGTGGCGCTGGTTGATGGGCTGGCCGGCGCCAACGCGCCAGGGGGAGCCAACCGCAAGCGCTTCCAGGACGTGCTGGAGCTGCTGGGCCGGGGCATCGACGTGGTGGCCACCGCAAATCTCTTCGAGCTGGAAAGCCAGGCGATCCTGGTCGAGGAGCTCGCGGGGGTGAGCATTGCCGAGCGGGTTCCTGACGCGGTCTTCGAGGCGGCGGAGCAGGTGGTGCTCTGCGACCTGCCGGCCGAGGATCTCGCCCGGCGCTTTGCCGCCGGGGAGGTGTATGCCGGCGGCCTGCCGGCCGGCGCGATGGCCGCCTTGTACCGCCAGGAGATTCTGGAGCGGCTGCGCGTCATGGCCCTGCGTCAGGCGGTGCGCTTCACCGGACTGCGCTCCGCTCGCCCGGGAGGAGGCCGGGTGAGCGCGGGGGAGGCGGCACCGGAACCGCTGCGCCTGCTAGTGGCGGTGAGCGCGAGCCCGAACTCCACGCACCTGATCCGCTGGACGCATCGGCGGGCGCTGGACGTACGCGCGGAGTGGGTGGCCCTGCACGTGAAAACCCGTCAGCCGCTGTCCCGGGCGCAACAGGAAGCGCTTCGTGGGAACCAGGACCTGGCCCGCCAGCTCGGCGCCGAAGTGGTGATCCTTCCAGCCGAAAGCGTGGCCGAGGGGGTTTTGCGCTACGCCCATGCCAACGGGGTGGCCCAGATCGTCGTGGGAAAGAGCGGCCGCCGCCGAGGGGCGATCCGCCGGCGCTCGCTCACCGACCGCTTCGTGAGCGGGAGCGGGGATATCGACATCGTCGTGCTCAAGGAGCGGGGCAAGGCGCTGCTGCCCGCCGTGACTAGACTGTCCTCCTGGCTCGGCGCGGAGGCCGTATCGCTGGCCAAAGCCCTGGCGGTCGCCGGCCTGGTGACCGGCGGTAGCCTGCTCCTGCTGCCCTACATCGGTTACCGCTCGGTTTCCATCCTGTTCCTCCTGGCGATCATCGCTCTGGCTTTCTGGGTGAGCAGGCCGGCGGTCCTGCTGGCCTCGATGCTGCTGGCCCTGCTGTGGGACCTGCTGTTCATTCCCCCCCGCTTCGTCTTCACCATCGGCCGTCTGGAGGACGTGCTCATGTTCGCCCTCTTCCTGCTGACCGCCTCGGCGCTGGGCTTTCTCATGTCCCGCCTCCGCTCCAACCAGCTCCTGCTGTCGGCCCGCGAGCACCGCCTGTCGCTGCTGTTCTCTTTCTCCCAGGCCCTTTCGGTGAGCACGGGTCTGGAGAAGATCCTGCAGACGGCGCTGGAGCATCTGAGCCGGCATTTCGAAGCCCCGGCGCTGGTGCTGCTGCGAGACGGCTCGGGCGGCCTGCAGGCTGAACCCCGCTCCCTGGAGGGCCTGCGCCTGGCTTCGGGTGACCTGGAGGCCGCGCGGTGGAGTTTCCAGAACCGGCGGCCGGGTCCGCTCCAGTCCGATCCTTCCGACGCAGCGTACCGCTGGATCCCCCTGCTGACCCCGGAAACGGCAGTCGGAGTGCTTGGTGTGCGCCTGAGCGCCCGGCGGATGGCGGATCAGGAGGACCTGCTGCAGATGCTGGGCCGCAGCCTGGCCCTTTCGCTGGAAAGGGAGCTGCTGGCGGAGGCCGGCCGCCGCAACGCCATGGCCAGGGAATCGGAGCGGCTGGGTCGGGTGCTGCTCAACACGATCTCCCACGAGCTGCGCACGCCGCTCACCACGATCAAAGGCTCGATCACGGCCCTCCTGGACCAGTCCGCGGGTGGCGATCCGCAAGCCAGGAGCATCCTGCTGGCGGAGACCCTGGAGGCCACCGATCGGCTGAACGGCATCGTGGACAACCTGCTGAGCATGAGCCGCCTGGAGGCAGGAAGGCTGAAGCTGAAGAAGGCCCCTGCCGACCCGGCTGACCTGGCCAGCGTGGCGGCCGGATCCGCTTCCCTGGCCGGGCATCCCCTGGAGGTCCGGGTCGAGGAGGAGCTTCCCGCCGTGGAGGTGGATTTCGTGCTGTTCGTGCAGGCCCTGGCCAATGTCATCCAGAACGCCGCCAATCACACCCCGGCTGGCACGCCCATCGAGCTGGAGGTGGCCAGATCCGGGGGCGGCGTCCGCATCGTCGTTGCGGATGCCGGCCCCGGAGTGCCGGCCGTGGAGCTGCCCCGCCTGTTCGAGACCTTCTTCCGGGGCAGCCGGGCCGCGGCGGGCGGGGTGGGGCTGGGCTTGGCCATCTGCAAGGGGATCGTGGAGGCCCATGGCGGCAGCATCGCCGCCTCCCTGAACGAATCGGGGGGACTGTCCATAGCCATCGACCTGCCGGGAAGCCCGTCGTGAGCAGCGTCCTGGTGATCGACGACGAGCGGCAGATTCGCCGGCTGTTGCGGGTGAGCCTGGAAAGCCAGGGTTTCGCGGTGCACGAGGCGGCCAATGGCGAAGACGGCTTGCGGGCCCTGCAGGGACTCAAGCCCGATCTCGTGCTGTTGGACCTGGGCTTGCCGGACCGGGACGGAGCGCAGGTTCTGGCCGCCCTGCGGCAGTGGTCCAGCGTGCCGGTGATCATTCTCTCGGTGCGCAACGCCGAGGAGGACATCGTCGCGCTGCTCAATGCCGGGGCCGACGACTATCTTACCAAGCCTTTCAACACCGGCGAGTTGATCGCCAGGCTGCGCGTGGCCATCCGCCACCACGCGCCGGAGGAGGCCCGCGAGCTGTTCGCCTCCGGCCGGCTGGAGGTGGATCTGTACCAGCGCCAGGTTCGCGTGGCCGGCCAGCCGCTCAAGCTCACGCCCACCGAGTACGCGCTGGTGCGCCTTTTCGTCCAGCACGCCGGTCGGATCCTGACCCACGCCCACATCCTGCGTGAGGTCTGGGGACCCCACGCCGAGGAGGAGACCAACTACCTGCGGGTCTACATCACGGGGCTGCGGAAGAAGATCGAGCTCCGGCCGCAGATGCCGCAGCTCATCGTCACCGAACCCGGCGTCGGCTACCGGCTGCGGATGCTGCCGGTGGAGCCGGCGCAGCAGGCGGAGCGGGCCTAGCAGCCACCTCCTTCCTTGACCCGCGGCCGCCCTGCCCTTATGCTGGGCCTCAACCATGCGGCCGCGGATATCTGCAGCGATCTTTGCCCTGCTCCTGGCGGCGGGCGCCGCCACCCATTGCTCTCCCGCCTGGCCCCCACCGTGGCAGGTGAGCCTGAGCGACGAGGACCTTCTCCTCGACGATCCCTACGCCGGCCATTTCCGAAGCCGTTTCTGGTACTTCAACGCCGCGCTGGTCGACGGGACGGCCCTTACGCTGAGCCTGTTCCAGTGGCGCTACGGCCTGATCGGGGAGGCGGGCCTGCTGGTGCTCAGCACGGAGCCCGGCGCCGAGACCTTCGCCCTGGAAACCAAGCTGGAGGAGCTGGAGGCCGCCCCCGACCGGCTGCAATACCGCTTTGGCGAGAGCGTCCTGGAGGGTGACCGGGAAGGGGCGCGCCTCCGCCTGCGGCTGCCGGATTTTTCCTGCGACCTGGAGTTGCGCAACCTGCTCAATCCCTGGAAGCCCGGCGACGGGTTCACCCGCCTGAACCGGCGGGGGGACGTGTACACGCGCCTTTCGGTCACCTCCCCGTTCGCCGAGGTCACCGGCAGCATGACGGTTCGCGGGCAATGGCGCCCCGTGCTGGGCTGGGGCTACGCCGACCGGGGCGTGGTGTCCATGCCCATGTCCCGCATCAATCCCGAGCAGAGCACCTTCCGGGTGTTCGGCGGGCAGGGGGAGCCCTGGATGCTCAGCGTGTCGGAGTCGGCGGCCCACCGGGCCTACGGCTCGCAAAGGTCGGCGACCCTGCTGCTGGCCAGGGGCGGGGAGTGGCTGATGGCCACCTCCGAGCACGAGTTCCAGGCCGAGGAGTACCGCAAGGAGGAAGGCGCGCCCTTCCCCTTCCCGCACCGCTTCCGCCTCAGGGCCCGGCAGGATGACCGCACCCTGGAAGGGGTGTTCACCGTGTCGCGGCTGTACTACCTCAACGATATATTGAAAAAGCTGCCGCCGGCCTTTCGGGCGATCGTGGAGGTCCTGATCCGGCGGCCGGTCATCTACCGCCTGGAGGGAGGATTCTCCGGCACGCTGGAAGAGGCGGACGGCAGCCGGGTGATCCTGCAGCTGGGCGGCCAGGGCG
>Ga0299915_10002688_pt1 | contig 12948 bp, 11 predicted proteins | sample RVTome_13_FD_200263 | JGI IMG/M metagenome (GOLD analysis project Ga0299915, IMG submission 200263) | Soil microbial communities from uranium-contaminated site in the Upper Colorado River Basin, Wyoming, United States - RVT92D227 (version 2) ...
GCATGCCCCGCATTCCATCGAAGAGGTTGGCGGCGAAGCGCGGGCTGCCGAAGAGATGGTCGTCGAGGAAGTACAGGTGACGCCCGGGCAGGCGTTCGATCTCCGCCAGGGCGGCATCCACGGCGGCCGTGTAGAAGGAGCGCCCGCCGGCATAGAAGGCCTGCTTGTAGCAGAAATCGCAGGCATGAGGACACCCGCGCGAGACGACCAGTGAATTCGGCACCAGGTAGCGGTGACGCTCGATCAGGTCGCGACGCACGGGCGGAGCGTCGAGCAGGCTGCGAGTATGCGATACGTAGACCTTCTCCGCCCGCCCGAGGCGGAAGTCCTGCAGGAAGCGTGGCCAGGTGTCCTCGCCGGGTCCAAGGAAGATCGTGTCGGCGTGGCGGCTCGCTTCTCCTGGCAGGGCCGTGACATGCAGCCCGCCCAGCGCGACGTGCACCCCGCGTTCCCGGTAGCGGTCGGCGATGGCATAGGCGCGGTAGGCCGAGGTGATGTAGACCTGCAGGACGACGAGATCCGGCGCGTCCTCCAGATCGAGGCGCTCGACGTGTTCGTCCTGGAGTGTCACCTCGTCCTGCGGCGACAGGTATGCCGCCAACGTCGCCAGCCCCAGCGGCGGAAAGAGCGAGTACTTGATCGGACGCCAGAACGGGCTGGTTGCTTCGGTGAGCGCCGGGAGTATGAGCTTGACTCTCACACCCCCTCCGTCTGCCTGCGCTCTTCTGCGCGCCACTTGCGGGTTGCTTGCATGGCCAGTTCCACGACCGGAGCAGCCATCGCCAGCCAGGCCAGCCCGAACAGCTCCCAGGGGAATCGCGCAGGCAAGGCGGCGCGGACCGCCGCCTGCCCGTCGGACAGCGACTGCAGCGCCGGCCAGAGGAAGAGCGCCAGCGCGCCCACCGCCCCGCAGGTCGCCAGCCGCAGCGAAGCCGCACCAGGCCAGACGCGGCCCCCCTCGGATTCGCCAAATACCACGAGGCTTCCGCCGAGAATAAGCAGCACGGAAAGGCTGAGAGGCGCGGCGACCGGCCCCCACCAGGGGAGCGGAATCAAGAAGAGCACGTCCCAGTCCCATAGACTCCCCGGCCAGCCGGTCATCCGATGCAGAAAGAGGTAGTAGGCGATGTCCCACACCCCGAATGCCAGGGCGCTGTACGCCCAGCGCGCGCGGCTGGTAGCGCCAGCGAGTCGGCCGACGGCCCAGAGCATGACCAGCGTGGCCGCCTCTCGAACGAGTTCCACCTCGCCCAGGATCGGAACCATCGGCAGAGGATTGCTCTGGTAGGGCACGATGCGATCGATCAGGACGCGCAGGTCAAAGACGACCGCCGCCTCCACCCACGCCATGGCGATTGCGTAGGCCGCGACGAAGGCTGCGCGGTTGCCGACGGGCCGTCCGCGCCGCAGCCTCTGTTCACCTGGCCCGGCGGTCAGTTCAGCCCGGTAGGCCATCGCATGCCTGTGCCGGGGCCGCGGCCGAAGCGCCCGACGGTGTCGAGCTTCTTCGCCTTCGCAGTCGAGTCAGCAGGGCTGTCGCCAGCACCACACAGGGCAGGATGCACAACTGCGCCGGCAAGAGCAGGCGCAGCGCTTCTTCCCCGGCTTGCCGCCTCAGCTCGTTTGGAGTCACCAGTCCTTCCGCCATGGCCATCGAGGTAGCGCCCAGGATCAGGAGTGTCACGTACAGCAGGCCGGCACCTGCCACAAACCAGGCGAGGTAGAGCAGCCCGAGTCGCCCGACAGCAGAGGGGACCCGCACGTCGATCTGGTAGAGCAGGAGGGCTGCCCCGATCGAGGCCAGCGCTATCAGCATCCCTGCCATGCCCGACACGGCGGCGCCGACCGGATCGGCACCGATCTGTAGCAGCCCCTCCAACCACAAGCCCGTCGTGATTGCCAGGCTGGCGGCGAGAAGGGGACCCAGGCCGATGAGCGCGTAGCAGGCACAGTCCGACCAGTCATCGGATAGGCTGAGCCGCATTGGGCACCTCCGGATACACTATGCTTGTACACTGCCCGGCGGTTCGGAGGACAGCGCGTGGGAAACCGAAACCCAGCACCCAGGTGCTTGACAGGCAGCGCCGCAAGGAAGAACCTCTGGCCCTGGGACACATGTGCTGCGGCGAAGGCGCGCCTTCGCCCCTCGGAGGCGGCATGCTGCGGGTGATGCTGGTCGAAGACAGCCGGCCGCTGCGGGAGGCGCTCATCGCCGGCCTGGAGCAATCCGCTCAGGTGACGGTCGTGGCACAGACCGAGCGCGGCGAGGCCGCCCTCGAACAATGCCTGGCCGATCCTCCGGATGTCGTCCTGATGGACGTGGGCCTGGCCGGTGAAATGAACGGCATCCAGGCCGCCGTCGCGCTGCGGCGTGAACTACCCCGCCTTCCGGTCGTGTTCTATTCCATTCAGGATGACGATGAATACTTCCGTGCTTTCCGTCAGGCCGGCATCCTCAGTCACTACGCGTACGTGCGCAAGTCGAACTACCTGCTGCCGGCGATGATCGTGCCGCTGTTGCGAGACGCCGTCGCCGGGCGCAGCTTCATCGATCCGGAGATCGAGGCCCGGGTCCAGGAGGTCCGTCTCAAGGACGAATTCTCCCCAATGTCGCTCCTCGAGCCGACGGAACAGGCCGTGGCCGCGCTCCTGGCGCAGGGCTTGAGCAACGAACAGATCGCAGCCCGTCTCGGGTTCCATGACAAGCGCAGCGTCAGCCGGGTCAACGGGCAGATCTACACTGCCTGGGCGTTGGGTGATACGACGACTGACGAGAAAGTCGCCCGCACGCGGGCCTCGCTCGTCGTGCGCGCCGGGCGCCTGATCCAGTGGCGGACGGATGGCAGCGCCTGGGTGCAGGATGAACGAGGCGCCTGGCTCCCTTGGGAGAGCGCCTGATGACGGCGGACCTCCTTCAGCCGGCGCTGCTTGGGGTCTCCTTCTTTAACACGCTGCTGCTGCTCTGGCTGGGTTTCACTGTCCTGCTCAATGCCGAGCGCCGCACATGGGGCATCTGGCTGGCGGGCGGAGGCCTGATCGGCGGTGGGGCGTTCTTCGTCAGTCACACTGCGATCCTCGGTCAGCTGCTGATGAGCGGCGCCTCACAGGCCGAGCTCTGGTGGCGGCTGGGGTGGATCCCCATCGTCATCTCCCCCGCCGCCTGGTACCTGCTGATGTTGTGGTACTGCGGCTACTGGGATGACCCCGCCACCCCGCTGCGGCGCCGTCATTCCCTTCCCCTCTCGATGCTGCTCTTCCTCGGCGGAGCGATGCTCCTGCTCCTGGTCGTGGCGAATCCGCTCCCGACGGTCTCGGAGGCCTTCACTTACAAATCCTCCGGGTTGATCACCGCCGGATGGACCCCGGTGCTTTCGCTGCTCTTCCCTCTCTACTGCGTCGCGTGTGTGGCGTTGGCTCTCGACGCTTTGGTGCGCCCCGGACCTTCGCTGCGCATGATGGGGAATCTTGCGCGCCGCCGCGCCCGACCCTGGCTGGCGGCCGCCTCCCTGGTGCTGTTGGCGGTTGCCCTGCTCGTCATCCTGCTGATTTCCCTGACAGCCCTTGGTGCATGGGCCGGGGAGGAGGAAGGGACTGCCGGCGCGCTGCCTCTGGGCCTTGCCTGGTACGACCTGATCATCGCCTTGCTGCTCTCGGCAGTCATCCTGTTGCTCGGCCAGGCGGTTGTCACATATGAGATCTTCACCGGGAAAGTCCTGCCGCGGGGTGAGTTCCAGCGCCAATGGTGGCGCACGGTGGGTCTAGCGCTGATCGCCGGCTTGCTGGCGGCGGTCAGCCTGGCTCTGCGAGTCCAAACGGATTACGTCCTGCTCTTGATGACCATCCTGCTGGCACTCCTGGCGGCGCTCTTCAGCCGGCAGGCCTTTGAGTCGCGCCGCCAGATCATTCGCCAGCTGCGCCCGTTCCTCTCCAGTCAGGGTCTGTACGATCGCCTGCTCTCACCGCAGGAGGAGCCAGGCTCGCCCGGAGGGGAAGCAGCGCTTCGCGCGCTCTGCCGTGACGTCATCGGCGCCCGCTGCGCCGCCCTCCTCCCACTCGGCTCACTGGCGCCCTTCGTCGGCCCCGCGTTGGTGTATCCGCCGGGCGCGCCGCAGCCCTCCGTCGAAGGGCTACCGCCCGAAGCCAGCGAGACGTCCCACGCCTACTTGCCTCTCGAGCCGCGCCAGCACGGCGGCTACGCCTGGGCCGTGCCCATCTTCAGTGCCCGCGGTCCCCTGGGCGTGCTTCTGCTGGGCGAGAAACTGGCGGGCGGGGTCTACACCGAAGAAGAGATGGACCTGGCGCGCGCCAGCGGTGAGCGCTTGATTGACAGCCTGGCCAGCGCCGCCCTGGCACAGCGATTGATGTCACTGCAGCGGCATCGCTTGATCGAAGGGCAGGTCCTGGATCGGCGGACGCGCCGCCAGCTCCACGATGACGTCCTGCCTCAATTGCATACCGCCATGTTGACTCTGAGTCGCCTCGACGCGCCGTCTGAGCCGTTGGCTGCCGACGGTCTTCGTCTGCTGGGCGAAGTCCACCGCATGCTGGCCGACTTGCTCCACGACTTGCCGGTTTCGACCACGCCCGACTTTTCTCGTCTCGGCCTGGTCGCAGCCCTGCGCCAGGGGCTGCAGGGTGATCTCGAGGCATCGTTCGATTCCCTGGCATGGGAAATCGATCCGCACGCCGAAGGCGAGGCACGCAGGCTCCCCCCGCTCCTGGCCGAAGTGCTCTACTACGCCGCTCTCGAATGCGTGCGTAATGCCGTCCGGCATGGACGACCTCCAGGAGCAAGCGGCCCGCACCACCTGCGGATCGAGCTGGGTTGGCAAGACGGCCTGGCACTCACGATCCAGGACGATGGGGTCGGGCTGCCCACCGCCCCCGGCGACAGCCCCGGCGCCGGGCAGGGCCTTGCCCTGCATGGAACCCTGATGGCGGTCATCGGGGGCTCGCTGGTTATCGAGAGTGTTCCGGAGTCTTTCACACGCGTTCGACTGCTGCTTCCGCAGACAGCCCTGCGCTCCGCCCCCGACGTCGAGCCGCTCCAGGCGTGATCTCCCCGTTTGACCGGCCGCGCGCCGGATGGTAGAGTCCCTGCGACGCCGATCCATGGGGAGGTTCTGTGAAGCGAGCAGTCAGCATCAGCATCGGATCGTCCAGGCGAGACAAGGCTGTCGAAGTCCAGCTGCTGGGTGAGACCGTCCGCATCGAGCGCATCGGCACGGACGGCGACATGGAGAAGGCGGCTCAACTCTATCGAGAGCTCGACGGCAAGGTCGATGCCTTCGGCGTCGGCGGCGCAGACCTGGGCGTGCTGATCGACCGGAAGTGGTATCCACTCTACTCCGTCCGGCCGATGGTTCGCTTCGTCCAGCACACCCCGCTGGTAGACGGGGCCGGATTGAAGAACACGCTGGAAGTGCGCCTGGCGCCCTTCCTTGAACATCACATCGGACAATTCATCCAGCCGCGCCGCGCCCTGGTGACCTCGGGCGCCGACCGCTGGGGCATGGCGATGTCTTTCCTGGACGCCGGATATGAGTGCGTCTTCGGCGACCTGATGTTTGCGCTTGGCATTCCCCTGCCCGTGCACTCGAAGCGAGGCCTCAAGATTCTCGGCGCGCTGCTCATGCCGATTGCCGGCCGCCTGCCCTTCGATTGGATCTACCCGACCGGGGAGAAGCAGGAGACCCGCACTCCGAAGTACGGCGAATACTACGCGTGGGGAAAGGTCATCGCCGGCGACGCCCACTTCATCAAACGCTACATGCCGGACCAGATGGACGACAAGATCGTTGTCACCAATACGACGACCCCCGAGGATGTCGCTCTCTTCCGGCAATCCGGCGCTCGTTATCTCATCACTTCCACGCCCATCCTCGACGGACGCTCCTTCGGGACGAACATGATGGAAGCGGCCTTGGTGGCAGCCTCCGGCAAAGGCCGCGCCCTGACCCATGCAGAGCTCTCCGAGCTGCTGGATCGCCTGGGCATGCAGCCGCAGCTGACCGACCTGCGGGCCTAGCATTCCGCCGCCAGGCCTGACCCGGCCGCACACCGCCCTCGATCAAGGCGAGAGGATCGTGCGCCGACCACCTGCCTCGTTCCTCACCCAGGTCTATCAGATCGTCGCTGCCATCCCTCCCGGCCGCGTGCTCACCTACGGCCGCATCGCCGGGCTCATCCCTCCTCCGGCGGGCGTCGATCCGGCCGGATTTGACCGGATCAAGGCCCGTTGGGCTGGCCAGGCCCTGGCATCCTGCCCGGACGAGCTTCCCTGGCATCGGGTGGTGAACGCCCAGGGGCGGATCAGCCTGCGTTCCGGTGAAGGGCCGGACGTGCAGCGAACCCTGCTGCAGGCCGAGGGTGTTATCCTATCGTCCGACGACGTGATCGAATTGGATCGCTACCTCTGGCAGCCGCCGGACGAGTGGCCGACGGCCCAGGGTTGGCTTGGATGAGGGCCTTCCAGACATCCCTCCGTTGACGACTTTCCGATCTCGTCCCGCAGGCGCGCGCACCTCAGGAGGCTGACCATGGATGTGATTGTGACGGCCGGGGGAATCCCGATCGAGGGCGAGCCGCTTTACCCCCTGACGCGCGGCCTGCCGAAGGCGCTGCTCGAGATCGAAGGCAAGCCCATGGTGCAGTGGGTCCTGGACGCGCTGGGCGGGGCGTCGAGCATCGGGGAGGTCTTCCTGGTCAGCCTGGGGCCGGAGGCCGGGCTGACGTGCACCCGACCCATGCACTACATCCCCGACCAGGGGAGCATGCTGCGCAATGTCCGAGTCTCCATGGCCCGAGTGGCTGCCGCGCATCCGGACGCTACGCAAGTTGTGGTGTCCTCCTCGGATATCCCGGCGATGACTTCCGAGATGGTTGATTGGCGCGTGGACGCCATCCGCAACTCCGTCGCCGACCTGGACTATGCGATCATCGACCGCTCCACTATGGAGGCAGCTTTTCCCGGCTCGCACCGCTCCTATGTGCATTTCAAGGGGTTGGATTTCTGCAGCGCCGACATCCATGGCGGCAGCCTGTCGCTGGCTACGGATGAGGCCTTGTGGGAGAGGCTGCTGGCGGCGCGTAAGAGCGCCTTGAAGCAGGCTGCCCTCGTCGGCCTCGACGTCGCCTTCCTGCTGCTGACACGCCAGCTTACCCTCGAGAGGGCGGAGCGCATGGCGGAACATAAACTCGGGTTTCGGGGTAAGGTTCATCTCAGCCCCTATGCCGAGATTGGTATGGACGTCGACAAGCCCCATCAGCTGGACATAGTTCGAGAGTATCTGGCGAGGAGGAAGGCATCGCACGCGTGAGCGCCACCTCGCTCTTACACCTGGATGATGAATGGTCCCGGCGCTTGCGCCTGGAAGACCGTCAGGGCAGATTACGGACCCTGGCCGCCATCGTGGCGCACTCCGGAGATTCCTGGTTCTGGGGAATCGGACTGGGGGCCGTCTTCCTGGGAGGCGATTCCGCCGCCAAGACCTGGGCGATCACCCTCGTCGCCGGTATCGCCGGGCTGGCCATCATCGTGATGGGGACCAAGCTGCTCGTGCGTCGGCGACGCCCGGCCGGCGAGTGGGGGCGGATCTACCGCTCGACCGACCCGCATTCGTTCCCGTCGGGGCATGCCGCGCGCGCATTCCTGGTCACGGTTCTCGTGGTCGTCCTCGGGCCGGCCTGGTTGGCGCTCCTGCTGGTGGTTTGGGCGCCGCTCGTATCGCTGGCCCGCGTGGCCATGGGCGTGCATTATCTCTCGGACGTCGTGGCGGGCGCCTTGCTCGGGACGGCGCTTGGCGTGGCGGCCGTCGTCTTTCTGCCGCTCTGACCGGACGGCCCCTCAGCCGCGGCTAGATTTCATCCGCCGTAAGCCGGCGGTCGAGGCCCTCAAGCTCTCGCGCCTTCCCACTTCGTCTCGCCCCCTTCGCTCTAAGCCGGATGGCGCACTTCGAACGCGGGTTCCCTTCGTTCCTCGGGGGAACCGCCGGGCGGGGGAGATGGGCAACAACTTGCCCATCTCCCCCGCCCGGCCTCGGTCTGCAGGGACCCCCTTACTTCAGCCCGCCCTGCTCAATCACGTGTTGCGCCCAGTCGCGCCCGATCACGACCTCCAGATCCACATCGCCTCCGGGCGCAAGGGGGTTCAGGATCTGCGACTGGGACATGCCCAGCAGGTCCGCCAGAAAACCGGTCGTGTACGGGAAGGTGCGGCTGTAGACAATGATGCGCGACTTCTCATAATCGAGGCGGTCGGCGTTGGCCACCTCCACGATCTGGACGCCCTGGGCCTTGAGGTAGTCGGCCGTCTGCGTCGCCAAGCCCTCGACGCCGGCGCCGTTCAACAACCGGATGCGCGGGTTCTCCTGCTTGGCGGCCGACACCGGGTTGTCGACTGGGACGCTCGGGCCGATGGCGCCGGTCTGGGTGAAGATTTGATCACGCAGCTCACGGATGCGCCCGGGAATCGGCTTGAGGACATCCGCCCCATCCGGGAGGACTTCCAGGGTCACCATATCGGGCGGAGAGATCACGCCGCGGCTGATGCGATCCTTCGGCGTCTGCACCGCCACCATGCCAAGCGACAGCATCTGGTCGAAGACCAGATTGGTACGCAGGCCAGAGGCCAGATCCTGGTAAAGCTCGGGCGCCTTGCCCAGGAGCGTGGGGATCATGTTCAGGTTCAGGATCTTGTCGCGGACCGCCAAAGCAACCTGCTGCTGGCGCTGCGCCCGGTCGAAGTCCCCGCCGGACGTCTTGCGGGCCCGCGCATATGCCAGCGCGTCGGAGCCCGAGAAGTGCAGGCTCTGCGGCGAGAGGACCTTGCAGGGCCGGCTGATGGGACAGATCTTGATCTTTTCCTGGACCAGCATGTCGAGCCCGCCGATCTCGTCGATCATGCGCTCGAAGGCCGTAAAGTCGATCACGGCGTAGAAATCGACCGGCACCCCAATAAAATTCTCCACCGTCTTCATCGCCAATTCCGGTCCGCCACCCGGCAGCTGGTAGGTCTCCCCGAGGAAGTAGGCCGTGTTGATGCGTCCATGCTCGAACCCGGGGATCTCGACCCACAGGTCGCGTGGCAGGGAGAGCATCCCGGCCGTGTGCGCCACGGGATCGACGGTGACCAGCATCATCGAATCCGTGCGCGGCGGGCCGTCGCCCTGCGACCAATCACGATAGTCCAGTCCCATCAGGAGGACCGTGACGCGGTCGCTGCCGTTCCACTCGGGGGCCGAGTCATCCGGCGCCACCGAGGTCGGTATGACGGGCGCCTCGGAGGTCGCACCCGCGGGTTCCGACCCGGCAAAAGAGAAGGGCGCCGGCCCGGTGCCGGTCCAGGCCGAGGTCAAACCTCGGGCGGCCGTGAAGACCAGCACGATGGAAACGATCGCTCCGACGAAGAAGGCTCCGCCGAGCACCCAGATCAGCCAATTCGGGATGCTGCCGCGCGGTCCGGAGGGTTTGCGAGAGGATGTATGCATGGATTGTTAGCTCTGAACGCCTGAGAGAGCGGCGGGATTATAACATGCGGCCTTCGTCCGCCTGGCGGGCGAGCTCCTCCCAGGCGCGCAATTCCCGCGCCAGCGTCGATTCCAACTCGGCATACCGCCCACCCAGTCGGCGCACGCTTTCCACGTCGCTGCCCGACGACTCGAGCGCCAGCACGGTGGCCCGCAGGTCGTGTTCCAAGGAGGCGATGCGCGCCTCCGCCTGCTCGATCTCGCGGAGCAGGCGCGTGGAGGTCCGGGGGGAGCGCGCAGGTCGCGTCCGCGGCGACTCGGTCCTGGCTGCCGGCGACTCGCGCTGTGCCTCGAGATGGCCTGTGTAGCTGCCTTCGAACACTTCCAGCGAGCGCTCCTGGGGCGAGACCATCCAGATCTGGGTCGCCAGAGCATCGATCAGATAGCGATCGTGCGAGACCAGCAGGATCGTCCCCGGGAACTCCGCCAGGGCCGCCTGCAGAACTTCCTGCGACGCCAGGTCGAGATGGGTGGTCGGTTCATCGAGCAGCAGCAGGTTGGCGCCGCGCTGAGCCAGCAGCGCCAAGGCCAGGCGCCCCCTCTCGCCTCCCGAGAGCACGGCCACGGTCTTCTCCACCGTCTCCCCAGTGAATAGGAATAGAGCCAATCGGCGGCGTGCTTCGGCTGGCAGCAGGCGCGGATCTGCCTCCAGCATCTCCTCCAGCACGGTGCGCTCTGCGTGAAGACCTTCATGCGCCTGGGAGAAGTACCCGGGAAGCAAGTTCGCTCCGAGCCTCGCCTCACCCGACTTGGCAGGGATTTCATTCAGCAGCGTACGCAAGAAGGTCGTCTTGCCTGCCCCATTCGGCCCCATGACCGCCGCGCACTCACCGCGTCTCAGGGTCAGGTCGGGGACACGGAACAACGCTTCGGTTGCATCGGGGTGTCCGATCGACAGGTCGCGCGTGCGCAGCACCAGATCGCCGGAGCGATCGATGTCGGCAAAACGCACCCGGATCGTCTGGCCGTCGTCCGGCCGGACGACGGCATGGTCGCGCAGCATCCGTTCCAGACGTTTGCGGCGCCCCTGCGCCTGACGGGTGTTCTGTCCGGCGATGTTGCGCTGGATGTAGTCCGACTCGCGTTGGACTCGTTCCTGCTGCTGATCGTATTGACTCAGCCGCAGTTCCTGGCGCGCCTGCCGCTGCTGCAGGAAAGCGCTGTAGTTGCCGCGGTAGACGTCGAGCCCGCCGCGCCCAAGCTCCCAGACCACATCCACGGCCCGGTCCAGAAAGTAGCGGTCGTGCGAAACAAGCAGGCTCGCACCCGGCCAGTCCTTCAGCCAGCCTTCCAGCCATTCGACGGCCTCCAGATCGAGATGGTTGGTCGGCTCGTCGAGCAGGAGCAGGTCCGGATCGTCCAGGAGCAGACGGGCGAATTGGGCGCGCGTACGCTCCCCGCCGGACAGCAGCCCGAGCGGCCGGCTGTCCTCCTCGGGGGTGAAGCCCAATCCATTCAAGACACGCCGCACGCGGCTGGCATAGGCATACCCCCCGGCGCGCTCGAACGCCTCCTGCAACGGACCATAGCGCGCCAGGGCCGCCTCCGCCTGTCGCGGGTCGGCCATGTCCGACTCAAGCCGCGCCAATTCTGTCTCCTGCGCCCGAAGCGAGGCCAGGGCCGTCAGGCAGAATCCCCAGAGCGTCTCGCCTGGATGGGTGCCGGCCAGAGGATCGCCCTCCGCCACCTGCGGCAGATAGCCGATACGCAGGGCACGCGCCCGCTGCACCTGACCGCCGTCCGGGCGCTCTCCACCGGCCAGGATGCGCAGCAGGGTCGTCTTCCCAATTCCATTCGGACCAACCAATGCAATGCGCGCCTGATGGGGAATCGCCAGGGAGACGCCGGAGAAAACATCCTGAGCGCCGAAGGATTTTGCCAGCGCGTGCGCCGTGACCAGCGACATGGGATCGTGCGGCGGATTATAACCGTCGCCTTTGCGCCGGCCCGGGTCGGCGCCCCAGGGCAGAGACCACGGGACTATAATTCCGGCCACTCCATACAGGGCCTCGCGAAATGTCCGATTCAACATCGCCTGACTATCGCATCCTGTTCTTGCTCTCGGCCATTCTGGCCGGCGTCGGCGGCCTGGGATTGGTGTTGCTGGTGAACACCACTTTGCCGACCGTCGGTCCACGCTGGCTCTTCTTCTTCCTGCTCACCCTGGCCGCCACCGGCGCGGCGCTGCCGTTCGTCTGGCTGCTGAATCTGCGGTTCTCCCGCGCCCCGCTCCTGACCGCCGATCTGATTCGTCAGGCGGTATGGGTAGCTTTCTACGCCGACAGCCTCATCTGGCTCCAGATCAACCGCAGCCTGAGCCTGTCGCTGGCACTCTTTCTGGGCCTCGGCCTGCTGGCCCTCGAATGGGTCGTGCGTTGGCTCGAACGGAGCCGCTGGAGACCCGGCAGGTGAGTCTGAGGCAGCTGCCCTCGGTCGATCTCCTGCTGCGATCGCCGGCTGCCGAGGCCATGCTCGCTCGCTTCGGGCGTCCGCTGACGCTCGATGCTGTTCGCGACGCCCTGGTGACGGCCCGCGCCGACGTGCGACAGGGTTGTAGTCTGCCGACGGAGGCCGCCCTGCTCGCCGCGGCACGCCAGGACCTCGAGCAGCGCGTGGCGCCAAGCCTGCGTCCCGTGATCAATGCCACGGGTGTCGTGCTGCACACCAATCTGGGCCGGGCGCCCCTCAGCCCGGCCGCCCTCCAGGCGCAGCACGAGACGGCCTCCGGCTATTCGACGCTGGAGTTTGACCTCCTTACCGGTCGCCGAGGCGCGCGGCACACCCACGCCCAATCTCTCCTGCAACAGATCACCGGCGCCGAAGCGGCGCTAGTCGTCAACAACAACGCCGCCGCAGTCCTGCTGGCCCTTACGGCCCTCGCCCAACACAAGGAAGTCCTCATCGCCCGTTCGCAGCTGGTTGAGATCGGCGGGGGCTTCCGAGTTCCGGATGTGCTGCGACAATCCGGCGCCCGGCTCGTCGAGGTCGGGACGACCAATCGCACCCACCTCTCCGACTTTGCGGAAGCCGTCACCGCCCGCACCGCCCTGCTGCTGCGGGCCCATCACTCCAACTTCCGCCTGGTGGGATTTACCGCCGAGCCGCTGCTGGCCGAACTGGCCGACCTCGCCCACCAGCATGATCTGCTCCTGGTCGACGACCTGGGCTCCGGCGCGCTGCTCGATACTTCGGCCTTCGGACTAGGGCACGAGCCGACTGTGCAAGAATCTCTCCAGGCCGGGGCGGACCTGGTGGCCTTCTCCGGCGACAAACTCCTCGGTGGACCGCAGGCCGGCCTGCTCGTCGGGCGGGCAGCCCTCATCGAGCGCCTGCGCCAGCATCCGCTGGCGCGGGCGCTGCGCCCCGGCAAGTCGTGTCTGGCGGCGCTGGCCGCCACGCTGCTGCACTACTACAAAGATGA
>Ga0299915_10002689_pt1 | contig 12946 bp, 12 predicted proteins | sample RVTome_13_FD_200263 | JGI IMG/M metagenome (GOLD analysis project Ga0299915, IMG submission 200263) | Soil microbial communities from uranium-contaminated site in the Upper Colorado River Basin, Wyoming, United States - RVT92D227 (version 2) ...
TTTGTACAGATGCTGCAAAATCAAAATGTTCTTGTTTAATTTCCTTGCCATTTCTTCTTTCAGGAACAACCTTCTTGAATTTATTATTAAAATTGTAATATACATGCCCGGTGGTTTCCATTTCTTTCTGTTCAAAATATTCTGTTTCATTAAAGACCAATTGGGCATTCTCATTTACGCTTATCATTTGACTTAGTATATCATAATATACGGGTTTCCCGTATGCCGCCATGCCCATAACCTTATATTCATCTCCGAGCTTAAATCCAAGATGATACGTTGACATAAGATAATATACTCCGAGACTGCATGGCCATGTAGTTGTAGAAATCCTTTCAATTTTAGAATCTTTCCCTATAAATATCGATACAGTATCGGATTCACCTTGCCCATCCATAACTATTATGGTTGCTTCATCAAAGCCAGAATTTAAATAAGCTGTTGCTGAATGTGAAAGATGATGGTTAATCTTATGCACCCTGATTTCGGGAAACATATCCCTTACAATGTGATATAACTGTCTATATTTTATTGCCCAATTAAAATAGCAAGATATTCTTTTTTTTATAGTACGTTTTATTTTAGATTCTATTTTAAACCTATTTATTGCTTCGTCAATAATCTCTTTCGTTTTGGTACCGATGAAATAATATTCATTCATTTCATAAGCATCAAAAAGAAATTTATTAATCTCATGAGAAATTCTATCATCATTAATCAGGTTGTTTATCTCAGATTCTAATGTTCTCAAAAATTCTATTTCATTAACATTTATCGCCACTTCACTAATTGAAAATCCATTTTTATTTGCATAATTTATGCAATGGTTTATACTACCTATAGGCAAATGTGAATCGTGCTTAACATTTGTTAATCTTTCTTCTGCTACAGCGTATATAACTTCACCATTAGTCTTATTTACAACACAAGCTGATGTATCATGCCCAAAAGCACTTATACCCAATACAGCGTTTTGTTTCACGATTTGCTCACCTCATTAAGATGCTTTTATTTTTATAAATCTACTATGAGCGTTTACAAGGCGCGAACCAAAATCGACCTCAGAAGGGACATCGTCATTTCTCTATTCGCTGTAAGGTCTCTGACTGTCGTTGACGTCTACGTCGATTATGCCGAACTATTGCTAACGGAAGATGAGCATCAAACGACTCTATAAAATCAGAGACCTCAGGCATGGAAAACAGCTCGGCAGCATTCATACGAACCCATTTATCATAATCTTCCGGCATTGGAGTAAATGTTGTGTAAACGAAATTACAGCATTGTGTTAAATAGTAGCATTTCCAAGCAGCGTGACGTTTCGTTTCATCTACCGTAAGATTCCCTTCTAAAGCAAGGGTCAATAGTTTAAAGTATTGATCATGAGTCTTAGCACTCCAGACAAACCCTAAATCAGCATAATAACTGTTGCTCTCTGTCACCACAGGTTTACCCATTGCTGCTGCTTCAACGCCAACCGTAGATGTGTATGGTACAATCACCCTAGCATTATTGATTAAATCATAAGTATTAATCGGAGTATCTTCTGAAACATATCTGATTCTAATATCCTGGCCAAATTTTGCTGATAGAATTGCCCGATAATCATCCAGGCTGGTATATTCTTTGATTCGCTCAACTGGATGCCGTCGCACAACAATCGGTAGATTTGTATTTTCTAACGACCAGGCTACCGTCTCAAGCATCCATTCTGTCTGACCCTTAAAAACTCTATGCTTACCGAGAGCTGCGGCATCATAACTCTGATTGAGTGGCATTAATATTCCCACTGGCTCGCCCCTACCAGTAGCAGAAGTTGCCTGGCAAACAAGTGGATCTCTCTTATGAGATTCCGACGCAGAGCCTTTTTTTCGCCGTTCCAGTTCGGACTGTGCTGCTGTAACTACCCAATCGTCACTAATTGAGAGTAATTGAAAAGCTGTCGGTATATCATCGAGGTGGGCTGCAATCCCGTCAGTGCAAGCAAGCAATATCCCCGGTCCGCTATCGAATGTAGCAACCCGGATTCCCAACCTGCGCAGTTCCATGAATAAACCGCTCGAGCCATATATACCACCCGGAACAAACACCATTTTGGGAGAGTGTTGATGAACTAACGTCTTTATCTTACGATCCGTACGTCTCAAGCTCTCTTCGACTGACTTGGAATACGTCATGCTAGAAGGCGGTGGGCTCTCACATCTGTAACGCCATACAGTATTCAAATTCACAAGACACTGAAGCCTTTCTTTTGAAAGCAGCCCATCCTCTGCCGGGAGAACTTTGCTCAACCAGGTTTGTCGTATTGAATGAGGCAATTTCTTCAGAACCCTACTTATGCTACCTTGCACCATCCGCTGTGATATGGTGTTTGGCCCGAAACCGGTGTCATCCCACACAACCCGTACTCGCCATTCACGTTGGCTCAAACCTAGAGCCACCGTAATAACAAACCAAGGAACAGCCGAGTGTAGCCACGGTTGCACAACGCACCAGCATTCACCTTTTTGTTCTGGAAAAACCAAAGGTGCGGAATAGCGTCGTAAAAATTTCGCGAAAGCTTTTTCACGTGATAGCCAATTGATTAGATGCGAAAATGATTTCGTAGATTTTCTTAAAAAGTGCATACCTGATCCACTTTCATGGTAAACATATTTCTTTCTCTTGTGCAGCTACAGCTATTTATAAAAACCAAGCTTTTTCAAATAATTTGATGCTGTCAACCTTACAGATTCAAATTCCTGAAGGCTGAAGATTCCCGTGATATAGACTCCAACAAGATACCCGACGAGCAACATTATACGAAAGATAGTAGAATAAGGCATTGGAATCAGCGGCGATATCAGAACAGTCTCTACAACTAATATCACAATGCCAATACAAATAATCTTTAACAGGTCGCACCAAGGGTAGTTTACCGGCATCACACGTTGCGCTACCAAATGTCTCCCCGTCAAGAGTAATGCAAAAGAAAATAACATCGCCCAAGCTGCACCGTGTACCCCCCAGGCCTGAATTAACACGATACTCAAAGGAAGGTTTAATGCGGCACATACTGATACAATCAATTGAGATAATCTTGCTCGATATTGATATAAAAGAACTGTAGCTGGCAAATTGGATAAAACATATAGGAAAGTTCCCATAACAGCCAATTGTAAAACCGGTTTAGCACTTGCATATGCTTGCCTGCCAATTATCATTAAAATTTCTTCAGATAATAGGAACAGAACTAAGGAAAATAACAACATTCCTGCAGTAAAATATTTTGCCGTTCTCGCAATTATATTAGCAGCACTTTCGCGGTTCACGGCAGAATAAACAAGAGGTTGCCATGCATTACCAAATGAAACCGCAATTATTGAAATTATACTACTTAGTTGAATGCTCAAGTTGAATATGCCTACTGTAGCTAACCCCCCATAATGCTGCAGAATAAATAATTGTAAGCGATTCAAAAAAAAAACCCAAGAGTCCCGACCATCATCCAAACACCGAACATTAACGAGTCTTTGATATATTTAAAATCAAAAACCAACTTACATCTCTTCCCCAACATAAAGAATGTTAGACATGCTATCGTTAAATTAGATACCAAAAAAGCAATTACTGCGCCCAATGCACCACCTCTGTTCCAAATGAGCAAAACCATCATTAATACTAAGATGCTAAAAGTACTAAACATCTGCAACACAACAAATCCGTACGGTTTTTCCTGAACCCGTAGCCAAATGGAGTAAATGCCTGATGAAAATGCGCATGTCGCGATAGCTAAAACCATGCCAAAGTAAGGATATTCTGGAATACCTGGCATTAACCAAGACCAAAGTGGTTTTCCCCATATGAGCAGTATAATGCCTAAAATAACGGCAAACATCAGCTGAAACAGCCAAATACTTGAAAGGAATTCATACTGTTTGTCAGTGGTTTGATAATCAAAGTAATAACGGCCTACTGCCGAATGAAACCCCAAGCTCATAATAACACCAAGCATGGTCGTAGTAGTTGTGATTATACTAAAGAGGCCATACTCGTCTGGTGTCATGAAGCGTAAATATATGGGAATCAAAAGAAACCCAGACACACCAATGGACAGGATATCTCCTATTGTATAAACAGTAATTGCCGATATTAACTTACTTTTTTTAAATGGCATACAAAAGAAATCCCCATTGCCTAATTGTCCAGCAAAAGCGGTGCAGAATACACCTGCCTTATACATGTGTGGACAGTTCCGTTCATTTTTCCTTGTGCGAAAAGAATCAGAAACTTTTTAGCGATTTTTCTGATAAGTAGCACTTCCTTATATAAAGTCATGATCTAATATGTGAAATCTCTCTTAGTATGATATATATTTTGTGTAATACCTTAGTAATCATTGGTGTTTATCAATTCCATCAGCAAGCAGTCAATGCGGCTATTGTTCTTTTTAACCCTTCCTCAAAATCAACCCTAGGCACGAAACCAATAGACCCGATCTTTGATATATCGGCATACCACTTGTGGACATCCCCTGGAAACGATTTGCCTGTTGGCACAATCTCAATGTCTGGTTTGCCCATAAACGCTGCTATTTGTTTTGCTAAATCAAAAATTTTAACAGGAATGCCACTTGCCAAATTATATTCTTCACCAGGTTTCCCACAAGTTGCGATGGTTATTAAGCCCGAGGCAACATCATCAATGTACAGATAATCCCTAATCTGATTTCCATCACCTAAAATATCTAACTTTTCCGGATTATTTTGTAATTTTCTTACCATATCGTGAATTGCAAATTGAAACATCCCTGGCCCATAAACGCTGAATAATCGTGCTATTTTAACATTAAGGCCATAGGAACGATAATATGCATGGCAATAAGCTTCGCAAGCCATCTTAGCCGCAGCATATGGCGAAGTTGGTCTAATGAATGCTTTTTCCGAAAACGGAAGATCATTTGATGTGTCGCAGATAGAGGCACTCGAAGGAAAAATCAATTGACAATTTGCTTTACGTGCTGATTCAATGACTTCAAAAAAGCTTTGGAGAGAACTGATAAAATCCCCTCGTGGATCCTTAACAGATTCGGCCACGTTAGCGCGGGCTGCCAGATGAAAAATGATCGTTTTTTCATCAAGGTATTCATCTAACACCCCACTTTTTGTGACATCCAAAACAAGTTGTGCGCAAATTACCTCCGATGTAGTAGGGCATCGATCTACTGCAATCACTTCTGTTCCTTTTTTTACAAGATGTTCCACAAGCGATCGACCAATAAATCCACTTGCGCCTGTAACCAATGCCTTTGAAATACCTGGGATAATCATTGATTAATTTGACCCCTTATCAAGACTGCCTATGAAACCATTGCCCCATGCAACGAACACCCGATTGCTTTGCCAATTCACGATTTCAGACTTCCTCGCTGCTTCATATCATTCTGAGCCTGTTCATAATCCGCAAGCTGGCCAATATCCAACCAGTATTCAATGATAGGAAAGCTGGCCACGATGTGATCAGAATCGAGTAGCCACCGAATCAAATCGGTCATGTTGAAATGTTCGCCATTGGGAATGAATTCATAGACTTTCGGTTCAAGCAAATAGACCCCGGCATTGACCAGGAAATGCATTTGCGGTTTTTCTTTCAAGGCGCATACACGCGGTCCTTCACATTCAATGACTCCGTATGGAACTTTTATATCGTATTGCCTTACCCCTACCGTCATAACGGCGTGCTGTTCCTGGTGATAGGCCAACATCGCCCTAAAATCCACCTTTGTCAGAATATCGCCATTGATTACCAGCATTGGCTCTGTTGGCGCGTCTATCAACCCTAACGCCCCGCCTGTGCCCAACGGTTTGTCTTCATTTACATAGTTTAATTCTACGCCAAATGAGCTTCCATCGCCAAAATGATCGGAGATTTTTCCTGGTTTGTAATGGGTAGTCACATTTACGCGCCGAATGCCAACCTGGCGCAACTGTTCAATAACCAATTCCATAAGAGGTTTACCGCCCAAGGGTAACATCGGTTTGGGCAAATCTTCAGTGAGGGGCCGCAGTCGCGTACCTAAACCGCCAGCCATGATCACGGCCTGAAGCTGAAGATCCTGGGTTGGAATTAAATCGTCCACCATCACAAGATCTACAACCTTGCCGTCATTATCCAGAATAGGAAGCTGACGCAAAACATTTTTATGCAATAACTCAAGTAATGTCTCGCGTTTTGCACCCAATTGGGACGTGACCGGTTTGGGATATTGCGTGCTGATTTTCCTGGCCAATAGTACGCTGACTGGCGATTCCAAGTCAGTGCCTGCCAAGACAGCCCGCCGCACGTCACCATCAGTTATGGTACCCAATAGACGCCTTTCCTGGTCCACCACCAGGGCAATCCCGCAAGCGCCACGGTCTATACATGCCATCGCTGCACGAATAGAATGATCAGGTGAGATGAATAGAGATTGTAATTCTTTGTAATTCATGCACAAGGATCAATTATAGTATTTTTTTGGATTTGATTCCGGTCTCTTCTCTTGGATAGGATAACCTCGGCAACTATCCAATCAAAATTAGTATCTATATCGAGAGAATCTTCCTCAGTCATCACATATTTTCTCATTTTTGAGAAACTCCCTGGTGTCCCATTTTTCAGGCTTTGTACACTCATAATGTATATTGCGCCATTGTATTCATACACTGTAGGGCAGTCCTGTCGGCGCGTGAAGCTACCCGTCTTTGATGGAATAAGAAATCCCTCACTGTTTTCCTCAAAAAGAGTGAAGTATGGGTTCGCACGAGCTATTTTGACGGATACAACCATGTCCAACCCCGGTTGATACAGGGAAAGAGCCTCCCGAATGTGTAATTCTGTACGGAAGGGTGATGTCGGCTGAAGCAACAAGACACGATCGTAATTCATCCCATTTTGTTCATGAAAGTCGATGGCATGGCGAATCACATCATAAGAACTTGCGGTATCGGTTGCAAGATAGTCTGGTCTTTTGAATGCGACACCCAGCCCATATTCTCCGACAATACGGATGATTTCGTCTGAATCTGTGGAAACACAGATTTTTTCAGGCGATGCAACTGCACAGGCCGCATCGAGAGTATAGTATATGAGGGGCCTGCCATTAAGGGGTTTGATGTTTTTACCCGGAATTCCCTTTGATCCGCCCCTGGCTGGAATTAGTACAAGGTCTTTCATGGAAGTATCATATCAGCCGAGCTATTGGAATGTTGTAAAACTTCTTTTTGAGTAATCCGGTAGGATCGCAGGCTGCTATCGCTGATACAATCTCACAAGCTGTACCTGCCTTTTCATAGGGGTTCTCAGTATCCTTCAATACGCCTTGAATTTTTGGTGAAATACCCTCATTGATTGCGGCCTTTATTGAAGCGGCAGAAGGTTCACAATCCACCACGCTTTCGGCCCTGACGCGGCCTTTCTGACGGTCGCCGATATTGATCGTGGGAATCTTAAACGACGGCGCCTCCACGATACCGCTTGAACTATTGCCAATTACTGCGGTTGCATACTTCATAGCTGACAGATACCGGAGCATGCCCAGGGAGGTTACAGCGAGACAGCGGTCTGGAAGCCTTTCGGCATAATCGTCAATCATCCGGTTGATTACCCTGCCGTCCGTGTCGGCATTAGCCTTTGTAAAGATCACATTGTATTCCGGGAATGCATCCAGGGCATCCAGAAGTGCCTGGATTTGTCCTTCAGATGGGTCTTTTTCCAGGGTCACCGGGTGAAATGTCACGATGAAATAGGGCTTTTCAAGGTTGAATCCGATGGCTTCTGCCAGTTCGCTGCGTCCCATGAGCGACATGTGGCGGATGTTTTCAACACCAAGGGCGCCAACATTGAACACCCGATCCGGGGCTTCCCCCAATTGAATAATGCGCTGACGGTACTCTTCGCAACTGGCAAAATGCAGGTGCGACATTTTTGTGATCGAGTGACGAAAAGCCTCGTCAATGGCCCCTTCTGTGGTCTCTCCGCCGTGAATATGGGCAAGAGGAATCCGACAAACCTGTGCCGCTGCAGCCATGCAAAATGTTTCAAATCGGTCGCCAAGCACCACCACCATATCCGGCTTCAGCCTCTGGAGCACCTCGCCATAGCCGATCATGGCAAGTCCCATGGATTTGCAAATGGCAGTGGGGGTATCGCTAGACAGCAGTATTTCTACTGTTTCATCAGGCTTAAACCCGTCGGCCCAAATTTCCTGGATAGTCATGCCAAACTCGGGCGATAGGTGCATGCCGCTAACAAGAATCTGCAATTGAAGGGTTTCATCCGCCTGAATTTCTCGCATCACGCTGCGCAGCAGGCCATATTCCGCCCGAGTTGATGTATAAACGCAAATTTTACGGTTCAATCAGTTCGTCTTTCCGAAAAGGTTTTGCCGCCTTGCGTCCGATGATTTCATCCCAACGCATGGGGGTAATGCCAGTTCCCGGTCGCTTGACCGTGATATTCATTTCTGTAAACGTTTCACCTTCTTTGATGGGAGTGGCAGCGACAATGCTTTTTCTAGCAACAGGCTTATTCTTTAATTCCGATAATGATGGTTTCTTGATTCCTGTACCCAACGCTTTTTCGATGTTTCGGATTCCTGATATCATGGCGGTCAGTTCATGGGGTTCCAAGGACGCACGGTGATCCGGGCCAGGCAAATTCCGATCCAGGGTAAAATGCTTTTCAATGACAGATGCCCCCATCGCCACTGCGGCTATCGGCACTTCGATGCCGAGTGTATGATCCGAGTAGCCTACCGAAATTCCCGGAAACGCGTTCTGAATGGTCAGCATGACTTTCAGATTGACATCCTCAAACGGGGTTGGGTATTCGGTGTTACAGTGAAGAACAGTAATGCTTTCTAAAAGCGTGCCAGATTCGGTGAGTACATCCAGGGCATCTTCGATTTCACCCAGATCGGCCATGCCGGTGGACAGGATCAGCCGTTTCTTCAATGCGCCCAGTTTTCTCAGATAGGGCAGGTTGGTGATCTCGCCTGAAGGAATCTTGAAGATTTCCAACCCCAGACGGTTCAGCAGATCAATGCTTTCCAGATCAAAGGGCGTTGACAGAAACTGGATGCCTTTGTGCTGGCAATACTGGTGTAGCCTGGTGTGCGCCGTTTCATCCAGCTCAAGCTTTTTGACCATTTCCAGTTGGGATTCATCTACGCCGGTGGTTTCCTTTTGATAGCCGGCCTTGGTTGCATACGCCGCGATGACCTTTTCGGCCTTGAACGTCTGAAATTTGACAGCATCGGCCCCGGCAGCGGCGGCTACCTCAATCAGTTTAAACGCCATTTCCAGGCTACCGTTATGGTTGACGCCAGCTTCGGCAATGATGAAGGTTTTATTATAGCTCATAGCTCAAAGTTCAAAGCTGAAAGGTTAATGAGTTTGAGGAACATTCTTGACAATTATTGCTCCACAGCCAATTACAGCATTTTCTCCTATTTCAATATATTCTTTACAAACGGAATTGCTTCCAAAAAAAGAGCCACTGCCTATTTTTACCCCTCCATTAACGATCGCTCCTGTTGAAATATGGCAATGATCTTCAATGACCGCATCATGTTCCACAAGGGCGTTGGTATTGATGATGCAATTTCTGCCAACCCTCGCGCCTGCATTGACCAGGGCATGGTGCATCACGATGGTTCCTTCAGCGACATGAGCATGGGGGGAGACATAGGCCAGAGGGGATTGGATCACCGGAAATCGTGCGCCCATCTGCATCAAATCACTAAAGAGCTGCATGCGTCGGGTTGGGGATTTGATTTGCCCCAGTGTAATCAGTACGTTGGGGAAAGAATTGATCAATTCCGCTAAATCGGCATCTGAGCCGATCACGGGATACCCCAGAACGTTGTGCTGTTTTTTCTCAGGCACATCTACAATACCGGCAATGGTAAAATGGCCTTCCTGTTCTATGACATCGATACAGGCCCTGCAATGGCCCCCGCCGCCGATTAGGATGATTTTTTCTTTCATATCCGCACGCTGCTGGGAATACTAACCAGCCGATCTTCCAGCCATTGGGCGGTTTCAAAAGCTGTGCACTGACAATGGCGATACATGGAAAGGTGGGGCATGAGTCTCCAAACGGGCCGCGTTTGAATGCCTTTTTCCGTGGCATAGGCAAGAAACTTCTCCCGTTCCTGTCTATCTTTTAAAACAATAGCATTCAGCCAGTAATTGGACCGGGCGTGAGCAGGTTCTGTAATAAATGGTATGCCCATATCCTGAAAAAACTGATCATACATCTGTGCTGTGGTGCGCTTGTTTTCTAAAACCCCGGCAAAGCATTCCATCTGAGCACAGCCCACGGCGGCATTAATGTTCGGCATGCGATAATTATAGCCGACATCGTCATGAACGAATTCCCAAGGATGTGGCTTTTTGGCCGTTGTGGTCAGGTGCTTGGCCTTTGCCGCATGGGTTTCATCGTTTGTGATGATCATGCCGCCACCGCCCGTCGTCACCGGCTTGTTGCCATTAAAACTTAAAATGCCGATATCTCCGAATGTGCCGGTATGTTGCCCCTTGTAATAACTGCCCAGCGACTCGGCGGCATCCTCAACGACTGGAATATGGTATTTCTGACAGATTTCAATAATCTGATCGATCCTCACCGGGTGGCCAAAGGTATGCATCGGTACGCACGCTGCGATCTTTCTGCCGGTAATTTTATTGTAACACTTGCCATCTGACTTCAGAATACCGTTATTTAAAAGAAAATCATTCAGTTTTTCCGGATCAAGTCCCAGGGTTGATCGTTCTACATCCATAAATACCGGCTGCGCGACGCAGTAGGAAATGGCATTGGCCGTGGCGACAAACGTCAGAGGCTGGGTTATCACTTCATCCCCGGGCGCTACTGCGGCAAGAAGGAGGGCTACATGCAGCGCTTCGGTTCCGCTGCAAACTGCCACCGCATACTTTGCACCGGTTAAATGCCGAATTTCATCTTCAAAACGAGTGACATACTGTCCCACATAGGATACATAAGTTGTATCGATACAGTCAATGAGATATTTTTTTTCATTCCCTGAAAATCGCGGCACATGGAGCGGTACTGGATTCTCGTTAGGGTAGAGTTCTTTGATAAACTCTATTATATGGGCAAATAAATTCGGCATCAATATTTTATCCAGATTTTAGCATTTTAGCTCAAAGATAGAAGCTGAAAGCTCAAAGGGGAAAGATGAAGATATAGGCTCAAGATAGAAGCTGAGAGCAGATACGTCCTTAATTTCCTTTGAGCATAGAGCTTCCTGCTTTTAGCTTCCCTCTTTCATTATTGCATTTATTAAGCCCTTTATCATCGAAACAATCTCTATTGCTTCTTTCTCATGTTGTAAATATTCGGTATCAGTTATCCACTTCTTTCTACGAAATATTTCCAACAAAGTCATTGTTTCATACAGGGAGCCACGAGCAATGTAACAGAATTGGACAAACTCCTTTTTGGAATTCCTTCCTTTCCCCTCAGCCAAGTTCATTGATACGGATGTTGAAGATGCTTCAATTTGTTCAAAAAGACGATAATGCCTTCTTCCGGTGTCGACTGTTTCAACAAGCTCAATAACCTTCACTGCAAAGTCAACAGCCCGATTCCAAACATCCAAATCTTCATAACCAAATTTCATCATCTTTCCCCTTGTTGCTTTGACCTTTCAGCCTTGAACTTTTAGCTCACTATACATTATAGACATTCCATTTATAGCGCCGTAGATTTCCCTCGTCCCTAAACCATTCGATGGTTTCCCGGATTCCCTGCTGCAGCGTATATTCTGGCTGCCACCCTGTCAACCTGCGAATCTTTTCGTTACTGCCCAGCAGCCGCTCCACTTCGCTTTTTTCAGGCCGTACGCGAATATCCTCAGAGACGATCCTGGCCGTTGGGTTGATCTGATCGATGATCTCTTTTGCAAGGTGACCGATCGAAATCTCCTGTTGAGAGGAAATGTTTATTTCTTCACCAATCGTATTTGGCGATTCTGAGATGGCGATGAAACCGTCCACGGTATCCTTAACATAATTAAAATCCCGTGTTGGATGAATGCTGCCTAGTTTGATTTCTGTTGAGCCGGATAGCAATTGAGTAATGATGGTTGGGATGACGGCACGGGCAGATTGACGCGGTCCATACGTATTAAACGGTCTTACAATGGTCACTGGGGTATTAAAACTGCGATAGAAGCTTTCTGCTATCCTGTCTGCCCCGATCTTAGTGGCGGAATAGGGCGACTGACCCTGGAAGGGATGGTGCTCATCAATGGGAACATATTGCGCCGTTCCATAAACTTCTGACGTTGATGTAATCAACACGCGATTACAACCTGTATCGAGCGCCGCATGAAGTACATTCAATGTGCCTTTAATGTTAGTATCTACATAGCTGTCTGGCGAGTGATAACTGAAGGGAATGGCAATAAGTGCGGCCAGATGAAAAACCACGTCCATGCCTTGCATGGCTTTTCTAACCCCATTGGGATCGCGGATATCCCCTGCAAATACATCGATCTTATCCAGTTTTTCTTTTGGAAATGTGTCCAGCCATCCCCAACTATTGAAAGAGTTATAAAACACGAAAGCCCGTACCTGACACCCTTTGTCCAGTAACTCTTCAAGCAGATGGCTGCCGATAAATCCATCAGCGCCGGTGACTAATATTTTTTGCTTTGTTAAATCCATAGTGGGCTGGGGGTCTTGTTTGTCGACTTGCCTTCATCTCAAGCTTTGGGTGTTTGCGTTTATTGCGTTCATAGCGTGGCTTGCGTTAAAAAGATGCGAGATTTGTGTTATCTTGTATTCTCAAGAAAATGTTTAACGGGGGTCTTGAAATTTGGCGTTTTGCACGAAGGCGTGTTCAAAAAGGCGCCGCCCCACTTAAAATCAGCCGATCTTTTGAAGGAGATCCATCTCCT
>Ga0299915_10002690_pt1 | contig 12943 bp, 7 predicted proteins | sample RVTome_13_FD_200263 | JGI IMG/M metagenome (GOLD analysis project Ga0299915, IMG submission 200263) | Soil microbial communities from uranium-contaminated site in the Upper Colorado River Basin, Wyoming, United States - RVT92D227 (version 2) ...
CACCGCGCCGGTCGAGAAGGCGATCGCCATCGCGCTCAACGGGAAGGTGCAACGGCCGGGCGTCTGCAACGCTCTCGAGTGCCTGCTCGTCCACCGGGCGGCCGCTGCGAAGCTCCTGCCGGCGGTCGGTCGCGCGCTCGCCGAGGCGGGCGTGGAGCTCCGCTGCGATCCCACCTCGCTCACCCTGCTTCGACGGGCGCAGGTCCCGGCGGTCCCGGCCAAGACGGAGGACTTCGGCAAGGAGTTCCTGGACAAGATACTGGCCGTGCGGGTGGTGCCAGGGCTCGACGGCGCGCTCGACCACATCGCGCGCTATGGATCGCTGCACACGGAGGCGATCCTGACCCGCGACCTCGCGAGCGCGCGCCGCTTCGAGCGCGAGGTCATCGCGAGCGCCGTCATGGTGAATGCCTCGACTCGCTTCAACGACGGTGGGGAGCTCGGCCTTGGAGCGGAGATCGGGATCTCCACCACCAAGCTGCACGCCTTCGGGCCCATGGGGCTCGCCGAGCTGACGACGCAGAAGTACGTGGTGGAAGGCGATGGACAGGTAAGAACCTGAAAGGAAACATGCGAAAGACGCCCGCCAAGAGGCCTGCCAAGAAGCCCGTCAAGAAGCTCGCCAAGAAGTCCGCTCCTGCCCGGCACAAGAACGGGCCATTGCACGGTCGCAAGACCGGAGGTCGTGCCCCCGACCGCAGCGCGAGGGCTCGTCCCCCGGGCAAGCGGAGGCCGGCGGCGGGGGACAAGCCCCCGCCCTACGGACAGATGCCCCGGCCGGCGGCGGGAAAGGCGCCGGTCGCGGCTGATCCCGCGCCGGCCTTGGCGCCGGCTCCAGCCCTGGCTCCGGCGGGACCGGCTTCGGAGCTCGATACGGCGCGCCCGCGCGCGCTCGACATCGCCCAGGCCGGGCTCGACAAGAAGGCGGAGGACGTGCTCGTGCTCGACGTGCGCGGGCTCACCAGCTACGCCGACTACGTCGTCCTCATGACGGCCGACTCCGACCGCCAGGCGGGCGCCATCGCCGATGCGGTGGACGACAGGCTGAAGGAGCGCGGCGCCACCAAGGTCGGCGTCGAGGGGTACGAGGGCGGACGCTGGATCCTCATCGACTATGGCGACGTGGTGGCGCACGTCTTCAATCGTGAGTCGCGGGGCTTCTACGATCTCGAGGGCCTCTGGGCCGACGCGCCCCGCTTCGCCGTGGAGGGCTGACGTCGTCCTCGAACGGGTCCAGCCGATTCAGGGATGGAACCCGTGGAACCCCCTCGGGGTGTGCTGGTGCGCGTCCGGGGCGGGAGCCGCTTCCTGGGGTTTCTCGACCTGCGCAGGCTCTGCCCGCCGCCACTCCGACTTCAGGAACATCTCGAGGGGGGCCTCGAATGGGCTCGTCGTAAACGTGCATCTTCGGCCGATCCACCGGTCAGGGAGCTCGTCATGGACGGTGACCACCGTCGGCCGGCCGCTCTTCACGTTCCACAGCATGCACGTGTAGACGCTGCTCTCTCCATGCTCCTGCATGCGCCGTTGGTTCATGGTCCCTCTTCCCTGCGAAGGTGGCGCGCTCCGCATAGGACGAGCGCCCGGTGGCGAGCGCCGCCCCCTGGCTCGAAGGGGCCTTGCTCGTCTGCTCCTCTAGCGATCGCGGCGGCCTGACGAGCGGGAAATGTGGGGCGCACGATACACTAACCGTGATGGCGATCGAGGGCGAGCCCGGCGGTCGCTGGCTCCGGCCAGGCAGACAGGCAGCCGCACCGAAGCTCCCGGTGAGAAGCTGATAGTGAAGGGAGAGCGAGAAGGACGATCGCGCCCGCGCGGCGACCTGCTCCTCGCCCAGAGCACGCTCGGAAAGCGCTCCAGCAGAGGCCGCGCGGAAAGCGGTCCAGCCTCGGAGCGCGCCCGGACGACGCTGCATGACGCGCTGCGCTGGAGCCGGGCCCTGCCGGTCCCAACTGTGTAAAAACCCCTATTGCAGCACAAGCCGACTTGCCTGTAAAAAGGTCGGCTCTGGCCCAGATCGTCGCACGGCAAGCCATGCAAACTTGATCTGGCTCAATTGCGGCGCGCTGTTTGCACGAAAACACTCGATTTTCCGCTAGCTAAGCAGAGTTTGCGGCGGGAGCGCTGTAGGGGTGACTCAGCGCACACTCTGCACCGAGGAGAGACCATGTCCAAGCGGCAGATGATCACGATGGACGGAAACGAAGCGGTGGCTTCGGTCGCCCATCGAATCAACGAGGTCATCGCGATCTATCCGATCACCCCCTCCTCGAACATGGGTGAGTGGTCCGACGAGTGGTCGGCCAAGGGCATGAAGAACGTCTGGGGGACGGTCCCGTCCGTCTCGGAGATGCAGTCCGAGGGCGGCGCGGCAGGCGCGGTGCACGGCGCCCTCCAGGCCGGCGCGCTCACGACGACCTTCACGGCGTCGCAGGGCCTGCTCCTCATGATCCCGAACATGTTCAAGATCGCGGGCGAGCTGACGGCCATGTGCATGCACGTCAGCGCCCGCGCCGTCAGCACCCACGCGCTCTCGATCTTCGGCGATCACTCCGACGTCATGGCCGTGCGGCAGACCGGCTTCGGCCTGCTCGCGAGCGGCAGCGTCCAGGAGGCGCACGACTTCGCGGCCATCGCGCAGCGCGCCTCCCTGTCGTGCCGCGTCCCGTTCCTGCACTTCTTCGACGGCTTCCGTACCTCGCACGAGGTGGCCAAGCTCGAGGTGCTCGAGGACGGCGACCTGCGGCAGATGATCACGGACGACCTCGTCGAGGCGCACCGGGCGCGGGCGCTCACGCCCGAGAAGCCGGTCCTGCGCGGCACGGCGCAGAACCCGGACGCGTTCTTCCAGGCGCGCGAGGCCTGCAACCAGTTCTACCTCGACTGCCCCGCCGCCGTGCAGGCGTCGATGGACACCTTCGCCAAGCTCACCGGCCGCCAGTACAAGCTCGTCGACTACGTCGGCCACCCCGAGGCGGAGAAGGTCGTCGTCCTCATGGGCTCCGGCGCCGAGGTGGCGCACGAGACCGTGGAGAAGCTCATCGCCTCGGGCGAGAAGGTGGGCGTCGTGAAGGTGCGCCTCTACCGGCCCTTCCCGCTCGGCGAGTTCATGGCGGCGCTCCCCCGCACCACCACCGCCATCGCGGTGCTCGATCGGACGAAGGAGCCGGGCTCGCTCGGCGAACCGCTCTACCTCGACGTCGTGGCGTCGCTGCGCGAGGCGCAGCAGGCCCACATCGATCGCTTCCACCACGAGATCACCGTCATCGGCGGCCGGTACGGCCTCGGCTCCAAGGAGTTCACGCCGGCGATGGTGAAGGCGGTCTTCGACGAGCTCGGCAAGGCCCGCCCCAAGCGCCACTTCACGGTGGGCATCAACGACGACGTCACCCACCTCTCCCTGCCGTACGATCCGAACTTCGACGCCGAGGGCAAGGACGTCGTCCGCGCGCTCTTCTACGGCCTCGGCGCCGACGGCACGGTCGGCGCGAACAAGAACTCCATCAAGATCATCGGCGAGGACACGCCCAACTACGCGCAGGGCTACTTCGTCTACGACTCCAAGAAGTCCGGGTCGGTGACCATCAGCCACCTGCGCTTCGGGCCGCGGCCCATCCGCTCGTCCTACCTCGTCACCAAGGCCAACTTCATCGCCTGCCACCAGGCCAACTTCGTCGAGAAGTACGAGATGCTGGAGGCGGCCGTCCCGGGCGCGACCTTCCTCCTCAACTCGTCCTTCGGCCCCGACGAGGTGTGGGAGCGGCTCCCGCTCGAGGCGCAGAAGCAGATCCTCGACAAGAAGCTCAGGTTCTACGTCATCGACGCTTACAAGGTGGCGAAGGAAACCGGCATGGGGGTGCGCATCAACACCATCATGCAGACCTGCTTCTTCGCCATCTCGGGCGTGCTGCCGCGGCAGGAGGCCATCGACGCGATCAAGCACTCCATCGAGAAGACGTACGGCCGCAAGGGCAAGGAGGTGGTCGAGAAGAACTTCGCGGCGGTCGACCACACGCTGGCGCACCTCTACGAGGTGAAGGTCACGGGGGCGGTCACCGGCAAGGCGCGCCCGCCCATCGTCTCGGAGGCGGCGCCCGAGTTCGTGAAGCGCGTCACGGCGCTCATGCTGGCGGGTGAGGGCGACAAGCTGCCCGTCTCCGCGTTCCCCGTGGACGGCACCTGGCCCACCGCCACCTCGAAGTGGGAGAAGCGGTCGATCGCCCTCGATGTGCCGGAGTGGGACTCCCCGCTCTGCATCCAGTGCAACAAGTGCTCGCTCATCTGCCCGCACGCGGCCATCCGCGCCAAGTTCTACCCCGCCGACCAGCTCTCGAAGGCCCCGGCGGACTTCAAGGCGATGGACTTCAAGTCACAAGAAGTGAAGGGCCAGAAGTACACGATCCAGCTCGCGCCGGACGACTGCACCGGCTGCACGCTGTGCGTGGAGATCTGCCCCGCCGAGTCGAAGACCGTGAAGGGCCACAAGGCCATCAACATGGTCCCGATGCTGCCGGTCCGCGAGAAGGAGCGGAAGAACTTCGACTTCTTCCTCTCGATCCCGGAGGCCGACCGCGCCAAGATCAAGCTCGACGTGAAGGGCACGCAGTTCCTCGAGCCCCTCTTCGAGTTCTCCGGCGCCTGCACCGGCTGCGGTGAGACGCCCTACATCAAGCTCGTCACGCAGCTAGTGGGCGACCGGGCCGTCATCGCCAACGCCACCGGCTGCTCGTCGATCTTCGGCGGCAACCTCCCGACGACGCCCTACACCCAGAACGCGGAGGGGCGCGGCCCCGCCTGGAACAACTCGCTCTTCGAGGACAACGCCGAGTTCGGCTTCGGTATCCGGCTCGCCATCGACAAGCAGGCGGAGATGGGGCGCGAGATCCTGGCCACGCTCGGGAGCCAGGTGGGCGACGGGCTGGTGAAGGAGATCGTCGAGGCCGAGCAGCACAGCGAGGCGGGCCTCGCCGCGCAGCGCCAGCGCGTGACGCTGCTCCGGCAGAAGCTCGCGGCCGTCAAGACGTCCGAGGCGCGGCGGCTGGAGACCCTCGCCGACTACCTCGTCCGGAAGTCGGTCTGGATCGTGGGTGGCGACGGCTGGGCCTACGACATCGGCTACGGCGGCCTCGACCACGTCATCGCGATGGGCCGCGACGTGAACGTCCTCGTCCTCGACACGGAGGTGTACTCGAACACCGGCGGCCAGGCCTCCAAGGCGACACCCTTGGGCGCGGCGGCGAAGTTCGCCATGGCCGGCAAGTCGATGCCGAAGAAGGACCTGGCCATGCTCGCCATGAGCTACGGGCACCCCTACGTGGCCCGGGTGGCCATCGGAGCCAAGGACGCCCAGACGGTGAACGCGTTGCGGGAGGCCGACAGCTTCAACGGCACCTCGGTCGTCATCGCCTACGCGCACTGCATCGCCCACGGCATCGACATGGAGGGCGGGCTCGATCAGCAGCAGAGGGCGGTCGAGTCGGGGTACTGGCCGCTCTTCCGCTACGATCCGCGAAAGATCGTCAAGGGCGAGAGCCCGCTCAAGCTCGACTCCCCGGCGCCGAAGCTCGCGCTCTCCGAGTTCTGGAGCCGCGAGAACCGGTTCAAGCAGGTCCAGGTCTCGAACCCCGAGCAGTACAAGAAGTACCTCGAGGAGGCGCAGCGGAACGTCATCGAGCGCTACGCGCTCTACGAGCATCTCTCGAAGGCGATGAACCCCGCCACCCTCATCCCGGGCGGCGCGAACGGCTCGCCGAAGGCGAACGCGTAGCCTCGTAGGGTCGCGGTGATCAGGGAACTGGGGCCCGGCCCGCGTCCGCGCGGCCGGGCCTCTTCTCGCGTGGATGGCCGCCATCATCTTCCGGTTCGAGGAGCCCGATCGTGCGCTCGCGGCGCTGCGATCGCGAGGGCTGCGCATCCTCTCCGCCGAGGAGCTGCTCGAGAAGAAGTCCAGCTGACGGCCGTCGGACTACGTACTTCCGAGCAGCTTCTCGAGCTCCTCGATGTCGGGCGGCTTCGCAAGGTGCGCGTCGAAGCCCGCCTCGGCGGCGCGCCGGAGGTCCTCGGGCAGGGCATAGCCGCTCAGGGCCACGAGGCGCGCGCCTGCCGCCCAGGCCTCACCGCGCAACGAACGGGCGACCGCGTAGCCATTCATGCCCGGGAGGCCGATGTCGCAAAGGATCACCTCGGGCTTGATCGCGCGGGCCCTGGAGATCCCTTCCGGGCCATCATGGGCGACGGCGACCTCGTGCCCCGACAGCTCGAGCACGTCGCGGAGGCTGGCGGCCGCGTCGACGTTGTCCTCGATGATCAGCACGCGTCTCGAGCGGCGCGGAGGGGAAGCATGGCCGGTCAGCGGTCGGCACTCCACGGCGCCGTCGAGCGGCAACCTCACGACGAACTCGGCTCCCTTGCCCAGGCCTTCGCTGTGCGCGCTGACCTCGCCTCCGTGGAGCTCGACCAGGCCCTTGACGAGGGCCAGGCCGAGGCCCAGTCCTCCCGCGCTGCGGACCAGCGTCTTGTCCGCCTGCATGAAGGGCTGGAACAAGCCCGCGAGCGTCTCGGGAGCCATCCCGACGCCGTCGTCCGTCACCCGGATGACCGCGTGTTCCCGGGGATGGTCGGGCGCCACGGAGACGCGCGTGAGCCCGCCGCGCGGGGTGAACTTCACCGCGTTCTGCAAGAGGTTCCCGACCACCTGTGCCACACGGGTTGCATCAGCGTCGACGAAGAGCGGCTCGGCGGAGGTGTCGGATTCGAGTTGGACGTCGCCGCGCTCGAAGAGCGAGCGCTGGTCCTCGACGCTGCGGCGGACGACGTCACGGAGATCGAGCCGGCGTCGCTGGAGCTGGATCTTGTTGCGCGAGACGCGGGTCACGTCGAGCAGATCGTCGACGAGGCGCGAGAGGTGCGCGACCTGTCGGTCGATGACCTCCTTGGCTCGCCTCGCCTGGTCCTCGCCCGGCGCAGCGCGATCGAGCACGTGAAGGCTGTTGCTGATGGGCGCGAGCGGGTTCCGGAGCTCGTGGGAGAGCATGGCCAGGAACTCGTTCTTGCGGCGGTCCGCTTCCTCGAGCCCTTCGTTCGCCCGCTTCAAGGCTTCCTCGGTCCGCCGGTGTTCGGTGACTTCCTCCCGCAGCGCCTCTTCGGTGCGCGAGTTCGCCACGGCCACGGCCAGGTAGCCCGCCAGCCTCTCCCACAGGGCCACGCGCTCGGCGTCGAACCTGCCCCTGCGCCGATCGTTGAGCTGCAGCAACCCCAGGCGCTCGCTCCCGATGCGCATGGGTACGAGCGCCACCGACTGATAGCCCTCGCCGTTGCAGCGGTTTCGAGTGCGAGCGGGCCGATCGGCCTCGGAGTTGCTCGCGAGGAGGTCGGTCGTGCAGTTCGTCCAGAAGCTCCCGGACTTCGTGAAGAACGGCTTCGTCGGATCGACTCGCCCGCCGATCACGCTGCCGCACATGCACTCGAGCACCGGGCTTCCGTCGGTGTCGCGGCGGATGCCGCCGGCGCCGTCCCGAGCGCAGAGCCGGCTCTCGAGATCCAGGAACTCCAGCGAGAAGCCCCGCGCCTCGTAGTAGGGGTAGTCGTCGCCTTCCTTGAGCCGAAGGCCGACGGCCTCGCAGCCTGACCGTTCCTGGAAGAAGGTCGCGGCCGCCCTGATCAGGTCATCCGTCCCCCGGTTGGCGTTGACGAGGCGCAGGAACTCGATCGTGAGCTCGCGCTCCTGCTCTGCCTGCCGGGTGGCAGTGACGTCGCGAAAGACGAGCACGACCCCGAGCAGCCCGGTGCCGCCCCGCACGGGCGCCGCGCTGTCGGCGATGGCGATCCGTCGCCCGTCCTTGGCGACGAGGGCCGTGTGGTTGGCGAGTCCCACGACGCAGCCCTGCTCGAGCACCTTGCGGACCGGGTCCTCCGAGGCGGCCCCGGTATCCTCGTCGAAGATGCGGAAGACCTCGCCCAGAGGCCTTCCTCGGGCCTCGGTCTCGCGCCATCCCGTGAGGTCCTCCGCGACGCGGTTCATGAGCGTGACCCGGCCATGGGTGTCCGTCGCGATGACGGCGTCGCCGATGCTCCGGAGAGTGACGAGGAGGCGCTCCTCGGCGGCCCGCCGCTCCGCCTCGGCCCGCTTGCGGTCCGTGATGTCGGCGAAGGTGACGGCGAAGTAGCCCTTGTGCGGGCTGAAGGCCGAGACCGCGTACCACCTGTCGAGCGGCGCCGCGTGGCTCTCGAAGTGGATCGGCTCCCCGGTGAGCGCGACCCGACCGTACCTGCCAATCCAGTCTGCGGGGTCCGCCTCGAGGCCCGGGAGGACCTGCGTGGCGCGCTTGCCGAGGATCTCCTGCGCGACGAGGCCCGTGAGGCGCTCGAACGCCGGGTTCACCTCCAGGAAGACGTAGTCGCAGGGCCTGCCGCGGGCGTCCAGGACGATCCGGTGGTACGCGAACCCCTCCGACATGTTCCCGAACAGCGACTGCAGCTTCTCCTCGCTGCGCGCGAGCGCGTCGCGGGCCGTGCGCGCCTCGGAGCCCGCCAGCACCTCCCACCGGCCCGAGTTGCGGACCAGGGCGAAGCGATGGTCCTGCACGACCTCCATGAGGCCCACGGCGCCGTACTCCGCGCGGGGGTACAGATAGGCGGCGATGACGTTGAGCCTGCCGATGGTCTCGGGGGCTTTGGCGAGCGCCTGCCCTCGCGAGCCGGCGTGGCGCACGAGCCTGAGGCCGTCGAAGCCGGCCAGGGTCGCCTGGTCGAGCCGCTGCTCGAGCGCCTCGTCCGCCCTCGGGGGTGAGGGCACGTCCGCCGGCGACACGATCTCGAGCTGCCCGGATGCGGTGTACGTGGCGAGGTCGGGCACGGCGCCGGCGAGCGCCCTCTTCGCCTCCTCGACGTCGAGCGGCGCGCGGACCTCCCATGAACAGAGCTCGTTACGCTCCAAGCCTGCCCTGATGAACGGGACCACCGCGTCGAAGAGCTCCCGCAGCGACGCGTAGAACACGCAGAAGTGGCTGCCCCACGGCAGCTCGCCGGCACACGGGATCCCCGAGGGGCGCTGGTCAAATGGTGCCGTGCCCATCTTCCCTCGATGGCTCCCGCGTCATGCCGTTCCTGCGGCGCGCGCGACTACGGGGCGCAGCAGGGCGCGGGCATGGTCACGACCTGCCACTTGCCCTGGTTCATGGCCAGCGCGAACTCGTGGTTCTTGATGACGTCGAGGATCTCCACGACGCCGCACTTCTGGAGCGAGTAGGTGCAGAGCACCAGGAGCTTGGTGCCGCCGATCACCTTGTTGATCTCCGCCTCGTACGCGGCGAAGTCGTCCCAGTCTTTCTTGTTGTCGATCCAGTACGGCGTGCCGCTGACCCGCAATCCGGCGAAGCCTCGCGAGAGCGCCTCGTCGTGCTTCGCCATCCACATGTCCAGGGTGCGCCTGAGATCGAAGCTCCCACCCTTGAGGTACCACTCGGTGTGCGGGAAGACCTCGACCTGCTTCTTCGCGAGGTAGTCCGGGAAGCCGGGCACGCCGCGCCTCATGGCCTCGAGGGCGTCGTCGGTGGTGAGGAAGTCCGACGTGACCCAGATGCAGAGCTCGTCGTTCTCCAGTCCGGCACGGAAGTAGGGCACGACGATGTCGATCATGTCCTCCTTCGTCTTGTAGAACTGGCAGAAGTGGCTGCCCCAGGGCAACTCTCCGACCAAGGCTATTCCCGAGCTACGCCTGTCAGCACTGGTGCTTGCCATGGAGCCCCCTCGGGCGTTCGGCCGTCGAGTCGCCTACTCTAGCGCGACGCGCGGCGGACGACCACGCGGGGACGCGTGAGCTCACTTGACCCAGCGCAACCGGGGGTGCTCTAGGGAAAGACCCGGATCGTGGCCGCCCCGCCGAAGGTGGAGACGTGCAGCGCCGGCGGATCGACCATCGTGTCGAGTTCGAGCTGCGTCACGCGATCGTCGGGAATGCCCTGGCCTGCGCGCATCGCCACGTGCTGCCTCGTCGCCGGATCGTAGAAGACGAGCCCGGTGCTCGGGCCGGCGAGGACGATCCGGCCGTCGGGCAGCGCCACGATGTCCTGTACCGCCTGCTCGGACATGCCCAGGTCGGACGGGTTGTAGTAGGTGAATCCCTTGCCAGCCGTGAAGGAGGCGACGCCCCGGTCCCGCTCCCCGGGGTTCCCGAAGATGTTCCTGTTGCCGAACCAGGCGGTGTCGTCGGGCGCGGCCGCGACGGCGGTGAGGCTCACGACCTCGCCCTCGGCCGCGACGGGGAAGACGGGCGGGTTCGTGGCGGCGGGATCGCCGAACGCCCACGAGAACGCCTGCGCGCCGCTCCGTTCGTGCTGCCAGTGGAATGGGCCGAGCGGGTCCCAGCGGATCTTGCCGGCGGACCAGCGGCCCGCGACCCACAGATCGCCGTCCACGGGTGAGATGGCGAGGCCGCGCCACTCGCCCATGCGCTGGTTCCCCTCGCCGACGAGCGGACAGCCGCTCGCGCCGACGCACACCGATGGATGCAGGTGGTCGCCCATGTACTCGAGGATGGGAAACCCCGACCACTCGCCCGGGTTCGGCGGCCGGTACTTGTCGGGGAGGATGAGATCGACGCCGTGGTCCGTCCCGACGTAGAGCGTGTGCGGGTGCTCGAAATGGTCGTAGACCATCCGCAGGACGGTGCGGTTGTGCCAGAAGTTGAGGCCGAAGCCGGCCGATGCGAGATCGAAGCGCCGCACCTCGAGCGTGCCGTCGGCTTGCAGGCGCACGCGATCGAGCTTGCCGGAGTGGCGCTCGCTGGCGGGATCGGTGCAATCGCCGGCGACCGCCGGCGCACCGAAGTAGCCAACGAACACCTCGCCGGCGGCGCCGCCGACGATCGTCGAGATCCCCGGGCTCACCGCGGCGCCGGGCACCACGGCGGTCGAGTTGCACGAGTCCTCCCGGATGAGATCCGGGTTGTCCATGAGATGGAGCCCGTCCGCGGACGAGTAGCGCCGGAACGAGGTGTCGCCGGGCTTCATGAGGTAGAGCGCGGTGTTGGTGGCGACCCAGAGGTTCTGCGCCTCGTCGGTGCTCATCCCGACGACGGGGGTCTCGCGTATTCCCTGCGTCGACCCGAAGGTCTGGTTGGAGATCGGCCACGGCCCCGGACCGCCGAACTGCGGGCCACCGCCGGTTGCGCTGCCGTCTGGGGCGCCCGCGGTCGTGCCCCCGCCGGGCGAACCTGCGTCGGGCGTCCCTGCGTCACCCTCAGAGGCTACGCCGCCGTCGCCGGCCGTCGTCTGCGCGGCGCCCGGTTGTGAGGTCCTCGATCCGTTGCAGCTGGCGAGGAGCGCCGCCGCCGCCGCGAGCGCGCAGACGAGCGCGAGCGACGCCGCGATGCGCGGGCCGGAGCGTGCCACGAACGGGTCCATGGACCTGCCTCCTCTGGCGAGCAGGCGAGGGCTCCGCGCGCTCTGACTCCCCTTCGCCACAATGGAACGGTGCGAGGGCTGGGCCAGTCGTGCCCGAGGCGCAAGGATCGCATCGGGAGCGGAACGGGCATGGGAGGACATCGGGTCAGACCACGCGGAATGGGCATCGGGATGCCTCCGCGAGGAAGTCGCCTTCCCAGTTCGGGAGGCCCGCCGAGAGCGCGTGCGAGCGGGGCCAGGGCGGCTCGACCCTCCCGCGAGGGGAGGCTCAGCGGACTTTCCGCTACACTGCGGAGATCTTCCTGGCGGGGCGTGCGTTCCCTCAGGCATGGCCCCGGCATCGTGAGGCGCGTGGCAACCGGACCGAGCGACGAGCAGCTCATGCGGCGGTACCAGGCGGGCGACGTCGGCGCCTTCGAGGTTCTCTTGCGCCGTCACCGCGCCGCCATCCACGCCTTCCTCCGCCGGCTCACCGGAGACGCCGCCCGCGCCGAGGATCTGGCGCAGGAGACGTGGCTCAAGATCGTGGCGGCCACGCCGCGCTGGGAGCGGCGAGCGAGCTTCAGCACGTGGGCCCTCTCCATCGCCCGCAACCTCGCCGTGGACGAGGCGCGCCGGGCCGTGCACCGCGCGGCCGAGTCGCTCGATGCGCCGCGTCCCGGTGGGGCTTCCCTCGCCGACTGCATCGCCGCCGACGCTCCCGGGCCGGACCGAGGCGCGGAGAGCTCGCTCCTTCGCCCCAAGCTCGAGGCTGCGCTGGCGGCCCTTCCCCTCGAGCAGCGTGAGGTGTTCGTGCTCCGCGAATACGCGGGCGTCCCGTTCGCGGAGATCGCGGAGATCACCGACGCACCCGTTCCCACGGTGAAGAGCCGGATGCGCTACGCGCTCGAGGCGCTGCGCGCCGAGCTGGCGCGGCTCGGAGTCCTGCCCGAAGGCACCTCCGGCGAGCCGAGGAGCGCGCTGCCATGAACCACGAGACGTGCCGCGAGCGCCTCCTCGATCTCGCCTACGGTGAGCTCTCGCGCCGCGAGGCGGTGGAGGTGGAGCGCCACCTCGCGCAGTGCGAGCCCTGCAGGCTCGAGCGCGATGGCATGGCCTCCACCCTGGGCGCGATGCGGCGGCTCGAGCCGCCGCCGGCGCCGGAGGGCGGCGACGGGGTGGTGCTGGCCGCCGCACGCCAGGCGGCCGAGGAGCGGCGAAGCAACTCCTTCGGGCTGGCGCTGCGCGGCTTCGGCATCCGGGTCGCGGCCGGCACCGCGTTCGCGGTCCTGGCGGCGCTCCTTCTGGTGAACGTCAGGCAGGGTCTCCGGTCACCGGCGGAAGACGTCGAGCGAGAGCGGGCAGCCGCGCGGAGCCGGGCGGAGCCGACGGCCGGGCCCCCGCCCCCGGTCGCGGAGGCCCCGGCCCTCGTCCCTGCTCCGGCGGAGCCCGAGGCGCGTCCCCAGGCCAAGGCGTCTCGTCGCGAGCACGACCAGCCCGCGCCGGCCAGCAAGAAGTCGATCGCCCGGCGCGACGAGCGGGTCGCGTCCCCCGAGCGAGCA
>Ga0299915_10002692_pt1 | contig 12938 bp, 11 predicted proteins | sample RVTome_13_FD_200263 | JGI IMG/M metagenome (GOLD analysis project Ga0299915, IMG submission 200263) | Soil microbial communities from uranium-contaminated site in the Upper Colorado River Basin, Wyoming, United States - RVT92D227 (version 2) ...
AAGCCGGTGAAATTCTTCTGGCTCATTTCGGCTCAGTAAGACAGATAAAACATAAAAGCCAGGGTAATCTCGTCACTGATGCCGATATTTCATCTGAAAAGCTAATAATAGATTTTTTGAACAGAGAATATCCTGATTTCGGCATCCTCTCCGAAGAATCGAATTACTCAGCTCCGATTAGTGGCTATACATGGATTGTTGACCCGCTGGACGGCACCAACAATTACACCTTCGGCGTTCCCTTTTTCTGTGTAAACATTGCTCTCGTCCAGGATGAGGATATCCTACTAGGTATAACCTATGACCCGGTTAGGCAAGAGCTCTTTCAAGCCGAGAAGGAAAAAGGGGCTTATCTTAATAGTTCGCCTATTCGAGTCTCCACCATAAGCTCTCTTCAGGAATCACTCATAGGTCTCGATCTTGGTTATAGTCATGACCGGGGCAGGCAGATGCTTCAGACGGTGAATCGGTTATGGGGTCAGGTACATTGTATGAGACTTATGGGTTCATCGTCCCTGGGTTTAGCTTATGTCGCCTGTGGTAGGGTTAGCCTGTACTTTCACCGTTACCTCTTTCCTTGGGACATTGCCAGTGGTCTGCTGCTGGTTAGAGAAGCCGGTGGCGAGGTTGTCGATTGGCAAGGTAGACGAGCAAACTTTGGAGATACGGAGCTTGTGGCTTCAAATCTCGAAATTCAACGTGAATTCTTACAGCATTTTGGGCAGTAGCTTACCCGCATTCAAGTGTAACGTTCCTACCCATTAACCAATATAGCTTAACCAATAGACCGGGTACCTTTTTACTATGTCTAAAGTTACTTTTGGGCTATTCACGACAGCACCGCGGAGTAGTATAGTTAGATTAACTTCTGTAAGGATATGTTGTGAGAGAGGGGTAACAAATTAATATGGAAAAGAATGGTAAACGGAAAAAATCCAGGAAAGAGCGATTGGCGAAGCTGGCTCAAACACTAGTGGGCTGCGCCAGTCCAGATGTCTACTTTGCCCAGAATGACAGATTACAGCAAGTTAATTTATCGCTCCCAGAATCAGGGAGCTACATGTGTATTGCGCCGGAACAGATATTTACCCTGGCTAGGGTAAAGAATTATAGTGTGTTACCTCGCCGTTCGACTAGGTGAAAAGCCGTAAGGAATAGGAAATTAGAAACAGTTGAAGCCTTAGTTAAGGTTACTCAAGCTGGTCACAGAGGAGAATGAACGCCCATGGGCAGCCCTACTGACAATACCGAAAAAGAGAGATTGGATGAGACTACGTTGACGTTAGAAGATAAGTATCGGACCATCATGGAGGATATGAAGGAGTCCTATTATGAGATAACCCTTGATGGTAATTTCACTTTTTTCAACGATTCTCTGTGTCGCCAACTGGGCTATTCTAGAGAAGAGCTCACGGGGATGAATTATCGAGTTTACACTCCGCCTGAGCAAGCTAAGAAACAATCTGAAATCTACAAACAAGTCTATCGTACAGGTAATCCCAATGAGTTGTTTACAATGGAACAGATTCGAAAGGATGGAAAGCGAATATTTACCGAGTGCTCGGTCTTCCCATTGCGCAATGGCAAAGCAAAAGTTGTTGGATTCCGTGGTATTGGTCGGGACGTTACCGAACGCATACAAATGGAAGAAGCTTTAAGGCGGTCAGGGGAGAGATATCGGACCATACTAGAGGAGATTGAAGAAGGCTACTACGAAGTAGACCTTGCAGGCAATTTTACCTTTGCCAATGATGCCGCTTGCCGTCAATTTGGATATTCCAGGGAAGAGTTAATGGGGATGAACTATCGTGTCTATGTACCCAAAGATGACGTAAAGCACGTCCATAGGACATGGAATAAAGTTTACCGGACGGGAGAGCCGGTGAAATCGTTTCCTTTTGCTACTATCAAAAAAGATGGTACGCATATATATTTAGAAAATTCAATCTCTCCTCTACGAAATAAGGAAGGAAAGATTATCGGCTTTCGGTCAATCAGCCGCGATATCACCGAGCGCAAGCAGTTCGAACAGAAGCTTGCCGAGATGGCAACTCATGACGCACTTACTGGCCTGCCCAATAGGATACTTTTAAGTGACCGCCTCATGATAGGCTCGGCTCTGGCACGGCGCAGCGGACACCGATTAGCAATATTAATGCTTGACCTGGACAGATTTAAGGCGGTTAACGACGCCATGGGGCACAGCGTCGGAGACGAGCTATTGAAAGCTGTCGGAGAGCGGTTGTCGGGTGTCATGCGTAAGAGCGACACTGTCTCCCGCATAGGTGGCGACGAGTTTGTTCTGGTACTTCCCCAAATCTCTAGTATAGACGACGTTACCCGGTTCGCCCGAAGAGTTTTAGGAGCCTTTCAGGAGTCATTCGTTTTCAGCAGCCACCAACTCCGGATTACAACCAGCATCGGCATTGCTATCTATCCGGATGATGGCACAAATATTGAAAACTTATTGAAGAATGCTGACTCCGCCATGTATTTAGCCAAGGAGCAGGGACGTGGTATATATAAATACTATCACGACGACGAAGGTAGAAGTGGCGAAAAAGCAGATAGACGTGTTGGAGTTCTTTCGTAAGGTATTTACTAGCCGTTACCGAAATTCCTGAATTAGTGGCTACTATCATATGTTAAGCGAGCTATTTGACTCCCGTGTATAAAACGGCGAGTATAGTGGTCTTCGCCCCGGTGGCGGACTTAACCATATGTGGTTGGGTGGAATCATAGTAGACAGCGTCGCCGGGATATAGAAGGTCGGCTCGGTCTCCAACCTGAACTTTCATTTCACCTTCCAGGACAAAGAGAAACTCCTGACCATCGTGAGTAGAGAATTCCTCAGTTTCAGTTGGCAGTAGAGTGACAATGAATGGCTCCATCATTCTGTTAGCTTTTTCCGGAGCTAAAGATTCGTAAGTATACCCGTATTGCTGGCTCTTCTTCTTTCCATACCGGGCTACAGTCTGGCCTTGACCTTTACGAACCACGGTTATAGGTTTGTCAACGCCGGGAGATATAAAATAGCCCATCTTCATATCCAGGGCTTTACCCAACCTTATCAATTGGCCAAGCGGCGGAACCATCTCATTTAACTCCATCCGGTTCAACGTAGCTACGTCGATACCCGTCCGGCTGCTGATATCGTCGAGGCTGAGGCCACGCATTTCGCGGGCGGTTCGCATTCGTTCACCTAGAACTCCTTTTTCTTTCTCTGATGCCTTAGCCGGCGTAATACGAGAAGCGTCGGTAATAAAATCGTCATGCCTGGTTGGCTTCCTCCTTGATGAGCTTACCCTATTGGCGGATCCAGTGTTTTTATCCGTTTCCATGTGTTGCCTCCTAGATTGCCCTCCCAGCCGCACCGATATGTCTGGCAATCACGATTCGTAGAATCTCAGAGGTTCCCTCACCGATTTCGAGTAGCCTCTGGTCTCGATAAAACCTTTCTATCCTGAAGTCCTTCATCAGCCCGTAGCCACCGTGTAGCTGTAAACCCTGGTGAACGCAATGATGCATGACCTCGGAACAATAAAGCTTGGCCATGGCCGCTTCTTTGCTGATAGGAAGATTCTCTTCTCGCATCCAGCAGACCTTATAGAGGAAGGTTCTGGCAAGCTCAATCTCAAGCGCCATGTCAGCTAACTTAAAAGCATTGACCTGGAAGGAGCTTATAGGTCTGCCGAACTGTATACGGGAATTAGCATACTCTAGAGCTATCTCGAAGGCTCCTTGAGAACCGCCAAGTCCCATGGCAGCGATGCTCAGACGTCCACCATCTAAGGTGGCTAGCATTTGATGGAACCCATCGCCTATCCTTCCTAAGAGATTTTCCTTGGGAACAATGCAGTCATCAAAAAAAAGCTCCCCGGTATTAGACGAGCGCCACATCATTTTGCCTTTCATTTCCTTGGCAGTAAAGCCGGTTGCATCCCTGGGGACAATAAAGCAGCTGAGTTCTGCATGTCCACCCTCTGGCTTGCCGGTAACAGCCTGGACGATGATGACACCGGTTAATGGGGAGGCAGCATTGGTTATGAATATTTTCCTGCCATTGATAATCCAATGGTCTCCTTCAAGTACGGACGTAGTCCGAGAACTACCGGCGTCAGAACCGGCCTCCGGCTCGGTGAGACCAAAAGCTGCCAGATATCCACTTGAGCACAGCTTGGGCAGCCATTCCTGTTTCTGCTTCTCGTTACCGAAATAGTAGATTGGCCCGATCCCCAAAGAGTTGCCAGCAGCGATGGTAGCAGCCTGAGAACCGTCCACCCTGGCTAGTTCCTCGACTACTATGATATATGAGATATAGCCCATGTTTGAGCCGCCATATTTCTCGGGGACGAAACAGCCCAGCAGTCCTAGTGTAGACATTTTTTGCGTCAGCTCTGTGGAGAACTGTTCTTTTTCGTCCAGCTCCCTGGCGACCGGGGCTATTTCTTTTTCGGCGAAATCTCGGACAGCCTGGCGTGTTAAATTCTGTTCCTCAGTTAGTTGAAAATCCATTGTTGTAACATCCTGTTACAGATTATTCAAGATTACCTGGCTTTCAGCCATTATGTTTTACGATACCTGGCTATGAACGTGCCCATTCTCTTAAGGGCTTCTTCTATTTCGGGGAGGGATGTGGCATAGCAGCATCTTATATACCCTTCTCCGCACTGACCGAAAGCGGTGCCGGGAACTACAGCTACTTTTTCTTCCATTAACAGCTTTTCAGCAAATTCTTCCGAGCTCATGCCGGTGACTTTAATAGAAGGGAAAGCATAAAAAGCGCCCTTCGGTTCAAAGCAGGACAAACCGATATCTCTGAATCCTTTGACTATAATCCGACGCCGCCGGTCATAATCTCTCACCATCGCGTCTACTTCGCTGTCGTCAGCTTTTAAGGCTTCAAGAGCGGCCATCTGTCCCATTGTGGAGGCACACAGCATGGTGTACTGGTGAATTTTGGTCATGGCTCCCACAATTTCCTTGTCGCATACGGCGTAGCCGATTCTCCATCCGGTCATGGCATAGGCTTTAGAAAATCCGTTTAATAGAATGGTACGTTCCCTCATACCCGGTAAAGTAGCTAGACAGGTATGCTCTACGCCGTAGACGAGTCGGCAGTAGACTTCATCTGAAATCACCAGAAGATTATATCGCTTGGCCAGCCCAGCAATTTTTATGAGCTCTTCCTTGGGTAGGACCGCACCGGTAGGATTGCAGGGATAGCCGATTAAAATGGCTTTCGTCCTCTGGGTAATCCGCGACTCGATGTCATCGGCGGTTATCTCGAAATCGTTTTCCACACCGGTCTTCACCTGTACGGGTATTCCACCGGCCAGACTGATGGCGGCGGGATAGGCGACGTAACATGGGTCAGGCATGATAACTTCATCACCTGGGTTGAGTATGGCTCTGGCGGCCAGGTCCAGACCTTCGCTGACGCCGACGGTAATAAGTATTTCGTCCTCGGGGTCGTAGCTTAAACCGTAGCGGGATTCGAGGTCTTTGGCTAATTCGGCCCTTAGTTCAGGCGTGCCTTTATTAGAGGTATACATGGTGTAGCCTTTTTCTAAGGAATAAATGGCGGCTTCACGAATGTACCAGGGCGTGACAAAATCGGGCTCCCCGACACCGAGGGAAATTACTCCCTCCATGGAAGACAATAAATCAAAGAATTTCCTGATACCGGAAGGTGGAAGTGCGTTCACCTTCTCGGATATGCGACTTTGAGATAATTTAATATTACTGGATTCGTTTTTGGACACAGAAACCTCCTGCCTGCAAGCAGGAAATTGATTTGCCGTTAAGGGGCTATCGGCAGGCGCTTGACCTCTTCCCCACCCTCAAATATTTCGCCATCTTCCTTGTATTTCTTAAGTATGAAATGGGTAACGGTACCCTGTACCGCCTCCAGAGGCGCCAATTTTTCTGAGACGAAGACAGCGACTTCCTGCATAGTCTTACCGGCTACCAGTACTGCTAAATCATAGGTGCCCGAGGCCAGGTATACGGAACGGGCTTGAGGGAAACGATAGACGCGTTCGGCTATGGCATCGAAACCGACGTTACGCTGTGGTACAACTTTGACCTCGACAAGCGCCAATACCTCCTCCTCGCCCAATTTAGCCCAATCGATTATGGCCTTATATCTCAGAATAGCCCGGTCTTGTTCAGCCTTTTTGATTGCCTTTTTTATATCGGCAACCGGCATTCCGGTCATGGTTGCGATTTGCTCGGGTGTTAGCCGGGCATCTTTTTCCAGGGCTTCAAAAATCTGTTTCATGTTACCTCCTCAACTCCTAACAAATTAGCCACCATTTATCTTGTGCCTCATTATAGCAGAGTTCGAAAAGCTTCTCATCTTCGGTGACGACCCTGAAGAATCTTTTGCCCGGCTCCAGCCACTCACTGTCTATCCGGGATATCTGATGCTCTTTATCCTGCCAGCAAAAAGATACAGGTCGCTGGGCATAGGTATGACCTGAATAGCATTTAACTTCTATTTTATCCAACCCCATCCCCGAGTCCCCTTCCCCTTCGAAGGGGACTCGGGGAATAAGAGCTAGTTAGAGGGGGCGAAGCCCCTCTAGAACACACCTTGCTTTAAATGGGCGGTTTTCTCTTGTGCCAGTCAGTGGCTTGCTCGTAGGCGAAGGCAATGTGAAGTATAGTTTCTTCGTCGAAAGGTTTGCCGATAATCTGCATGCCAATGGGTAAACCATCGGCGAAGCCAGCCGGTATAGATATAGCCGGCAAACCGGCGATGTTTATGGGCAGGGTGCAGACATCGCTCAGATACATTTGTATGGGGTCGTCCACCTTCTCACCCAGCTTAAAGGGCACGGTGGGTGATGTCGGGGTGACCAGTGCGTCATATTTCTCGAAAGCAGTTTTAAATTCTCTTATTATTAGTGTGCGTACTTTCTGAGCCTTAAGGTAGTAGGCATCATAGTAGCCGGCGGATAAGGCATACGTTCCCAGCATAATACGTCTTTTGACCTCAGCCCCAAAGCCGAATTGTTTTGTCTTCTCCATTGCCTCCCACATATTATTGGTGTCCTGGTATGAGAAGCCGTACTTTACGCCGTCATACCGTGCCAGGTTGGCTGAAGCTTCAGAAGGGGCAATGATGTAATAAACGGCCAGCGCATACTTAGTGAGGGGTAGTGAAACATTCCAATCTACTTTAGCGCCCAGTTCCTGTAACTTTTGTATGGCGGCTTCTATGCCGGCTCTTACTTCCTGCTGCATGCCTTCGACGAAGTACTCTTTGGGGATGCCTATGCGCAGGTTTTTAATATCCGCTGTCAATGATTTGGTGTAATCGGGAACCGGGTTGGGAGCCGAAGTAGAATCTCTCGGGTCATGGCCGGCGATAGTGTTAAGTACTAGAGCGCAGTCAGCTACATTTTTGGTTATGGGCCCAATCTGGTCTAGCGAGCTGGCGAAGGCGACCAGGCCAAAGCGACTTACCCTGCCATAAGTCGGCTTCAAACCGACCACGCTGCAAAAACCCGCAGGTTGGCGAATACTGCCGCCGGTATCGGAACCTAGGGCATAGATGGCTTCATCTGCAGAAACTGCGACGGCTGAGCCGCCGCTGCTGCCGCCGGGGACGCGGTCTAAATCCCAGGGATTTCGCGTCGGAAAGAAAGCAGAATTTTCGGTTGATGACCCCATGGCGAATTCATCCATGTTGGTCTTGCCTAAGATTACTGCGTTGCTGGCTTTCAGCTTCTCTATAACCGTAGCATCGTAAGGCGGTACAAAATTTTCCAAAATTTTTGAGGAGCAGGTGGTCTTGATGCCCTTGGTGCACATGACATCTTTAATCAGAGCGGGAATGCCGGTTAGAGGCATTATTTTGCCGCTGCTTATGACTTTGTCTGCCTCTTTTGCCTGCTTTAAAGCGACATCTTCACTGGTGGTAACACAAGCCTGTACTTTGTCTTCTACTTTAGCCAGGTGCGCCAGGCTGGCTCTGGTCAATTCGACTGCGGATATCTTCTTTTCTTTCAGCAGTTGGTGAGCATGGCTGATGGTTAATTTATGGAGGTCATTCATTGTTTATTCCAGGACTGCTCTGACTTTGAACGAGTCGCCCTCGCGTTGAGGCGCATTTGCCAGAATATCTTCTACGGGGCAGGATGCTTTGGCTTCATCGGGTCTGAGAATGTTCTGCAGCGCTATGGATTGAGACGTGGGCGGTATATCGGTGGTGTCAAGCTGCTTTAGAATCTCGAAGTTTTCCAGTATGTCGGATAGCTGAATTCTAAATTTCTCTATTTCGTCTTCGCTCAGTCCCAGTCTGGCCAGCAGGGCAATATGTTGTACTTCTTTGCGATTTAGCTTCATTTCGTTTTAACTAGCTGGCAGTATAGAAAATGTATGATTTTAGGTAATATTGCTTTGGTGATTATAGCATAGATGGTTATTCTAAATGATTTTATCAGGAATTAAAGCCGAATCCCCGTCGCATCGCACAACTATTTTTACTCCGGATTCAAATTAACCAGAACTTGCTGTTGTAAACCAGCGGCCCCGGTTCACGTAAGTAAAAGATGCAGACTAAGATTACAGTGTTAATACGTGCTTAACTTAAAGAATTCCATGGGACTGCAGTTCGTGGACGAAATCTTCTACCGCGTTCTCAAGATATTCCTTGCCGCCGGTTCCTTTTGGTACATTTTCGATTACCAGGATGCTGGGATCGTTTATGTCGGTTGTTACCCCGGCCACCCAAGGCCCCGGACTAGCTTTACCTTCAACAAATTCCTGATAGTCAGCATAGGCAGATACGTACTCATAGCCGACTTTAAGTTCCTTGTTAAATCCATCTAAATTGACAGTAAGCGGATTGCCTTCGATAGAGAAAACACACGGGACGTCTTCGTCGAATTCAACTCCATATTTAGCGAAAGCTTGACTGATAATGGTTCGTGCTTCTCTCTCTGTGATATAGTTTAGTGGCATTGGTGGTGGCCCAACAACTCCCGTGTTTTGTGAACAGCCAAGCAAGGTCAGCAAGGCCACAGAAGCTATACCCGTATTGACAAGATTCCATGGATAATTATCAGGTGGGGTGTAGTATATGCCCTGAGGGTATACAGGTAATTTATAAGATTTTACAGGTTTAATTTCAAGCATGCTTACCTCCTCTTTTAATTAGGCAATCCTCAATATAAGAAGAAACAGGAAAAGTTTTTTCATAGAACTTTCGTTTGAAGAGAACAACCTTCTTCTCCCAAAGCCTATTAGCCATGGCATCTATAATTGGCATCAGAATACGTTCGTGCTCGCAAATAATCGGCGGAATGGTGCGGAGGTCTCCTGTCGAGCGCCAGTTGACACAGCCACAATATGTGGCACACCGTCCGTCGAGGGCGCAACCAATGCATGATTGTCTTTCTGCATAGTTCTGAGCTACAAAATATTGGCGCTGCTTTACATCGAAACCGGTAATCACATTACCTATAGCATTTTCAGTGTATTTTCCGTCATCTGTACCTATAAACTGGACGCACGGATATACCCTGCCCGACGGCGCAATGGCTATTTGAGAATTAGCCAGATCGCAGAGGTCACCTTTGCCATAGGGTTTCTGGGCATGGGTTTTTATACGCTCATCAAAGGGACTATAAAATATTTTCTTACCTTTCATCAAACTCTTTTCGTAATAGCTAGACAGGCGTTTATACTGTTCTTTTAAGACTTTGATAGTTTTCGGTGTCCATAGCGCGGAGTAATCAAGTGTTTGTAACACATACCGGAATCCTTTTTCAAAAAGGTCGATAACGCCTGCCGCTACGCAACCTGCCGTTTCGGGTACAATCACGGAGACGGCGATGGTATAAGGATTGAAATCAAGAATTGTACTCATTCTGCTCTCAATGGCCCGATATGATCCTCTACCGTTAACATGAACACGGCAAAGGTCATGCTGGACTTGGTCGCCATCAACGCTCAGAGCGAAATAAATGTCATGATACCAGAAGTATTTCAGAATTTCTGGAGTAATTAGTGTGCCGTTAGTGCTCATCCTGAAATTAATTTTAGATTTATACGTTCTCTTGGCATATTCAACAATTTGTCGAATCAAGTCGAATTCTAGCAAAGGCTCTCCGCCAAAAAACGTAATTGTACAAAGTTCATTAGCTTGATTTGCAAGGAAATCGACAGCCTGCAAAGCGGTTACGAGACTCATAGAGCACTTACGCTTCGGTCCACTATAACAATAAGTGCAGCGCAGGTTACAGTTATGAGTTAGATTCAGCGCCGAATACTTAACGTCTGATAATTCCATTGTTCCTACTTGTACTTACATTAAGTTGTTGCTACGTGGCACTGTTTACATTCAAATTCATTATATTACCTGTAAGTATCAGTTACAACACTCGCCTAGTCTTGACGGTTAGAGCAGACATTGCTACAATGCCAATGCCCTTTTGAGGGTAAAATTCAACTAGGAACGAGGTGCCATAAGTGCATCATTTCGAACCAGAAAAAATCCGCAACGTTGTTTTACTGTCACATTCCAGCGCTGGAAAAACATCACTGGCTGAAGCCATGCTTTTCGATTCAGGGGCTATCAACCGCCTGGGCAGCGTCACGGACGGGACGACCACTTCCGACTATGACCCTCCCGAAATAAAGCGGTACATAAGCGTTAACCTGTCTTTGCTGCCCTGCCAGTGGAAGGACTGTAAACTTAATCTACTCGATACTCCGGGCTATTCTGATTTCGTGGCTGAAGTTAAAGCGGCGTTGGCGGTCAGTGAAGGTGCGGTCGTAGTTGTTTGCGCTGTCTCCATGGTGGAGGTCGGTACCGAGCAGGTATGGAGATATGCCGGCGAAGCCAAATTGCCGCGCCTTATTTTCGTAAATAAGATGGACAGGGACAATGCTAATTTCTTTAATACCTTAAAAGATATTCAGACCAAACTGGGAGACAGATGCCTGCCCCTTCAGTTACCTATAGGTTCACAGAAAGATTTTCAGGGGGTGGTGGACCTGGTGACCAGGAAGGCCTATACCGGCAACCCCTTGAAAGAAGCTGAAATCCCATCGAATTTAAAAGGAGACGTTGATTCCTACCGTGAAAAACTGGTTGAAGCGGTTGTGGAGGTGGATGATGAACTTATTACCAAATATCTGGATGGGGAGGAAATAAGCGAAGAACAGATTCACCGCTGCATAAAAGAAGCCACCAGATTGGGCAAAGTTGTTCCCGTACTGCTCGGCTCCGCCCTGAAAAACACTGCAGTTACACCGTTGATGGATGCTATCCATGATTACTTGCCGTCACCAATGGAACGGGGCGAATTAAAAGCTACAAATGCGTCTACCAGTGCTGAAGAGGTTGTAAAACCGGCCTCAGGTGCACCTTTATCGGCCTTTGTTTTTAAGACAACCAATGACCCACGTGTGGGCAAGTTCAGCTATTTTCGAGTTTATTCAGGGACCATCTCCAGCAATTCACAAGTATGGAACGTCAATAAGGGCGCTATCGAGCGTATAGGTCAGCTCTTTATTCTGCGAGGTAAAACACAGGAAGCAACACCGCAACTAATTGCCGGAGATATCGGCGCGGTGACTAAGTTAGCCTCGACGGCAACAGGAGACACACTCGGGGCGCGTGAGCACCAGCTAAAATTTGCCCCTATTGTTTTTCCAGCGCCGCTATTGAGTATGGCGGTTCATCCCAAAGCCAGGGGGGATTTGGACAAAATGAGCACGGTGCTGCCTAGAATCTGTGAAGAAGATTTCACTCTAAAAGTGCAGCGAGAGGCTGATATCGGCGAGATACTTCTCTGGGGAATGGGGGAGACACATCTTGATGTTGCGGCAGAGAAATTGTCTAGCAAGTTCGGCGTGGATGTCACTCTGCAACGGCCGAAGGTACCCTATAAAGAGACTATTAATGCGCAAACCGAAGCAGAATACAAACACAAGAAGCAAACCGGCGGACACGGCCAGTACGGGCATGTCGTTTTGGAGTTAGAACCATTGCCCAGAGGTACCGGTTTTGAGTTTACCGAAAGAGTGGTTGGCGGAGCAGTGCCGAGGAACTATATTCCAGCTGTGGAAAAGGGAGTGAATGAAGGCAGGATGGAAGGTATTTTAGCCGGATACCCGGTAGTTGATGTCAGGGTAACGCTTATTGATGGAAGCGCTCACCCCGTAGATTCTTCGGAAATGGCTTTTAAAATTGCCGCAGCCCAGGCTTTGAAAAAGGGGATGTCTGAAGCGCAGCCTGTTTTGCTGGAACCGATTGTCAACATGGCGATTACTGTACCTGACACGCTTACCGGTGAGATAATCGGCGACCTAAACACCAAACGAGGCCGTGTGTTGGGTATGAATCCCGGCGACGGCGTAAACGTTATTCAAGCGCAGGCGCCGCTGGCAGAAGTACAGCGTTATGCCGTAGACCTCAGGTCAATGACACAGGGTCGCGGCATTTTCACCACTGAGTTCAGCCACTATGAAGAAGTGCCGGCTCAAATCGCCCAGAAGATTATAGCCCAGAAAACCAGTCAAAAAGCCGCCGTGTAGTTAGCCGGCTAAAAGCTCCTTGACCTTTTGAGTAAACGTCGGCAGGACCTGTTTCCAATCGCCCACGACACCGAAGCGAGCTTCTTTGAATATATTGGCTTCCGGGTCCTTGTTGATGGCTATTATGTTTTTGGAGCCGGAACATCCCGCTAAGTGCTGACTGGCTCCGGAAATCGCCACAGCGATGTAGACCTCTGGTGTCACAATTTTGCCGGTGAGGCCAATCTGCCATGATTCTGGAACCCACTTGTTGTCGGAAGGTGGCCTGGAAGCCCCCACTGCAGCCCTTAGTGCTTTGGCTAGCTCCTCCAGTTGCTTAAAACCGTCGGGTCCGCCAATTCCTCTGCCGCCGGCTACTATTATTTGAGCATCTTCAAGCTTTA
>Ga0299915_10002693_pt1 | contig 12937 bp, 8 predicted proteins | sample RVTome_13_FD_200263 | JGI IMG/M metagenome (GOLD analysis project Ga0299915, IMG submission 200263) | Soil microbial communities from uranium-contaminated site in the Upper Colorado River Basin, Wyoming, United States - RVT92D227 (version 2) ...
AACCGGAAGCCCGCGCGCTCGCGCTCGAGGTGACCTGGAACCCAGACAAACCTTCCGTTCTCCCAGCGGTGGAAGCCCGGGGACCAGATCTCGCCGGGTCGACTTTGCGCCGCCTCGTAGGGCGCCGTGGGCGGTCCTTGCGTCGGAAAGTCGCCGACCCACGAGCCCTCGGTGAAGACGAAGCGATCACCCTTCTGTGCCCACGAGCCCGGCTGGAACCGGAACCCCGGGCGCTCCCTGTCGAGGAAGCCCGACTTCCACTCGTAGCGACCATTGCGCCACTGGTGGAAGCCCGGGATCCAGACCTGACCCGCGCCGGGTCGGACGTTGGCGTCATTCGGTGGCGGAGGGGGCGCTTGCGTCGGGTACGCAGCGTTGACCGGTGGCGCTACGGCTTCCCAGGTACCCGCGGTCCATTCCCAGCGGCTGTTGCGGTTGTCCCAGCGACCGGCTCTCCATTGCGAGCCTGCACGCTCGCGCTCCCAGTGACCTGGGATCCACACGAATGCACCTGCACGCCACTCGTGGTGGCCGGGATCCCAGACGAAGCCGGCGCGCGGGGCGTGGCGCTCGTCGAGCGGCACCGGCGGTGCGGTGGTCGGGTACGGCGAGACCTGGACCGGGACGTCGTCCTCCCAGTCTCCGTCGATCCGCGTCCACTGACCGCCGCGGTTCTCCCACCGGTTCTCGCGAAAGCGCTTGCCGCGGCGCTCTCGTTCGTAGCGCCCGTTGACCCACTCCCAGTTACCGTTCTGCCAGTCCCAGTGACCGCGCACGAACACGAATCCGCGCCGGTTGCCCGAGCGTTCTTCGCGCAGCGGAGGCGGTGCAGCCGTCGGCCGCAGATCGGCTTCGACCCAGTCGCCATCGATCTGCACGAACACGTCGCCGCGCTGCTCCCACCGGGGCTCGCGCCACCTCCGGCCGGCACGCGGGTACTCGAGGCGACCGCCCACCCATGCCCACGCACCTCGCTGCCAGCTCCAGTGACCCGGGATCCAGACGAACCCACGACGAGTCGACGCACGCTCGGCACGTGGCGGCGGCGGTGCTTCGCGAGGCTCGCGATCGTCTCGACGATCACGTCGATCGCGACGATCGCGTCGATCCGGTTGTGCGGAGACGTCCGCGACAGAGCCGACGAGGGTCGCCCCGGCGAGCCCCGTCATTAGCATCAATCGAAATAGATGAGATCGCATCGTTCCTCCTGAACGGGTACAGGGACGCAGCGTACCTCGAATTATTCACGGGCCGCAGGTCGGGCGGTGACGAAGATCTGTCGCCGGTGCGGCATGTTAGGAAGGGTGGAGTGGGTCGGGCTGCTTGTCGTACGTGGTGTCTGACGCTCGCCTTTGCGTGCGGTGATCCGACGCCGGATCCGACGCCGAGCCCGCGAGCGTCGTCGCTCGAGCTGGTGATCGAGAGTCAGCTCGGCGTGCGAGTGGGACAGGTGGTCCGGGTGTGGTGCGGCGCGCTGCCACCCGGCTGTACCGCGACGCTTCCGGACGCCACGCGGCTGCAGATTCGCCTCGCGAAGTCCCCCGACGGCTGGACGTGGAGCGTCGATGGACTCGTGGTGAGCGCCGATCCGATCGAGGCCTACCTGCGCGAGACGCTGTCCGATCTCGGTGCCGTGCAAGCGGTGCGATGCGCGCCACGGATCCGCCGGCTCGATCCCGGCGGCCGGATCGAGTGCAGCCTCGAGCGCGGCGGCAAGGCCTTCGCGACGGTGCGCGCCGACGGATCCTTCGAGGTCGAGATCGAGCTCGATCCGCACGCGGGCGCCGCACGCGCCGAGCCCGCCACCGAGAGCGAGCTGGTGAACAAGTCGCGCGCCGTCGAGCCCGACCAGGACGACGACGACGGCGAGTGATCCGGGGTACAGTGCGCGGCCATGAGTCGTCTTCCGCGAAGCGGATTTCGGGTGCTCGCGCTCCTCGTGTGCGTGGCCTGCTCGCAGCCGGCGAAGGAGCCGGGACCGCGCACGCCGCCGAAACCCAGGCAAGGCGCGGTGACGCTCGCGATCATCGGGACCAACGATCTGCACGGCGCGCTCGGCCGGCTCCCGCTGCTCGCCGGGTTCATGGCGAACCTGCGCTCCGCGCGTGAACGCGAGGGCGGCGGCGTGCTCCTGATCGATGCCGGCGACATGTTCCAGGGCACGCTCGAGTCGAACATCACCGAAGGCGCAGATGTCGTGCGCGCGTACAACGCGATCGGCTACACGGCGGCCGCGGTCGGCAATCACGAATTCGATTTCGGCCCGGAAGGCCCGGCCGCCACGCCATCGTCCCCCGACGATGATGCCCGCGGTGCGCTCAAGGCGCGCGCGCGCGAAGCGAAGTTTCCGATCATCACGTCGAACATCCTCGACGTGCAGAGCAACTCGCGGATCAAGTGGCCCAACATGCCGGCCTCGACGCTCGTCGAGGTTGCCGGGATCAAGGTCGGGATCATCGGCGCGAGCACCGAGGCCACGCCGTTCACGACGATGCCCGCGAACTTCGTCGGGCTCAAGATGATCCCCGCTGCGGGGGCGATCGCCGACGAGGCGAGATCGCTGCGCGCGCAAGGCGCCAGCGTGATCGTCGTGACCGCCCACATCGGCAGCAAGTGCAAGAACCTCGATCAACCGAACGACCTGTCGTCGTGCGAGCAGAACGAGGAGCTGTTCCGGATGATCAAAGATCTCCCGGAGGGCCTGGTCGACGTGATCGTCGCGGGCCACACGCATGCCGCGGTCGCCCACCGTATCGCCGATATCGCGGTGATCGAGTCGTACTCCTCGGGCCGCGCGTTCGGCCGCGTCGATCTCCGGATCTCGCCCGAGGGTCACGTGACGTCGGCGAAGATCCACAAGCCGCACCCGGTGTGCACCGGAGAGGGCGACTCCGAACGCGACAGCGCCAATCCGATTCCAGCCTCGGAGTGCAAGCCCGGCGACTACGAGGGCAAGCCCGTCGTCGCCGATCCCGCGGTGCAAGCGATCGTCGACGAGGCGCTCGCGCGCGCCGAGACCCGGCGAAGCGAGAAGCTCGGCGTCACGCTGTCCGCCGCGATCACGAAGTCCTACGGCAACGAGTCGGCCCAGGGGAACTGGTTCACCGACCTGATGCTCGTGGCGAGACCCGAGGCACAGGTCGCGCTGACCAACGGCGGCGGACTGCGCGCCGACCTCGCCGCCGGCGTACTCACCTATGGGGTGTTGTACGAAGCGGTCCCGTTCGACAACCGGTTCGCGATCGTCGATCTCAAGGGCTCGCACCTGCGCAAGCTGGTGACGTCGAACCTGCAGCGCGGCGGCGCGATCCTGTCGTGGGGCGGGCTGGCGGCGAAGGCGCGCTGCAAGAACGACCGGCTCGAAGCCACGATCACCGTCGGCGGCAAGCCGCTGGTCGACACCGGCTCGTACAAGCTCGCCACCAGCGACTTTCTCGCATCGGGCGCAGACGGGCTGATCGGCCGGCTCAAGCTCCCCGAGGGCTCGGTCAAGTTGACCGACGCGATCATCCGCGACTCGATGGCCGACGTGCTCAGGAAGAAGCAGGGCACGATCGATCCAGCGCAGCTGTACTCGGCGACGAAGAAGCGACTCGACTACGAAGGGGCGCGCCCGGTCGTATGCGGGAAGCCCGAGACGACGAAGCGTGATACGGAACCAGCAGAATGACGTGGTCACCGACGAGCTGGCAGAGCCATCCCGCGATGCAGCAGGCCGGCTATGGCGATCCGGCCGCGTTCGCGCGGGTCGTCGAGGAGATCGGGCGACTGCCGCCGCTCGTGACGTCGTGGGAGGTCGAGCAGCTGCGAGAAGAGCTCGCGCGCGCGACCGTCGGTGAGTCGTTCGTGCTGCAGGGCGGTGACTGTGCGGAGAGCTTCGACGACTGCCGAGCCGAGCCGATCACGGCGACGCTGAAGATCCTGCTGCAGATGAGCCTCGTGCTCGTCCACGGCACGCGCAAGCCGGTGATCCGCATCGGACGAATCGCGGGGCAGTACGCGAAGCCGCGATCCGCCAACGACGAGACACGTGGCGACGTGACGCTCCCCGCGTACCGCGGCGACATCATCAACCGCGACGGCTTCTCCGCCGCCGAGCGTGCGCCCGATCCGACGCTGATGCTCCGCGCGTACGAGCGCTCCGCGCTCACGCTCAACTTCATCCGCGCGCTGACCGACGGCGGCTTCGCCGACCTCCACCATCCCGAGTACTGGGATGTCTCGTTCGCGAAGGGGACGCCGAACGCGAAGCAGTACGAGCAGATCGTCGAGTCGATCCGCGAGTCGCTCGATTTCGTGTCGGCGATCACCGGGGTCCAGAACGAGGTCCTGCGGCGCGTCGACGTGTTCACCAGTCACGAGGCGCTCGCGCTGCCGTACGAGCAAGCGCAGACGCGCCAGGTGCCGCGCCGTGCCGGCTGGTACAACCTGTCGACCCACTTTCCGTGGATCGGGATGCGCACCGCCGCGCTCGATGGCGCGCATGTCGAGTTTCACCGCGGGATCCGCAATCCGCTCGGGATCAAGGTCGGACCCGCGATGACGACCGAGTGGCTGATCGGCCTGCTCGACGTGCTCGATCCGGATCGCGAGCCCGGCCGGATCACGCTCATCCATCGGATGGGTGCAGGCCAGGTCGCGACGAAGCTGCCGCCGCTCGTCGAGGCCGTGCAACGCGCCGGTCGCCTCGTGCTGTGGGTCTGCGACCCGATGCACGGCAACACCGAGACCACGCCCACGGGCATCAAGACCCGGCGGTTCGACAAGATCATCGCCGAGCTCGAGGACAGCTTCGACCTGCACTACCAGCTCGGCTCGCGGCTCGGCGGCGTGCACATCGAGCTCACCGGCGAAGATGTCACCGAGTGTGTCGGTGGTGCGCGCGGGCTCGTCGAGGCCGATCTCGAGCGCGCGTACAAGAGCCGCGTCGATCCGCGCTTGAACTACGAACAGGCGCTCGAGATCGCGATGCGAATCTCGAAGCACGTCCGCGGACGCCCGTCGCTGGCGCACATCGGGCCGCGCTAGCTCAAATCCCGTTCACTGGAGTGAGCGGGCATTCGATATTCGATCAGCGCTTCGCCGCCTTCGGTCGTAGCTCATGTGTCGATCTCGACGCATTCAGAAGGAACGCCAGGGTCGCCACAAGACGCCAGCAAGAACGCCAGAAGAGATCTTGTTCAGGCGATCACGAGGGCTGGCCACGCGGTCCCACCTTGGAACTGCGAGCACGTTGTTCGTCTGAGCCGGAGCATCGCCTCGCGAGGACTCGAGGGCCTCGCGCTCGACCACCAGCTCGTTTCCGCTTGCGCCCCGCCGGCCCGAGAAAACAACCTCGCCTGGCGTTCTTGCTGGCGCCTTGTGGCGGTCCTGGCGTTCTCGCTGAACGTGCGAATCGTATCGGGTGGAAGCTCTCCTCCGGACGACGAATCGAGCGGACGAAGATCGGACCTCGTCCTCGACGCGGCGTGACCGATCGAACGTTCCGATTCGGGCTAGCTCAGAACGAGCCGAGGACCGCGAAGCCGAGCTGGTCGTCGGTGACCACCGGCGCGACCGCGGTCTCGCGGCGTTGCTGCCTCGGCTTCGTGAACAACAGGTAGGCGCCGAATCCAATCGCGGCAACTCCCACGACCGCCGGGATCGCGAGCAGGCGCATCTTGCCGGTCGGTTCGTCGCCTTTGACACCGGTCTTGCCGAACTCGTTCTGCGTGCTGTTCGCGAGCACGCCGGACACGATCACCAGCCCGGTTCCACCTGCTGCGAGCGCGACGCCAGCGAGCCGTCGCTTGCCTCGGGAGATCGGCGCTGTCGGTACGACCACGACGATCTCGTTCAGCGGCGGAACGATCATCGCCTTGGCTTCCCCATCGACGATCGTGAACGTGTCGGTGAACGGCTGCATGTTCGGTGCGCTCGCCCCGAGCTCGTGGGGGCCCGCGTCGACCTCGATCTTCGCGTAGTCGTCCGGCTTGATCGACACGCCGTCGATCCGGAGCTCGATGCCGGGAGTCGGCGTCGGGATCTCGAGCTTGATCTTCGCCACCTTCGCCGCGAGCTCCGCCGTGCGCGCCGTCGCGGCATCCTCGTACTCGATGAGCCGGGTCGGCTTGGCCTCGCTCGCGGCGAGCTGCGCCTTGCGATACCACCGGAGCGAGGTGGCGAGCTTGCCGAGCTTCTCGTAGCAGAGCCCGAGGTTCAGCAACACGCCGGGGGCCGTCGAGTCGAGCACGATCGCGGACTCGAACTTCTCGCACGCGCCCTTCGCGTCACCCTTCTTGAGCAGGTCTCGACCCGCGATGAAGAGCTGGTCTGCCTTCTCCTGGTCGGTTTCGGCACGTGCTGCCGGCGCGAGCCCGAGGGCGACGAGGATCGTGACGAGCCCACCAATCAAACGCATCACACCGATGATAACCCGGATCAGAAGCGGCCGATCGCGACCACCCCGGCACCGTCGGGTCCGACTTGTGGCCCGAGGTAGGAAACGCCGCCGGTGCGCTCCGCCGTCGAGGACCGCCACCACAACGCTCCACCGACCACGGCGGTTCCGATCCCGACGAGCGTGACGACCGTGCCGACATTGCCGAGCGTGCGGGCGGACTCGATCCTGGAGGCGCCATCGCCCGAGCACACCCGCTCGCCGGCCCCGTTCTTGTTGCAGTCCTCGGCGGCGGAGTTGTAGCGGCTCCTCGCGACGAGTCCGAGCACGATGCCGGTGCCGATGGCCGCGCCACCGGCCGCGACGGTGATCTTGCCGATCGTCCGGCGCGAGCTCTTGACGACGCTGTTCGCGAGCCGCGGAATCTCGAGCGTCTTCGTCTCGCGCTTCTCGATCCGGACCGTGGTCCGGTAGGCGACGCGCCCGGGCGCCGTCACGACGATCACGCGATCGCCCGGATCGACGGCCAGCTTGCCCATCTGCTCGACCGCCACGACGCGATCATCGAGCAAGACCTTGGTCTCGGGAGCCAGCTCCGCGAACGTGATCGTGAGGTGCGAGAGCTCCGGTAACAGCGCGGCGAGGTGCGCCTCGGCGGCGCGCAGGTATTCGCCGTAGTTCTGCTCGCGCGCTCGATCGGCGACATCCCTGAACTTGCCGACCGCCGACGCGATCCGCCCGCGGTCCTCGTCGCAGATCGCCACGCTGAGCAGGGTCCCGATCGCGGCCGGGTTGAAGCCGAGCGACTCCTCGAACTTCTGGCAGGCTTGCTCGACGTTCGACTCGCGGAGCGCGACGCCCTCCTTGAACAGTTCCTCGGCCTTGTCGGCGCTCGCCGGCAGTGCGAGGGCCATCGCGATCGCGAACGTCGAGCTCGCCAGGGCGCGCCTCATCGCGCGAGCGTATCAGGGCCGCTCGGTCAGTTCGACTTTGTCGGGCACGGCGCGTCGGGGCGGATGCGCTCTTCCGGCTTGCAGCCACCGACCGGCTTGTCCTTCGCCGGATCCTTGGCGGGTTCCTTGTTGGGTTCCTTCTTCGGATCCTTGATCTTGTGCACCGTCAGGTGCGGTCGCTTGATGATCTTGGTGGTCTTGATCGGTGGCTTGCCGACCGGGTCGACGGCCATCTCGATCTCGGGGGGCTTCGCCGCGGCGGCGGCTTGTGCAGCGAGCTGATCTGCCTTCAGCTTGTTGTCCGCCGCGAGCTTCGCGGCCTTCGCGGCTTCGGCCTTCGCGGCGTCGAGCTTCGCGGCGTCGAGCTTCGCGGCGTCGAGCTTCGCGGCGTCGGCCTGCTGATCGATCGCGGGACGACCATCGTTCGTGGCGGCAGCGCGATCCTCGTCGCTCGGAAGGCCGACCCACAGCCCGATGGCGATCCCGGCCGCCGCGAACACGAGCGCGAACACGATCATCCACGGCAACCTGCGCCGCGGTGCGACCGTCGCCTCGCTCGGCGCGCGTGCCGGGGCGGAGTCGTGCGGGTGCGCGTACGTCGGAACCCCATGGGCCGGCGTGATCGCTTGCGGCGGGATCACGGGACTCGAGTCGAGCCGGGGGACGCGGACCGGCGCGCTCGCGAAGTCACGGACCGGCAGGGGAGTCGCGGGGCGACCGCCGTTGGTGCCGTTGCCGTGATCCCAGTCGATCTGACCGCGCCGGCCGAGGACGCGCTGCATGCGCTCGACGAGCAGGGTGGCCCCGTGGCCGTCCTGTGCGAACGGGATGAGATCGCGACCGAGCTCGGCCATGCTGGAGTAGCGCTGGTCGGGCGACTTCGCGAGACATCGCAGCACGACCTGCTGCAACGCGGGGGATGTCTTGACCATCGGCTCGGGCTGATCGACCGCGACCTTGACGCACATCTCCGAGAAGCTATCGGCCTCGAACGGGCGATGGCCCTCGAGCAGCTCGTAGAGCACGGTGCCGAGCGACCAGATATCGGTGCGCGCGTCGACGAGCCGAGCCGAGCGCATCTGCTCGGGCGACATGTACGCCGGCGTGCCGAGCAGCGACTGCGTCTGCGTCAGCTGCATGTCGGTGCCCATCGGGGCCTTCGAGATGCCGAAGTCGAGGACCTTGATGATCGCGGTCCCGTCGGGTCGCCACGTGACGAACAGGTTCGACGGCTTGACGTCGCGATGGACGATGCTCAGCGAGTGCGCCTCGGCGAGCGCTTCGGCGGCCTGCAGCATCAACATCGAGGCCCACGGTGCCGGGATCGTGCCGCGCTGTTCGAGCAGCTCCCCGAGATCGTAACCGTCGAGGAACTCCATCACCATGTACGGCACGCCGCTGTCGTGGAACGTCCCGACATCGACGACCCGCGCGACGTGCTCGCTGCGCAGCTTCGACGCGGCTTGTGCCTCGCGCATGAAGCGCTCGGTCGCATCGCGATCGAGCAAGACGTCTTGCCGCAACATCTTCAGCGCGACGAGCTCGTTCAGCCCGAGGTGCGTGCACTTCGCGACCACGCCCATGCCGCCATGCCCGAGGATGGCGTCGACCCGGTATTTCTCGAGGAAGACGTGGCCAATGCTGATGCCTGCATCAGCTGCTGGACGTGAGGGTGGCGCCACCGAATGAAAATCGTAGCTCGTGCGGGGATGACGCTCAACCTCTTATAACCGGTAGGATTTCGCCTACTGCGACCAGGTGCGTCACGACAGAGTCGGTCAGGTCTCGGAGAGTCAGTGCTGGATCTGGTGGATCTTCAGGACGTTGGTCTGGAGCCCCGCGCCGACGGGCACGGCCATCGTGATCAGCACGTTCTCGCCGGGCGAGGCGAGGTTTCGCTCGATCAGCGTGGCCTCCACCCGATCGAGCAGCTCCTCGGTCGTCGCCGAGGGGCCGATCATCACCGGCGTCACCCCCCACACGAGTGCCAGGCGGCGGAACGTGGTCTCGTTCGTCGTCATGCAGACGATGTGCGAGGCGGGGCGGTACTCGCTGATGAGCCGCCCGGCACCACCGGAGTCCGACACCGCCACGATCGTCTTGAGCTTCATCGCGCGCGCGGCGGTCATCGCGGCATGCGCGATCGCGTTGGTGGAGGTGCCGAGCTGGAGATCCGGTACCTCGACGTTCGCGTGGTAGTACGCGCTCTTCTCGATCTCGTCGATGATGCGGGCCATCGTGCGGACGGCTTCGATCGGGTGAAGGCCCGACGCGGTCTCCCCCGAGAGCATCAGCGCGTCGGTCGCGTCGAGGACGGCATTCGCGACGTCGGACGCCTCGGCGCGCGTCGGTCGCGGCTGCGTGATCATCGACTCGAGCATCTGCGTCGCGGTGATCACGATCTTGCCGCGCTTGTTGGTCTCCTCGATGATCCGCTTCTGCCACAGCGGCACTTTCTCCGGACCCATCTCGACACCGAGATCACCTCGCGCGACCATGATGCCGTCGGACGCATCGATGATGTCGCCGAGCCGCTCGAGCGCCTGCGGCTTCTCGATCTTCGAGATCACCGGGATCGACACCTGATCGACGGTGAGCAGGCGCTTCGCCTCGATCACGTCCTCGGGCCGGCGGACGAACGACAGCGCGACATAGTCCACGCCGTGGCGAAGCGCGAACCCGATGTCGATCCGGTCCTTCTCCGACAGCGCCGGGGCCGAGACGTCCACGCCGGGCAGGTTGATGCCCTTGTTGTTCTTCAGCACGCCACCGGTGACCACGACGGTCTTCACGTCGTGATTGGTGACGGCGGTCACGGCGAGCCCGAGGTAGCCGTCATCGAGCAGGATCTGATCGCCCGCCTTCACGTCCTTGGGCAGCATCGTGTACGTGGTCGAGACGCGCTTCTCGTCGCCGACGACGGTCTCGGTCGTGATCGTGAATTCGGCGCCGGGCCGTAGCTCGACCTGACCGTTCGCGAACCTGCCGACGCGGATCTTCGGACCCTGGAGATCGAGCAGCACGGCGATCGCCCTGCCGCGCTTGTCAGCCTCGGAGCGGACGTTCTGCAACATCCGCGCGTGATCTTCGTGACTGCCGTGCGAGAAATTGAGACGCGCGACGTTCATGCCGGCATCGATCAGCTCGCCGATTCGCTCCGGCGTCGACGAGGCGGGTCCGAGCGTGCAAACGATCTTCGCGCGTGGCATTGCGGATGCGATGTTAACCACATCCAGTCGATCGGGAGAGCGGATGGGCCTTGCTGAAACCGGTCGAATCCCGGTATGACCCGATCGATGCAACACCGTGTAGCCGTGGTGGGTGGTGCGGCTCTGGCGATCCTGTGCACCGCGTGCACCGTCTCGCAGGAGCAGCCGAACCTCGTCGGCCAGGACATCCGGATGACCTTCATCCACACGTCCGACATCCACTCGCGGTTGTTCCCGTACAACTTCGTGCCGAACGTGTTCGATCGGAACTACGGGCTGACCAAGGCGCCGTTCGGTGGGATCGCGCGGATGGCCACGCTCGTGAAGCAGATCCGGGCGACGTCGAATCGCTCGCTCTGGCTCGACTCGGGCGACTGCTTCCAGGGCGCGCCGGTGTTCAACCTGTTCAAGGGGGAAGCCGAGATGCGCGCGCTGTCGCTCGCCGGCATGGATGGCGCGGTGCTCGGCAACCACGAGTTCGATCTCGGCGCGAAGAACCTGTTCGAGAAGATCGATAACTGGTCGACGTTCCCGCAGCTCGCCGGCAACTACGCATGGGACGATCCGCCGGCCGGTGCCGTGAACGCCGATGGGCGATCGCTGCGCGACGTGATCGCGCCGTACGCGATCTACGACGTGAAGGGCCTCAAGGTCGGCGTGATCGGCATGGGCAACACGAGCACGATCACCTCGATCTACGAGGGCGGGAACAACCTCGGGTTCCGGCCGCTCGCCGATGACGTGGCGCTCGATCAGTGGGTCCGGCTGCTGCGTCCGCAGGTCGATCTGATCGTCGTCGTCAGCCACCTCGGGCTCGACGAGGACGAGGACCTCACGGCATCGCAGGTCGAGGACGATCCGAACGAGTTCAGCAAGGACACCCTCAAGGGCGTCGATCTGATCCTCGGCGGTCACCTCCATATCGTGACCAACCCTCCGAAGATCATCCCGAACGACGACGAGGGCCACCAGACGGTCCTCGTCCACTCGGGCGCGTTCGCGAAGTTCGTCGGCCGGCTCGACCTGGTCGTCAAGGTCGGCACGAACAACAACGATCCGGCGACCCGCAGCCGGATCACGTCGTTCTCGTACACCAACATCCCGGTGCAGGCCGACGTCCCCGACGATCCGGAAGTCGCGGGCATGATGTTTCCGTACTCGGTCAAGATCAACCAGGACATCGATCTCAACGGCGTGTTCGCCTACGTCAGCTCCACGGCCAACGCGAAGGTCGCCCGTACCGCGACCACCGGTGGCGACTCGCAGCTCGGCAACCTCGTCGCGCGCTCGATGCAGCTGCAGGAGGGTGTCGATGCCGAGTTCGCGATCACGAACTCGCTCGGCATCCGGGCCGACTTCGAGCACGGGCCGCTGACCGTCGAGCAGATGTACAACGTGTTCCCATTCGAGAACTCGATCACCGTGATCTACCTGTCGGGTCAGGAGGTCCAGGAGACGCTCGATTACGTCGCGGAGCGCTCGGCGACCCGCGGTTGCCGCACGCAGGCGCAGGTCTCGGGGATCGCGTTCGACATGGTGTGCTCCGGCCCCAACGGGCCGCGCGCGAGGGACATCGCGATCGGCGACAACTGTCGCCTCGGTGAGGACGGTGTGGTCCGGCCCGATGGCCCGATCAACTTCAACCGCTGCGCCCGGCTCAACCTCTCGGGGCTCTATCGCGTGGCCGTCAACGACTACATCGCCGCGGGCGGCTCGGGGTTCGACGTGCTCCGTCGCAACACCTCGAAGCAGGACACCGGCATCTCGCTGCGCGACAGCCTCCGCGTGTTCCTGAACAAGCAGGTCCAGTGTTCCGGTCAGTCGTGCGCATGCACCGAGCAGATGGACGACACGAAGATGCCGCTGCTCAAGGTCACGGAGCGCTACGGGGTGATCTCGTGCCTCGACGAGAATGCCGAGAAACCCGACGGCCGCATCCGTCCGACGTTCGAGTGATCCATGCGCAACCTCCTCGTCTTCACGGCCCTCATCGGTTGCACCGACACGACCCCGGCGATCACCGGGACGCAGTCGCTCGCGATCACGCTCGTGTCGCCCGCGGATCCGGGCTCACCGACCAACCGGCTTCCAGACACCGAGCGGATGATCACGATCAATGTCGCCGCGAAGGACGCCCAGGGCGAGCTCGACACCACGTTCGATAGCGACGTCCAGGTCTACGCGCAGTTCCTCGGCACGCTGACTCCGTCGTTCGGCACGACGCCCCTCAAGACCTTCCACGTGACCGCCGGCGTCGCCACGGACCAGACGATCACGCTGCCCAACGTGTTCGGGCCGACGATCCTGTGGGTCGATGACGGCTCGGGTTTTGGAACGGGTTATGTGCACGGCAAGATCACCGGCACCTCGCCGACGCTGTACTTCCGCGATCCGTT
>Ga0299915_10002694_pt1 | contig 12933 bp, 3 predicted proteins | sample RVTome_13_FD_200263 | JGI IMG/M metagenome (GOLD analysis project Ga0299915, IMG submission 200263) | Soil microbial communities from uranium-contaminated site in the Upper Colorado River Basin, Wyoming, United States - RVT92D227 (version 2) ...
CCAGGGTCGGCTATGCTACAATCGGCTGATGCCGAAGGTGGGAGTCGAACCCACACTCCCGAAGGAACGCGATTTTGAGTCGCGCGCGTCTGCCAGTTCCGCCACTTCGGCTCGCGAGCAGTATAGCCAAACGGTAGACGCCGGTCAAGCGAAGCCCTCCGCGCAGCGCGCGGAGGGCCGTTTACAGCGGACATGCGCCTCGGAATCATCGGCCGCGCGGGAGCCGGCAAGACCACCCTCTTCAATGCCCTGACCGGAAGCGAGCTTCCGGTGGGGATACCGGCTGGCGCGGGCCAGGTGCAGGTGAACAGCGCCACGCTGGATATCCCCGACCCCCGGCTGAAGGCCCTGAGCGATCTTTATCAACCCAAGAAGACAACTTACGCCAAGGCTACCCTCAGCGACATCGGCGGCCTGCAGGGCGAGGCGGGACAGGCGGAGCTCCCCGGGGCGCTGCTCGACCAGTTAGCCCAGATGGAAGCGTTCCTGCTTACCCTGAAGGGCTTCGAAGATCCGATGAACCCCGGCACTCCGGATCCGGAGCGCGACCTGGCCGCCCTGGAGACGGAGTTCTTGCTGCGGGATCTGCTGCGGGTCGAGTCTCAGCAGGGACGACTGTCGGAGGAGCGGCAGAAAGGGGCCCGGGACAGGGGGGCGATCGACCGGGAGGCTGCCTTGCTGCAGCGCCTGGCCGAGACCCTGGCTCAGGACCGGCCGCTGCGCGGCCAGTCCCTCACGCCCGAGGACGAACGCACCCTGGGCGGCTGGGGCCTGCTGTCCCGTAAACCGCTGCTGGCGGTGGTCAATTGCGGGGAGGAACGGGCGGAGTGGCCGCTGCAGACCCAACTGCCTCAACTCTCGGTGCGGGGCAAGCTGGAGATGGAGATCGCCCAACTACCTCCGGAAGAGGCGCGGGATTTCCTCCGGGATTACGGGATTCCCGAACCGGCGCTGGTCCGGACCCTGCGCAAGGCGCAGTCGGTGATGGACCGGATCACATTCTTCACGGTCAGCGAACCGGAAGTCCGGGCCTGGATGCTGCCCGCCAGGAGCACCGCCCTGGCGGCGGCAGGGTTGATTCACACCGACATGGCACGAGGTTTCATCCGGGCGGAGGTCATCCCCTGGGATGATCTGCTGGAGCTGGGCGGTCTGGCTCCGGCGCGGGCGCAGGGCAAGCTGCGGGTGGAGGGCAAGGACTACCCGCTCTCGGACGGCGAGGTGATCTACATCCGGTTTCATGTTTAGGCAGCCAGGGGCGACCACCCAAGCGGCATGGCGGTGAGCGCCGCTCGGACCATCACGGAGGCGAGCATGCAGAACGGAAAGTACGCCCAGGAGCGCTGGAGTCTGGAAGACCTGTTTCCGGGATTGGATTCTGCCGAGTTCGAGCAGGCCCGCCAGGATCTGGAAGAGCAGGTCAAGCGCTTCGAGGCCACCCGCGGTGAATTGGCCGAAGACCTGTCCGAGCAGCGCTTCCTCGAGATCCTGAAGGCGTACGAAGAGATCGCCCTGATGCTGGGCAAGATCTACGCCTACGGCTTCCTGCTCTTCACCGAGGACACCCAGAATCAGAAGGCCCAGACCGCCTACGCCCAGGTCCAGCAGCTGGTGGCCGAGGTGAACAACCGCGGCCTGTTCTTCGAGCTCTGGTGGAAGGGACTGGAGGAGGCCGTCTCCGGCCGCCTGATGGAGGCTTCCGGGGACTACCGCTACTGGCTGGAAGCGTTGAGACTGCACAAACCCTACACCCTGACCGAGCCGGAGGAGAAGCTCATTAACCTCAAGGACGTGAACGGGGTGAAGGCGCTGTACAACCTGTACGAGACCATCACCACCCGCTACAGCTTCAAGCTGGAGCTGGATGGCCAGGTCAAGGAGATGACCCGGGACGAGCTGATGGTCTACGTCCAGGGATCCGACCCAGCCCTGCGGGAGGCGGCCTACAAAGAGCAGTTTCGGGTCTACGGCCAGGACCTGCCCATCCTGGGCCAGATCTATCAGTACATGCTGCGCAACTGGCGCAGCGAGCACCTCGACGTGCGCGGCTTCAAGTCGCCCATTGCGGTGCGCAACCTCTCCAACGACGTGCCGGACGAGGTGGTGGATACCCTGCTGGAGACCTGCCGGGAGAACGCTTCGATCTTTCACCGCTATTTCCGGCTCAAGGCCCGCTGGCTGGGAGTGGACCGGCTGCGCCGCTACGACATCTATGCTCCCCTGGCGCAGAGCGACCGGACCTATGACTATTCCGAGGCGGTGGACATGGTGCTGGAGAGCTTCAGCAGGTTCCACCCGCGGGTGGCGGAACTGGCCCGGCGGGTGCTGGACGAACGCCATCTGGATGGCGAGGTGCGCAAGGGCAAGTGGGGCGGGGCCTTCAGCATGACCGTGACTCCCGACCTGACCCCCTGGGTGTTAGCCAACTACAACCGCCGGCCGCGGGATGTCTCCACCCTGGCCCACGAGCTGGGCCACGCCGTGCACAGCATGCTGGCGGCCGACCACACCGCCCTGACGTTTCACGCCACCCTGCCGCTGGCGGAGACTGCCTCCACCTTCGGCGAGATGCTGCTGACCGATCGCATGCTGGAGCTCGACCCCGACCCGGCGGTGCAGCGTGACTTGCTGGTGTTGCATCTGGACGACGCCTACGCCACCATCCTGCGCCAGTCCTTCTTCGCCATGTTCGAGCGCACCGCCCACGGCCTGGTGCACGAAGGCGCGTCGGTGGACGACCTGTCGGAGGCTTACTTCAAGGGCCTGCAGGAGCAGTTTGGGGATGCTCTGGAGCTCAGCGAGGATTTCAAACACGAGTGGTCGGTGATCCCCCATTTCTTCGACCGGCCCTTCTACGTGTACGCCTACTCTTTTGGCCAGCTGTTGGTGCTCGCGCTCTACCAGCAGTACCTGCAGGAGGGCGCCTCCTTCAAGCCGCGCTACCTGGGTATCCTGGAGGCCGGCAGCTCCGAGGCCCCTATGCGCATCCTGGACAAAGCCGGCATCGACGTCCGGTCGGGCGATTTCTGGCGCGGCGGGTTCCGGGTGGTGGAGGAGTCGCTGAAAAGGCTGGAAGCGTTAGAATCCCAGCAGACGCCCGGCTAACGAGCGGCGGCTGCATCCGGCCGCCCGATACGAATCGGCAGTGGCCGATCCTGAAAACCGTCATAGAATAGCGGCGCCGAGCCGCGCCGACAAGTCATGCCGCCTGCACCGCCCCCTGGGCCTGGCACCTCCCCACGCACGCCCAGCCCCCATCTGCGCCTGATATCCCAGTGCCTGCTGGTGGCGGGCCTGCTGCTGGGCGTGGGAGCCTTGCCGGGGGAGCCGCCCTCGGCCCAGGCCGCCCCAGCGGATCGGCCTCTGGCCGATATCCCTCCCTCGGTCTCGCTCAACCTCCCGGCCCAGGTCTTTCTGGGCGAAGATGTCTCCTTCACCGTTTCCTTTGATAACACGGACACGGTCCACGGCTACGGCCCGATCCTTGAAATGATCCTGCCCACCAACGGGGCCGACGGCGCCCAGAACACCGACCCGCCCCTGGACGGGCTGAGCTTCCTCAGCGCCACCTACCTGGGGGTGACGGTGGAATCGACCGTTCAGACCTTCCCCGGCTCCGGCGCGGTGACCTGCGTCGATCACCCTTACATCGTCGACGACACCGGTGCCCCGGTGCAGGTCTGCGGCGACGCCGGCGACACCTACGTTGCCCTGCGTCTGCCCTTCGGCTCCTTCACGCCCGACCAGCCGCCGCTGGACGTGGCGGTCACCCTCTCCATGAGCAACCTGGCCGACCTGGGCACGCCGCTCACTGTCCAGGCTCGCGGCGGGTATCAGTTCGGTTTCACCCCCGAGAATGACTACTGCTGCGGCGACGACCCCAGCGACAGCCTGAGCTCCTTCGTCAACGACAGCGTCACCCCCACGCTCTTCACCCTGGAGAAGAGCTACAACGGCCCAGAAGATGAGACCGCCACCGGCCCCAACTTCCCCCGACGCAATGTCGTGAGCGCCGAGATCGCCCCTGACCAGACGCTCAGCCCCTTCAACCTGACCGACGTCCTGCCCTCCAACATGCAATTCGTCTCCCTGGTCAGCACCAACCCCGGCGGGGCGAGCTGCTCCGCACCTTCCACCCTCACCCCCGGCGGCACTCTCTCCTGCGACTTCGCCTCGGTCAGCGGCACCACCAGCATGACCTTCGAGTACTTCATCCCGCGCCTGAACGCGGCTGCCGGAAACGTGCTCGACCCCGTGAGCGGCGACGACGCCACCTCCTGCGACCAGGCCCAGGGCGGCGGGACCTGGTTGCCGCTGGACCCGCGCGACGTCGGCGGCGTGTTCAGCCAGGATCCAGCCGGCTGCGAGCACACTCTGACCGACAAGTCCATCGCCATCCAGAAAGGCGTCAGCGTGGTCGGGGGCGGGCAGCCGGTGCCCGACCGGGTGCTGGAGTACACCCTGGCCATCCAGATCTCGGATTTCTTCGCCTTCGACGGGGCAGTGGTCACCGACGACTTCTCCGACGGGCAGCACTTCGACGCCACCTTCGCCCCCACCCTGACCGTCGCCGGCAACAGCTTCAGCCTGCCGGCAGCGGCCTTCGCCACCGCCAACTTCGACGTCACCTGCAACTACACCGGCGCCGGCGCGGAATGCGAGTTCAGCGATCCGGCGCCCAATGACGGCTCGACCACGCTCACGTTCCGCCTATCCGATGAAGTCGTCACGCGGGGCCAGAACGGCCGTCTGGTGGGCGGCTGCATCAACCCGGCCACGGGCAGCAATCCCCCCGACTGCGGCGTCTACGACGACGGGCCGACCACCGCCATCATCATCTTCCGCACCGTCATCCAGGACCAATTTGCGGACACCTTCCCCTCCGGCGACGCCAGCGTCGATCAGGGCGATACCCTGGACGATGACGTGACCGTCGACGGAAACGTCCTCGATACGCTCACCTTCGCCCAACAGGGCACCGAGAGCGACGGCAGCGGGGCGGGCGTGCTGATCGGCCGCGGCTCGTTGACCAAGTCCGTATACGCGGTTAACGGCAGCACCTCCTTCTCCTCCCCGGTGGAGGTCAAGCCCGGCGACACGGTGACCTTCCGCCTGGTCTACAGCATGCCAACCGGCGACGTGGAAGACCTGCTCTTCGACGACTATCTGCCGCTGCCGGTGTTCCACGTCGGCGATCCCGACGAGAACGGCAGCCCTGGCCCGGCCTGGACCTTCGTCGCGACCGTCAGCGCCGCCGAGCCCGCCTCCGGGGTGGCCAAGTTCGGCCCCACCGACACCTACTTCGCTTACTCGGCCATCACCCCCACACCCTCGGCCAACGTGCCCAACAACCGCCTGGAGATCAGCTACGGCGACTTCGACGGACCCACCGAGCAGACTTACACCATCGACCTGCTGTTCACCGTCACCGTCTCCGACGATCCCTTCGCCGACCGGCTCTTCCTGACCAATCAGGCCCACGCCTTCGAGGGCTCCACCAACGCCGGCCCCTCCAGCGCCGACTCCATCGTGCAGATCGTGCTCACCGAGCCGGTGCTGGCCACCACCAAGAGCGTGGTCGCCACCGACAACACTTCACCCGGCGTGACGTTCACCCCGGCGTTGCCGCTGGCCTTCACCGCCCCCGGCTCCCCCGGCCCGCGCTGGTCGGGGAACATCAATTCCAGCTTCCTGGCCAGCACGCCCATCGACAGCGACATCAGCGGGGTGGACGCCAACGACCTGGTCACCTTCGCCATCTTCGTCGAGAACACCGGCACCAGTATCAACGGAGCCTTCGACCTGGTCCTGCAGGACGTGTTCGATGCGGCCGCCTTCGAGTTCCCCACCCTGGGCGACCCGGCCAGCCTCAACCTGCAGATCTTCTATGGAAACGGGTCCGGCCCCATCGTCTACACCCAGCCGGACGACACCCCCGCCACCGCCGACGATCTCTTCGGCGGCGGCATCAAGCTGGTCGATCCGGTGGGGGAGGGGGTGTGCTCCGAACACGATCCCAACCTGGGCAACAACGTCATCGTCATCACCTACGACCTGCGCCTGCAGGCCGACATCGCCCCGGGTACCTACACCAACACCGGATCGCTGGTGAACTACTCCGGCTCGGAAGGCGGGCCGAACTTCCTGCCTGAGCCGGACGAAGACGACGCCGACGTCACCACCGACGAGCCCGACCTCGCCAAGACCCTGCTGGCCACCGAAGTCAATGTGGCCAACAACACCAACACCGAGGCAGTGATCGGCGAGCTGGCCACCTATCAGGTCACCCTGACCATCCAGGAGGGTTCGACGCCCAATGCCGATCTGGTCGACACCCTCGACAGTGGCCTGGCCTTCGTCGATTGTGTCAGCGTCACCCGCTCCTCTAGCGACCTGACCACCACCTTCGGCGCGGGTGACTTCTCGGACCTATGTAATCCGGGGACGAATCCGACCATCGGCGGCGGAGGCGGCGCCGCCACCTGGGAGCTGGGCACGATCGCCAACGCCAACAGCGTCAACGCCACCGCCGAGACGCTGACTTTCCATTACCGCGTCGTGGTTCTGGACGTCATCGGCAACCAGACCGGCACCCAAGTGAATAACTCCGCCGCCCTCACCTGGACCGGCGGCAGCGACAGCGCCTCGGCCGCCAACATCCGGGTGATCGAGCCGACCGTCAATGCCACCAAGAGCGTCCTTCCTACTACCGCCGACGCCGGCGACACGGTCACCTTCACCGTGACCCAGACAAACCCCAACGGCGCCGACGACACGGCAGCTTACGACGGCACGTGGAGCGACACTCCCCCGATTGGCCTCCTCACCTATGTTCCAGGGTCGCTAGCACTGGGTGCCTGCGCCGCGGTCGGCGCCAGCGTGAGCGACGCGGCCGCCCCGACCCTCACCGCATCCTGGACCTCGCTGGCGCCCAACTCCAGCTGCGTCTACACCTTCCAGGCCACGGTGGAATACGCGGTCACCCCCGGCCAGCAGATCGTCAACACCGCCGAGACCCGCTGGACCAGCCTGCCGGGGACGGTGACCGACCGCTCCACATTCAACACCGGCTCGGACGAACGCACCGGCGCCGATGGCCTGCTTGGCGGCGGCACGGTGAACGACTACCGCACCCAGGGATCGGCCACCCTGAGCATCGCCGCCACCCAGCACACCAAGTTCCTCTTCGCCACCTCCGAGACCCACACCGGTTTGGCAGGTGGGACCGAGCGAGTCGCCATTGGCGAGATCGTCCGCTACCGGCTGGTGGTAGTCCTGCCCGAGGGCAGCAGTCCCAACTTCCAGATCCAGGATTCGCTGCCCGGCGGGCTGACCTTCCTGAACGACAGCACCACCAAGGCGGCCTTCGTCTCGGACTCAGGGATTACCTCCGTCAACGTCGGCACGCTGCCGGTCCCGGGCATCGCCGACCCCGACTGCCAGCTGGTCGGCAGCGCGGCCGACGGCACCAGCCCGGCCATCCCGACCGCCTGCGCCGCGCTGGCCGACAACAACGTCGGCAGCTCGAACAGCACCTCCACCAATGCCGACACCTACAACACCGGCACCGATCCCTTCCTGAAGCTCGGCAGCCTGACCAACAGCGACAGCGACGGGGACGCCGAGTTCATCGTGTTGGAATTCAATGTGCTGGTGGACAACACCGCCGGCGGCAGTAACGACGCCGGCGACACCCGCACCGACAACTTCCGGGTCTTCATCAATGCGGTGCAGGTCGGGGGCACCTCCAACAACATCGTGGTCGGCATCGCCGAACCCCTGCTCACACTGGGCAAGGCCGCCGCCATCGACCCGACCGCCGATGCCGGCGACGCGGTGACCTACACCCTGACCATCACCGCCGCCTCGGGCAACACCCGCTCCACCGCCTTCGAGCTCAACCTGACCGACACGCTGGACGCCAACCTGGTCCCGGGCCTGGTCAGCCTGAGCACCACCCAGCCCGCCACCTGCACCGGCAACGGCAGCGGAACAACCGCCTTCGGCACCTCCAGCGGGTTCGTGGGCCAGCTCCTGACCGTCACCGCCACCTGCCTGGATCCGGGCCGGACCATCACCGTGACCGTGAACGCCACGGTCGCCGCCACCGCCCCGGCCGGCTACACCATCCCCAACACCGGCACCGTGACCTACACCTCCCTGCCCGGCACCGGCACCAGCCCCAACCCGACCGGCTCGGTCACTCCCGGCGGCAGCGGCGCCACCAACGGGGAGCGCGACGGCTCGGGCGGGGTCAACGACTACACCTCCTCTTCCTCCGCCCCGCTCAACCTGAGCACGCCGGCCATGGAGAAGTTCGATCCGGTCCCGGCCTCCTATGCCATCGGCGAGCAGATCACCTTCACGCTCCGGATCACCTTGCCCGAAGGTCTCACCCAGGCGATGCAGGTCGTGGATGACTTGCCGGCTGGGCTGGCCTACGTCAGCCACCAGGTCATCACCACAGCCGCCGCCAGCGGCGGGCTGCTGGCGGATGACTTCAACGGCACGCTGCCTGCCCCCACCGTGACCGCCCCCGGCGGCTCCGGCGATGATCTCACCCTGGACTTCGGCGACACCACCACCGCCGCCGACAACGACCCCGACACCGATGCCTTCCTGGTGCAGGTCGTGGCGGTCGTGTTGAACGAAGCCGGTAACCAGGACGGGGTCAATCGCACCAACACTAGCGAGCTGAACTACACCCGCAACGGCAGCCCGGCCACCGAGAGCGATTCCACGACCGTGTCGGTCATCGAGCCGGTCCTGACCGTGGACAAGGCCATCAGCGTCCTGCCCTCGCCGGCAGACGCCGGCGGCACGGTTTCCTACTCCGTCACCATCCAGCACGATCCAGCCAGCAGCGCCCCGGCCTACGATGTTGTGTATGCCGACGCCCTGCCGGCCGAACTCAATCTCAACCTGGCCTCGGTGAGCGTCGCACTGGCCGGCGGCGCGGCAGGCGTCACCGACGGCTCCGCCGGCGACACGGTGGATATCACCATCGCCAGCATCCCGCTGGGCGGCTCAGTCACCATCACCTACGACGCCGACCTCAACACCGCGGTGACCCCCGGCCAGACCATCACCAACACCGGCGACCTCACCTGGACCTCCACATCAGGCGCCAACCCCGACGAGCGCACCGGCGCCGGCGGCCTGAACGATTACAGCGACAGCGATTCAGCCTCCTTCGACGTCGCCGACCCGTTCTTCAGCAAGTCCCTGGAAACCACCTCAGCCGGCCACACCGCCGGCAGCGACCTGGCCATCGGCGAGGTGGTCACCTTCGGCCTGTACGCCACCCTGCCGGAGGGCAGCACGCCTTCCCTCCAGATCATCGACGACCTGCCCCTCGGGCTGGAATACGTTTCCGGCTCGGCCCAGGTGATCACCGAGACCAGCCCGCCCGCGCCCTGCGGAACTCTGACCGCGGACTTCAACGGCACACTTCCCGCGCCGATGGTCGACGCCCTGGGCGGCAGCGGCGACGATGTCACGTTCGACTTCGGCGCCATCACCGTTGCAGCTGACGATGACTCCGGGAACAACACCTTCCTGATCTGCTTCGAGGCCTTGGTCCCGAACGAAGCCGGCAATCAGAACGGCGACACCCTGATGAACAACGCCTCTATGCAGGTCAATGGCGGGCCGCTCTTCACCGACAGCCTGGACACCCAGGTCGTCGAGCCCGAGTTGACCATCGCCAAGACCGTCGACGACGACACCCCTGGCGTCGGCCAGACCTTCGCCTACACCCTCACGGTCGAGCACCTGTCCGGAAGCGCAGCCGACGCCTTCGACCTGACGATCAGCGATCCGCTGCCGGCCAATGTGAACCGAGTCGGCGGCCCGAACGTCTCCTCCGCACCCGGCGCCTGCGCCGGAACGGTCACCGACAATTCGGTCGGGGACACCATCAACCTGACCGTCGCCTCCCTCCCGCTGGGTTGCACCCTGACGGTCACCTACGACGCCCAGATCGCCTCCCCACCGGCTGTCCCTGGCGATACCTTCGACAACACCGCCTCGCTGGCCTGGACTTCGCTCCCAGGCGCCGACGCCAACGAGCGCACCGGCGCGGGCGGGGTCGATGATTACTCCGACGACTCGGCGCAGACCGTCACCTTTACCGCGGTCGAACTGGAGATCACCAAGGACGACGGCGGGGTCACGGTTCAGCCCGGCGACACGCTGTCCTACACGCTGGACTACGAGAATACCGGCAACAGCCTGGCCAGCGGGGTGGTGATCTCCGAAACGGTGCCGGACGACACGACCTTCAACGCCGGCGCCAGCACCGCCGGTTGGAGCTGCGCCGACGCCAGCCCGGCCGGGACCGCCTGCCAGCTCACCATCGGCGACGTGGGCATCGGCGCCAGCGGCTCAGCCACGTTCGCGGTCACGGTGGACGATCCGGTTCCCTTCGGGGTGACCCAGATCGACAACAGCGCCTCCATCGCCGATGACGGCACGCACGGGTCGGAGAGCGATCTGACCAACAACTCCGATGACGAGACCACCCCGCTGGACGCCGCTCCCGATCTGCGCATCGCCAAAGGCGACGGGGTCACCATCGTCTCTCCCGGCACTACACTCACCTACACACTCACCGTGGAGAACGTCGGCGATCAGGATGCGACCGGGGCGGAAGTCACCGACACCATCCCGGCAGACACCGCCTTCGTCTCCGCCAGCGCCGGCGGTACTGAGACTGGCGGCGTGGTCAGCTGGCCGGCCTTCGACCTGGCGGCCGGAGACTCAATTACGTTCACGGTCACTGTGGATGTGGATGATCCCTTCCCGGTCGGCGTCACCACCATCGTCAACAACGCCCACGTGGAGGACGACGGCAGCAACGGCCCCGACCCCACGCCGCTTGACAACGACGCCAGCGACACCGACAACGTCGTCACCTCGCCCAACAGCGATCTGAACAAGTCGGTGTTCGCCACCAACCAGGGGTTCACAGCCGATCCGAGCGTCGCCATCGGCGAGATCGTCACCTACCAGATCGTCTTCACCGTCCCGCCTGGCACGATGGCTTCGCTCACGCTTACCGACCTGCTGGACCGCGGGCTGGCTTTCCTAGACTGCCAAAGCATCACGCCCTCCGTCGCTGACATCACCACCACGGTGGGCAGCGGCTTCGCCGGCGTGTGCGCCAATCCCACGGTCAGCACCGAGCCGCCCGGCAGCCCCAATCCGGCCGACCCTGGGCGCCGGGCCGTCTTCGCCTTCGGGGATGTGAGCAACAGTGGGGCGAGCAGCGGCACGGTCACGGTGCTCAGCCGGGTCGTGGTGCTGGACAGCCTCGAGAACCAGGACGGCGTCAGCCTGAACAACGCCGCGGTGCTGGAGTGGTCCAGCGGCGCGCTGTCCGCCTCGGCCACCGACGTCAGCCTCGTCGAGCCGGACATGGAGCTGGCCAAGGCCGCCGATCGGACCACCGCGCCACCCGGCGCAGCCGTCACCTTCACCCTCACCCTGGGCCAGACCGACTTGAGCAACGTGAACGCCTACGATGTGGTCCTGTCCGACACCGTGCCGGTCGGCCTGGACTACGTGTCCGGATCGCTGACCATCGTCAGCGGGCCGGCCGGCGGCGTGGCGGACGACTCCGCCGCCCCGGCCCTGACCGTGACCTGGGCGGCATTCCCGCTCTTCACCGGCCCGGATCGCACGACGGCCACGGTCCAGTTCCAGGCTACCGTCGGGGATCTGGATCCCGGCCAGAGCGTCGTCAACACCGCCTTCTTGGAGTGGTCCACCCTGCCTGGCGACGTCAGCGATGCGCAATCCACGTTCAATGATCTCTCCACCGAGCGGCGCTACGACCCGGCCAGCCCGGCCGACGTCTACCAGGTCTCGGCGAGCCTTGCCATCACGGCCCCCCAACTGCCGGCAACCGGCTTCGCCCCGGGTCGGGTTACCGGCCTGCCGGAGCAGCCCGCAGAACTGGACTACGTCAACTTGAGCGGACTCTGGCTCCAGATTCCTCGCCTGGGCGTGGGCATGTCGATTGTCGGGATCCCGCTGGCGGACGAAGGGTGGGATCTGACCTGGCTCTCGAACCAGGCCGGATGGCTGGAGGGCACCGCCTACCCCACCTGGGCGGGCAACACTGCCTTGACCGCACACGCCTACACCCCCGACGGATTGCCCGGCCCCTTTGCCCACCTGGCCGACCTGCGCTGGGGGGATCAGGTGATCCTGCAGGCTTTCGGGCAGGAGTACGTCTACGAGGTGCGCCAGGTGCGCACCGTCCGCCCGACCGACCTGTCGGTGCTGCGTCACGAGGAGCTGGCCTGGGTGACGCTGCTCACCTGCGGGGTGTATGACGAGACCACGGACAGCTATCGGACGCGGGTGGCGGTCCGAGCGGTGCTGATCGAGGTCCGTTAGCGGCAGCGCCGTAAACAGGACGGCGGGCCCCGGGCCCGCCGTTTCTAATTCACATCGGAGTGCTGTAGGCGGAGAGGGTGGGATTCGAACCCACGGTGGCCCAATGGGCCACAACGGTTTTCGAGACCGTCCCGTTCAACCACTCCGGCACCTCTCCGGGACGCCCGCCATTATAACTCCGCCGCCTGCGCCGCCACCCAGGCGCCTATTGTCCTGAGCCTGTCAGGCCGGGGACCGTGGGCGCCCAGCCTAGAGTTCGAAGCTGTCCCCCTGGCGGGGATAGCTGACCGCGAACCCCTCCGCCTCCAGTTTCTCCTTTAGGGCCGCAGCCGGCCCCGGCTCGCCATGGACCAGGAAGATGCGTTTCGCCCTTCCCTTGAGCGCGCCGGCGTACTCCAGCAGGAACGGCTGGCCGCCGTGGGCGGAGAGGCCGTCCAGGCTGGCGACCTCGGCCTGCACCGCGTACTCCTCGCCGAAGATACTGACCCGCTTCTGGCCCTCTGCCAGGCGGCGGCCCAGCGTGTGGGG
>Ga0299915_10002695_pt1 | contig 12930 bp, 21 predicted proteins | sample RVTome_13_FD_200263 | JGI IMG/M metagenome (GOLD analysis project Ga0299915, IMG submission 200263) | Soil microbial communities from uranium-contaminated site in the Upper Colorado River Basin, Wyoming, United States - RVT92D227 (version 2) ...
AATAAAGCTTTTGCTCATTATCGATGGTAATTACAACAGGAATTAAATCCCAACAGCCCAAAAAGGCCGTTGGAATAGGAAACAATGTCATGACCCGGACTTTTCCTTTAGATAAGGTGCGGAATATAGGCATTATTGCCCATATCGATGCCGGTAAGACAACCGTTACCGAGAGAATTTTGTTTTATACGGGACGCACCTATAAAGTCGGTGAGGTGGATGAAGGGACGGCGGTGATGGACTGGATGGCGCAGGAGCGCGAGCGGGGGATTACGATTACCGCAGCAGCTACGACCTGTCACTGGCAGGAAACTCGCATCAATATCATCGATACGCCGGGGCATGTCGATTTTACCGCTGAGGTTGAGCGCAGCCTTCGGGTTCTTGACGGCGGCGTGGTGGTTCTGGATGCCGTGGCCGGTGTGGAGGCTCAATCGGAGACCGTGTGGCGGCAGGCGGACAGATATAAGGTACCCAGAATTTGCTTTATTAATAAGATGGACAGGGTCGGTGCTGATTTCTATCACACCGTGGATATGATTGAGGAACGGCTCCGGGCCAAAGCAATACCGATACAGTTGCCCTGGGGCAGGGAAAACCAGTTTAAGGGGATGATAGATTTAGTCGAAAATAAAGCCTGGCTGTTTTCTGACGACGTTAATGTTCCGCCAGCAGAGTCGCCGATTCCGGAAGAAGAGAGAGAAGAGGCATCCAGACGTAGGCTATCGATGATTGAGCGGCTGGCTGAGAATGATGACCATTTAATGTTACTTTATGTTGAAGGTAAAGAAATCGGCAGCGAGCAGATTAAAGCCGCCGTAAGAAGGTTGACTCTGGCTAACCGCATAGTGCCGGTATTTTGCGGAACTGCGTTGAGGAATAAAGGAATACAGCCCCTGCTAGATGCGGTTGTTGATTACCTGCCCTCTCCATTGGACGTGCCGCCGCTAAGTGTTATCGATTTGCAAACCGGTGAGACCGATGTCAGGCCGGCCAGCGATGATGCTTCATTTTCAGCTCTGGCTTTTAAGGTGGTCGCTGACCCCTTTATGGGCAGGCTCGTTTATTTTCGTGTTTATTCAGGTAAAATCCAGGCGGGAAAGCAAGTGCTCAACTCAAGTAAAGGGCGCAAGGAGCGTTTGGGCAGGTTGATTCTCATGCATGCCAATCGCCGGGAGGAAATTGAAGAGGCTGATACCGGTAGCATTGCTGCCACACTGGGCTTAAAAGATACCTTTACCGGGGACACGTTGTGCGACCCGTCCAAGCCGGTGCTTCTGGAAACTATACGTTTCCCTGAGCCGGTGCTGTCAATGGTCGTAGAGCCTAAGAGCAAGGCGGACCAGGATAAACTCGGCGAAGCCATGAATAAACTTTCGGAAGAAGACCCCACCTTTAAAGTGCGCACCGATTCGGAAACGGGGCAAACCCTCATTTCCGGGATGGGTGAGCTGCACCTTGAGGTTTTAATAGACCGTATGCTCCGCGAGTTTAACGTGAAGGTGAGCGTCGGTAAACCGCAGGTAGCTTATAAGGAGACCATTACCCTACCGGTAGAAGCAGAAGGTAGATTTATCCGCCAGTTCGGTGGCCATGGACAGTACGGTCATGTATGGCTCAAGCTAGAGCCGGGAGAAAGGGGCAGTGGATTCAGGTTCGTGGACCAAATTCGTGGTGGAGACGTACCCAAGGAGTATATTCCGGCAATTGAAGCCGGCGTCAGGGAAGCTTTGGAAAATGGTGTGGTCGCCGGCTATCCGATAGTAGATATCAAGGCGGCTCTGTTTGATGGTAGCTTCCATGAAGTGGATTCCTCCGATTTAGCTTTCAAAATGGCTGGTTCCATAGCCCTGAAGGAGGGCGCCAGAAAGGCTAAACCCATAATCCTGGAACCTATTATGAAATTAGAGGTAGTAATGCCGGCCCAATTCCTGGGCGAGGTCATCGGAGATCTGAATTCGAGAAGGGGACACATTGATGGTATCGAGACTCACGGTGATACTTGTGTGGTTCGGGCTCTGGTCCCTCTAGCCGACACTTTTGGTTACGCCACTGCTCTCAGGTCGCTGAGCCAGGGCAGAGCAACCTATTCACTGGAGTTTTATTGTTACAGAGAGTTGCCAACCAATTTAGCTGAACAGATAGAGGTCAGGGTCAGGGGTAGATAATGCCTAAACAAAAGATTCGAATCAAACTCAAGGGATATGACCACAGATTGGTTGACCAGTCCGTGGAGCAAATTGTAGAGACTGCGGAGCGTACCGGTGCTGTCGTAATTGGCCCGGTACCCCTGCCTACTCAAATCGAGAAGTTTTGTGTTATTCGCTCCCCCTTTATCGATAAAGATTCACGTGAACAATTCGAAATGCGTACGCACAAGCGCCTTATAGATATCCTCGGGCCGACTTCAAAAACAATAGACGCGTTGACTCAACTCCAGCTGCCCTCAGGGGTGGAAATAGATATCAGGTTGTAGCCGTAAGATGATTCAGGGTTTAATTGGCAGGAAAATAGGCATGACACAGCTTTTCCAGGATGACGGAGAAGTGGTGGTGACAGCTATTGAAGCCGGACCCTGCTTTGTTATTCAAGTAAAGACCGAGGCTAAGGATGGTTATAATGCTGTTCAGCTTGGCTTTGGAGAAGCTAAGGCGCTCAGTTCTCCAAAGAAAGGTCACCTTAAAGAGATTGGTCAGTTGAAACATCTCCGGGAGTTTCAAGTTGATGACGTCAAATCTGTTCAGGTAGGGCAGAAGGTTGACGCTGATATGTTTAAGCCCGGCGATTTAATTAATGTTATCGGCATTTCAAAAGGTAAGGGCTTTGCCGGTGTGGTCAAGCGCCATCATTTTGCTGGCGGACCTAAGACCCATGGTCAGTCCGACCGCCATCGAGCTCCGGGCTCTATCGGTGCCACGACGTCACCGGGACGCGTGTTTAAGGGATTACGCATGGCGGGGCACATGGGAGATAGGCGAGTCACACAGCGCAATCTTAAAGTGCTGAATGTGGATTTGGCCCGCCACTTGCTGCTGGTCAGGGGGGCAGTGCCCGGTGCCAGGAAGGGACTGTTGCTCATCGAGAAATCTGGTGGGGGATAAGTAGAGTGCAAGCTCAGGTCTATAATTTAAAGGGTAAAGCAACCAAACAGATCGAAATAAGGGACGATGTATTTGCTGTTTCCTTCAATGAGGCTGTGGTGCATCAAGCGTTAGTCAGGCAACTGGCCGACCGGCGTCTGGGAACCGCTGATACTAAGAAGAGAGGCGAGGTTACTGGCAGCGGTAGGAAAATTCATGCACAAAAGCATACCGGGCGGGCGCGTCGCGGGGACATCAGGTCGCCCATGCTCAAAGGCGGGGGCGTCGCTTTCGGTCCTCATCCCAGGAGCTATCGGCAGGATATGCCCAAAAAGATGCGCCGTTTGGCTTTGAAGTGCGTTCTTTCGGATAAAGCGGGCAGCGGAGAGCTGAAAATTGTGGATAAACTTAAGTTTGACAGCTTGAAAACGAGGGCGGTGCTGGATATGTTGATAGCGCTGGGTATCGGTGATTCTGTAATCATCGCCACCGCTGTAGTCCAGGCTAATTTGGTTAAGTCGGCTCGTAATTTAGCGGGCGTTAAAACAATACCGGCGCCTTTGCTTAACGTCGGCGAATTACTGTCATATAAGGGCATAGTAATGGATGTCGATGCGATTCGGAAGGTGGAACAGATTTGGGGCGAAAAGCCGGTTCTGGAGGCGGCGGCTAGCAAGTAAGTAAATCGAGATTCCGGGGTTTTAGTAAATATGCATCCTTATCAGGTAGTAAAAAGGCCTTTAATCACTGAAAAGGCGACGATTATGAAAGAAGGAAATAAATACGCCTTTGAAGTGATGAAAGAGGCTAACAAGCGTCAAATTAAAGAGGCTGTGGAGGTTGCCTTTAAGGTCAATGTTGTTAAAGTTGCTGTTATGAGTGTCCCGGGAAAGATGAGAAGAATAGGTAAGCGGCAGGTGCTGACACCGGCCTGGAAGAAGGCAGTTGTTACCCTGACACCGGGAGAAAAGATAGAATTCTTCGAAGGGGTTTAATTAAAGAAGGGGAATAGAATTGGGCTCAGTTATTAAAAAACGGAAGAAAAAAATGGCGAAGCATAAGCATCGCAAGCTCCTGAGAAAGACACGATGGCAAAGGAGGCATCCCTAGAATTAAGGGAGACGAGCTTTGGCATTAAAAACTTTTAACCCAACATCACCTGGCAGGCGGGGCATGGTTAGCGCCTCTTTTGAGGAAATAACCAAGACGGTTCCCGAGAAATCGCTATTGTTGCCGATAAGGAAAAAAGCAGGGCGTAACAATAGAGGTGTGGTAACGGTGCGTCATCGGGGTGGTGGTGCTAAACGTAGATTACGCATAATTGACTTCAAGCGAGATAAAGTTGGCGTTCAAGGGAAGGTAGCTGCCGTTGAGTATGACCCCAACCGATCAGCCCGCATTGCTCTTATTTATTACGCCGACGGTGAGAAACGTTACATACTGGCACCTCTGGGTCTAAATGTGGGTGACACTGTAATGGCGGGAGAAGGAGCGGAGATAAAGCCCGGTAATACTTTGCCACTAAGTGCCATACCGGACGGTACATTGATTCATAACCTCGAATTTGAACCCGGCAAAGGCGGGCAGATAGTGCGCAGCGCCGGTACAGCAGCGCAGCTTTTGGGTAAAGAGGGCAGATATTCACTTATTCGTTTACCTTCCGGTGAGGTGCGGCGCTTTCTTAGCAATTGCGTGGCTACAATAGGACAAATAGGCAATGTCGAACACCAGGGCATACGGTATGGCAAAGCCGGACGCATCAGGTTATTAGGACGCCGTCCTCAGGTTCGCGGGTCGGCTATGACGCCGCGAGACCACCCTCATGGAGGGGGCGAAGGCAAAGCGCCCAGGGGAATGACACCTAGCACGCCGTGGGGTAAGCCGGCCCTGGGTCCGAAGACACGTAGTAACAAGGCTTCAGATAGATTAATTGTCAAGCGACGGAAATAAGAAGGTGATTAAGAGGTAGAACAGAATGTCACGCTCATCTAAAAAGGGTCCTTATTGTGACGCCAAGTTACTTAAGAAGATAACAACGCTGAACCGCTCGGGCGAGAAGGTAGTGATAAAAACCTGGTCGCGTGCCTCTACCGTCATGCCGGAAATGATAGGCCATACCATTGGTGTACACGATGGCCGGCGGCATGTGCCTATCTTTATCACCGAGAATATGGTAGGTCATAAACTGGGCGAATTCGCAATAACCCGGACATTCCGGGGACATGTTAGTAAGGCAACAGTAACTGTTGCGCCAAAAAAGCCGGAGCCGGTGTAGACGATGAAAGTAGCATCCGTATCTAAAGATGTTCGTGTTTCGTCTCGTAAAGTCAAGCTAATTGTAGACATGGTACGAGGCAAAAAAGTTGATGAAGCTTTGACTCTTCTTAGATTCTTGCCGCCGACGCTGGCAGCACAGGCTGTGGCTAAGACAATTAAATCGGCAGCAGCAAATGCGGAGAACAATTTTCAGATGGAACCTGCTGGGCTTAAGATTACCGATATCTTCGCCAATGAGGGACATACTTTCAAAAGATTCCGAGCGCAAGCCCGGGGTCGGGTTAATCCTATTTTGAAGCGTAGTACTCATATCAATGTTTTTGTCGCTGAGGAGGAAGAGCAAAGTGGGACATAAGGTTCACCCTTACGGTTTTAGAATCGGTATCATTAGAGGCTGGAGCGCTAAGTGGTACGATGTTAAGCACTATAGCGAGTTTCTGCATGAAGATATAAAGGTGCGCCGAGCTGTTAATGAGAGGTGCGCTGACGGCGGCATTGCCAGGATGGAAATTGACCATCAGGGTAATGAAATTCTGGTAACTTTGTTTTCATCACGCCCCGGCATTGTTATTGGCAGGGGAGGACAGCGCGCTGAAGAGTTGCGGTCATACTTAGAGGAAATCGGCGGCAAGAGAGTGCGGCTGTCAATAAAAGAGGTCGAGCAACCTGAGCTTGAAGCTCGTCTGGTAGCCAAGAATGTAGCTGACCAGCTTGAACGTCGAATGGCTTTTAGGAGAGCCATGAAACAAGCAGCTTTCAGGACAATGCAAGCTGGTGCTAAAGGAGTGAAGATAAGCTGTGCCGGAAGGTTGGGCGGCAACGAGATTGCACGCCGTGAAACTACCCTCCAGGGACAGTTACCGTTACATACACTTACCGCCGATATAGACTATGGTTTTGCCGAAGCTCGAACTACGCTGGGCAATATCGGAGTTAAAGTCTGGGTTTACAAAGGTCATATTTATCCTGAGGTAAGGAGAGAAAGTGCTACAGCCGAAAAGAGTGAAGTATCGTAAAACTCATCGAGGGCAAAGGAGAGGCAATGCTCATTCCGGAAACACTATTGTTTTTGGTGAGTTCGGGCTGCAGGCTCAGGAAGCGGCATGGTTGACCTCCAGGCAGATTGAGGCTGCTCGCCGTGTCATCGTTCGTTATCTGCGCCGTGGCGGCCAGATGTGGATTCGTATCTTTCCGGATAAGCCGGTGACAAAGAAACCGGCGGAGACGAGGATGGGCAGTGGCAAAGGTGCTCCTGACCACTGGGTAGCCGTCGTCAGACCGGGAAGGATGCTATATGAAATAGGTGGTATTAAAGAGAATATGGCTAAGGAAGCGTTGCATTTAGCTGCTTATAAATTACCTATTGCGACCAGGTTTGTAGCCAAAGAGACGGTTAAAGAAGAGGCAAAAAGTTGAAGATCGACGAGGTTCGTGCTTTAGCCGATGCAGAATTATTAAAGCGGCTAGTTGAAGCTCGCCAGGAACTTTTTAATTTAAAAATTCGCCTGTCTACACGGCAGCTGGCCAATCATCGTGAGCTGCCTAAAGTCAGGAGGAAAATCGCTAGAATGGAGACAATATTAAAAGAGAGGGAGCTTGGCATAAGATAGCTTATGAAAGAGAAACGGAAAACGAGAACCGGCACCGTAATCGGCGATAAGATGGATAAAACGGTGGTAGTATTAGTAGAAAGCTTAAGACGTCACCCTCTTTATAAGAAGGTAGTCAGGGATGCCGCTAAATTCAAGGTCCATGACGAAACTAATGCCTGCAAAGTTGGTGACGTGGTAAAAATTGTTGAGACTCGTCCTTTATCTAAAGACAAATGTTGGCGCGTAGTAGAAATAATAGGCAGAAAGGAAGTAGCTGAGCAGGAGCCGGCGGAAGTAATCTAAATTCTATCAGGTATAATCAATGATTCAAACTTACACCAGACTAAAAGTAGCCGATAATACCGGAGCCCGGCAGATAATGTGTATCAACGTGCCTGGCGGTACGCGTAGGCGGTATGCTACTGTCGGCGATATTATAGTAGGTACGGTGAAGCGAGCCATACCCGGTGGCATAGTTAAAAAGAGCGAAGTCGTTAGAGCAGTAGTGGTGCGTGTAACCCAGCAGCATCATCGCCCGGATGGCTCTTATATTAGATTTGATGACAACGCCGCAGTTATCCTGGATGATAAAAACAATCCCAGAGGGACTCGTATATTTGGCCCGGTAGCTAGAGAGCTCCGGGATAAAAATTTTATGAAGATAATATCCTTGGCTCCTGAGGTTCTATAATGAAGATTAGGAAGAATGATACGGTCCTGGTTATCGCCGGCAAGGATAGGGGAAAGAAAGGTAAAGTACGAAAGTCTTTTCCCAAGAAAGATAAGGTTATAGTGGAAGGCGCTAATATGATTAAGCGCCATTCCCGGGCTAAAGGTCAAGCCAGGCAGGCTGGCATAATTGAACTGGAAGCACCGATGGACGTGTCTAATGTCATGTTGATTTGCAACAAGTGTAATAAGCCAGCCAGGATAGGATTTCGCTTTCTCAGTGATGGTAGAAAAGCGAGAATTTGTCGCTCCTGTGAGGAAGTAATCGACTAATTGGAAGGTGCATTTTGGCAGTACCCCGTTTGAAGGAAAAGTATAACAAAGAAGTAGTGCCCGAACTAATGGGTAAATTCGGGTATAAGAATGTGATGCAGGTACCAAGACTCAGTAAAATCGTGCTAAATATCGGACTGGGCGAAGCGATACAAAACGCGAAGGCTTTGGAAAGTGCTGAAAAGGACTTAGCGGCTATTTCGGGACAGCATCCGGTAATCACCCGGGCCAAGCAGTCTATTGCTGCCTTTAAACTCAGAGCCGGTATGCCTATAGGCATGATGGTGATACTGCGGGGCCAACGGATGTATGATTTCTTCGATAAACTTGTCAGTGTTGTTTTAGCACGAATGAGGGACTTTCAGGGAGTATCCCGAGATTCATTCGATGGCCAGGGCAACTATACCTTAGGAATTAAGGAACAGATAGTTTTTCCTGAGATTGACTATGACAAAGTGGATAAGCCACGAGGATTCGAAATAATCATCGTCACCACGGCAAACAGCAATGAGGAAGGCAGGAGCCTGCTTGAGTCTATGGGCATGCCTTTTAGAAGGAGTTAGGTTCTCATAAAATGGCAAAGTTATCTATGGTTTTAAAATCACAGCGTCCTCCTAAGTACAAAGTGCAGCACCGAAACAGATGCAAATTGTGCGGCAGACCCCGTGCCTACATACGCAAATTCGGTTTGTGCCGTATTTGTTTTCGGCAGCTGGCTTTAAAAGGTGAAATCCCGGGCATTAGAAAATCTAGCTGGTGATTGAAAGCGCTGGAGGCATGAATTAATGGTTACTGACCCGATAGCTGATATGTTAACTCGAATACGAAACGCAATCATGGCGCACCATGACGGCGTGCAGATGCCGGCTTCGAGGATTAAGCTATCTATCGCCAAGATACTTAAAGACGAGGGATTTATTACCGATTATACTGTTCTCAAGGGAAAACCGCAGCGGATAATTAAGATATCTCTCAAATACATCAACGGACGCCCTGCCATTGCCGGTTTGGAAAGAGCTAGTAAGCCGGGCCTTAGGTTATATGTTGGCCATGGGGAAATTCCCCGCGTCTATGGTGGGCTTGGCGTCGCCATTTTATCAACGTCCAAAGGTGTTATGTTAGGTCAAGAGGCATGGCGTAAAAACCTCGGTGGTGAATTATTATGCTACATTTGGTAAATAAGCTTTTGGAGAATAGTTAGTGTCTCGAATAGGGTTAATGCCTATACCTGTACCTCAAGGTGTCAAGGTCAACATTAAGGGCAATGAGGTGACGGTGGAGGGCAGTAAGGGTAAGCTGGTACGCTCATTCCACCCTGATATGTCTATTACGTTGAAGGATGGGAGTTTGATAGTGGCGCGCCCTTCCGATAATAGAAATCATCGCGCTCTACACGGTTTAACCCGGAGTCTTTTGAATAACATGGTTGAAGGTGTAACCAAGGGCTTTGAAAAGGTCCTTGAATTGAGCGGCGTTGGTTACCGGGCACAAAAAGCCGGCAATAAAGTATCGCTGCAAATCGGGTTCAGCCATCCGGTAGAGTTTACGCCTCCGGCTGGCGTGGAAGTCATGGTTGAAGGGACAAACCGGCTTCGAATTGTTGGCATTGACAAAGAGGCTGTGGGCGAGACCGCGGCTCAAATCAGAGCCCTGCGGCCCGTCGACTCATATAAGGGCAAAGGCGTTAAGTACGCCGGCGAGAAACTACGGCTTAAACCCGGCAAAGCGGGCAAGGCAGCTCTGAAAGGATAATAAGCATTGGCGGTAAGGACTGATACAAGGGTAGCGCGAAAGCGAAGGCACGAGCGGGTTAGAGCCAGGGTAATCGGCACTAACGCTAGACCGAGGCTTTGCGTTTTCCGCAGCTTGAAAAATATTCATGCTCAGGTTATAGATGATTCCACCGGGAGTACTCTGGTTTCAGCCAGCAGCTTGGACGCGGATATAAAGTCCAAAATAGCGGGAAAGAAAAAAACGGAAATCGCCGAACAAGTCGGCTCCCTGGTGGCTCAGCGCGCTCTGGACAAGGGTATTAAACAATTAGCTTTTGACAGAGGTGGCTGCAAGTATCACGGTCGAGTTAAAGCTCTAGCGGAAGCTGCCAGAAAAGCCGGCCTGGATTTTTGAGGTTTACAGATGAAAGCAATTAAGAGGTTAATTCAAGAAAAAACCCGCGTTGATGCTAGCGAGCTTGAACTTAGCGAGAAGCTAGTGTCACTTAACCGCATAACCAAGGTTGTCAAAGGCGGTAAGCGTCTTCGTTTTAGGGCGCTGGTTGTTGTCGGCGATAGCAACGGGCATGTGGGTTTTGGCTTGGGTAAGGCGAAGGAGGTGCCCGAGGCAATTCGCAAGGCTGGTGTTAGAGCTCGGAAGGGGCTTTATAAAGTAACTATGTCAGCGACTACTATACCTCACGAGGTTCTGGCTAAGTCGGGAGCGGCGAAGGTATTGCTAAAGCCGGCATCACCCGGGACCGGAGTTATTGCCGGCGGCAGCATTCGCTCGGTGCTTGAAGCTGCTGGTATAAAGGATGTACTAAGCAAGTCTCTGGGAAGTTCTAATCCTATCAACGTTGTCAGAGCGACCATTCTGGCTTTGGCCAGTTTGGAACATCCCGAGGCGGCGGTAGCCAGACGAAAAGCTGAGCTTGAGGTCAAGGAGGCCAGGTCAGGTGGCTAAATTGCGTATTAAATGGATAAAGAGCGACATCGGATTCGCCGCTGACCAGAAACGAACCATCAAAGCTCTGGGATTTCATCGCCTTCATGAGACGGTGGAGCAGGAAGATTCGCCTTCAATCAGAGGTATGATAACTAAGGTCAGTCATTTAGTTAAAGTGGAAGTGATAGGCAATGCTGCAGCATAACTTGAAGCCTCCGGCAGGTGCCACACACAAGAGAAAACGCGTCGGGCGCGGTGATGGCAGCGGGCACGGCTCTTATTCGGGGAAAGGCTGCAAGGGGCAGAAGTCACGCTCAGGAGGCGGGGTCCGCCTCGGCTTCGAAGGCGGCCAACTTGCCCTAATAAAACGTTTGCCCAGAAAACGCGGTTTCGTCAACCTTTTTAAGACCGAATTTAGCATAGTCAATGTGGGTGAGCTTAAGGCATTCTCTGCTAACACTGAGATTACCCCAAAAGAGTTGCTCGATATCGGGCTCATCAAATCTTTCAAGTATCCGGTTAAGATTCTCGGCGACGGCAATATTGACCGTCCGCTGGTAGTAAAAGCCAACAAATTCTCGGCTGCTGCTGAAAAGAAGATTGTGGCTGCTGGTGGTAAAGTGGAGGCAATTTAAATGCAGCAGGTGAGCTCAAGACCACGTCTTTACCAAGCATTGCTTGATGCCTTTTCCCTTCCGGATCTGAGGCGACGTCTACTTTTCACCATAGGCATGCTGGTAATTTTTCGCTTCATCGCTCATGTTCCTCTGCCCGGCGTTAACCTTGCTGCCCTGGAGGAGGTTTTTGAGCGTAATCAACTGCTGGGTATGCTTGACCTCTTTAGCGGCGGAGCTATGAGAAACTTCAGCGTGGCGGCTATGGGAGTTTATCCTTACATTACCGCTTCAATCGTTATGCAGCTATTGGTTCCGGTAATTCCAGCTCTCCGGAATTTATCTCAAGAAGGAGAAGCAGGTAGGAGCAGGGTTAATCAATTCACCCATTGGTTGACCATACCTCTGGCAGCTCTTCAGGGCTATGCTCAATTAGCGCTCATGCGTAGCCAGGGAGCGGTTGCGGAAGCTGCAGCCTTGCCTACCGTAGCTATTATACTATCAATGACTGCAGGGACTGTTTTCCTCGTCTGGCTCGGTGAGTTAATTACTGAGCGGGGCATTGGAAACGGTGTGTCCATTATAATCTTTGGCGGAATTGTAGCCGGTTTGCCGGAGATGGTGGGCCGCGGCTTTATTGCCAGAGAGAACCTGCTCGGTCTCATCGTGTTTCTTATTGTTGGCTTGGCCACCGTGGCGCTTATCGTGATATTCTCAGAGGGTCATCGCCGCATTCCGGTGCAATATGCGCGGACAGCCTTCCGCGGGGCTCGTATGTATCGTCAATCAGGTGCCACCCATATTCCCCTTCGTGTGAACACTGCCGGAATGATACCACTTATCTTTGCACTATCGCTGATGATTTTTCCGGGTACTATAGCCAGTTATTTCGCCAGCCCTGCGGGACAACCTCCCAATTTTGCCAACACGATTGAGACTTGGTTTAGCCCGAATACACCTCTGCCTATTGGTTTGTTTTACTGGGTCGTTTATTTCTTAATGGTGGTAGCTTTTACCTTCTTCTATACTATGGTTATATTTGAGCAAATGGACCTGGCGAGGACTTTGCAACGTCAGGGAGGCTTCATACCGGGTGTACGGCCGGGGAAACCTACCACTGATTACCTCGACAATGTAATTAATAAAATAACCTGGGGCGGCGCTCTCTTTTTGGCTTTTGTAGCGGTGATGCCGTTCCTGGTTCGGGAGGTTACAGATGTCGGTGTGCTGACTTTATCAAGCACGGGTATTCTTATTGTTGTAGGCGTGGCTTTAGATACTATGAAACAAATTGAGGCGCAGCTGACAATGCGCCGCTACGAAGGTTTCTTGAAGTAGGAAGATAAATGTTTTTAGTTTTTCTCGGTGCTCCGGGAGCAGGTAAAGGAACTCAGGCAGCTGTTATTTCTGAAAAATTGGGGCTGGCTCATATAGCTTCCGGTGACCTCTTTAGGCAGGCTGTAGAAAAAGGAACTGAATTGGGAAAGTCTGTCAAAGCTTACATGGATAAAGGCGCACTGGTCCCTGATGAAGTGACCGTTCAGCTAATATCGGAACGGCTGAACGAACCTGATTGTCAGGGCGGATGTGCTTTCGACGGTTTTCCTCGAACTATCGACCAGGCTAAGGCACTTGATAAGATGTTGGCCGGTCGCGAGGGAACTATAGACAAAGCAATATATATCGAGGTACCTGAGAAAGAAC
>Ga0299915_10002696_pt1 | contig 12928 bp, 9 predicted proteins | sample RVTome_13_FD_200263 | JGI IMG/M metagenome (GOLD analysis project Ga0299915, IMG submission 200263) | Soil microbial communities from uranium-contaminated site in the Upper Colorado River Basin, Wyoming, United States - RVT92D227 (version 2) ...
GAGGTTGCTTGGTCAACGTCAACGTCCAAGGTGGCGTCGACGTTCAGGTTCAGGTCAACGTCAACGTTATCTGAGCGGCATTGCATCTAGTTAGGCGCCTTATATCCCGCGCGCTCGCGGATTGCGCGATCGACCCGCTCGGACGCCACGGGAAGCACGGTCTCCGACGCCAGGCGCGGCGAGAAATAGACCTCCTCGACGAAGTCCGTGAGCTCGGCGAGCACGGGGCTCGGACGCTTCGACCGGACGTGATCGACGATCTGGCGTGGCGACCAGATCCCCCACAGCCGAGCCTCGGGCAGCGAGGGCTCGGCCGCGCGGCGGTAGAGCTGGAACACGCGCTCGCGCACCGGGACGAGATCGACGCGCACGCCGCGCAGCTCGCCGCGGTGCGGGATCGAGACGACAAACTTCTCGGTGACGTGGCCGGGCGCCGCGACCTCGGCCCGCCACTCACCGACCTGCAGCTTCTCGATCGCGAAGCCACCGTCGGTGCCCGTGCGGAGCTCGCGTTCGTGCTCCCCGAAGACCACGCGCACGACCGCGTCGGGCACGGGGCGCCCGCGCACCGTGTCGCGCACGACCCCGGAGAAGCCCTCGTCGTAGGGACGGCGCAGCGTGGAGACCAGGCCGGGCTTGTTCGCGACGAGCCCGCCGTCGAATTGCTCGACATCGTCGGTCACGGGCACCTCGGACGGAGGGGAGGCCCGGCGGAACCGGCGCCATGGCTTGGCGCGCGCGGTGAAGAACCCACCGGCGGCGAGCGCGGTCGCGAGGAAGGCAGCCACGGTGTACGAGACCGGAACCGGCTGCGGCGCCGCGACCTTCACGATCGACGGGTTCGACCGGCTCGGTCGGATGTAGGTCGACGCGGGATCGGCCTGGACCTGGATGCCGAAGTCGCGGGGGAGCTGCTGGCCCTGGCCGAGGATCTCGGCCTCCACCTTGAACTTGTAGGTCCCGTCGTCTTCGGTGGCGCCCTGCGCGAGCCGGCGATCACCCGAGCCGAGCGCGACCGCAGCGCGCGGGACCGGCTTGCCATCCTCGTCGGTGACCTTGCCGGTGACGACCAGATCGTCCTCGAAGGCGAGCGTCGTGTCGGCGATGGTCATCGTGGTGGCCGTGGCGGTGGTCAGCTCGAACGTGGTCTCCGCGGTCGCCTGCTGGCGTAGCGGGTCGCCGGGAAACGTCACGCGGACGCGCTTGGGGCCCGGACCGCCGGCGGCGGCGCGGGTGAGGAGGAAGACCTTGCCGGACTCCACGGTCTTGACGGGCCGGAAATCGCCCTCGGTGAGCGCTCCGACGGCGAGCTGCACCGGCAACGTCGCCACGGTATCCTCGACGTTCGCGGTGATGTGGAGGCGCATGCCGCCGGGGGCGTCTTCGGCGCGGACGGTCAACGTGACCTGCGCGCGCGACGGATCGGTGACGATCGTCAGCGGCTCGGCACGCTCGAGCAGGTGCGCGCCTCTGAATCGCAGCTCGACGGGCTGTGGCCCCGGCAGCACCGAGAACGAGCCGCGGAACCGACCATCGGGGCTGGTGGTCACGGTCTGTTGCTCGCCGCCGATCAGAATATCGACGGCCTGACCACCGATCCCGTCGCTCGTGAGCTTGTCGACGAGCTGGCCGGTGACCTCGACGTCGCCATCGGGACGCAGCTTCACCTTCTCGAGCGCGAGCCGCGTCTGCGCCTTGATCTCGACCAGGGGCGCAGCGACGGAGCTCGCGACCGCAGCCGCGATGATGAGAGGCGCGAGCCAACGCACGCAAGAGGTGATAGCACGACGGATGTCATAGGGTCGATGCACCCTCCGGCCACCCTGCCATGCGTATCAAGCGAGTCGAGATCATCGGCTTCAAGTCGTTCTGCGATCGAGCGGTCGTCCAGATCGGAGAGTCGATCACCGGTGTCGTGGGCCCGAACGGGTGCGGCAAGTCCAACATCGTCGATGCGATTCGATGGTGCATGGGGGAGCAGAGTGCGAAGCACCTCCGCGGCAAGGCCATGGAAGATGTGATCTTCGGTGGTTCGGAGAGCCGAGGCCCAGCTCCGATGGCCGAGGTCTCGCTCACCTTTGACGACGTCGGGTTCTCCCACGAGGCGCTCGAGGTGGCCCGCCACAGCGACGAGGCTTCCGCCGAACAGGCGCTGGAGGCGATCGATGCGATCGTTCCGGATGGGGAAGCGGATCCGGATCCGGACGAGGTCCCGGAGCCCGTCGGCGAGACGACCGGCACCTGGCTCGACGCCGAAGGCAACCGGATCGCGTCGCCGGCAGAGGAAGTCGCCAAGATCCTCGAGGACCAACCACCGGTGTTCGACTTCGCGCACTACACCGAGGTCACGATCACGAGGCGGCTGTATCGCGACGGCGTGAGCCAGTACTTCATCAACAAGACGCCGTGCCGGCTGCGCGACATCACCGACTTCTTCCTCGGAACAGGCGTCGGCACGAAGGCGTACGCGATCATCGAGCAGGGGCGGATCGGTCAGATCGTGAGCTCGCGGCCGCAGGATCGGCGCGCGATCATCGAGGAGGCGGCGGGGATCACGAAGTTCAAGGCGAAGAAGAAGGCGGCCGAGCGCAAGCTCGACCAGACGCGGCAGAACCTGATGCGCGTCTCGGACATCGTCGCCGAGCTCGACAAGCGCATGGGCACGCTGCGCCGCCAGGCCCAGAAGGCCGAGCGCTATCGCAAGTACAAGGCCGAGGTCAAAGACATCGAGCTGTGGAAGGCCGCGCACCGCTGGCTCGAGCTCGCCGGCGAGTCGCAGCTGGTGGGTGGACGGCTCGGCACGGCCCGAGTCGAGCTCGAGGATGTCCGTGCGGTGTGGGCGATCAAGGACGCGCACGTGGTGGCCGAGCGCGCCGAGCTCGCGGTCGAAGAGCGGCGGCTCGTCGGCGTGCAGGAGCTCGTCTACGAGCTGGAGAACCGGATCCGCCTCGGCGACAGCAAGATCGGGTTCGAGCGGCGCGAGGCCGAGGAGCTCGACGGCCGGATCGCGGTGGCGCGGGCGGAGATCGACGAGGTCTCGGCGAAGCGCGAGCTCGGCGCGAACGAGCTCGCGGCACGCAGCAGCGAGCTCGCGGCGCTCGAGGCCGAGGTCTCGGAGCAGCGCGCGGCGCTCGCGGCCCGCGAGGCAGCCACCGGCGAAGCGAAGCAGATGCTCTCGAACGCGCAGGGTAAGCTCGACGAGGCGCGAGCCGAGCTCGGGGTGCGGCGGACCGAGATCGCGACCGCTGACGCCCAGCTCGAAGCGCTCGCGCGTCGCCGCGACGAGGCGAGCAGGCGGCTCGAGCGGGTGCTCGCCGAGACCGACCAGCACACGACCCGGGTGAAAGATCTCGAGCGCGAGGGCCGGCGCGTCGATGGCGCGCTCGCCGAGCTGCGCCAGACCCGGCTCGATCTGGGAAGTCAGAGCGATGGCTTCGAGTCGCGGCACGAAGTGCTCGCGAACGAGGTCGCGCGTGGTGAGTCGGAGGTCGAGGCGCTGCGCACCGAGCTGCATCGCCGGCGGTCACGGCTCGTCTCGCTCCAGGAGATCGAGGAGCGCTACGAAGGCTTCGCACGCGGCACGCGAGCGGTGATGCAGCAGGCCGAGTCGATCTCGGACACGCACGCGATCCGCGGCGTCGTGGCCGACGTGGTGCGTGCACCCGAGCTGCTCGAGATCGCGGTCGAGGCGGCACTCGGCGATCGACTCGGTGGCATCCTGGTCTCCGAGCCCGAGGTCGGGTTCGCGGCGATCGGGTTCCTCAAGCAGGGTGGTGGGGGACGGAGCGCGTTCGTGTCGTTGACCGCACCGCGGCTGCGTGCCGACAAGAAGGCTTCGCGGCTCGATGAGGCGGCGCCTCTCTACGGCGCCGAGGCGCTCGACGACGTGCAGCTGGCATCCGTGGCGCGCGAATCCAATGACCAAAGTCTCCCGACGCCGTCCGGCGGAGGGAGCGAGAATCCGTCCAATGACCAAAGTCTCCCGACGCCGTCCGGCGGAGGGAGCGAGAATCCGTCCAATGACCAAAGTCTCCCGACGCCGTCCGGCGGAGGGAGCGAGAATCCGTCCAATGACCAAAGTCTCCCGACGCCGTCCGGCGGAGGGAGCGAGAGTCCGTACACGGACCAAGGTCTGTCCGGCGGTGGGAGCGAGGATCCGAACATCGACCAGCGTGTCGCTGCGGACGCGGTCTCGCGCTTCGAGGGCGAAGGCAATCCCGGCAGCGGCGAGCCGGCGGAGTCGATCGGGGACGGCTCGGTGTCCCCGGGTGGCGAGCGTCGCGGGGTCATCGAGTTCGAAGACCGCACGCAGCTGGTCGCGGCTCACGCGGCGATCGGTGGCGAGGGTGTGCTCGGGCGGATGGCAGACCTCGTCGGATTTGCCGAGGGCTACGAGCAGGTCGGCAAGCGGCTGCTGGGCGGTACAGTGGTCGTCGACGATCTGCGGCGCGCGCTCGATCTGCACGTGCGTGGGGTGACCGATCGCCTCGTCACGCTCGACGGCGATGTCGTCGACGAGGATGGCGTGGTCGCCGGTGGATCGCGCGACGCGCAAGGGGCGGGAGTGCTGGCCCAGAAGCGCGAGATCCGCGATCTCCACGAGATCGTGGGGCGGCTCGAGCACGACCTGTCCGAAGCGATGACGCGGCTCGTGACCGCGAAGACCGAGCTCAAGCAGGTCGCGAAGGCGATCGAAGGCCTGAAGACCCAGGTCCACGAGGGCGACGTCGCGATCATGGGTCACGAGAAGGACGACGCCCGCGTGCGTGGCGAGCTCGAGCGCCATCGCGACCGGCTCGGTCAGCTCGGAACCGAACAGCTCGAGCTCGAGGAGCGGCTCGGCGTGATCGCGGCAGACGACCACGCGGATCGCGAGCGGCGGACCTACGCCGAACAGCGGATCGCCGAGCTCGAGCGCGTGCAGCTCGATCTGATCGCCGAGGTCACCACGCATCGCGATCAGCTCGAGGAGCTCGCTCATCTGCTGACCCACGCCCAGATCCGGGCCGCGCAGCTCGGCGAGAAGCGCGCCGCTGCCGAGGCGGCGACGTTGCGGCTGCAACGGTCCGATGGCGAGCTTGCCTCCCGTGCCGAGCGGCTCGCGGCCGAGATCGACGACGCCGTACGTCGGGTGTCCACATTGCGGGAAGGCTGCGATCAGCTCGCGGCCGAGCTCGCGGTCGTGCGCGAAGCGCGCGAAGGCGAGGCCAGGACGCTCGACGAAGGTCGCATCGCGTACCAGGTGCGGCTCACCACGCTCACCGAGGTCGAGCTGGCAGTCCGCGAGCTGCGGTCGCGTGCCGACCGGCTGTCGAACGAGGTCGGACAGCTCGAGCTCCGCAACGGTCAGATCGCGATGACGCGACAGGTGGTCGAGGATCAGATCTCCGAGCGCTATCAGCTCGAGGTGCAAGCGATCGTCCACGAGTTCCACCTGCGCGCGATGATCACCGAGGTCGAGGAGGCCCGGCTCGCGGAGCTCCGCGAGCTGATCGAGCGGATGGGGACGGACATCAACCTGACGGCGATCGAGGAGTTCGCCGAGGTCAGCCAGCGCTTCGAGTTCCTCGCGGCACAGCGCAACGATCTCGATCGCGCGGTCGACCAGCTGCAACGCGCGATCGACAAGATCAATCGCACGAGCCGCAAGCTGTTCAAGGACACGTTCGCCGCGGTGAACGCGACGTTCAAGGAAGTGTTCCCGCGGCTGTTTCGCGGCGGGCACGCGGCGCTCTCGCTCTCGGGCGGCGACGATGTCGATCTGCTCGAGGCCGGCGTCGAGATCATGGCGCAGCCGCCGGGCAAGAAGAACACCACGGTCGAGCAGCTGTCCGGTGGCGAGAAGGCGCTGACCGCGGTCGCCCTGGTGTTCTCGATCTTCCTGATCAAGCCATCGCCGTTCTGTATCCTCGACGAGGTCGACGCGCCGCTCGACGAGGCGAATGTCGATCGCTACAACGAGCTGGTGCGCGAGATGACCGATCGCTCGCAGTTCATCGTGATCACGCACAACAAGCGGACGATGGAAGCGGCGGACAATCTGTACGGCGTGACGATGCAGGAGCCCGGCGTGTCGAAGCTCGTGTCGGTGAATCTCAACAAGCTCGGGCGGCCTGCAGTAGAGAGCAAGCCGAGCGCGGGCGTCGTGGCGATCTGATTCTCGCGGTTGCTCGCCGTCGCGGGCGGTGCTCGCCGTCGCGGGCGGTGCTCGCCGTCGCGGGCGGTGCTCGCCGTCGCGGGCGGTGCTCGCCGTTGCGGGCGAAAGCACGAGAGCTCGGGTGCAGGGTGCGGGCGCTGTTCGGCGAGCCCCCGATGACGGTGGTCGACACGCGACCGCGAGCGGCGTCAAGAGCTGGCGGGTCGCGAGCGCTTGACCTGCTTTCGAGCGTTGATGTCACACAGCAATTTGCTGATGCGCGGCTTTGGGACAGTGAGTCACGAATGACCTGTTCGTGTAGGTGATTTCGTCCCGCGCAGCACATGTTCGCCGGTTTCCCGACGACAAATGATCTCGTGCGCCCAAGTTCCTCAGGCGTTTTCCGTGACACCCACCGCACGGGTTGTTAGGTTTACGTTGGTAGTTCTTTTCGTAGAGGAGGGAACATGAGCAATCTGAATCAGATCGCGAATCGCCATGGGCGGGACCGTTGGAAAGACGCCGTATTCATTGGGGCTGCCGTATTGCTGACGGCGCTGTCGATCGGCGCCACGACCTCCAAGGGTGTGGGGAAGACGGTCGAGCACAGCTGGTCAGTGGTCCTCGTCGACCCGAGCACCAACACCGAGATCGCGCGCTGACGCACTGAGAAAAGACGGCTCTCGGCCCTGATGGACCGAGAGCCCCGAGGTCACGTCTTCACGGCAGTGACCACGCCGGCGCCGATCGTTCGCCCACCTTCACGAAGCGCGAAGCGGACACCCGCCTCGATGGCCACGGGCCTGTCGAGGGCGAGGTCGACCTCGGCACGCGAGCCAGGCTGCAGCTCGTCGAGCAGCTGCAGCTGCAGCGTCGCCGTCACGTCCGTCGCGCCGACGAACAGCTGCGGCCGGTAGCCCGCGCGGATCGGTCGAGCCCGACCTCCCTCGCGCGTCGCGAGGAGGCAGACCTCCGCGCGGCACTGCCGGTGCGGCTGGATCGAGCCCGGCGCAGCGAGCACGTGACCACGCGCGATCTCGTCTCGCTTCACGCCGCGGAGCCGCAGCCCGACGTTCTCACCGGCACAACCCTCGCGCTGCTCGCGATGGAACGTCTCGATGCCCGTGACCACGGCCGCGCCGATCGAACCGTCGCGACGGCCGACGATCTCGACCGCGTCGCCGATCCGCACGACCCCACGCCCGATGCACCCCGTGACGACCGTGCCGATGCCGTCGATGGTGTGAACACCTTCGACGGTCACCAGAAACGGCGACGTCAGGTCGCGCACCGGCTCGGGAATCGCACGGTCCATCGTCGCGACGAGCTCGTCGATCGTGGCGATCCACGGATCGTCGTGCCGGCTCTCGAGCACCGCCAGCAACGCACGCAGCGCTGAGCCCCGCACGATCGGCGTGTCGAGGTAGCCGTGACTGCGCAGCAGCTCGTCGATGTCGAGCACGACCAGATCGACGAGCTCGGGATCGGCGACGTCCAGCTTGTTCACGAACACCACGAGGTGCGGGACGCCGACCTGACGCGCGAGCAGCACGTGCTCGCGGGTCTGCTCCTGGCTTCCCTGCGTCGCATCGACGAGGACGATCGCGCCATCCATCTGCGACGCACCGGTGATCATGTTCTTGACGTAGTCGGCGTGCCCCGGGCAATCGACGTGCGCGTAGCGACGCACCGCGGACTGGTACTCGACGTGAGCCAGGTTGATGGTCACGCCGCTGATCTTCTCCGCGGGGGCGCTATCGAGCTGGTCGAACGCGAGCGGCGTACCGCCGTGACGGGACGCCATCACCTGGGTGAGGGCGGCGGTCAGGGTGGTCTTGCCGTGATCGACGTGACCGATGGTTCCGACGTTGATGAGTGGCTTGCGCATGACTTCTCTCTCTCTTCTCTCCATGCGGGGACGGGCGAGACTCCCCGCGCATTCGCGCCGAGCCTCCCGCGCGGACCATCCGCAGCGACATCGCCGGCGCGGCCCGAAACGCAGATCGGGCCTCGAGACGCTGTGGTCATCGAGGCCCCGACGAGGCCCGACAGGAACTATCCTGTGCAGCTAGGCGCGGGGCGACACGAACACGGACGCGTCACGACCTGCGGCTCCGACCGAGCCGCGGTGTGCAAGTGACGACGAACGCGAGATGAAGCACATCGGAGATGCACCAAGAGCCATAGCGATCGGAGGAAGTCAACGACGTCGTCGGAACGCGGCGTGATCGTTGCGACTGGAGCGAGCCGAGCGGAGGGCCGGAGCCCGATGATGACGCTCGTACGGTTGCCGAGTGGATGCGCTCCGAAACCATCGCAACGCTGCGGCACCTGGCTGGCACGGCCGATGCTCGAACTCCGATCACGATGAAGCTGCACATCGCATCGCTCGTGATGGTCGTCGCGTCCGTTGCCGGCTCCGCGGGTGCCGACACAGCTCGATCACAAACGGGCCGACCCGATCCGGAACGCGTCGACACGCCTCGACCGCCGGCGGCGCGATCCGAAGAGGTCCCGCTGCCCGACGAGCCGGCTCGCTGGCTGCCGGATCCGATCGCCGTCGTGCGATTCGCGACCGGCTCGACGAGCCTCGATCCGAGCCATCGCAGGCTGCTCGTTCGCGCCGTGCAATGGCTCGACGACAATCCGCAACGGCTGCTGCTCGTCGAAGCGCACGCCGATCGGATCGGGAGTCGCGACGCAAACCTGACGCTCAGTCAACGCCGTGCCGAGGTCGTGCATGACGAATTGATCCGACTCGGAGCGGATCCGTTTCGCCTGGTCGGTGCCGCGTACGGAGAGGCGGAAGCCACGCAGGACAACGCAGCGAGCCGGCGCGTCGAGGTTCGCGGCACGCTCCACGCATTCCCCGAGCTCGTACGCGGGCAGCACAACGAGCGCTTCGATCGCGCACCCGCCCCGACGGACCCGGAGCCGGTGAGATGACGGGGGCAGCAGTCACCTCGGGCCGAGCCCCGGCCGGAGATCAGTCGACGATCGGGCCGCAGCGGGAGAGAGCTCGAAGGAACGTGTAGATCGGGAGCTCGGAGAGCTGCTCGAGGAAGTTCGCGTGGCACTGCCGGGGCTCGAGCTGCTCTTCGGATTCCTGCTGATCCTGCCGTTCACCGACGGGTTTCGCTCGATCGACGCCGCGGAGCGCGCGGTCTACCTCGCGGGGTTCCTGGCGACCGCGGCCGCCGCGGCCTTGCTCATCACGCCGGCCACATCGCATCGGCTCGGGTTTCGCCGGGTCGACAAGGAGCAGCTGCTCCTGGTCACCAACCGGCAGATCGTCGGAGCGTTGGTCCTGATGTCGATCGCGATCGCGCTGGTGGTCCATCTGGTGGTGTCCGTCTTGCTCGATGCAGCGTGGGCGGGGGTGATCGCCGCCGGCGTCGCGGCATGGTTCGCGCTGTGGTGGTTCGTCGTGCCGCTGTGGCGGCAACATCGGCAGCGATGACCCGAGCGTCCGTCGGTGTGCGCTCGCCGCCTGACGCGCACCGGCGCATGTGGCGCGAGGTTCTCGCTCGGGGAACGGATCGTCAGCGGGATTCTGATCGGGCTGGCGTACCGACTGCACGGTACGCGGACATGGTGTCTACATCAGCAGCGAGCCACGAAGAGGTCCGAGCGGTGCTCGGCGAGGTCGACGAGTTGATCATCGAGCGCATCGTCGACACGGGTGCGACGCTCGAGGAGATCGCCGAGGCGCTCGATCGCTTCGAGCACGAGGCGGAGCTCGACGAGCCGCCGCACGTGCCGTCGTCCGCGAACGTCGGCGAGGTGCGGGCGATCCTGGTGGAGGCCGCGAGCGAGGAGGCGGAGGAAGAGGAAGGCCTGCCGGTCGAGTCGTTCATCTGAACGGAAGCGGTTCGAGCAGGAACCCGAACCACGCCGACCACCCTCTGGTGGTGATCCAGGGAGGCGCGCGCGTGTGGTACGACGGACGCCATGATTCTCGTCCACGGCGGTGCAGGGCTCGTCGCCCCCGAGCGACACGATCGTCTACGCGCCGGGGTGCGCGCAGCTGCGGCAGCCGGCAAGGCGGTGCTCGATCGTGGAGGGACGGCGCTCGACGCCGTCGTCTCGGCGGTCCGCGTGCTCGAGGATGATCCCGAGTTTGGCGCCGGCATCGGCTCGGCACTCACGCGCGACGGGACCGTCGAGACGTGTGCGACGGTGATGGACGGAACGAACAGGCGGGCGGGGGCGGTGGCCGCGGTGCCCGACCTGGGCGCGCCGGTCATCGTGGCGCGAGCGATGCTCGAGGTCGGAGAGCACGTGATCCTCGCGGGCGTCGCTGCACAGAAGTATGCGGCGGAGATCGGGTTCTCGCCGGCGCCTCCGGGCTCACTCGTCACTCCGCAAGCGCTCGCTCAGTTTCGCGAGGCCCAGGCCGCAGGCGGCAAGCTCGCGACCGCGAGTGAAGGTGGCGGCGTTGGCGCGGTCGCGCGCGATCGCAACGGGAACTTTGCCGCGGCAACGTCGACCGGCGGCACGGTGTATCGGCGCTCGGGCTGCGTCGACGATTCATCGGTGCCGGGCATCGGAACGTGGGCGGATTCGGAGTGCGGCGTGTCGACGAGCGGAGGGGAGGCGATCTTCCGGGTCGCGCTTGCCCACAACATCGCGATGCGCGTCGCGGACGGTGCCTCGATTCGCAGCGCCGCGAAGGCCGCGCTCACCGAGCTGCGCAAGCTGACACCCGACGGGATCGCCGGAGCGATCATGGTGAGCAAGGACAGCTGGGCCGCGCTCCAGATCGGCCCGACGATGCCGGTCGCGTGGTTCGACGACTTCGGCCCGAACGACGCGATGGGCTTCGAGCTCTGATCTCCAGAGGGATCGCGCATCCGAGTTGTTCGGGCGCGCAAGCGGACGAGAACGGCAACGCCAAGGCGTTTGCGTTCGAGTGGAAGTAGAGGAGGTCGAAGCGAGCCGTGATGGAACACAGCCACCTCGATCGCGTCATCCCGCGCGGCGCAGACGACCGGCGCCGCCGATGAGGCGATCGAGGCTGTCGTTCGGGGAGCCCTCGACGACGACGATGCCGTGCCGGATGAACAGGCGCCGGCCCGGATCGAGCGAGGCGCGTTGATCGCGGACCATCAGCTCGCGGACCCGAGCGCCGTGTGCGGTGGTGGCGATCGGGAGAAACGCGGAGGGTGAGGGGACCAGGGCGACGACGCTGCCCGCGGCCTTGCGGAGGCGGGCGATCGCGCGCGCGGCGCGGGCCTCGTCCTCGGCGAAGCCGGACAGGTCCGAGATCAGCACGACCACGTCGGGGCGACCGTTCGAGACGGCGCGCTCGACGGCGAGGGCGAGCCCGGCGGCGCGCCGGCCGTGCTCCCACGTGGTGCGGTACGGAAGCTCGACGCCGCGGAGGCGGCAGAACTGGCGGAGCGGAGCGAGCTGGACGTCGGGCTCGATGATGTTGGCTTGCCGGCGCTTGTCGGCCTTGGGGCTGCGCTCGTTCGCGCTGCTCATCATGTCGATGAGGCGGCGGCACAGGCGGCCGGTGGCGGCCACGTCGTAGAGCTGGCCGTCGGGGCCGGCCTGGATGGACGTCCAGCGCGGATCGTCGAGGGGTGGAGCGACCTTGATGCGGACGTCGATCGCTTCCTGGTGCGCGAGGTAACGCGCGACGAGCGCGACGAGCTCGCCGGCGGTGACGTCGGTGAGGTCCTCGTCGACGAGCGAGCGCGTGTCGAGCAGGCGATCGACCAGCTGGAGGTAGTGATGATGGCCGGTGTCGATGGCGAGCTCGACGACGGGACGCGTGTCGAAGCCGACGAGGCCGACGCGATCGCTGTTGTTGATCGCGGCCTTCGCGAGGGCGGCGGTCGAGTCGGAGGCCCAGTCGAGCGGCGTGCGGCCGAGGGTGCCGGTCCGCATTCCAGCGCCGACGTCGAGCATGACGACGTGGGTGGTGACGATCTCGTTCTCGAGGTCGCGCACCATGAGCTGGCCGCGTCGCGCGGTGGCCTTCCACGCGATGAACTTGAACGGGTCGCCGTGGCTGTGCTCGCGGAGCTCGCGGAGCTCGCCGGACAGGCCGCGGCGGCGAACGTGGTGGAGGCCGACTTGCTCGTGGAGCGCACCGCCGACCGCACGCACGGGTTGGCCGCGCAACGGGATCGTTCGCGGGAAGACCTTCACCGCGATCGGGTTCGGGAAGTACGCCTCGATGTCGAACAGGCCGAGCGCGTCGCCGAACGTGAGCGCGGCGCCGTGCAGGACCTGGTAGCCCGCGGCGAGCGGCTTGATCGTGGTGGTGACCTCGACCTGCTGACCGCGGCGGACCGTCGCGCTCGGCTTGTCCTCGATCGAGAGTGCGGTCGCACCGAGGATGTTGGTGGACAGGATGCGGAGCTTGCGGCTGCCGTGGTTGCGGAAGGCGAGGTGGAGCTGGAACGGACGATCGGCGGATAGCGCGCCGCTCGGCTGGTCACCCGGCGGGACCCACCACGACAGCTCGATCTTCTTGCGGCGCAGCAGGATCGCCGTCGGATAGAACGCGAGGTAGAGCGCGAGCAGCACGGTGAGGATCGAGCCGGCGAGCCCGACGAGCGGTGGTGCGCCGTGCAGCGCGCCGACGAGCAGGAACAAGAGCGCCGTCGCGAGCACGAGCTTGCCGCGCGCTGCGAGGCGAGGGATCACTGTCTAACCTCTCGCGTTCGCTCGGCCGGACGGCCTCTCTCACCTCCGGTCACTGCTTGACCTCTCGCGTTCGCTCGGCCGGACGGCCTCTCTCACCTCCGGTCACTGCTTGACCTCTCGCGTTCGCTCGGT
>Ga0299915_10002697_pt1 | contig 12927 bp, 11 predicted proteins | sample RVTome_13_FD_200263 | JGI IMG/M metagenome (GOLD analysis project Ga0299915, IMG submission 200263) | Soil microbial communities from uranium-contaminated site in the Upper Colorado River Basin, Wyoming, United States - RVT92D227 (version 2) ...
AGGACCAGGTGGTGGAGCACCTCGCCCACCGACCAGCGCTCAGGCGCGGGTCTCCAGTCCGCCTGCGCCTGATTCAGCGTCCACACCACTGCGGTCAGAGCATCGAGATCGGCGGCGAGGCGCCCCCGCAGCTCCTCGAGCGCAGGCTCCAGCGGGCCGACGCCGGCGTCCGGGCTCCGGTGCTCGTCCATGGACGGGATTCTACCCGGTGGAGCGGTCGAGCGCGGGAAAACTTCAAAGGCCAAAGGCAAGTCCAAAACACCGTGCCGGGATTCTGCGGGTGGCGTTGCTTCCCTGTTCTGTCTCGCCTTGGGCGTCGTTGCCGCCACCGCTCTCAACGATCGACGACACGTACCGCGCCTGTCTCTCGAAACTTTACGGTGTGATTGGGATCGCAGCGATGAACTCCGGGTCGTTGAGCGGCGAGTAGATGGGCGTCGCGTACGCGTAGTAGGGGAGGCCGCCCAGCGGCTCGATGATCACGGACGCCGGCAGCACATCCTCGATCGGGTGCCTCAACCCCGGTTCGAAGATCCCCTCTAAGAGCGCAAAGACGTCATTAATCTGGAGCCAGCCCCACGCTGGCAAGACCACATCGGGTCCGGTGAGCGGCCCGACCGGCATCCAATAGGGATTGTTGCCGGCCCCGTTTCCAAAACTCTCGCCCTTGATGCGGAAGGTGGCTGACGCCGGGTTGGGATTGACGATCCCGACGTTCACACGAAACACGTTCTTCCCGCTCGTCGCCCAGGGGATGATGCTGGGGCCTTGAAGAGGAACTGTGAGTGCCGACGTGAGCTGCCCGTTGCCTGGCAGACAGCAGTACTCGGGGGGCAGCCGCCCCGCACCGCCGGTGTTGCTGTTGTGGACGATGACGGCGGCCCTCCCTTGAATCTCGAGGCCGACCGACGCGTGAGTCGCATCCACGCCTTGAAGTAGATCATTCCCGGTGAGAATGACCAGCGTTCGCACGGGCCCGGCAAGCAAAGCCCAACTGGGTGCACTCCCCTCGTTGTCAGGGTTCCCTCCGCCAGCCGTGGCCACCCAAATTCGCTTGACAGTCACGGGCTCCGCCAAGTTGAGCTGCATGATCCGCACTTCGCTGTCCCAGTAGCTCCCGTTCAGCCCGGGCACGCCACGCACGATGACCGGCAGCACGTAGGTCTCGGCCGCACCCGGCGAAGCCCAGGCAAAGGACACCACCGTCAGCGCCAGGGTCACCAGTACCTTGAGTCTTCCAGACATGGCTGCCTCCTCACAGTGCGTTGTACACGTACACCGCAAAGTCCTGGTTGGCCGCTGAGCCGTCGAGGCTCGGGACGGCCTTTGCGTTGATCGCGGTCGGCTGAACCTCGAGGGTGAACGAACTGCCTGTGGGAGGCAGCTGGCTCGGCATGATTCGAACCACCTCCACGTTGTTGGCTGGGTCTCTGACCACGAGGCCGAGCGGGATCCGCACGCTGTACCCCGAGCTGGGGTCGAAGTAGTTGCCAGAATAATTGTAGATGCCGATGCGAACGACGAGGTCGAGATCGTTGACCTTGAGAGGAGAGGCACCCACCGCGGCAGGTGCGTCGGTGAACGCCAGCACCACAATGAGATCTTTGCTCGCGTCGGCGACCCGAAGAGTTGGGTTGGGCGACCAGCTCCCGCTGCCGGCGGTAAAACGCCGCACGGGAGTCACGCCGTGATCTTCGTCGAAGAAACGGACCGCCACCGAGGACTGAAAGAGCTTGTCCAGGTTGACCCGCCCCCATCCCTGAGGCTTCTGGGGTCGGTACGACAGCGGGGTCGATTCCATGAGGTCCGTACCCCAGATTTTCGTTTGGCCGCTTAGGTAGTAAAGATCCTCGGCGTGTGCCACGAGCATCGCCTTGATCATGGCGGGGCTGACCGTGGTCAGCAGGGTCTTCGCCTGATACCAGCGCTCAGCAAGAACGGCCGCACCAGTGACCACGGGAGCAGCAAAGCTCGTCCCCGTCGTTCGAACATAGTAGCTCAGATTCGGGTCGGAAGACGTGTCAAAGCAGTTCATCGCTTTCGTGCGCGCCATCGTGAAGGCACCGCCGATCCTGGTTGCCGGTGCCGCGAGGTCAGGCTTGAAGCGCCCAAAGTCCGGTGCCGCGCCACGTAAGGAGTATTTGGCAACATCCACGATGTCGTTCGCTGTGCCGCACGTCGCAGAATTCCACACGGGCATTAGCGGATAGGGATAGTCAGATGGGCGCCAGCTCGACAGTGCGCCGACCGCGATCACGTTCTTGGCGTTGGCTGGGGCCACCACGCTTTTCGGTTCACCGGCCCAGGCATGCCAGTTACCCGCGGAGAAAACGATGGTGTTGGGCCGGTCGAACTGGTCGAAGCCCCCATCGGCGTCGCGGACGAGCTGATCGAACTTCTGCGAATAGGCATTGTAGTCGACCCTGTAGTCCCAGTTGTTGTTTTCGTCCTTTCGTGGAGCGAGGTTCCAGCTGTGGTTTGCAAACCGCACAGAGCCAACGCCGAGTGTCGTCAGCACGCGTTGCGAATACCTCTCAAACATGGAAGGAGAGTAGAAGGGGTCCGGAGTGAATTGGTCGATGTAGGTGAAATCAGTGCAGTCATCCCCCCAAATCCGAAAGCTGATGAGCTGGGCCGATGGTGCGACACCCGTGCCAAGGTAGAATCCCTCCTGGTCGAGCCCCGCCTGACCTCTGCCGGTTGAGGTGTCCCCTGCGATCACGGAGGCGACGGCGGTGCCGTGAGCGCAGCCGTCCGTGTTGACGTAGCTGGATCCGTTGTAGCAGCAATTGGTGCTGCGCCAATATTCCGGACAAACCACCGGTTCGGTTGTGGCGCAGAAAAATCTGGTTTCACGGGGGCCCAGATCGGGATGTGGGGTGCCACCAGGGCAAGTGGAACCGTCAGAGGGGCACACATGGATGTCGAACCCCGAGTCGTACACCACCACGCGGGTGTCGTACGACCAGCACCCGGGGGGACTGCTGCCGGGAGTGCAGAAACCCTTTGAGAGGAGCCAGTTCGTGTAGGTCGTCGGGTAAAGCGGCTTGAAGCCGTCGTGGCGGCCAGCGACCACAAGGGCCTGGCGCTCGTCGCTTGGCTCACCGGGGTAAATCCTCTCGATCCAAACGACCTCGGGCAGGAAGGCGAGGGTGATGGCATCGTTCGTGGTCAGCGTGAGCGACGCGTTTCGAATGGGCCCGGAGGGCTCATAGTCAACCGCACGCCCCGCGAGGCTGGCGAGGATGGCCGTGATCCTCGAGAGCTCCTGTCCACCGTCGAGCTGGACCACGACGGGCACGGGGCCCTCGGCCGCCAGCACGTCGGCGCGCAGCTTGTACGCCGGTTGGAAAACACTTACGTGCTGCAGGAACGGCAGCGCGCGCAGGTCAGCTAGCCCCTTGGGGCTCGCTCGCACCACGTAGGTGTTGTCAGCGTAGTAGAGGATCGGGGTCCCGACCGCTTGGAGCGCCCGTTCCCACTCGGCTCGGTTCGGCCCAACCATCTGCACGAGGTAAAGGCTGATCGGACCCGCGTAATCGGCTAGTGAAAGGTTGAGTGGCAGCTTGGGGAGCGGCCCGGAGGAGGGGAATGCGTACCCGTTGACCCGAATCTCGTCGAAACTCTCCCTGGCAGTGACCGCGAAGCCGCGAGCCTGTGCCGCCTCGAGAAACTGCGCAAGGTCTGCTTCTGGAACGTCGGCCAGGTAGAAGAAAGGGTATTCCGCAAGGATCGTGGCGCCTAGGCCCGCCAACACCTCGGTGTCAACGGGTTGGTACGCCACAGGCTCACCAGGGGGGGGTTGAACGGCGGGCTTCTCGACCACCACCTTGGTGCCCTCTGCCGACGGGATGAAGAGAAGCGAAGCAAACCCCAGGGTTGTTGCAACGCTGAACAATGCTGTTCTTCTCATGGAATCCCTCTTTTCCGTAAGTTCATCCCGATCCAAGGTCCCAGTTTGTTCGGCCTTACATTCAACCTGGGTTCCCTAGCACGAGGAGTCAAGGCATATGTGTTGCGGGTGTGATGATGATCACTGATTACTTCTTGAGATTCGGAGCGTGCATGAAGAACGCGCGACCTGCCGGTGCTGGCATAGGAGACCTGCAGTAGACCGGCGGTGCCCCATGGTTTAGGACACCGTGCCGGGTCGCCACGACAAGGTCTCCATGGGCGTTGCCGACTATTGCAGTCACGAGCTGAGCTCTAGGAGTAGAGTCGGCTCCTCACACTCACCGCTAGGCTGCTTGTCCGCATCACGTTGAGAGGAACTCGATGACCTCGTTGAGGAGGGCGGCACCCCCTTCGGCGAGCACGGAGTGGGCGGCTCCGGGCACCTCTCGGTAGCGCGCCTCGGGGACGGCGCCGGCCAGCTCACGAGTCGAGCCGGCGGGTGCGATGGGATCGAGCTCGCCCCCCAGCACCAGTGTCGGGCACGCGATTCGTCCGAGCTGCGGCCGCAGGTCCCAGCCGGCCTTCAGGTGGGCGAGCTGAGCCAGCGCGCCCGGCCGGTCCTCGGGGTCGAGCGTCCACAGGCGTGCCGCCTGGTCCACGAAGCCGGGGTAGCGGTCCGCGAACGTGCTGGCGAAGGCGAAGGCCATGAACGCCTGGGCCGCCTCCTCGGGTGCGAGGCGCGTGAAGGCGAGCTCGAAGAAGCGCAGCACCCGGGCGTGGGAGGGAGTGAGGCGAGCGCCACACGAAGCCACCACGAGGCGCCCGACCGCCTCCGCGTGTCGTGCCGCGAGTTGGCACCCGATCAGACCACCCATCGACACGCCGACGACGCCAGACGCTGAGAAGCCGGCATCCGCGAGCACCAGCGCGGCATCGTCGGCGCTCCCCTCGAGCGTGAACGGATCACCGCCCCGGGAGCCGCCCACGCCTCGGTTGTCGGGGGCAAGCACGGTGAAGCGCTCGGAGAGCAGTCGCGGGAGCTCGCCCCAGAGGCGAGCGCGGGATCCGAGACCGGCGATCAGAAACAGCGGAGGTCCTCCGCCCCATCGCTCGTAGGCGACGGGCCCCCGCGGTCCCTCAATCGATTTCAACTGTGGAACGCTCACGGCTCTGGCGCCCCCTTGGATTCGTTGGGATGGTTTCGGCCGCTGCGCGGCCTCGCCATGACCGCGCTGCCGTGACGGGTCCCGTCACAGCAGCGCCGTCAACTTTTCCTTGAGGACCTTCTTGTCGACCGCACCCAGCACTCGGTCCACCACCTTCCCGCCCTTGAAGAACAGCAGGGTGGGAATCGACTGGATCCCGAACTTGATGGCGCTCTGGCGATTAGAGTCGACGTCCAGCTTAGCGATGACAGCCTTGCCGGCGAACTCGTCGGCCAGCGCCTCGACGTGGGGGGCGATGATCTTGCACGGGCCGCACCAGGTGGCCCAGAAGTCCACCATTGCCGGCTTGGCGCTGTTGATCACCGTGGACTCGAAGGTGGCATCCGTGATGTGCGAGACGTTTCCGCCCATTCTGTGTTTCCCCTCCTTCCGGGGCCCCGACACGTTTTTGCCGTCTGGCCCCGTGCCTCGACGCTGACAAGATCGTGGAGATCCCGCCGCCCCGGCATCGCCGGGGAGCGCTATTGTAGGAGTGACGGGAGGGGGTGGCAACCTTGCGGATTCGGCGGCAGAGGCTAGGCCAGCACTTCCTGCGCGACCCCGCAACTGCACACGCCATTGTGGCCGCTCTCGCCGACACGCCGCCCAGGGTCTTGGAGATCGGGCCGGGGAGAGGCGATCTCACCCGCCCCTTGTTGGAGCGCTTTTCGATGGTGCGGGCAGTGGAGTTGGACGAACGGCTGGCGGCCGCCCTTCCGGGACGCCTTGGAAGCCCGGCACACCTCGACGTCCGCCACGGGGACGGCCTAGCCCTCGACCTCGACGGGCTGGCGGAAGGGGGCCCATGGCAGGTCGCGGCCAACCTTCCCTTCAGCGTCGGAACGCCGATCCTCAGGCGTTTGCTGCCCCGCCACGACCTCTTCACGGTGCTTGTCGTGATGGTGCAGGTTGAGGTCGGGCGGCGACTGGTGGCTCCCGACGGAGGGACGGGGCGCGGGTTGCTCACCCTTGAGGCGGAAGCATACGCGCGGGCCGAGCTCCTGTTCACCGTCCCGCCGCGCTGCTTCTCGCCGCCGCCGCGGGTGACCTCCGCCGTTGTGCGTCTGGCGTTGCACCCGTCGCCCGCCCCACCCGGCACGGTAGAGAGGGCCCTCGGACTCGCCTCGGTCGCGTTCACCCATCGTCGGAAGAAGCTCGCCAACGCGCTTGCGTCCATCGGATCGTCCGACGACATCGCCGCAGCGCTGGTGGCGGTGGGAGCCCGCGACGACATGCGCCCCCAGGATCCCTCCCTCGAACTCTGGCTCGCCCTCGCCGGGGCGTTGCCGGCGTCGAGGAGTGCGTGATGGCCACACGTCTGCTGGCCCTGGGTGGGCTCGGCGAGTTCGGGGCAAACTCACTGCTCATCGAACCGGAGTCCGGCGGCAACCTGCTGATCGACGCCGGCGCGGCGTTCTCGGACCTCGCAGCATTCGGCGTCGGCTACGAGGTGCCCGACTTTGCCGCTCTTGGCGGGCACGGACCCCAGACCGTGATCGTCACCCACGCCCACGACGACCACATCAAGGGCCTCACATTCCTGCGCGAGGCGTTCCCCGCGGTCGAAGTCCTTGCCAGCCGCACAACCCTCGCATGGGCCCGCCGAGCGCTCTCCAACGGCGAGCCCCTCGCCACCCGCGAGCTCAAGGGAGGTACGGATCAACGGGCCGGACAGTTCGGGGTCGAGGCGCTGCCGGTCTCGCACTCGATCCCGGGTGCGGTCGTGCTGCGGTTAGAGGGGGAGCCCGGCACCCTGGTGCTGGCGACCGACCTCCGGCTTGCCGCCTCGGCGCTGGGCGAGACGACCTCGGCGGAGACGCTCGCGGGATGGGGGGACGCGGGGGTGGATGTGCTCCTGCTCGACAGTACCAACGCCCTCGTCGAGGCCGAGCCGCCGGCCGAGGACCAGGTTGCGGCCGCCCTCGAGGAGCAGGTGCGGGGCGCTCGGGGGGCGGTCATCGCGGTCTCGTTCGCCTCGCATCTGGGGCGCTTCCGGCAGGTGGCGATGGCCGCCGCCCAGGCGGGGAGGGTCGTCGTGCCGGTAGGGCGTGGCCTGGTGGAGTCGCTCGAGGTGCAGGGGCAGCTTGGAGGGCTGAGGTTGCCCCCAGGGTTGCTGCGCCCGGCCCGCGAGCTGCCCAAGCTGCCCCGCGACCGGGTCGTGGTGGTCGCTACCGGCTCGCAGGGTGAGCCGGGCTCCGCGTTCTCCCGCCTCGCGGTAGACCTGCTCACGGGCCTGCGACTGCGCGCGGGCGACACGGTGCTCCACGCGGCGCGCATCATCCCCGGCAACGAGCGCCGGCTCGCCCAGCTCTTCGACCACTGCGTGCGGCGTGGGGCGCGGGTGGTCACGTCCGCGGAGGCTCCCATCCACGCCTCCGGGCACCCGCACCGGAGCGAGCTGGAGCGCCTGCTCGACCTCACGAGGCCCAAGGTCGTGGTGCCGGTTCACGGCAGACGCCGCAACCTGGAGGCCGTGGCCGACATCGCTCGCCGCCGCGGCATCATGACGATTGTGGCGGAGAACGGCGAGGAGCTGGCGTGGCACGGCAGGCAGGTCATCACCACCGGTGAGGTCAGGCAGGTGGGCCGGATCCTGCTCGACGACGTCGGAGAAGACGTGCTCGACCCCGCCGTGCTGCACCACCGCCGATCGCTAGCCCGCGAGGGGCTGGTGGTCGCGGTGCTTCCGTGCTCGTGTACCGGCCAGGGCCCTGTGGGGGAGCCGCAGCTGCACGTCTCGGGGATGCCGCTCTCCCCGGCCGTCCGCGACCACCTGCTGGCCGGCCTTGCCGGCGAGCTTGCCCGTGCGGGAGCGCTGGCACGACGCGATCCCGAGTGGCTGCGCAGTACAATGAGCCGGTGGCTGCGAAGCGAGCTACGCCGGCGCACGCGCCGTCGCCCCGTGGTCGTGGCGCTGGTCGTGGAGCTCTAGCATGACGGTCGCTCAGGCCGTTCTGCTCGGCGCGATCCAGGGCCTCACCGAGTTCCTGCCGGTGTCTTCGCGCGGACACCTGGCGCTGGCGCAGGCCCTGATGCCGGGGTTCTCCCAGCCCGGCCTCGTGTTCGACGTCTCCCTCCACCTCGGAACGGTCGTGGCGATCGTTGCTCTCGAGTGGAAGAAGATCGTGGAGGCCGTCCGTGAGAGGTACATTGTCCGCCTCGGGGCGCACCTGGTGCTCGCGATGGCCGCGACGTCGGCGCTGGCGCTGCCGCTGCGCCGGTGGGCGGAAGAGTCAATCCAGTACCCGTTGCTGATCGCCGCCGGGTTTGTCGTGACAGCAGTGCTGCTCGTCGCGGTGCGGCCGGCCAGCGGCGGGATCGATGGGCCCAGCATGACCTGGGGCGCATCGGCGTTCGTCGGCCTCGCCCAGGGGGTCGTCGTCCTGCTTCCAGGGATGTCGCGCTCGGGGACGACGATCGTGGCGGGGCTGGGCGCCGGACTCTCGCGGCGCTGGGCGGCCGACTTCTCGTTCCTGCTCTCGATCCCCGCCATCCTCGGCGCGGCCGTGGTGGAGGGGTGGACGCACCGCTCCGAGCTGGCGGGCGCCCGGGAGTTCATGGGGCCGGTTGTTGCCGGCACGCTCACCGCGGCGGTCGTGGGGTTCGCCGCACTGGTGTTGACCCGGCGTCTGGTCCAGCAGGGACGCCTGCACCTGTTTGCCTACTACTTGTTGCCCCTGGCCGCGCTCATCGTGGCCTTGAGGCTCTGGGGGGTCTGGTAATGGCGCGCACGCGGGAAGAGATCACGCGCGAGATCGCGGGCTACCTCCTGGGCCTGATCGGGGCCCTAGTGCTGCTCGCGGTGCTGACCTACCACCCCCTCGACCCCTCGCTCTTCTCAGCCGGCAGCGACGTGGTCCACAACCTCCTTTCCCACGGCGGGGCGGCGGCGGCGGGCATCCTGGTCGGCCTCCTGGGCGTCCCCGCGCTGGCCGTGCCGGTGGCGATGATCGCGGTGGGATGGCACTGGTTACGCGGGAGAGAGCTGGGGTCGCCGGGCATCCAGGGAGGCTCGTGGTCCGTCGCCGTGGTTGGGGGAGCCGGCCTCCTGACCGCGCTCGGCGGGCGCGCATCCTACCGGGGAGGTGAGCTGGAGTTGGGCGGGGAGGTGGGCCGGCTGGTCGTTGCCGGGCTGAACGAGTCGCTCGGGCCGATAGGGACGCTGGCGCTGTGCGCCGGCGCGCTGGTGGCCGGGGTGGTGTTCGGCGTCCGTGGCTCGGTGGCGCAGGTTTTCACGGGCACAGGGGAGCTCGTCAACCGAAAGCGCTCCGAGCTCTCCGCCCGCTGGGCACGCCGCAGGGAGGACAGCCGTAGGGACGACATGCGCCGCGAGCTGCTGCGGCGTCACCAGGAGCGCCACCCGTCCGCGCCGCGCCCGGCTCTGGTGGCCCGCGAAAAGGCGGGCGACGGGAGGTTCCGGATCAGGCGCCTGCACCAGGTGGCCGTGATCAGCGAGGAGGAGCCGCCGGCGCCTGCCCGGTCCGCCACCGCGCCGGAGCGGAGGACCGCACCACCCAGGCCGCGCCGGCCGTCCGCGCCGCGGGTCGAGCCGCTTGCGGTGCAGGAGGTCTTTGATTTCGTCAGCGAGACACCCGCCTCCCCTCTGCCGGAGAAGACGATGCTGCTGCAGCCCCCGCCGGCGCCGGAGCTCGACCCCAAGCAACTGGCCGCGATGCGCGAGCACGTGGAGGCGAAGTGCCTGGAATTCAAGGTCGAGGGCAGGGTGGAGGACGTGCTGCCTGGGCCGGTCATTACGACGTACGAGTTCCGCCCCGCGGCGGGCGTGAAGTACGCGCAGGTCGTCCGGCTGGAGGAGGACCTCGCGCTCGGCCTTCAGGTGGAGGCCGTTCGCATCGAGAGGATCCCCGGCAAGGCCACGGTGGGGATCGAGGTGCCCAACCCGGAGCGCCAGACCATCGTGCTGCGTGAGGTCGTCGAATCCTCGAAGTTCGTGCACTCGGCCTCCCCGCTGACGCTGGCGCTCGGCAAGGACATTCACGGGCGGCCGTTCGTCACCGACATGCAGCGCATGCCGCACCTGCTAATCGGCGGTTTCACCGGCTCGGGCAAAAGCGTCGGCATCAACTCAATGATCATGTCAATCCTCTTCAAGGCCACGCCGGAGACGGTGCGCTTCATCCTGATCGACCCCAAGCAGGTGGAGTTGGGGATCTACGAGAAGCTGCCCCACCTCCTGACTCCGATCATCTCCGACCCCAAGGAGGCGGCACGAGCGTTGCGCTGGGCGGTGCGGCAGATGCGGGAGCGGTATGCGCTGCTTGCCGCCTGCAAGGTGCGCAACCTCAGCCAGTACAACGCCCTGCTTGCCGACACCGAGGCGCGCGGCGTGGTTGCCCGGACCGCTGGCGCCGAGGAGCTGCGGCCGCTTCCGTTCTTCGTGATCATCATCGACGAGCTGGCCGACCTGATGATGACCTGCCCAACGGAGGTGGAGGACTCGATCGGCCACCTCTCGCAGATGGCTCGCGCCGTGGGGATCCATCTCCTGTTCGCGACGCAGCGCCCGAGCGTTGACATCGTAACCGGGGTGATCAAGGCCAACTTCCCCTGCAGAATCTCCTACAAGGTGCGCACGCGCTTCGACTCGCGCACGATCCTGGACACGGAGGGGGCCGAGTGCCTGCTGGGCCAGGGCGACATGCTGTACCTGGCGGCCGGGACCTCGCGCCCAATCCGGCTGCACGGCTGCCTGGTGCGCGAGGAGGAGATCCTTACCGTCCTCAAGCACCTGAGGCGCCTGGGTAAGCCTGAGTTCGACCCGAGGGTCCTTGAGGAGCCGGAGCCCGGCGCGGCCATGGGCGGCGAACCGGACTGGGACGATCCGATGTACAACCAGGCGACCCGCCTGGTCGTGGCCTCGCGCAAGGCCTCGGCCTCCTACATTCAACGCAAGCTGCGCCTCGGGTACGCCCGCTCGGCGAGGCTGCTCGACATGATGGAGCAGGAGGGGGTCGTGGGCCCCTCCCAGGGCTCACGCGGGCGCGAGGTTCTGGTCCCCGCGGACTACTTCGGAGAGGTGGACGCGACGCAGGAGAACAGCAGCGAGGAGGATTCGCGCGATGATTGAGCTTTCCCCTCAAATGAACACGTTCTTGATCATCGGCGTGGGGGTCCTGCTCCTGCTGCTGGTGGTCAGCTTCCTGTCCCGCCCGAGGGTGTTCACGCAGTACCTCCACACGATGACCGGGATCGAGCTGTCGGCCCGTGACGTGGCGCGTGTCTACAAGCAGCGGGGCAAAGCGGGGGTACGCGACATGTTCCTCGAGCTCATCATTCGCGAGGACGTGAAGTCGGGCCCCCGAATCACTCCGGACTCGACCCCGGACACGGAGCTACTGGCCCCGGAGAGCAGGGAGTGAGCGTATCCCGGCGACTCGATGCGCTGCTGGAGGCGGGGATCGGGTTCGTGGCGGGCGTGCCGTGCTCGTACCTGAAGAAGCTCTTCGCGGGGTGTGCGGAGCTGCCGGCGGGTTTCTTTCTCCCGGCAGTCCGTGAAGATCACGCTGTGGCTGCGTGCGCGGGCGCCTGGCTGGGGGGGCGGCGCGCCCTGGCGGCGATGCAGAACTCCGGCCTCGGCTACTGCCTGGAGGTGCTGACCTCGCTGCACCTCATGTACCGGATCCCGCTGCCGATGGTGGTCTCCGACCGCGGGGCCCCGACTGACTACGAGGAACACCGCATCCTTGGCCAGAGCACCCGCGGGCTCCTGGATCTGTTCGGAATCCCGTGGCGGGAGGCCCAGCCCGGTGGACACGAGGCCGAATCACGCTGGCTGATCGAGGCCTCCGAGCACGAGCGCACGCCCGCCGTACTGCTGGTGGGCAAGGAGGCCGACGTATGACCCGCGCGGAGGCCATCGCGCTGGCCCTCTCGTTGCTCGGGGAAGGGGACATCGTGGTGGCGGCCGACGGAGCGATCTCGCGAGAGGCGTACCGCGCGCTCGATCGCGCGCGGACGTTCTACATGCTCGGCTCGATGGGGCAGGTGGCCTCGATCGCCCTCGGTCTCGCGATGACGCGCCCCGAGCGCATCGTCGCCCTCGACGGCGACGGCAACCTTCTCATGGGCTTCGGCGGCCTTGCGATGGTGGGCGGCGTCAAGCCGGCAAACCTCTACCATCTGGTCCTCGACAACGGGTGCTACGCCACCACGGGCGGGCAGCCGGCGCTCTCGCGGATGGTGGACCTGGCCGCGGCTGCCACGGGGGCGGGGTACAAGTGGGCGCGCCGCTCCTCCTCCGGCGAGCACGCGCGCGGCGCAATGGAGTCATGGCTCGCCGCCAAGGGTCCGGCGTTGCTCGACCTTGCGGTGGACGCCGAGGAGCCCGACCCGGCCCCGCGCGTCCCAATGACCCCCAAGGAAATGGCCACCCGCGCCCGGGCCGCACTCGCCGTCCGCTGACTCCGCGGCCGGCAGAACCCGGGTGCCACCGCCGCAGCGAGCAAGGCCCAGGTGAGCCGCGTGGACTAAGGGATGGCGATCGCACCGCCAGAGTGAGGTGGGCCGATAGGCCGCAGGCGGCGCCGGGGCACTCTGGGCATCGCGCACTCCGTTCGGAGGATTGTGCCGCCCCTGCCGACGGCTACGATGTTCCGGCCGTCTGACGCGATGGAGGAGACGACCGCCGGAATCCAGCTGGGAGACCTGGTCCACGCGACGCCGCCGGAGTTCACCCAGAGGTTCTGCACCGTGTACATCATGAATGCCGGTGCTGAATTGTCCCAGCGGACCGCAGCAAGAAAGGTTCCGCACCACGTGATGGCATCGAACCGGGGCCAATCCGGTGCTTGCTGGGGGGTCCACTGGA
>Ga0299915_10002699_pt1 | contig 12915 bp, 12 predicted proteins | sample RVTome_13_FD_200263 | JGI IMG/M metagenome (GOLD analysis project Ga0299915, IMG submission 200263) | Soil microbial communities from uranium-contaminated site in the Upper Colorado River Basin, Wyoming, United States - RVT92D227 (version 2) ...
TCCTTGAACTGGAATTAACAGAGAGCATTTTCTTGAAAAACCTTGAGCGTACTGTCAAGGCACTCAAAGTGTTAAGCGGCATGGGTGTGAATATCTCGATTGACGATTTTGGTACCGGCTACTCATCTCTTAGTTACCTGAAATATTTCCCTATAAACAAGTTAAAGATTGTAGAGCCTTTCATATTTTCAGTCTCATTCAACCCTACAGACGAAGTTATTGCAAGAGCGATCATCGCTTTGGCTCATACGCTAAATATGAAGGTAGTAGCTGAGGGTGTGGAAAAAAAGGAACAGATGCAACTCATCCGTTCTCTCAAATGTGACGAACTTCAGGGTAATATATTCAGCCTTCCTCTTGTACCTGAAGAGGTAGTTAAACTTCTTGTAAAGGGAAAAAAGTTCAAAAAAATAAATTTATCTTAAAAATATTTTATAGAAGACAAAATATGAAAGATGAAGATAAAACAAAAGAGCAACTCATAAATGAATTAAGGGAAATACGTCAAAAAGTTTCTGAACTTGAAACATTTGAATCTGAGCGCAAGCAAGCAGGACATACATTGCATGGGATATTAACCATATGTTCTTCTTGTAAAAAGATCCGTGATAATAAGGGTTATTGGAATCAGCTCGAAGCGTATATTAGTGAACATTCAGAAGTTCATTTCAGTCATGGTATGTGCCCTGAATGTGCAAAAAAGTTGTATTCAGAATTTAGTAACGAAAAATGATTAAAGGAAAATTGTTTATTTTTCTCGGAAATCGATAACATTAATCACTCCTTAGTTGCATCTGCATCATAGGCATTGTTAACAATTTCCCGAACAAATTCTATGCTCTCAGTGTACAGTCTTTCGCCTATCGTGATGATATGACTTTTATCTATTGTTACTGGTATAAATTCAGGGGATGATTGCATATTTGATTCCGATCCCTTTTGAAAGTTTATCGAATGCCTTTTGAGTATGCCTTAGTGTATAGCTGCCTGAAATAAGTTTTAAGACATTAATTTTTCTCTCACAGAGAAGGTTATATGCCTTCTTCACATCAGAAGGGGTATAGTGGAAAGTTCCCTTTAATGTGATTTCATCATAGTGCAGTCTTCCTGTATCATAGGTGACCTTCGTGTCTGACTTGCAGCCTCCGAAGAGTATGACTGTCCCCCCCCTCCGCACATAATTAACAGATGCTTCCCAGACTTTCGGCATTCCGGTACATTCAAGGACATAATCAAATCCAATAAAATCGGCAAATGTATTCCTTCGTAAAATCCCCCCTTGACCCCCTTCTCCCAAGGGGGGAATGAAAGAAGGGTCTTTTCCAAAGGGGGGAATAGTTGAAGTAAATACCCTCCTTATCCCCTTTTTTCCTGAGGGGTGGATGTTTTCTGTAGTTATTCCTTTTTGCCCCACTTTAGTAAAGGGGGGTGAGGGGGGATTATTTATAAATACAAAATCAGCTCCGAGGTTTTTTGCAGTCTTCAGTTTATTGCTATGTTTATCTGCTACGGTTACCATGGCGCCATTCTCTTTGAGAAGCAAAAGATGAAGAAGCCCGATGGGGCCAGCACCAATTACCAGTGCATGATCACCTTTCATGATATTGAGAGACTCCATGCCATGAACTACGCATGACAGAGGCTCAAGAAAGGCAGCCTCATCAAACGAGAGATTTTCTGGTTTATGAAATACATTCTGTTTGACTATATGAGGGGGCAGTAATATATATTCTGCAAATGCACCGAGGATTTTTGTAGACATAATATTATCGCAGAGATTATAAAGCTTTTTTCTGCAGAACCTGCATTTGAGGCATGGGGCGCTGTGTACTGCCATTATCTCGTCGCCTTCCTTGAAACTTTTGACATCTTTCCCGGTTTCAGCGACTATCCCTGAAAATTCATGCCCGAAAATTCCAGGCATAGGAATTACCGGATGACCGCGTTTGAATGCCTTCATGTCGGTACCGCAGGTTAAAGAAGATTTAATCTTTACCAATATTTCTCCACGGGAAGGTTTTGGGAGTGGTATCTCGCGAAGTTCTATTTTTCCGGGTCTAACGAGGATGTTTGCCAGCAAGATTAAAACTCCAGCTTGTCGCCAACTATCTGTCCAATAATTGCCGCAAGTGCAAGTAAGGGAATATATTTGAATTCAATATAGGAAATAGTCCTTGCTATGAATATAATAGGTATAGGCACATGGATATATAAAAACCAGCGCAGGGAGTACCTTTTAGACTTACCCCTGGCGTAGCCGAATGGAAGGTTTAACAGGAAAGTGAAAACAAATAATATGAGAACAGAATAAAATTTATTGGAAAATTCCATAGTGAAAAATACCTTAAAGGTATGAAGTAAGTCAAATGGATGAATTGAGGAATACTTATAAAAGAGGTGTTTCATGACCGAGAAATCTACGGACAATACTGAAGAAAAGATCAGGGAGATATTGGAAGGGCTGGAATGCATTTTGACAGCACATGAAAGCTGTGCAGAATTGATTGAATTTAAGGATAACAGGGCGGTGATCTACTGCGGGGGGCCATGTGTAAACTGCGATAACAGATGTATTGAATGGGCTATAAAGGAAAAATTGCCTGATGTTGAGGTGATTATACAATAGAGTTAGAAATTATTATTCACTAAATATTTTATCAATATCATGATGGACGCGTGTATCAAGGCATTAAGAGATCGAGAACTAAATTTAAGATGACAGTTACTAAGAATATCTAAATAAGGTCACTTGTTTGTCATTCCGGCTTGTCCAGAATCCTTCTGAAGAAAGATTCCCGACACCCACCACCGAAGAAGGAACCAAAGGTTAAATGGATTTGACATTTCATTTTTCCTTTTGAGTGCTGATATGTAAAAGATAACATCTGACTTGTCAGATACCATCAGATATATTGTTGACTCTACTACGCACTTCAAATAACCGAACATAATATCAAAACTCATCGAAGCATTTTATCAGCATTTACTCCTTCATCTAAAATGATAATCTCAACACGTCGATTTTGCTGTTTTCCTGCTGCTGTCTCGTTACTTGCTACAGGAAAAAGTTTTCCGTAACCCTTTGTAGTAATTCTTTCAACTGCGACACCTTTTGTTATTAGGGCATCTCGTACAGCATCTGCCCTCTGCTGGGAAAGTTCTAAATTAAATGTTTCACTGCCTGCACTGTCAGTAAAACCTTCAATTAAAACATTACGTTTAGGGTATTTCTTCAAAAAAACTGAAAGAGTATCAATAGTACGCATAGCACCAGACATCAAAATGGCTTTTTTGGTTTCGAACAGTATATATCCCAGGGTGAGAATTACCCCCTTGTCAGTTTGCTTGGCTTTCAATTCTATAAGTTCACTTTCCAGTTGCTTTCTCTGTGATATGACTTCCTCTGTTTTCAATCGTGCCATTTCTGCTTCAAGCTTTTTAGCCTCAGCTTCTTTTTTCGCTTTTTCAAGTTCTAATGCCTTTGCCTGAACCTCTTTTTTCGCCTTTTCAGCTTCAAGTGCTTTCGTTTCAGCCTCTCCTTTTGCCCGTTCAAGCTCAAGAGCTCTTGCTTCGGCTTCCTGCTTCGCTTTCTCAGCCTGCTGTGCTAAAGCCTCAGCCTTTCCCTTTGCCCGTTCAATATCAAGAGCTCTTGCTTCGGCTTCCTGCTTTGCATGCTCAGCCTCAAGTGCCCTTTTCTCTGCTAAACTTATTGCCCGTTTAGCTTCAAGTTCACGAGCTTGTAACAAAATCTTATCTTTTTGTTTGCTTAGTTCTTCTATTGCTTTTTTAGCAATCTTTTGTTCGGCTTGTGCCATTGCAATCTGGGTCTTTCTTTCTGCAATATAGGCAAGATGTTCCTTTTCCTCAATGTCTTTTGCTTGTTCGGATTTTTTCATTGCCTGGGAAGCTTCATACATGGCAACAGGCGCGATTTTGGCTATTTCTGGATTAGCCTGGGCTTGTTCATAGGCATTACGGGCACGTTCTATGGCTACATTTTTTTCAGGCATTGTTGCACACCCTATCAAGATCAACATTGCTGCAATCAGTACTGGTTGATTTATTTTCATCATATAAGAAGTATCGAAAATACTTTTCATAACATTTTCTCCATACTTGTTGTTATTGTTTTTGAATTTGTGCCCGTTCTATCTCTCGACGCAGCGTTTCTATACCATCAAACATCTCCTGAACCAGTTTCTTTTCCTTTTCCGAAAGCGATATTTCTTCAGCAAGCTTAGCGTCCATTAGTGCTTCATCTGCTAAACGTTTTGCTTTCAGAAATTCTTCTTTTTCAACCGCTGCTTTGGCAGCATTTAATTTATCCTCGGCAAGCTTTAGTTCAAGTGGTGCATGGATTGTCGCATTACTGTCCTGTGCTTGCTTTATAGCTGACTCTGCAGCAGTTATGCTTTCGACATGTGCCACGCCTTTAGAAGCACAACCAAAAGCGGATAGCAAACTGAATACGAATAGAATACTTGTTCCCCAGTATAAAGGTTTCATGCTATAAATCACCTCCTTAGAATTATTACAATATCTAGATTATACTTTTTTCTATCTCAGATAGTCTTTATTTCTCTGTCGTATCTGCCCATATTTGCCGCTAAACTTGGTCCCACAGTATGGACAGCTGTTGAAGGATAGTTCCAGCTGTATGAGTGCTTTTGACAATTCGGGCAGCAATGTCTATATATCAAACACCTCCTTGAAGATTAATCGATTTTTCCTTTATAACCTTACCATACCATGTAGAAAATAATTTATTCAGATGCTTAATGAATATAAATTAACATTTGATTGCCTTTTGATCCGTTTTAAATTATTATAAGGAAGTTTTTTAACTTACCATTTAACTCAAAACTCAAGGATAATGATTTAATATAAGGAGGTTTGATATGACACCTTGGAAAAAAAGAGATGTTCGAGCAGTTGAGCCTTTGATAACTGCACTGAAAGACGAAGATCCTCTCGTCAGAGAAAATGCGGTAGTTGCTTTGGGAAAGATAAAAGGTGCTCAATCAATTGAGCCTCTGATTGACATCTTAAAAGATGAAGATTCAGATGTACGTTGGAATGCAGTATGGGCATTAGGCGAAATAGGACTGCCTGCGGTAGAACCTTTAATCAGTGCTTTGAAATCTGAGGACTATCGTATTCGAGAGAATGCTATATATGCGTTGGGAGAGATAGGCATACCTGCTATTGAATCCCTAATCTATCACTTAAAGAGTGAAAACCCTCTAATCCGATTGAATGTAGCCCAAACACTGGGAGAAATAAAAGATATCCGTGCAGTAGAGCCTTTAATTTTTAGCTTAAAAGATGATGAACCACGAGTCCGAGAAAATGCTGTATTAGCTCTTAGAGAAATCGGAGAACCATCTGTTGAACCTTTGATTGCCACCCTCAAAGATGAAAATATTCGTATGCGAGAAAACGCAGTTTGGGCACTAAGGGAAATTGGAACGCTTGCAGTTAATCCACTAATTTCTGCATTAAAACATGGTGATGCTCGTGTCAGAGAGTATGCTGCATGGGTTTTAGGTGGAATAAGAGATATGCGTGTCGTTGAGGCACTAATAACAGCTCTAAGGGATGATAATTCTCTTGTTCAGGAAAGATCAGTATGGGCATTAAGAGAAATTGAAGTAATGGCTGTCGAGCCTCTCATTTTTGCACTTACTGACGAAGATTATCGTATTCGACAAAATGCAATAAGAGCTTTGGGAATGATCAAAGATATCCGTGCAGTAGAGCCTTTAATAATTGCTATGAATGATGAAGATTCACGGGTAAGAGAAAATGCTGTATGGGCATTAGGAAAGATAGGTGCTCCTGCAGTTGAACCCCTCATAAAAAACCTTAAAAATGAAGATTCACGGGTAAGAGAAAATGCTGTATGGGCATTAGGAAAGATAGGTGCTCTTGCGGTTGAGCTTCTTATAAAGAATCTTAGAGATCAGGATCCTGAAATCAGAGACAATATAGTAAGGGCATTGGGTAAGATAGGATATCCGGCAGTTACACTTCTTATAGACAATTTAAAAGACCAAGATTATCATGTCCGAGAAAAAATAATTGAAATTCTCGGAAAAATAAAAGATGTGCGTGCAATTGAGTCTCTTATCTTATCACTAAAGGATGAAGACCCACGGGTAAGAGAAAATGCTGTATGGGCATTAGGAAAGATAGGTGCTCCCGCGGTAGATTTTCTTATTGATGTATTAAAAGATGGAGATCTAAGGGTAAAAGAAAATGCCGTTGCTGCCCTGGGTAAAATAAAAGATATTCTTGCAATTGACCCTTTAATAACAGCAATGAAGGATGAAAACCCTCAGGTCAGAAGGAATGCGGCATGGGCACTAGGAGAGATTTCCGCACCTTTTGATTAGACCAAATTCATGAGTGGTCTTAAAATATTTCTGTAGGCCTTGAAGGAGCCACCTCTTCAGCAATTGCCTGATCTGTCATTCCTTCTGTGAATTCCCAAAAAGGACAATTATGAAAATTTGCACTCCTGCAATATGTTTTTCTCATAAAGGGCATGAGAACAAAACCGTAATCTCCTACAACACAACATGCTATATGCCATTCTCTCAAATGGGGACACATCATTAACCCATCTTGTTGCATATCTGTATTCTTGGGAATTCCTGAATCTATATGCAACGTTAGAGTATTTTCTTTCAAAATTTTATCCCTCATCAGTGCTCGTCAATATAACAGTCCTTTAAAACGATATTTACATGCGTGGATATCATTTTTTATCTGAATTTATTTTGTGGTTTTTTCCAAAATCAATCAATCCTACTCAGGTAGGGTGTAAAGAATTTTTATAGATTACTAATCGTAATGTTATAGTAAAAAGTAAATTTCTAAAATCACTCTTCCAGAAAGTACTCCGCAAATAAAAAGGTTCTGAATTGCTTCCTACCTTTGGAAAACTTGAATATCGGAGGTCTTTCATTCTTTTTTATGAGTCGTAGGTTTTTGGATAATGCTATCTATAATCCTTAATTTTCTTTTCCTTTTAAATTGATTAGTAGGAGGTGAAGCCGCAGCTTTATCGAGGCTTCAGGCGTTTGACTTTCATTTCATCATAACCACAGTGACCCCAACGCTTCCCTCTTCCGGTGTTCCGCTTCTGAAGTTTTTTATCAATGGGTGTTCGTTTAAATGATCATGAATAGCCTTCATTAACAGGCCTTTTCCGACACCGTGAATAATAGTAACTTCACGGAGTTCTGCCATAGATGCATGATTAAGGAAATGCTCAAGCCTGGAAAGGGCTTCGTCTACCCTCAATCCTATAAGGTTTATCCTGGATGAAACGGTTTCTTCGGTTTTTTCAGTTGAAGTAGTTTTTGTGAGAGGCAAGGATTTACCCCTTTTAAAATATATATCTGTTACAGGCACTTCAATCTCCATACTCTTAGCCAAGACCCTTAAGCGGTTTGTTTTATAATTGACATCGATGACTGATGCATCATAACCGAGAGATTTAACAAATACAACATCTCCCTTTTGTATATCATCTATCGGTGGAGCCCCGCTGTCCTCAACACTGAATTCCCTGAGCTTTGCAGTAACATATTCCTGCTGATTCTTAACCTGCTGCATAATCTTGCGTCTTTCGTTCTTTTCTTTCTTCTTAATCTCATCGAGGAATGCGTTCATCTGTCTTTTGGTATCTGTTACAAGATCTGAAGCCTCTTGATATGCATTTGCAAAAATTTCTTTTTGGTTTTTCTTTGTATCAGAGAGCGTTCTTTCGAGTATTCTGTTCTTTTCAGCTAATTCCGATTGCTGTTTTTTGATGTTTTCGAGTTCAGATTCATACTCCAGTCTTTTCATGTTCAAATCAGATATCATCTGGTCGAACTCAACTTTCATACTGCCAAGCATCTTTCTTGCATCATCTATGAGACTTTCGGGGAGGCCATATCTTTGCGCGATTTCAAGGGCATGCGACTGGCCCGGCTCTCCTGATCTTAACCTGTAAAGAGGACTGAGTGTTTTGATGTCAAATTCCATGGAGGCATTGACCATTCCTTCAGTTCTGTGAACAAAGCCTTTAATATCTGCTAAATGTGTTGTGGCAAAAACAAGGGCACCGCTCTTTCTTATCTCTTTTAAAATGGCACACGCAAGGGCAGCTCCTTCATCAGGGTCAGTGCCTGTCCCGAGTTCATCAATCAGGATAACTGTTTTTGAGTCTTTCTTCTTCAGGATTTCTGAAATATTTGAGATATGTGCAGAAAATGTGGAAAGGTTGTTTTCTATCGACTGCTCATCACCTATATCAACGAGCAGATTCATAATACAAGGAAGACTCGATGATGAGTCGGCAGGTATGGGCATGCCGGACAGTGCCATGAGCAGGAGAAGGCCTATTGTTTTGATCGCAATAGTTTTTCCGCCTGCATTTGCACCGGTTATGACCATTACCGTATCATCGCCCCCCAATTGGACATCGAGAGGGACGACTTTTTGTGAAATGCCTGTTTTCTGAAGAGAAAGCTGAAGGAGCGGATGTCTGGCGCCGACAAGATTAATGCTGTCAGAATCGTTAATCTGCGGGACCTCCATATGCAGAATATCTGCACACTTTGCGATACAGTTCAGGACATCAAGATAAACGATCGTTTTAAACTCTGCAACGATATCATGAATAACATTTCGTATCATCGAACAGATATTCCTCAGGATGCGAAGTTCTTCTGCCTTTTGTTCAGCAACAAGGTTTTCCAGTTCATTCGAAAGGTTTATGATAGTGAGTGGCTCGATAAATGCCGTTTCCCCTGACTTCGAAATATCGTGGACTACTCCTTGCACCATTCCCTTTGAGTCCATCCTGACCGGGATGACCCATCTGCCCGACCTTGTTGTAACGAAACTGTCCTGCAGGAAAACAGAGAGACGCTCGTCCCTTACTATCTCCTCAAGTTTCTTGCGTATCCTGCCTTCGAGTTTCCTGATCTGAACCCTCAGATCGGAGAGTAGAAAAGAAGCACTGTCAAGGATATTTCCTTCGCTGTCAATCGACTTTTTCAGAATCCTGAGGATGTCAGGAAATCCTGTGAGATGGGCCGTGATTTCCTTCAAAAACGGGAAATCCTGTATTTCTTTCATCTGGAGCGATATGGAAGCAGCGATACTCAGGACAGGCATGAAATCTGCAAGTTCTATGGCATCAAGGACAGCTCCTTCAGGGCGTATTTTTATAATAAGGGGGGATATATCTGAAAAAGGATGTAAATTGAGGGGATTGCCCTCATGGGATATTTTGCGTATCTCGAAAATCTGTTTTAACCTTTTTTCGATATCCATCCTTTTGTTTAAAGGACGGATATCTGATACAGATTTTCTGGTGGCGTCACTGTTGGCAAAATCACAGATAAGCCTGAGGAGTTTATTGAATTCGAGGAGATCAAGGGAAGTTTTTGGTATCATAATTGATATACTAATGCTGTCATTGACCCGAAAATACCCCTCTTTGGCAAAGAGGGGGTAGGGGAGATTTTATGATTAATGAATCGAAACAAGTATTCTTAAAATCCCCCTTAATCCCCCTTTTCCAAAGGGGGAATGTATGGTATTTTTCATGTTTCTTTGTGAGCTAAAGGCTCATGTCATTCCTGCGTTTGCCTCAGCTGAAACACCGGGGCTGAAAAGCAGGAATCCAGGAAAGAAAATATCTGGATTCCGGGTCAAGCCCGGAATGACAATCATGGTATTATTGTACATAGAAATTTCAAGGATTATAGTATTTCTTTTTTTTCTTCAGATAATCCTGTTCAACATATCCACCGTAATCATGCGGATATTTGTATCCTATTCCATGACCGAGTTTTTTTGCACCAGGATAGTTGCTGTCTTTCAGATGGTCCGGGACTTCCATTGTCTCTTCAGTTGAGATGTCCTTCAATGCTGCTTCAATTGCCAGATACCCGGCGTTACTTTTGGGTGCTTTTGCGACATATATTGTCGCCTGCGCCAATGGTATCCTTGCTTCGGGCATGCCAATAAATTCAACTGCCTTTAACGCGGATACAGCTATGACCAGTGCCATCGGGTCAGCATTTCCGACATCTTCTGATGCGCATATGACGATCCTCCTGGCAATGAATCTTGGGTCTTCACCTGCATAAATCATTTTTGCAAGGTAGTATATTGCTGCATCCGGGTCAGAACCCCTCATACTCTTGATAAATGCAGAGATTGTATCATAGTGCTGGTCGCCTTTTTTGTCGTAAACAACAGCTTTTTTCTGGATAGATTCCTCTGCAATTTCAATCGTTATTTTTACCCGGCCATCAGTGTCCGGAGAAGCAGTGAGGGCTGATAATTCCAAGGCTGACAGGGCTTTTCTTGCATCACCATCGGACATCCTGGCAATATGTTTCAAAGCATCTTCATCTGCAGTGATGTCAAGATTTCCGAGCCCACGTTCTTTATCATGTAAAGCATTATGGATTATATGGATAATATCTTCCTCTGAAAGCGGTTTCAGTTCAAATATCTGGCTCCTTGAGAGCAGGGCTGAATTTACATAGAAAAACGGGTTTTCAACTGTTGCAGAGATGAGAATTATATTGCCTTCCTCGACATCCGGGAGCAGGGCATCCTGCTGGAGTTTATTGAACCTGTGGATTTCATCGAGGAAGACAATGGTTTTGATGCCTTTCGGCTTTCTCATTTTGGCCTGCTGTATAACCTTTCTGATCTCATCGATCCCGATTGTAGCAGCATTGAGCCATTCAAAATGCGATTTCGTCTTTTCAGCAATTATTCTTGCGAGTGCAGTCTTGCCGGTTCCGGGCGGGCCGTAGAGTATTATGGAAGAGATTCTGTCCGCTTCAATGGCACGTCTGAGCAGTTTGCCTGGCCCGAGGATATGTTTCTGTCCCACATATTCATCGAGGTTACTCGGGCACATGCGGTAGGCAAGAGGCTGCTGGACTTGAGCTTTTTCTTTATCAAATAAATCCATATGTTATGTTCACTGATATAAGAGTAAATTTTCAAGTAACATGAAAACTTTTTAAAGAATACCGGAAATGATATACTATTTTCACGAAATACAAAAAACCTTATTCTGACTCCAGATTATCTCAGGAGGGATAGTTGTTCCATACGGCAGACCCTAAAGATATTATTGACGGTAAGGTCACCGATGTCTATTTTGAGAGGTCTCTGAAGATCCTCAAGGCTAAGAAGATAAATCCTGTTGTCAAAGCAGAATTTATCGCAAAGAACCTTCCGGACGACTGGCAATGGGCGATATTTGCCGGTCTTGAGGAAGCGATGTATCTGATGAAATATTTGCCGGTTAAAGTCAGAGCCATGAAAGAAGGAACAATTTTCTACCCCTTTGAGCCGGTAATGGAAATAGAGGGAAAGTATCAGGACTTCTGTGTTTATGAGACAGCGATCTTAGGTTTAATATGCCAGGCATCAGGGATCGCGACAAAGGCGGCAAGATTCAAGAAGCTTGCCGGAGAAAGACCAGTTATCAGTTTCGGCGCACGCAGGATGCATCCAATACTGGCTCCGATGATTGAAAGAAATGCATATATCGGCGGATGCGATGGTGTTGCGGTTGTGAAGTCAGGTGAAATTATCGGTGAAGACCCCATGGGGACCATGCCGCACGCTTTAATAATATGCATGGGATCTACAGTAGATGCGATAAAGGCTTATGATGAAGTCCTTGAGCCGAAGTTCAAGAGAGTTGCTCTCATAGATACCTTCCTCGATGAAAAATTCGAATGTCTGAATGTTGCAGAGGTCATGGGAAAGAGGCTCTATGCAGTAAGGTTCGATACCCCTTCATCAAGAAGGGGGAATTTCTATCGCATCCTTGAGGAGAGCAGGTGGGAACTGAATCTCAGGGGGTATAAGCATATAAAGTTCTATGTGAGCGGCGGGATAAAGGAAGAAGACGTTCCTGTTTTAAATCCTGTTGTTGATGGCTACGGGATTGGAACATCAATAAGCAACGCACCCGTTGTCGATTATGCCATGGATATCATGGAGGTTGAAGGAAAACCTTTGGCCAAAAGAGGGAAATGGTCGGGAAGCAAGAGGGTTATAAGTTGCAGAAAATGCGGGGAGAGACGGATCGTTCCGAACAGAAAGGGAAGGCATATTTGCTCATGCGGGAGAAGGTTTGAAGATATTCTCATACCTGTTCTTGATAATGGGAAATATCTTATTAAAATAGAACCTGCCACTCAACTCAGAAAAACAGTTCTTCAGAATATAAAAGGATTATCTTTAGAATGATAGATAAGATATTTTTACTTTCAGCTGCTTACTGCTTACTGCCCACTGCTTACTGAAGAATGGCTTCCTTTTATATCCTTCTTGCCATTTTCCTGTGGAGTTCGCTGGGAATAGTCGTAAGACTCTCAGGTGTTGAAATACATATCCTGATGTTCTATTCACTTATAGTTTCTGTGATGGCTCAGGGAATATTTCTGTCCGGCAAGAGATACAGAAAAGAATTTCCTGCTATCAGAAACCTGAAATATCCCATAATACTTGGGATCATTTCATTCTTAAACACGTTCACATTTTTTTATGCGTACAAAAATACCACTATTGCTAATGCAGTTCTGACCCATTACACAGCCCCTGTAATCGTTGCGTTTCTTGCCCCCATTTTTTTGAAAGAAAAAATAACCGGAAAGATTATTTTTGTGATAGTGACAGCATCGATTGGACTATGGATAATGCTTGACGGTTTTTCACTTCAAGAAAGCCAGATGTTGGGAATTATGTCAGGTCTGGTCTCTGGAATTGCATATGCGCTGATTGTCATCTTTTTAAGGAAGCACTCTCAGAAATTTAACCCTCTCGTGCTCGTCTTTTTCACAAACATTACTATCTTGATATTGCTTTCACCTT
>Ga0299915_10002700_pt1 | contig 12915 bp, 12 predicted proteins | sample RVTome_13_FD_200263 | JGI IMG/M metagenome (GOLD analysis project Ga0299915, IMG submission 200263) | Soil microbial communities from uranium-contaminated site in the Upper Colorado River Basin, Wyoming, United States - RVT92D227 (version 2) ...
CGCCCACGATCCACTTGTGCGACAGGTGATCGAAGAACAGGGAAAGCGACGCGGCGGGGCTGATCCGATAGGCGATTTCCACTCCGAAGCGGGGCAGGAAGCGGGTGCCGAAGCCGCAATCGCTGAATTGTTCGCAGCCAACCGGATCCTTGCGCAGCGGGCCGTCATGCACCGCCAGACCCATAAAAGCATCGGCGAACCATTGCGGCGCCTCGCGCAAGCGGAAGTTCAGGCCGGCATAGGCGACGCTGGTATCCCCCACGAAATTCGCGATGACACCCAGGTGCGGACGTGGCGAGCCGAGGATATCCAGCGGCGCAAACTGCAGTTCCAGATTGAGATCGACCCCCTCCTCATGATGATCGCTGGCGGGCCCGCGGTCGTGCGCGAGCACGCCTATCGCCAGCGTCCGTTCGCCATGTCCGGCGGCGCCGCCCGCCAGGGCGGAGGCATGGAGGCTGAGCGCCAGGGCCAGTCCAAGGCCGAGGCGCCTGCCGATTCCAGCCACATTCAACTGGTTCCGCTGGGCAATAGATCGGGTCATGCGGCCTTTTCCATGGCGCGGGCATATTTCCCCTCGCGGGCCAGGCCGTTCAGCTCGCAACGCTTGAGCAGCGCCTGCTGCGCGGCGGCGACGTTGCCTTCCTGCCCCCGCCAGGCGGCCAGCACCGGTTCCTGCAAGGCCCGCCCGTACGAGAAGCTGACCTGCCACGGCTGCGGGCCCATCGCGTTCATGGCGTTGAGGTGGTCGGTCGCGTCCTCGGCGCTCTGGCCGCCGGACAGGAACACGATCCCCGGCACTGCCGCCGGCACGTAGCGCCGGAGGCAGCGCAGCGTGGCCTCGGCCACTTCCTGCACGCCGGCCTGGCGCGGACATTTCTTGCCGGCGATCACCATGTTCGGCTTCAGCAGCATGCCCTCGAACTGCACCCGGTGGGCGTCGAGCTCGGCGAACACCGCCTGCAGTGCCTGCGCCGTCACCGCTTCGCAGCGCTCGATGCCGTGGGCGCCGTCCATCAGCACTTCCGGTTCCACGATCGGCACCAGCCCGGCTTCCTGGCACAGCGCGGCGTAGCGCGCCAGCGCGTGGGCATTGGCGCGGATGCCGAAGGCCGACGGCAGATCGCGTTCGTCGATCTCGATCACCGCCCGCCACTTGGCGAACTGCGCGCCCAGCTGCCGGTATTCGGCAAGGCGGTCGCGCAAGCCGTCGAGTCCCTCGGTCACCTTGTCGCCGGGGTGGAGTGCCAGCGCCTTGGCGCCCTGGTCGACCTTGATGCCGGGAATGATGCCACGGTCCGCCAGCAGCCTGGGGAAGGGGACGCCGTCGCGCGTGCCCTGGCGCAGGGTCTCGTCGTAGAGGATGACGCCGCCGACAGTGCGTTCGATGCCGTCGGCGGTAAACAGGATTTCGCGGTAGCGCCGGCGGTTTTCTTCAGTGGACTCCACCTGGACCGAATCGAAGCGCTTCTTGATGGTGGGGTTGCTTTCGTCTGCCGCTAGGACGCCTTTCTGCGGGGCGACGATGGCGTTCGCCACGGACTTGAGTTCGTCGATGTTCATGGGATGCGAGCCTCCGGTAGGGATGAATGAGCAGGGGCCGTTCGCCGATGCCCCCATCCCTACACTCTAGACCCTGATTCTTGCGCTTCGCCCGGCCGCGGCGCGCCGAGCCGCCGGCCTTCATCGGCGCGACTGCCGAGCTGGCAGAAACCAGCCGGATGGATAGTGCTTCACGTCGGGTCGCCCCCGGTCAGATGCGCTGCGAACTGCTTTCGACAAATGTGGTTGTTTCTAAAGAATTTTCCAGCCTTGTCGTTGACGCATCATCCATCCCACTTTTGGACTCGGATGCGTTTGCCTGAGGTTGCAGCTTTTTCGCGGTTGCTCCGTAACGCATTGCTGACTTTTTTTCTGGTTGGCACCGTCGCGCTGTTCGCCTATGGGGTGTACGGCTGGCAACGCGAAAAGCGGGATGCCCACGATAACCTTTTGACGTTCTCCGGCTTCCTCGCTTCGGCCTCGCAGGCGTTTTTCGATGAATTGGGCAATGGTCTCGCCCCATTGGCCGAATTGCTCGACCGGCCCGAGCTATACGCCAGCCCGGAAACCATGCGGCCCTATCTGGCTACATTTCAAAACAGGCATCCGCAGGTCCGTGCCGTCGCCGTATTCGCGCCGAACGGCGAAATGCTGCTCAACACGGCGGTCAAGCCAGGCGACCCGACGCCCGATTTCCGGTTGGACCCCCCGTACATCAGGCAACTGCTCGCTGATATGGCGAGCCCGGCACCTTACACGGTGGGACCACCGGAATTCGGAAAGGCCATCAAGCGGTGGCGTTTTACCGTTCGCCATGTGCTGAGGGACCGCGACGGCAGGCCCAAATTCCTGGTCCAGGCCGCCGTGCCGCTGGAAAAGGAAGGCACGTTCCTGCATCAGCTTCCCATTCCCTCCACCAGCTACATCGGCTTGTTGCGGCCCGATGGCTATCAGCAGGCCCGCTTTCCGGTGACGGACGCCAATGCCGCGTACGGACGGCTATCGCCCGGCCCGGTTGCGCGCATCATCGAGACGAATCCAGGGATTACCGGAGGCTATTTCTCGGGCAGCTCGCCCTGGGTGACGGGAGACAAACAGCGGATAGGTGCATTTACCAAGCTTACGGGACTGGATTTATATGCCTATGTCTCGGTGCCGGCTTCCTATGTGACTGCGCGCTGGTGGCGGCATAACGCCCCCATTTTTGTCAGCTTCCTGGTGTTCTTCGGGATATTTGTCGTGATCGCCTATCGCGTCACAAAACGCGAGCGGTCTCACAGCAACGAACTGATCGAGCAGGCCCAGCGCGATGCGCTCACAGGCTTGCCCAATCGCGGTTGTCTGAGTGGAATTCTGGATGCCAATATTGCCGCCGCTCGCGCAGGCAAAACGCCGTTTTCGATTCTTTTCTTCGATCTGGATCGCTTCAAGGGCATCAACGATGTCTTGGGGCACGCAACGGGTGACGCGCTCCTGATCAAGGTGGCGCAGCGAATTCAGCCATTGCTGCGCCACGGAGACATACTGGGGCGATTTGGCGGGGATGAGTTCCTGCTGGTTTTGCCCGGCAGCAATGAGACGGGGGCGCTGTTGATCACCCATCGAATACTGGACGCATTCAGCATCCCGTTCGAGGTCAATGGGCGCGCCTTGCGCATGACCCCATCGATCGGCATCGCCATGTATCCCGAACATGGGGACGACATCGAGACGCTGCTGAAGCACGCCGACACTGCAATGTACGAGTCCAAGCGCCTTGGGCGCAATGGCTACACCGTCTACACCGATCAGATGGGTTTGCGGGTACGCGAGCGCCTGGATCTGGAGCATGAACTGCGCGATGCCTTGCAACGCGAGGCATTCCGGTTGCTCTACCAGCCCATTGTGGACATGCGGAGCGGCAGGATCGTCGCGGTCGAGGCCTTGGTGCGCTGGGTCATGCCGGATGGACAGTTGCGCGCGCCGGCGGCGTTTATTCAGGCAGCTGAAGATTCGGGTTTGATCATTCAACTGGGGCAATGGGTATTGCGCACCGCCTGCCTGCAATTGAAACAGTGGGTGTCGTCCGGGCTGGATTTGCGGGTGGCCGTGAATCTGTCTACCCACCAGTTTCAGGATCCTCACCTGCTGGAAAAAGTGACGATCGTTCTGAGCGAAACCGGGTTGGAGGCCGCGCGCCTCGAGCTGGAAGTCACCGAGAGCGCGGCCATGCTCAATCCGGAAGAAAGCCTGAAAATCCTGAGGAAATTATCCGAGCTGGGCGTGAGGATTGCGATTGACGATTTTGGCACGGGCTATTCATCCTTGAGTTATCTCAAGCGCATTCCGGCAAACACCATCAAGATCGACAAAACGTTTGTGGACGGGCTCGGACAGAAGCAGGACGCAACCATCGTGCGTGCCGTGATTGCGCTCGCCCGGGCCCTCGAAAAAGAGACGATCGCCGAGGGGATAGAAACCGGTGAGCAGTTTGACGTCATCAAGGCCATGGGATGCGATTCAGCCCAGGGGTATTGGGTCAGTCGGCCCATCGAGGCGGATGCGATGTTAAGCCTGTTGTCCCAAAATACTCGCTTGTCGCTGAATCAAAAACGGTTCCAGGCGAGACCGTAACCTGGATTCACACCCACGGAAAATCGGCTGAATGAGGCAGGCCGACACGGAGTAGGCGGCTTCGAACACATCGGATCCCGATCGCCGCGCATCATGGGGTGCGGAAAATGGACGCAAGCGCCGGCCGTCACGGCTGCCAGCCCCAAGCTGGGGGATAATCGCCCCCCATGTCAGCCCCCAGCCTTCCTCCCGCCATCTTCCTGATGGGCCCGACCGCCTCGGGCAAGACCGCGCTGGCGGTCAGCCTGGTCGAACGCTTTCCGCTCGAAATCATCAGCGTCGATTCGGCGCTGGTGTATCGCGGCATGGACATCGGCACCGCCAAGCCCGACGCCGCCACGCTGGCGCGCGCGCCGCATCATCTGCTGGACGTCCGCGACCCCACCGAGGCCTATTCGGCGGCGGCGTTCTGCGACGACGCGCGGTGCCTGATGGCCGACATCGTCGCGCGCGGCAGGGTGCCGCTATTGGTCGGCGGCACCATGCTGTATTTCCGCGCGCTGTTGCAGGGGCTGGACGACCTGCCGCGCGCCGATGCAGCGCTGCGCAAAAAACTGGAGGCGGAGGCGGCGGCGCGCGGCTGGCCTGCGCTGCACGCCGAGCTGGCCGCGGTCGACCCGGCCACCGCCGCGCGGCTGGCGCCGAACGATTCCCAGCGCATCGGCCGCGCGCTGGAAATTTTCTGGCTTACCGGAAAGCCCATGTCGGCGCTGCTCGACCGCGCGCAATCCGAATTGCCCTATCGTGTGCTGCAGCTCGCCCTCATCCCCTCCGACCGCGCCGTGCTGCACCAGCGCATCGCCGACCGCTTCGACGCCATGCTCTCGGATGGTCTGCTCGACGAAGTGAAAACCCTGCGCCAGACCTATGCGCTCAACGCCGACCTGCCCGCCATGCGCGCCGTCGGCTACCGCCAGGCCTGGGCCTATCTCGACGGCGACATCGATCTGAAGGCATTGCGCGAGCAGGGCATCGCCGCCACCCGCCAGCTCGCCAAGCGCCAGCTCACCTGGCTGCGCTCGTGGCCCGATGCGGTGGTGTTGGATTGTCTGGCGGACGATCTGGACGCGCAGGCGACGGCGCTGGTGGCGAGACATTTGAGGCCCTAGCAGCCGCTGTAGGGGCGGCGTCCTCGCCGCGATTTTCGTACCGTCGCAACAGCCACAGCATCGCGGCGAGGACGCCGCTCCTACATCATCTCGGGAATTAAAGCTTAATCCTTGCTGGTCGACTCGACCGTGGCGCGCGCCCGTCCGCGATGGAAGCGGATGCCGACCTTGTCGCCGGCATTGAGCGATGCGGCATCCTGCACCACCGCGCCGCTTTCCAGCTGGACGATGCTGTAGCCGCGCGCCAGCACGCCTTCCGGATTGAGATGGGCGAGGCTGCTGGAGAAGCGATCCAGCGTGAGCTGACGCTGCCCGAAACCGCCCTCGACCGCGCGCCGGGCGCGCATGCCCAAGGCGTCCAGCCGCTGCTGTTCGCGCTGGATGACGTGGCGCGGTGTCACCAGCCGCTGGTTCAGCCGCTCGATACGCAGGTGTTCGGTCGTCAGGCGCTTGCCGCTGGCGTGGCGCAGGCGCTGCGCCAGCTGGTGAAGGTCGGTCTGGCGGCGGCGCAACTGCTCGGCCGGGTGGATCAGCCGTCGCGCCAGGTAGTCCAGCCGCTGCATCTCATGGTGCTGCCTGCGGCCGAGATGATGCTGCAGCTGGCGCGTCAGATGGCCCAGTTGCTGCAGCAGTTCCTGTCGCACCGGGCTGGCGAGTTCGGCTGCCGCCGTCGGCGTCGGTGCGCGCAGGTCGGCGGCGAAATCGGCCAGGGAGAAATCGGTTTCGTGGCCGACCCCGCTCACCACCGGCATCGGGCTGGCGGCAATCGCGCGCGCCACTGCCTCGTCGTTGAACGCCCACAGATCCTCCAGCGAGCCGCCGCCGCGGCACACCAGCAGCACGTCGCATTCGGCGCGTTCGCCCGCCGTCTTGATCGCGGCGGCGATCTGCGCGCCGGCGCCCGCGCCCTGCACCGGGGTGGGGTAGAGGATCACCGGCAGGCCCGGCATGCGGCGCGAAAGCGCGGTCAGCACGTCGTGCAGCGCCGCCGCCTGCGGCGAGGTGACGATGCCGAGGCAGCGCGGAAAGCGCGGCAGGGCGCGCTTCCTGAGTGGGTCGAACAGGCCTTCGGCCTCCAGTTTCGCCTTCAGCTTGAGGAAGGCTTCGTACAGCCGCCCGGCACCGGCGCGGCGGATCGCTTCGGCGCCCAGCTGGAATTCGCCGCGCGCTTCGTACAGCGAGGGCAGGGCGCGGATTTCCACATGGTCGCCGTTGGCCGGGGTGAAGTCGGCGAACTGGTTGCGCCCGCGAAACATCACGCAGCGCACCTGTGCGGTGGCGTCCTTGAGGGAGAAGTACCAGTGGCCGGAGGCGGCGCGCATGAAGTTGGAGACTTCGCCCTCCACCCACAACAGCGGCAATTGCGATTCCAGCGCGCGGCGTGCCATGCGGTTGAGCTCGCTCACCGTGAGCACCGGCAGGCTGGGCGCGGGCTCGGAAAAGTCGTCCGGAAAGTCCATGGCGTGCAGGATAACGGGTTCACGCCGGGTCGGGTTCATGCACAGTCACTGGATTTTCACAAAAAAAATTCCAAACCCTATTGACGATAGTTATGAATTTATAACTCTATGATTTTTATATGGAAAACGTTTTGGTTACTTTTTGAGCCGAAACGGCTTTTCCTTTGTGGACGGGCGTTTAGGGACTCTGGCAGGCAGTTTCTCACAGACTTATCCACATCAATTGTGGAGAACTCGGCAAGCCCAATAAAAAACGCCGCTCGGGCAATTGGTGCTTGCCGAAACCGGCGCGCGGGCGCTACATTTCGTCTGTTGTTTTATTGGGAGTGGTATCCAGTGCTAGCCATTATTGAGGCGGCCGGTTGGCCGATCTGGCCGTTGATTCTGGCGTCGGTCATCGCCGTGGCCATCATCATCGAACGCGCCTACAGCTTGCGCACCCGGGAAGTGGCCCCCGCCAGCCTGTTGCTCGAAACCATCAAGACCTATCAGGAACGCGGCGTCACCCAGGATCTCGTTACGCACCTGACCGACCATTCGCCGATGGGGCGGATTTTCGCGACCGCATTGAAGAATGCCCACAACTCGCGCGAAGTGATGAAGGAATCGATCGAGGAATCCGGACGCGCCGTCACCCATGAGCTCGACCGCTTCCTCACCTCGCTCGGCACCATTGCCAGCATGGCGCCGCTGCTCGGCCTCTTCGGCACGGTCATCGGCATGATCGAAATCTTCGGCGCCCAGACCAGCACAGGCACCAATCCCGGCCAACTGGCGCACGGTATTTCGATCGCGCTGTACAACACCGCGTTCGGCCTGATCGTGGCGATCCCGGCGATGATTTTCTATCGCTTCTTCCGCGCCAAGGTCGAATCGCTGGTGGTCGATATGGAACAGCAGGCGATCAAGCTGGTGGAGATCGTCCACGGCGATCGTAAGTAAGCCAGCCATGAATTTCAGAAGAGGCCGCCGCGAAGACTATCCGGAAATCAACCTGATTCCGTTCATCGACATCCTGCTCGTCATCGTGATTTTCCTCGCGGTGACGACCACCTACGCGCGCTTTGCCGAGCTCAAGATCAACCTGCCCACCAGCGGCGCCGAGCAGACGCCGACCCAGCCCAAGCAGATCGAAGTGGCGGTGGCCGAAAACGGCCGCTACCAGATCGACAGCACCGCCATCGGCGACGCCTCGGTCGACGAACTCGCCGCCGCGCTGAAACAGGCCGCCGGCGACCAGACCGAGCCGGTGGTGGTGATCAATGCCGATGCGCGGGCCACGCATCAGTCGGTGGTGAACGTGATGGAAGCGGCGCGCCGGGTCGGACTCGTCCGCATTACCTTCGCCACCCAAACCGCGCCTTAAGCGGGCGCCCATGCTGTCCCTGCAAAACCTGTGGGCGCGCACCGGCGTGCTCACGTTGCTGCTCTCGCCGCTTGCGCTCTTGTTTGCTGCCGTGTCCGGGCTGCGCCGCCTGGCGTATCGGCACGGCTGGCTGGACTCGGTTGCCGTGGGCGTGCCGGTGGTCGTGGTCGGCAACATCACCGCCGGCGGCAGCGGCAAAACCCCGCTGGTGATCTGGCTGGTGAACCGCTTGCGCGCCCAGGGCTATCGTCCGGGCGTGGTCAGCCGCGGTTATGGCGGCGCCGCGCGCGGCTGCGTCGAGGTGCGGCCCGACAGCCCGCCGGCGGAGGTGGGCGACGAGCCGCTGCTGATCCAGTTGAAATCGGGCGCCCCGGTGGTGATCGGGCGCGATCGGGTGGCGGCCGCGCGCACGCTGCTGGCGCGCCATCCCGGGGTGGACGTGATCGTGTCCGACGACGGCCTGCAGCATTACCGCCTGCAGCGCGACATCGAACTGGCGGTGATCGATGCGGCAAGCGGGCTGGGCAACGGCTGGCCGCTGCCGGCCGGCCCGCTGCGCGAACCCGCGCGCCGCTTGCGCAGCGTGGACGCGGTCATCCAGGTGGTGCGCGGGCCGGCGCCGCCGCCGGCAATCGATCATGCTTGGCGTGCCGACTACACGGCAGGGCAGGCGTACCGCCTGCGTGCGCCGCAGGAAAAAACGGCGCTCGCCGATCTGCCGCCGCGCGACTGGCTTGCCGTCACCGGCATCGGCCGCCCGCAGGGATTCTTCGACATGCTGCGCGCGCAGGGCGTCCGCTTCAGCCCGCGCGCCTTCGCCGACCACCATGCCTTCCAGCCGAATGACCTGCCGGCCGAAGGCGCGGTGCTGATGACTGAAAAAGACGCGGTAAAATGCCTCAGGTTCGCAGGAGCAGACTGGTGGGCGGTGGAATTGGACGTTGCCCCCGAAGCCGGATTCATTCACTGGTTGGACGCACGACTCAAACAATAATAATCAGGGCGTGCGCGTCGAAGGAGGGAACGAATGGGAATGCATCATTCTGATTGGGGCGACCGCCGTCATCCCTGCCGCTGGGAAGCCGAATCCGCCGACAGCGGTTTCTGGGTGCCCGATCGCTCCGAAATCGTCACCCAGTTTTTCACCCGCTACCTGTTCTTTGCGCTGGCGCTCATCTATTTTTCCACGCTCGATACCGTGCCCCCGGTGCTGTTCAGCATCGAACACCTGCTGATCGCGCTCGGCGTGTATTTCCTGCTCAACACCTGGTTCTTCCTGCAGGCGCTGCAAGGCGTCACCCTGCTGAAAATCCGCAGCGCCATGTTTGCCGATCTGCTGATCGTCACCCTGTGCGTGATCCACGATCCCAATCCGATCCCGCCGTCGGCGCTGGCCTTCCTGATGGTCCTGCTCGGCAACGGCATGCGGTACGGCATGCGCCTGTTTGGCGAGGTGCTGGGCGGCGCCTTCCTCGGCATGGCGGTTTCCTTTGCCTTGCGCTATCGGCTCGGCGGCTTCGAGATCGGCGCGGGCGACGTGTTTTTCGGCGTGTTCTGGATCACCCTTGCCCTCTACGCCTACATCCTGATGGGCCGCATCGAGGGACAGCGCTTCCAGCTCGATTACCGCAGCCGCTTCGACACGCTCACCGGGCTGCTCAACCGCCATGGCCTGCTGGCGGCGGCCGACAACGTCTTCGACCGCTCGAATCCGGATGTCCCGGCCACCGTCCTGTTCGCCGACCTCAACCAGTTCAAGGCGGTCAACGACCGTTACGGCCATGGCGTGGGCGACCGCGTGCTGGCCGAGTTTGCGCAGATCTTCAGCGAGTCGGCCGAAATGGGCGTGTGCGGGCGCTGGGGCGGCGACGAGTTCGTCGCCATCCTGCCGCAGCGAAGCGATGCGGAAATGGCCCGGATTTTCGAGCGCATCGAGGCGCGCACCGATGCCTGGAGCCAGAGCAACGGCCTGACGATGGCGGTGAGCCTGGGGGTCAGCCATGCCCCGCGCGACGGCCATGACCTGGAGACGCTGCTGTCGGTCGCCGACATCCATCTTTATCAAAGCAAGACGCAACGGCCCGAAACGGCAAGCGAGCCTTCGAATTACGGAACCCTGACCGATGAACCCAAAACTACTTGAAATCCTCGTCTGCCCGGTCTGCAAAGGCCCGCTCGAGTGGAAAAAACCCGCGGGCGAACTGGTGTGCCACGCCTGCCGCCTGGCCTATCCCATCCGCGACGACATTCCGGTGATGCTGCCGGAAGAGGCGCGCGCGCTGAGCCCCGACGAAATCCACGGCAAGGCCTGAGGCGCAGCCCATGCATTTCCGCGTCGTCATCCCTGCGCGCTATGCGTCCAGCCGCCTGCCGGGCAAGCCGCTGGCGGACATCGGCGGCCGCCCCATGGTGCTGCATGTGCTGGAGCGCGCACTGCAGGCGGGCGCCGAATCGGTCGTCGTCGCCACCGACGACGTGCGCGTGCAGCAGGCGGTCGAAGCTGCCGGCTACCAGGCCCTGATGACCTCTGCGGAACACCAGTCGGGCACCGAACGCCTGGTCGAGGTCGCCGAAACGCTCGGCTGGCCGGACGACGCGCTGGTGGTCAACGTGCAGGGCGACGAGCCGCTGATCGATCCGGCGCTGATCCGCGAGGCCGCGCGCCAGTTGGTGCTGCACGACGACGCGGTGATGGCCACGCTGGCGCATCCGATCCACGACCACGCCGACTTCATCAATCCCAACGTCGTCAAGGTCGTGTCCGACGAAGCCGGCTATGCGCTGTATTTCAGCCGCGCGCCGATCCCGTGGCCGCGCGATGCCTTTGCCGTGCAGCAGGCGATGCCGCACGAACTCGGCGCGCTGCGCCACATCGGCCTGTATGCCTACCGCGCCGGATTCCTGCGCACCTATGCCAGCCTTGCCAGCTCGCCGCTGGAGCGCTACGAGATGCTGGAGCAGCTGCGCGTGCTGTGGCACGGCCACCGCATCAGCCTCGGCATCACGCCCATGGAGCCGGCACCGGGGGTGGACACGCCGGAAGACCTGGAACGGGTGCGGGCGCTGTTTGCTTGAGAGCGGATAGCGGGGGGCTACTTAGCAGCCTCTTGAATCCGCCAATAAAAAATTTTAAGTGTTGTTCGAATCGCGCTTGCCTTAGGCTAGTACGGTTTTGACACATCCATAATCTAGGGAGACATGCAATGCGTTTGATTCTGTTGGGCGGCCCCGGCGCCGGCAAGGGCACCCAGGCCAATTACATCAAGGAAAAGTACAACATTCCCCAGATTTCCACCGGCGACATGCTGCGTGCGCAGATCAAGGCCGGCACCGAACTCGGCATGAAGGCCAAGGCCATCATGGACGCCGGCGGCCTGGTCTCCGACGACATCATCATCGGCATGGTGAAAGCCCGCCTGACCGAAGCCGACTGCAAGAACGGCTACCTGTTCGACGGCTTCCCGCGCACCATTCCGCAGGCCGAGGCGATGAAGGCCGCGGGCGTGCCGATCGACTACGTGGTCGAGATCGACGTCGCCGACGAGGAAATCGTCAAGCGCATGTCGGGCCGCCGCGTTCACGTGGCGTCCGGCCGCACCTACCACGTCGTGTTCAACCCGCCCAAGGTGGCCGGCAAGGACGACGTCACCGGCGAAGACCTGATCCAGCGCGACGACGATACGGAAGCAACCGTGAAGAAGCGCCTCGACGTCTACCACGCGCAGACCGAACCGCTGGTGAAGTACTACGGCGACTGGGCCGCGCGCGGCGAAGCCGGTGCCCCCAAGTACGTCAAGGTTGCCGGCGTCGGCAAGGTCGATGGCATCCGCGATTCGATCTTCGCTGCACTCGGCTAAGGCCACGATGCCGCAGCAGATTCACCCGATGACCGACACCGAACGCTGGATCGTCTCCAGCGCGGTGAAGGAGCGCTACGGCCGCGAGGTCGAGATCCAGGACGTCGAAACCGAAATCCGCCTGCATATCGACGACCGCGAACTGACACTGTGCCCGGGCTTTTACTGGAACGAGCACGGCTGTCATTTTGTCCTGTCGAAGACCGGCGACTCGCGCTATCGCAGCATGTTCTTCTATCGCATCCGCGACCGCTTCGCGACCGGGCGCGAGGAATACGACGACATCGGCGACTGCGTCACCACGCTGCTGAAAATGCAGGCCGACGAGGAAGCCAAGCGTCTGGCCGAGGGCGAGACGTCCGGCAACAGTTAGTAATCCAAGCCAGCCTCATGCTGGCTTTTTGTTTTTGAAAACGAGCCATCAGAACCACCTAGGAGACAACACCATGGCGAAGAAAATGAACGCCTTTTACGCACAGTCCGGCGGCGTCACCGCGGTCATCAACGCGTCCGCCTGCGGCGTGATCGAAACCGCGCGCAAGCACAAGGACAAGATCGGCAAGGTCTACGCCGGCCGCAACGGCATCATCGGCGCGCTGACCGAAGACCTGATCGACACCACCAAGGAGTCTGCCGCCGCGATCGCCGCGCTGCGCACCACGCCGTCGGGCGCCTTCGGCTCCTGCCGCTTCAAGCTCAAATCGCTGGAAGCCAACAAGCGCGAATACGCACGCCTGATCGAAGTCTTCAAGGCGCACAACATCGGCTACTTCTTCTACAACGGCGGCGGCGACTCGGCCGACACCTGCTTCAAGGTCAGCCAGCTGTCCGAGCAGATGGGCTATCCCATCCAGGCCATCCACGTGCCGAAGACGGTCGACAACGACCTGCCGATCACCGACTGCTGCCCCGGCTTCGGCTCGGTCGCCAAGTACATCGCCGTGTCCACGCTGGAAGCCAGCTACGAC
>Ga0299915_10002701_pt1 | contig 12907 bp, 9 predicted proteins | sample RVTome_13_FD_200263 | JGI IMG/M metagenome (GOLD analysis project Ga0299915, IMG submission 200263) | Soil microbial communities from uranium-contaminated site in the Upper Colorado River Basin, Wyoming, United States - RVT92D227 (version 2) ...
TTCCGGCAGGGATTCCTCCTGGAATTCCTGGGACGCCTGAGCGTTCAGCGATTTGAAGGTGCCGTGCCTGAGTCCCGGCTGGCGGCCGGCGACCAGGTCACGTGCAATGTTCACATACTCGCGATGCCAAAAGACCAGGTGCGATAGGCATTGGCGAGCGGTCTGGTGGCCGTCGCTCAGGGCTTCGTCCACCTGGGCGAAGAACGCGGTTGCATCACCTGAGGTGCGATTGAGGGTAGTAAGAACGCTTTCAAAATTATTGAGCTTCACCGAAGCTCCCCATCATTCGCCGTCACATATCCGCAGGGTCGGTACAGCCTGCTCCCATTTGAGCCATCATGCTCTTCATCATCCCTGACATCATTTGAGACATGATCTTGGGAACAGCTTTGGTGGCAAGCATTGTAATGAGGCTACCCCCGATTGCGCCCAGAATCCCAGCAAGGAGATAACCCCTATTGCGAGGAAATATGGCATTCATCTTCATCATCCTTCCTAATAAGGCGATAACTTCAGAGGGCTGACTGGGTTAAACCCTCGGCAGTTAAGCCATGCGATTGGGTTGAAAAAACCAGACTCACTCTTCGCGCGTGATCGTGAATACCTTGTCGTGCGGGTGCACGCGGCGCTCGACTTTGAGCGCTATTTCCTGGCCTGGGCCAGCTTCCGAGATCGGTTGGTGCTCGATCTGGATAGACTTAACCTCTTGCTCGAAATCGGTCGACCGGCCCAGGAAGTGCACCTGGTCGCCCAGGCGAATTGGAGCGGTGAGGACGATCACCGCCACGCCGATCCGGTCGTAAAAATGGATCACTTCACCAATGCGAGTTCCAGTCATGGTCGAAATCCTCCTTTTTTTGATTGGGACACGGATTACTCAGATTTCACTGATTATTCCTTTGACGGTCATTTTGTGTGGCCCACAAATGGCAAAACAAGCCAGGGCAAGCAACGTAGTGATCAGCCCGCGTCCCTGGCGCAAATCCGGTATGTGCGCGGCCAGGATATTCAGGCTTTCTATCATCCTTCAACCACTCCGTACATCTGATCCGGCGTTAAAATATCCGGATACTTTTCCCGTAACGCCAGTCTTGCCGTATAGCACAAATGGCAGGCGTCGGCATAGGCGTCTTCGTGCTGCAGCCTATAGCGGCGCACCAGCTCGGCCGGGCCGCCCGCCAGCAATGGGCCGGTGACCGGGTGCGCACCGGGGTCGTACGCCGAGCAAATCTCGCGCAATGAAGCCCGGAACAGATTGCCGATCGAGATGCCCTGGCAGATATGCAGCTCCCCGAAGGGGTCCAGGTGCACCCGCCCCGCTTCGCGCAGGTCTTCATAGGGACACTCATTGAACGTAGTCCAGGGTTTCCAGGCGGCGCGCCCGGCCAGCTTCTCGGCTGCCCGGCCGCGGTACATGACGCCCGACTCGTCGCTGGGCAGCTGTCCGGTCACCCGGGCAGCGTCGGCTGCTTCGGGTTGGGCGATACTGATCGTCCCAATGGGGATCCCCAGGCTTTCGGCAGCCTGGCAGGCATTTTTCACCTGCTGGCTTAGCGATTCAGCGTAGTGAAATAAATCGCTGCTGACCGAGAGATCCTCGACCAGGCCGGCAAAAGGATGCAACCATTCCAGGGCGTCTTCCACTTCAGTCGCCCAATAGGCGTTTGAAACGATCCCGACACGGAAACCGAGACTGGCTGCCTCTTGCACGCCTTTGAGCAAGATGGCGTGGTAGAGAAAGGGTTCCCCCCCTTCGAAGTAGATCCATTCGATGGATCCCAGGTCCTTTGCCTGCAGGAGAGCGTGACGGATGTCGCGCAGGGTCATGGTCCCAGTCTGCCACGGGCTGCCCCAGACGAAGCAGTGGTCGCATTCGAAGTTACATTGATAACTCAAGAGAAAGTGAAGGCCAGTGAGGTTCAAAACTACAATCCTTGCTCGAGCCGAGAATAGAGAGTCGAGATTCGTCTATAGAGTATAGAGAAATCGGTTGAAATGCAAGTGACAAAGATCAGGAATCGATCATGTTCTCGCCAAAATATCCATATTTCGTTAAATTTCTTACCAAAAATACCTATAATATCCTAATAAAGTGTTATAATCGGCAATAATTTCAACCTTACCGCTCAGCTATATCCCAATCCACACATCGGGAACTTTGTGGGGTAATCAGACGGATTTCCATATCGATTTGATTTCACATGTTTCGATCGTTACGCGTTAAGCAACAACCCGTTAAGGTAGTGCCTGATTCGCCGTCAATTTCGGCCGAGCAGCTAAGCCGCGATGCGGGCATCCCGATCACCCTGCGGCAGATCAACTCCCTGCCGGAAAACGCAAAGCGCAGGATCTACCGCCCCCTTCTCCCCCCTGGCCTTTTGGTGCAATTCGGGATCGATCCGATCAACTGGAAAGGACCCAATGGAGACCAGCACATCCGGTTGAAAGCCAGGCCAGAAAAAAACGGGGTAAGCATCGCGGCGCGCAAGGCGTCCGACGATCCAGATGACATTCTCTTTCTCGAACTGGCTGATAACGCCATGAATGGGATCGACCTCAACCTGATCGTGATCAACGATCCAGAGAGTCCTCGGTTCTGCACTGACCAGGACGAGCAAGGCCAGCCAACATTATTCGGGACGGCGCGCCGCAACCTGGGCGAGGAAGAACGCGCCATGCAGGCTGGATTGGCGCCTGCCCAGACGCGAACCAGCCTGCGCGCTTCCCGTCTGGTGTTCGAACACCTGGAGACATTCCTGGCAACCCTGGGTCATCGCGCCTACTTTCTTGAACCGCTCACCTATGCTTCTGCCTGGGTATTCGAACAGCGCGGCTTCGCTTACGTGCGCGGTCACGAACTGATGGACGACATCCATGCCGAGTTCCAGCCTGGTGGACGTTTACACGGCGCCCTCGACAGCAGCACACCCTTCCGCCAGCCAGACCAGTGGCATACGGTGCGCGGCCGGGCCTGGGCCATCCAGGATGGTATTTTAGAGGTCATCGACGCCCGCTGGGACGGACTGCGCATGGTCAAGCAAGTCGGCCGGCACGCCGGGGTAGAGACTTTCCCGGAGGCGAATTATTGATCCGGACGTTATGGAGTGACGATTGAATCACAGACACCAGATCTCGCGCGCTGCGGAATACCAATCCCTGGTCGCATTGCGCGATTTCATCGAAGCTACCTGTAAAGGCTACCCAGGGGTGGACGATCAGGCGCTTTACGACTTGAAACTTGCCGTGGACGAGGCCTGTACGAATATCATCACCCACGGTTTTGCTGGAATGAACCCGGGATCGATCATCCTGGCGATCGACCTGAGCCCCCAACAGGTAACGATGACTATCACCGATTTCGGCCACGCCTTCGAGCCGAGCGAGACGCCCATGCCCAATGTGGAAGCCGGGTTGGAGGATCGGGATACGGGTGGATTCGGGCTTTACTTTATCTACCAAACCATGGACGAAGTCGATTACGAATGCACAGAGGATGGAAATCATTTGACGCTCGTCAAGAGGTTATAATTCTGAGGCCCTAAGCGTGTAGAAGTCTTAATATAGAGGAAAAAGATGGAAATTAAAGTGAGACAGGAGAAGCAATTGGCGATCGTCGCCATCACCGGGAGTGTGGACACCCTGACATCCGGCGAGGTCACAAGTTTCCTCAGCCAGCAAATCGAGGACGGGAAGAAGCGTCTCATCGTCGACCTGAGTCAGGTGGATTTCATGAGCAGCGCTGGCCTGCGCGCAATCCTGGTCGCGCTCAAAGAAAGCCGCCAACAAGGAGGCGACCTTTCCCTGGCTGGTGCACAACCAGGCGTGGAAAGGATCCTGAAGATGGCGGGGTTTACCAACATCCTGAAGGCTTATGTTACTGTCAAGGAAGCCATCGCCGACTTCGGCGCTTAACCCAACCTGGTTGAGAAACATGGATGATATTTGTGTATGACCCTACCTGAAACCCACTCCTACGAAATACCGGAAAAGAATCAATGGGCAGCCGAGCGCGAATTGGAGATCGGCCGCAAGATCCAGGCCAGTTTCCTGCCAGAAGAACTGCCGCAGCCAGCTGGCTGGCAGATCGCCAGCCAATTTAAGGCGGCGCGGATCGTGGCCGGCGATTTTTACGACGCCTTCACCCTGGTGGGAGGCAAACGGATTGGCCTGGTGGTGGCCGACGTGTGCGATAAAGGCGTCGGCGCGGCGCTCTTCATGGCTTTATTCCGCAGCTTGATCAGGGCTTTTGCCGACCAACATTACTCGCTGGGGTGGATGGACCTTTTGACAAGCCAATCGATAGATGCCAAGCCAGATACCTCTGTAGGCCGCCGCCGTGAACTACTATCTCCCGGGACGACCGCCCTTAAAAAAGCTATCGAACTGACCAATAATTATATCACTCGCAATCATGGCAACACCAACATGTTTGCTACCATGTTCTTTGGCGTTCTCAATCCAGCGACCGGCATACTGACTTATATCAATGGCGGCCATGAACCGCCCATGCTGGTCGGCCAGGCGGGGATCAAGGCGCGCCTGAACCCCACCGGCCCGGCCGTGGGCTTGTTTCCTGACCTGGATTTCAATATCGAGGTAGTCGAACTCGAACCGGGTGATCTGCTGGTCGCTTACACCGACGGCGTACTCGACGCGCGCAGCCCGGAGGGAGAATCCTTCGGCGAAAAACGACTGGCCTGGCTGGTCCAGCAACCGGCAGCCTCAGCTTCCGCCTTGTTGGAAGCTATCCAGACTAATCTTAATGAACATATGGCCGGAGTAGAGCAATTTGATGACATCACGATGCTGGCCCTCAGGAGAGCCAGCTCGCCAGAGATAGAATAATGCGGTGGCGGTTTTTTCTCGCCGCCCTAGATTACGCATTCGCCAAAGAACGGATAAACGGAGGGAACACATGAGTAAGAAAAATATTTTCTTAAGATTGAGCCAGCGCTTGCAGGCCATTCTCATTATTGCCTTGCTGGTTGGGTTAGCCCTGTCCGCCTGGACAGCCACCCTGGGGAAGGCTGCAACGGAAATCAGGGTCACCAGTTTCGCGGACAAAATCAACACCGACGGCTTCTGCACGCTGCGCGAAGCGGTCATCGCAGCCAATAAGAATACCGCTTCGGGCGGCGGCCCCGGCGAATGCCCGGCGGGCAGCAGTGCCGGCGCGGATATGATCGTCTTGCCACCCGGCACCTACATCTTAACCCGCACCGACAACGGAAAAGAAGACTCCTCTTCCACCGGTGACCTGGACATTAACGGGAGTGTGATCATCGCCCCGGACCCAACCCTCACCCCCCCAGGGAGCGTGACCATTAATGGCATCGCTGGGTTCAAAGATCGTATTTTCCACGTACTGGCAGGAAATGTGACCATCCGGGAGGTGACGATCGCCGGCGGTAATCCCAGTTTAGAAGGTGGCGGCATCTATAATAAAGCTATACTAAACATAGAGCAGAGCACCCTGACCGTGAATAAAACCGGCAGCAAAGGGGGGGGTATTTATAATGCAGGTACGCTTAGCTTAACCAATGTCACCATCAGTGGCAACACCGCCAAGGTTTCGGGCGGGGGGCTGTTTAACTTCAGCGGCACCTCGAATTTGAACAATGTAACCGTGTCCGCCAACACCGCCGACATTGATGCTAATGGCAGCGGAGAGGGCGGCGGCATCTTTCGCAGCGGCGGCACGGTCAACTTCAAGAACACGTTGATCGGTGGGAATGCTGATAACAGCGCCGCCACGAAACACCCTGACTGCTGGGGGATATTGACCTCGCAAGGCTACAACCTGATCCAGAACACAACCGGCTGTAATATCAACGGCGACGCCACCGGCAACCTGATCGGCGTTAACCCCAATCTCGGCCCGCTGCAAAACAATGGCGGCACCACTTCCACGCACGAACTGTTGGTGGGCAGCCCGGCGATCGACGCTGGCAATCCGACCGCTGGATCCTGCGCTGCCACAGACCAGCGCGGCAAGTCTCGCCCACAGGGTGCGCGCTGCGACATCGGCGCATTCGAGGTCGAAGACCCGGCCCAGCCCGGGCCGGTGTTCAATGTCGTGGCAGTGGTCGGTACCAATGACGATCTTGACGACGGTGTATGCAGTTTTACTCACTGCTCGCTGCGCGAAGCGATCCATGCCGCCAACACCCGCCCGAACGATTCTACTCCTGACGAGATTCACTTCAGCCTTACCGGCGAAAGCCCGGTCATCCAGGTCGGCTCAGCATTGCCAACCATCAGCTCCCCGCTGATCATCGATGGCACCACCCAACCGGGTGGGAGCCTGATCCTGGACGGCAGCAATGCAACCGGATGCGTAGACGGCCTGACTATCAGCGGCGATAACTCCACCATCCGTGGTCTGGAGATCAGGAATTTCAGTTGCAATGGCATCCACGTCGCCGCCGGCACCGGCAACCAGCTCACCGCCAATCGGCTTTCGGCTAACGGTAAGTTGGGGATAGAGCTGGGCGACGATGGCGTCACGCCCAACGACACCGGCGACCCAGACTCTGGCGCCAACGATCTGCAAAACGCCCCGCTCCTGATCGGAGCGGTACCTGAGACGAGCAACACCCTGATCGAGGGCCGGCTTAACAGCGCGGCCAACACCGCTTACACACTTGAATTCTACGTTAACCAGTCTTGCAACCCGTCTGGCTCTGGCGAAGGCGCGACGTTACTCGGTTCGTCACAGCGGACGACAGACACCGATGGCAATGTGGTTTTCCAGGCCAGATTCGCTGCAACGCTGACTGAGGGGCACTTCGTCACTGCCACAGCCACCAGCCCTGATGGCAGCACGTCGGAATTTTCGTCCTGCGTGCGAGTGGGGTTGCGCAACGATTCATGGCCCGCCGCGTTCCCCCTGACTCCTGCAGATACCCCCGGCATACCGGCCACCGCGGACCAGTACCTCGACCGCCAGGGGCAGTCGCGCTGGTACAAATTCCAAGTACTGCCCAATAGCCGGGTGATCGTCACCCTGACCGGGCTGCCCGCCAACTACGACCTGAGCCTGTATAAAGATATCTCTACTGCCTTCGCCTCGCTCGCCTCCACACAGGACCTGGTGCGCCTGGGTGCCGAGTTCGCGCCCGACGTCTTCAGCCCGGATAACTTCTCGCCGGACATCTTCAGCCCGGACAACTTCTCGCCGGATAACTTCAGTCCGGACAACTTCTCGCCGGATAACTTCAGCCCGGACGTTTTCAGCCCGGACAACTTCTCACCGGATGTCTTCAGCCCGGACAACTTCTCACCGGATGTCTTCAGCCCGGACAACTTCTCGCCGGATAACTTCAGCCCGGACAACTTCTCGCCGGATAACTTCAGCCCGGATAATTTCAGCCCGGATGTTTTCAGCTCAGATGCCTTCTCCAGCGCGCAGACGCGCAGCATGATCGCCGTTTCCGCTTTCGAGGGCATCGCCAGTGAAGGGATCAGCGTCAATACCTGGGATAACACGGGCGAATTCTACGTACGGGTGCGTGGCCGCAACGGCGCTTTCGATCCAATCAATTCGTTCCACCTGGAAGTGAGGCTGCTCCCCGGGGATTGCGGCTCATTAAGTCCCTTCCAGACACCAGGAGACTTCGCGCCAGAAGCTGGCGATTTCCTCACCATCATCCTGACTGACTTCTCCCGCCTGGAGGGCACGGACGCTGAAGAGAACGCCCTCCGGGCCAAGCTCAATGAATTTATAAATCAACCAAAGGTGAAAGGCGTGGTGGTTGACGTCGGCCAATTTGATTGGATAATTGATGCCAACGGACAGGCCGACGCGAACTATAATTGCCCCTTCGCCAAGAACCTGGTCGCTTATGCCATCAAGGACATCGTCGACCGCTACCGTGCAGTGAATCCCCTGGATTACGTGGTGATCGTTGGCAACGACAATGTAATTCCCTTCTTCCGCCATCCTGACCAGGCGCTGCTGGCCAACGAGAAGAACTACGTACCCCCGGTCAGTGACCGCACGGCTTCCCAGGCCAGCCTGAAGCTGGGCTATGTGCTCAGCCAGGACCGCTATGGTACACAGTTGGAAATTTCTCATAAAGATGAAGCCCTACCCATCCCAGACCTGGCTGTAGGCCGCCTGGTAGAAACCCCAACCGATATCATGGGCATGTTGGACGCCTATCCCACCGACAGCGACACCCCAGGCATCGTGACCCCAGCCTCTGCGCTGGTCACCGGCTATGACTTCCTGGCAGATGGCGCCCGCGCCGTCCAGACCGAGCTGGAAATCGGCTTGGGGACACCCGCCGACACCTTGATCGTCAACCGGGACATCCCGCCAACCGTGCCATGCATCTGGCCGGATGTTTCCGAGCAATGCGCCTGGACAGCCGATCACCTGCGAGATAAGTTAATCGGCCCGCGACATGACTTGATCTATCTGGCCGGTCACTTCAGCGCCAGCAGCACCCTGGCCGCCGACTTTACCACCCGCCTGACCTCGACCGAATTAATGGCCCCGTCCGCTGACCTGAAGAATGCCATTGTCTTCAGCGCCGGCTGCCATGCCGGCTATAACATCGTCGACGCGCACGGCGTGGCTGGAGTGACGCGCGAACCAGACTGGGCGCAGGCTTTTGCCCAGAATGGGGCGACGCTGATCGCCGGCACCGGCTACCAGTACGGCGACACCGACTTCATCGAATACAGCGAACGTCTGTACCTGGAGTTCAGCCAGCAGCTGCGCGCCGGGTCAGGACCGGTACCGATCGGCAAGGCGCTGGTGGCGGCGAAACTGGCTTACCTGGCCGACACGCCGCAGCTGCGCGCCATCCACGAAAAAGCCCTGCTCGAGGCGACGCTGTTCGGCCTGCCCATGCTGAGCGTAAACCTGCCCCATGGGCGCGGCCCGCTACCCGCGGACGACTCGATTGTTACGGGCACCAACCACTTCAACACTGACCCGGGTGCCACGCTCGGCCTCGAATTCAGTGACATCTCGCTAATCCCCTCGCTGACCCCGCGCCCGACCGTACTCGACATCGTCGGAACAGAAGAGACCGAGACGGCGTTATATCTGGAAGGGTCAAACCGGGTTGTCAGCAATCCCGGCGAGCCGGTCCTGCCGGCCGAGGTGCGCAACGTCAGCGTGGATAATATGGTCCTGCGCGGGGTGGGCTTCCGCGGTGGGGTCTACACGGACCTCCTGGACGTGCTGCCTTTGATCGGCGCGGCGACGACCGAGATCCGCGGCATCCACGCGCCCTTCTTTTCGAATTACTTTTACCCGGTGCGGTTGTGGGCCGTCAACTACTTTGAGGCTCTGGCTGCTGGGGCGACGCGTTTGGTCGTCACACCGGCGCACTTCAAGTTGGACGAAGGCTCTGCGTCGCGAGGGACCTTACGGTACTTCAACGAGATGGACTTCCGCTTATACTACAGCGCCAACATCGATTCGTTCGCCGGTGGCAGCACTCCTGCCCTGGCCGCCAGCCCGTCCATTGTGCGCGTCTCGGCCGTTCCTGACGGCGGGAACGTGGACTTCCGCATCAAGGTCGTCGGCAACCCCGCCGCCGGCATCCAGCAGGTGTGGGTCACCTACACCGCGACAGACGGCCCCTTCGCCGGGAGCTGGCAGTCGCTTGATCTGACCCAGAACGCCAGCGATTCCTCCCTGTGGGAGGGGACGCTCCCGCTGGACGGGACGCTGCCTGGCGAATTGCGCTATATCGCCCAGGCGGTCAACGGGGTGGGATTGGTGGCATTGGACACCAACCTGGGCGCTTACTACACGCCCGGGTTTGAAGTTGAACCGACAGTGCCTACCAGCCTGACCCTTATCTCGCCGCCCACCACAGGCTCCTACGGCACCCAGGCTTCGTTCACGGCTGAGTTAGCCAGCGAGGGAACGCCCCTTGAAGGTCAGCTGGTTGTCTTCGACCTGGGCCCGCAGCGGCGCCAGGCCTTGACAGACGCCAGCGGCCGCGCCACAGTTACGCTCTGGCTGCACGCTCTGCCCGGCGCGCACGAGATCACCGCCTCGTTCTCCGGGACCTCCGAGTTCATCGCTTCTTCCGCGACCAGTCCGTTCACGATCGACAAGCAAAGCACTGACCTGGCCATTGATCCACCATCAGCCAGCGCCTATCTCGATACAGACACGGGCATTATTGCAACGCTAACCGATGCCAACGGGCGCCGGTTACTTGAGAAGACAGTTTTCTTCGTCTTGACTGGCAGTGAAGGCTCCTACAGCACATCGGTAATCACCGATTACGCCGGACGCGCTCCCCTAGGTAAGGTCCCCCTGCCGCGCGGCACCTATACGGTCAACGCTTACTTCGGCGGCGCGATCCTCCTGCATACTGGCGAGACGGTGAAGGTGGATGATGAACGCTATATCCCCTCATCAGCAGCCAGTTCATTGATTGTGCTCAACCGCCCCCCAGTGATCATTGATGACGCTTATGAAGTCGACGAAGACAGTGCGTTAGTCGTGACTGCCCCCGGCGCGCTGGCCAACGATAGCGATGGCGACGGTGATTCGCTAACCGCCGTCCTGACCAGCGGGCCTGTCAATGGCGTGCTTGCTTTCAGTGCTGACGGCTCGTTCACCTACACGCCAAATCCCGACTTTTATGGCATCGACTCGTTCACCTACATAGTCAACGATGGAACCGAAGACAGTAGCCCTGCCACGGTGACTATCACTGTGAACTCCGTCAACGATCTACCAGTTTGTACTTTGGCGGAGCCCAGTGTGACCTCCATCTGGCCACCCAACAATGAATTCTACCCATTGAGTGTGCTGGGCGTGTTTGATCCGGATGGTAGTCCGATCGTCATCACAATCACAGGCATTTTCCAGGACGAGCAAGTGGGTGTCAGACCCGACGGCAGCATCCTTGGCATAAACCTGCTAGAGATCCGCGCCGAGCGTGATGGAAACGGCGATGGACGGGTCTATCACATCTTCTTCCTGGCCGATGACGGTCAGGGAGGCACCTGCACTGGTAAAGTGCGCACAGGGATCGTCACGCATGACCAAGGAGGCGATCTGGATGCAGTTGACGGTGGGCCGCTCAATGACTCGACCGTCCCCAGCCCATAAAGAGGTAAGTCTCCCATACCTCCTTCCCGAGCGAAGGGGGAAATGAGGGTGCTGTGGTGGTTTGCGTGTGAGGTACTCACGCAAACCACCACAGCCATATCCTTCTAGCCTAATGGTTGATAATCTTTTCTCCCGTGAAGAAGTGCTTGGGGGGATGCCAGCCCATCGTGCCAGAACCCTGCTCTTTCTAATTGAGAGCCGCACTGCGCACCTGGTGGCGCGTTCGCGGCGCGCCATGGAGCGTTTCAGCAGCGAGCGGGCTGGCGAAGAGCGAGACCTGGATTTCCTGGAGGCCTTCCACCGCCGGCAAAGACCCACCCCTTCGCCCCATCATCCAGGATCTCGAACATTTCGCCCGGGAGTGGGCATCTCTGGTGCCAGATAACCCTGGGGCAAAAGCCGCTCTCGCCCACCTGCTCGGCGAGAAATATGCTTTCACATCTCAGGCTGTGCCTGGCATCCGCAGGGCGTTAGGTTTAGATGAAGAAGCAGTCCAGCGGGCATTTCAACGTACCTTTAAGGAAGCGCTGGCGACGATTTACACCTCTCGCCACAGCCCAGGAGAGCGGTTGCGCTGGGGCTGGGCTAAACTGGTCAAATGGATCGAGGCGTTGCCACCCTTCTGGACAGCTTTTGCGCTGACCCTGACCGAAACCATTGGCGCCGGCATTTTGGCTCTACCGATCGCCTTGGCCGGAATCGGCCCACTGGCAGGCGGAGCGCTGCTCATCGTTTTAGGCCTGGTGAACCTGGCAACGATCGCCTACATGGCGGAATCTGTCTCTCGCAGCGGCAATATGCGTTATGGGAATGCTTACTTCGGAAGGTTTGTGGCCGATTTCCTGGGGAGGGATGGCTCTTTACTTCTCTCCCTGGCACTCTTGATGATCAATTTCCTGGCGCTGCTGGCTTATTACATTGGATTCTCAACCACTCTGGAAGATGCCTTAAGCATCCCAGCACCTGCCTGGGTTGTCCTGCTTTTTCTGGTAGATATCTATTTTCTGCAACGTAAGTCGCTCAATGCGACCGTCTCTGTAGCCCTTGTGGTCGGAGCCATCAACATCGGCCTGATCTTGTCCCTGGCAGCCATCACCTTCCCAAGCGTACAGATGGAGAGACTCGCTTACGTGAATGTACCCTTGATCAATGGGCGTCCTTTTGAGCCAGCCATGCTGCAACTGGTGTTCGGCGTCATCCTGACGGCGTTCTTTGGGCATACCTCGATGGGGAACTGCGCCAAGGTTGTCCTGCGACGCGATCCGAGCGCCCGTTCGCTCATGAAAGGGAGCACGGCTGCCATAGGGGCAGCCATCGCAATTTATACTATTTGGGTGGTGGCCGTTAACGGGTCGCTGAAGCCAGTCGAGTTGGCAAGCCAATCTGGAACTGCTCTAATTCCATTAGCGGCCCGGGTTGGCCCGCACGTGCATGTGTTGGGAGCCATTTTCGTCGTCTTAGGAATGGGGATGGGTTCGATACATTTCTCTCTCGGCTTCTTCAACCAGGTCCAGGAGTGGCTGCCCCAAAAACGCCAATCGCTCATCCTGCTACCCCGGCGGCGCGGCACATTAATCTTCCATACTCCAGGTAGTCCTAAAAACGAATTGAGGCTTGGATTGGTATACCTCGGACTGGAGGGCGGCCAGCCCAGCTTTCGACTGGACGTGCAGAGCAGCGATAAAACCTACCAGCTGGAAGCAACTCCGGAATTCCAGTTGAATGGGACCGGGTTACTCGCCCAGACTCCCCTGCCTCGCCATCGCGGAGCAGGCTTCACCGCTGATATTCTGGAGGCGGGTGCGGAGGGCGTTC
>Ga0299915_10002702_pt1 | contig 12905 bp, 9 predicted proteins | sample RVTome_13_FD_200263 | JGI IMG/M metagenome (GOLD analysis project Ga0299915, IMG submission 200263) | Soil microbial communities from uranium-contaminated site in the Upper Colorado River Basin, Wyoming, United States - RVT92D227 (version 2) ...
AGTAATTGAAAAAGAATCGGAGTATAGTATTAACGATATCAGAAATTTATCGACAAAAAATTATAATTTTGACGATATTTCAGCTCCACCAGCAAGCGGTTCTTACTTAATAAAATCAATGGTTATAATTCCATGCTCAATGAAAACATTGGCAGCGATTGCTCACGGATATTCTGACAATTTAATTACAAGAGCAGCGGATGTTGTAATCAAAGAAAAGAGAACCCTACTTTTATCTGTTAGGGAAAGCCCTTTAAGCGCTATACATCTTAAAAATATGTTAACTCTTGCTAGATTGGGAGTAATAATAGCGCCTCCAATACCATCGTATTATTTCAGACCAAAAACTATAGAAGAAATCAACAATCATATTATTAATCGACTCATTGATCAATTAGGAATAGAAAATGAATACAAAAGATGGGGAAATAATTCATAAAAATAAAATTAGGATTTGAAAACGATGAGAGATTTTAGATAAAAGATTAAAATTTTTACGCAAAAAGAAAAGTTTTCAATTAATCAATTAGCAAAAAGTATTAAATTGACGCATCAAAAGGAATAATTAAATATAATTAATTACTATTACGAGATACAATAATTCGCTTATAAAACCTTTTGTTCTCTTTCTTACTTTTTGATTCATTTTTATTTAATTTCTTAGTTAAGATTTAGATAAAATAATTAAGGTTCAAAAAATGAAATAATTTAATTGTTTTCGAATATTTTTATATCTGATAAATATGATTAATTTTTTTGGGATATCAACAAATTTAACGCGTGAATTTTTAAGTGAATTTTAAAGAATTAGGAGTCAGCGAGAAAAATATTTATGCTCTTGAAAAATACATGAGCATAATTACACCTACGCCAGTACAAGAAAAAGTAATACCTCTTATTTTAGAAGGCCGTAATATAATGGTCCAAGCAAAAACAGGTTCAGGTAAGACTTTAGCTTTTATATTGCCAATTATTGAAAAATTATCTCATAAACAATGCGAGACTTTAATATTAGAACCCACAAGGGAATTGGCAAAGCAGATTGACGAAGTTATTAAAGGATTAGAAGATAACCGGGTTAAATCTTTAACAATATATGGCGGAGTTTCAATAGAAAATCAAATTAACAAACTTAAACAATTAACAGATATTATTGTAGGTACACCAGGAAGAATTATAGATTTATACCAAAGAAAGGCATTGAATTTTGCGAACATTAAATTTGTTGTAATAGACGAAGGAGATCGCATGCTCGATCAAGGGTTCTTCCCGGACATTAGCTTTATTTTAAGTCGAATAAATTCTAAAATTCAGCTAATGTTATTTTCGGCAACATTAGACGAAAACCTAAGACAATTAATAAAAAGATTTACAAAGAATAGATTTGAATACATTAATTTAAGTCGGGACGAGCTGACGGTGAGAAGTACTGAACAATATTATTATATAATTGACCAATTTGAAGAGAAATTTAGAAATTTTCTTGAGATATTAAAAGAAGAAAAACCAGACCACGTTTTAATTTTTTGTAATACAAAAAGAACCGTAAATTGGTTATTTGATAGATTAAAAGCTAGTAAAATAAACTATAGAATTGGTGCTATTTCGGGAAATGTAACTCAATTTCAAAGAGAAAAAATTTTAACTGATTTTAAAGAGCATAGGATAAATCTACTCTTGGCTACGGATGTAGCTGCAAGAGGCTTAGACATAGAAAATATATCCCATATCATTAATTATGATCTCCCAAAATATCCAGAGGTATATGTACATCGAATAGGAAGAACATCTCGAATGGACAAGAAAGGTACGGCAATAACACTAGTGGTAAAAGACGAATACGAATATTTATGCAATATTGAAGGCTTTATTCAACAACAAATAAAAAAAAGATTTATAAAAGGTCAACAGGAACAGCAAAATCGGTTTACATTATATTGAAGTTGAAAAAATTTTTAATATTTTAATTTTTTAATTAGATCAAGTCATTTATTTCAAAATTTTAAAATAAATTTCTATTTAATTATTAAATATGAAACAATCAAATAATTCTATAGATAAGTTTCTCTCGATAATACCCGGAGGACTTTTTGGTCTTTTATCGTGTGCGATTGTTTTATTTTGCGATTTTATTTCAATATTTTTATTTCACAAGGAATATAGCTTTTTAAATAATATGATATCTGAATTGGGAAGAGGTTCTTATGGATTTGTTTTTTCTATGGGATTAATTATCTCTGGCATAATTTCAGTTCCGTATTACTTAGCTCTTGGTAGAACTTTTAACGATGATACAGTTAATAAAAAATTGAAAAAATTAGCAATTATTATTTCTCTTATTTCTATTATAACTTTCGTTTTTGTTGGGATTTTTCCTTCGCTCGAAGAAAATTATATTATTTATTTCACCCACGGGACATTTGCATTTATCTCGTTAGCAACTGGAATGATATATCTAATAGTTTTTAGTTATTTAATGTTAAAAGACGAAAAATATTCAAAAATACAAGCATATCACGGTTTTATTGTTGCTGGTGCGTATATAATATTTTTATTTACGTGGATACCTATAATAGAATGGATCATTACTTTTGGCCTCATATCTTGGATATCTAGAAACTCGGTGTTTATGATTCATAAAAAAATACCTAAATTAGAGTTATTATAAATAATTAAACCATTTCTAGTAATTTGTATGAATGTAAACGAATTAAAGATCGAAAAAGGAATTAAAATTAATAACGAAGATGCGCTTTTAGTAGTTGATGTACAGAACGACTTTATTCCCGGTGGTTCTTTAGCTGTAAAAGAAGGAGATTTAATAATAATGGGTATAAATAAAATCGCTGAAAAATTTCACATGTGTAATGCAACAACCGTATTGACTCAGGATTGGCATCCAAAAGGCCATCTATCGTTCGCAAGTGCTCATTCAGGTAAAAAACCGGGAGATACTTTTAAAACGGACGATGGAGCAATAGGTCCAGTATTATGGCCAGATCATTGCGTACAAGGTACAAAAGGTGCTGATTTTCATAAAGATTTAAAAGTAAATTTTGCAAGTGTTATAATACGAAAAGGAATTAATCCAAGAATAGATAGCTACTCCGCTTTTCTTGAGAACGATAAGAGATCAGAAACTGGATTAGCGGGTTATTTAAAGTCGTTGAAGATTAAACGCATTTTCGTCTGCGGATTGGCATTAGATTATTGTTGTTATTATAGCGCAATGGACGGAATAGATCTTGGTTTTAAAGTCTTTCTCGTAGTAGATCTATCGAAAGGTATTGATTTACCTCCTGGAAATATTTCAAGCGCGTTAAAAAGCACGATAAATAAGGGAATAAAATTTGTTAAAGTAGAGAGTTTTAATTAAATTGTTTGTTCAAAAACATTTATTTTATTTATTTATTGAGAATATAAATTTTGAAGCGCTCTTCGTTTTTAAATTTAAAAAGAATATGTTTTCAAAAAATTTATGAATCATTATCGCATTCTATATAAATCAATTTTGTTAGTGTGTAGTGTAAATACAGCACGTTCACCAATGGCAGAAGGATTCTTAAAAGATTTTATTTCAAAAAATAAACTTGATATTAAAGTAAATTCGTGTGGAATCGCATCTAATGCAAGGGATGGAATGCTTATCTCATTAGACGCTAAATTAGCAATGAAAGAAATAGGTATTGAGTTACCAAATAATTCTGTTTCAATTGATTTAAAAAAACACTTAGATTTATTGACAGATGTGGATTTAATTTTAACTTTTACAGAAAACCATAAAAAAGAAATAATGAAATTGACTACCATTGATGGAAAAGAAATATTTACTTTAAAAGAGTTTGCGGGTGAATCTGGTGACATTGAAGACCCATCAATGAAAGGAATAAAAGGATTTAGAAAAATACGAGACGAGATAAAAAAATATATTTATAAAGGTTTGAAAAAGTTCTCATATTAATATTTTAATGCTAATCTTTAAGAAATAAATGGGTAATTATATAAAATTAAAAAACGCTCTTGAAACTCGTATTTTACTTTTACCTATTTGCTCAAATTTATAAATAATAATTTTTTTATGTAAAAACAACATTATTATTTATTTTCATTTATTAATCAATTTTGAAAATTACTAAAATCAGAGAATCTTATAATGGTAACAAAATTAATTTTTATTGGAAAACCAGAAGTAGGAAAAACAACTATTAAAAAAGTTATTTTTGAAGGAATTGATCCCAATGCATTAATTCTTTTCCCATTAGAACCCACTATTGGCACATCATTCTCTGTACACGATTTTATGGACTTGAAAATTAGTTTAGTTGATACTCCAGGGCAATCTCTACCAATTATTTTAGAGGATGAAGAGAAGCAAGCAAATCTTTTCGTAAATACAAGTGCAATCGTATATATTTTTGATTATCTTATGTGGATATCGCAATCGAACGATATTGTTAACGACATTAAAAAGATTTACGAGATTAATAAAAAAAGCAATTATAAAGCTAATATTTTTCTTTTTTTTCATAAAATTGATTTAATTAGTAAGAATATGAGGAATAATCTTGATGTATTTGAAAGTCAAATTTTGTCAGAATTAAATATTCAAGAGTCTATACCAATATATTTTACCAGTTTACATCCAAATCTAATATATACAATCTATAATGCATTAACCGATATAATTGGATCTTTTTTATTGGATATAACAAATTTAAGAAATTTTTTAAACAAATTGATATCGACTTTGTCTAAAACAATTTGTTTTGTTACAAATAAAAATAATTGCATTATTGTTAGAACTATGACAAATAATTTTGACAAAAGTCTAATTTATGATTTAACAGAAAAACTCAATCAAATAAGTATTAATTTCAAAGAAAAATCTGAAGTCGAAAAAAAAATCGAAATAATTGAGTCTGGATCTAAAATTTTATCTTATATTATAAAAGATTTAAAAAATGTTTATTCACAATTTAATAAAATTATACTTTTCTCTGAAATTCAAGATAATAAAATTTTATTTGAGATATTAGAAAAATTAGAATTAGAATTTGGGAAATCTCCATAAAGGAATTTAAAAGTAAATCGAGGCTATTAAAAAAATGTTAAAACAAGTATTTATTATCATAGATGACAAAACATTATTTCGCAGAAATTACGCAAAAGGAATTGAAGATTCTATTCTAATAAATATTTATCCTAAAATAAAACAAACAATTTTTGCTAAGCATTCACCTGAAATTGGAGAATTCGAATTTTTTCAGTCAAGAATCTCGTATATAGTGGAAAGAAACCAAAATTTAGCTTTTCTCTTTATCTCGGGATTAGCTGATAATTTTGATAGGATTAAAGTTGAATTGCATAAATTTAAAAAAGAATTTCTTAATTTATTTGGCGATAATTTAAAAACAAAAACTAATTTTCTTATGGAAGAAGCTTTAAGCCCATTACTTGATGCGATCCATAGAGCTCTAATGCCAAAAATATCGATTATAGGATTTTCGGGAGTTGGTAAAACTACAATTACTAAATTAATCAAATCAGAGGAAATTCCTATGAAACATATTCCTACTATTACAGGGGATGTCGCAACAATCAAATTTGGAAATTTATACTTCTTTCTATGGGATTTTGCAGGACAAGAACAATTTAGCTTTTTATGGAGTAAATTTATTCAAGAAAGTGACGCCGTTCTTTTAATAACGGATTCAACCTTAACGAATGTAGAAAAAAGTAAATTCTTTTTAGATCTTATAAGAAAGGAAGCACCCCATTCTAATTCCGCAGTAATTGCAAATAAACAGGATTTACCAAATGCATTAAATGTTAAATCTATTGAAGAAGTATTGGGATTAAAAACATATTCAATGATTGCTGTAGAACTTGAAAATAAAATTAAAATGATTCGAATAATTGCTGATATTTTAGAAATGAATCCTGAATCTTCTCCACTATTAGGCCCGTTATTTGAGAGAGATAAACTTATAGAAGAAACTCAAATAATTTTAAACCAAGGTAAATACGACCAAGCTTTTGTTTTATTTCAAAAATTAAGCAATATATGCCTTGAATTAGGAGACGATTCTCTAGCAATAGACTTTAACGAAAAAGCAGATAAAATAAAATCTGTATTAAAATCTCAAACAAGTTAATATTATAATTTCACCTATTAAGAATCGTTCGTTTGAAACTCGAAGAATTAGGTCTTGTATTATAATTAAAGTATATCTGTATATATTTCTTTATTTTAAGTCAAATTACTTCTTTTTTCATCTTCTCTATTGCTGTACCTAATTGCAAACCAATTAGGTCAAATAATTCTCTTTCTTCTTTTGTAAACATTTTATAATTCTCTAATAAAACGCAAATTGCTCCAATTATTTTAATACTCGAGAATAATGGAACTATTGCTAAAGTAGCAAATTTAGTTCCTTCTAAAAGTTTTTTTTCTATCTCTGGATACATTTCGCTAAAAATAGCAATTCCTTTAACGAAGATTAAATTGTATATGTCACGATTCTCTGGAAATAAAGCGTTTTTATTAATAAAATTTAAAATCAACCCTTTATAAGCTTCAATTTTAGCAATTTTAGTAATTTCATTAATTAAATATATACAACATCCATCAAAATTTAGAAAACCCATAATGTAATCTAATACATTGTTCATTAATTCTGATAAATTTTTAGCTTGACTAGTAACAATTATGATTTTATTTAGAATTGCTATGTTCTTTGCGTGTTCTTCTATCATTCTTTCTGAGTTTATTCTTTCAGTAATATCGTGTAGAACAATTTGTACCAAATTTTGATCTCCTAGTTGAATTTCATTCACATTTATTTCCATATAAACAATATTACCATTAGATTTTTTTAATTGTGATAAAACAGGCATTTCTGTGTGCGAATTTAAATATTTAGAAAAATTTGATTCTAACATTTCTGGGATTTTTATTTGAAGTTGAGATGGTTTCAGACCTAAAATCTCGTCTCTTGAAGATTCCACCAATTTTTCAGCTTCAAAATTAACATCTATTATAATTCCAGCATCTTTATTTATTATAAAGATTGCGTCTCTTGCGGTTTTAAATAAAACTTGGTAACGTTGTTCAGCTATTTCTAGAGTCTTAATTGCTGGAACAATAGATTTATAGAAAGAAAAAAATAAGTTTTCAATTTCGCTTAATTTATTCTTATCTCCTACATAATTTTTAGTATCGTAGTCAAAAGCTTTATAACCCTCTTCAAGATTTATTAAATTTTGAGCAAAACTTTCCAAAAGTTCTTTCGCCCACATTAATTTTAGTTCGCTATTAATATTTGTTATAATCGAAATTAAAAATCCTTCTTTTCCTCCGCGAGCATACAAACTAGGTATTTTAAAAAAAAGATTTGCTGTTTTTAAGTTCTCAAAAATATGAATAAAAAAGCCATCTGGTCGAATTTCCATCAATGTAGGAATTTTCTTTACTTCTTCTTCATTTAAAGATTTAGGTGCTTTCAAAAAAACTTTTGGACCATATATCGGATCAAATCGACAAAGTATTAAAGAAGCTTCCAAGTTATAGGTTCCTTTTAATTTTTTTTTGATTTTAAATAAAATAGTATAGCTTTATAATATATAGAGCTCCAATATAAAAATTTATTTTAAGAAATTATTCTTTTAATTGTCTGATTGTATAGTTTTTTTTAATGCGCTTTTGAATCTCTTGAATTAAATAAGTTTAAGGTTAATTAAATATAATTCAAAATCGAAATTTATTTCTTATTGCTTTATTTTATTAGATGATTATTGAATTATTTTTGTTCTTACCTTTTACTTTTCGAAATGATTAAAAAGTTTTACACTATAATAATTAAAAAAATCTACTTTTAAAAAAAAATTTTTAATTAAAAACGATAAAAAAAGATGATTATATTAAAAAAATGATTACTTTTAAAAAAAATCTGAAAATATCAATTATACTATCAGTAATACTGTTAACGAGCTTATATACAAATACTACAACAAATAAATCTGGCTTTTTTTCAAATTCAGATAAAAATTCAAACAATGAAAATTTTATTACTGACAAAGATTTTAAAGAAGACCCCGACGTAAGTTTTGTTGGACAAGATGATTGGTGGAACCAAAGTTTTTCTTACAGAAGATTGATTAATATAACAAATCCGTACGATGTTAACCTTGAAGATTATGCAGTTAATATAACTTTTTCTTATACAGATTTAGTTGCTGATTTTAAGATGAATTCGTCTTTAAAGGACATAAGAATAGTTAAAGGAAATCAATTGGTTAAATATTACGTTAAAAAGGATTGCCCTACAACTGATCAAGCAACTGTTTGGTTCGATGCGGATATTTCTGCTAAAACTATTTCCAGCGACTATTATATGTATTATGGCAATTATTCCGTTGATTTCGCACACTCTTACTATATGAACGATAAATCAGAAAGTTTTGGATGGATTAAAAACGGAAATTTTGAATTAAATGTAACTACTGGAACTAAGGTTAATTCTTATTTTGGATGGGATTGGTCAACAGACCCTCCCAATAATATTCCAGGTACAACAGCTAGTTACGACGATGCAACTGACACAATAGCACAACATAATATAACTTCAATCAAATTAAATCAATCAAGAGTATACGAAGGAAAATATTCTTACAAATGGGGGTGGTCGGGAAATTACATTAATAATTCTTATGTTTATATTGCTCCCTCTTGGTATTGGAAAAATACCGAGTCTTATTATCGTGGGACGCTCTATAGTAATCGTTTTATCGTTCCAACGGTAACCGCGGGAGATTCCGAAGACGCTAAAATATATATTCAAGTCTATCGTAATATTAGAACACATTCTTTTGAAACTAGTGACGCTTATTTTTTAAGATTGTGCACAGGAAGTACATATGGATCAAATCCTAACCTCCACGGTACTTTAATGTGGGGTGAAGTGTGGGGGAATAATTATCAAACATATTATCAACCTACTACTGGAACTTATAGAGTAAGATATTATAACGGTATACGCGATTTAATAGGAACAGGTGGTAGTGTAAATACGAAACATAAGAGTTATACGAGTCCTGATAAAGATCTAAACCAAGATGGAAGTTTAACGGGAGTGATTTATATTGATGTTACCGATTATCAAGGACAAGAGATATTTCTTGAAACTGGAATGTCTGGAAATGAGGATGTTACCTCTGATGCAGCATTTGGACAAATTGACGATGTCAGATTTAATTATACGTTAAATACAGCTTTAAACGAAGAACAAACGATATTTACCAAACTCACGATAATTACGAAAGATGCTTATGGTGAGTTGATTCCTAACGCTGAAGTGTCGCTATTTAATGGTACTGAAAAGAAATTTACGCTTAATACCTCAATAACTGGTGATTTAACCTATTCTCAACTTCCATTCGGTATATATAATATATCGGTTAATTATACTCTTCCATCTGGCAATGAAATTGTTGTATTAAACAAAACTTTAGTTAATTATAATACAATTCAAAATACAACTATTCTAACACTACACATGTGGACCATTTATTTTGAAGTAAAAGATTGGGACAATAATCCATTAAATTATGGAATTATTAATATAAGTGAAAGTGTATTAAGTCCAACTTTAGATACTTTAAGGCTTGATGACGATGGAAAAGCAATATTTCGATGGAAAAACGGAACCATTTATTATTATAAATTATACTATGACAATATCGATTATTTCAAGCGATACACTTTATTAAACGCTAGCACAATAATAGGTAAAGATAACACAATCAAAGTTAACATTACCAAATTAGAAATAGAGATTTTTGACAAAGACGGAATTCCATTAAGTGGTGTATTAGTTAGAGTATTTAATAAAACAGATGGCGCGTTAATAGCAAACTTTTCAACTATTAGTGGAAGCGCGCGCGGATTAATTAACACAAATATTGGTTTATGGTATTTATGCAATACAACATATAATTTTACATTACAATTTTTTGGTTTTGACAAATTATTTAATGTGACAAAATCGGATCAATGGAAAAAAGGAGATTATGTTGCAAGTTATAACTATACATTAAACCATAGTTATACTCTTGAATTTAGAATTAATTTAAACGCAAGTGATTTTTTATCAGAATTTCGAAACAAATCTGCAGATAGTCAAACGGTTATCTGGGGTCAGGAATTATATTTCCAACTTAACTATACTATATCAAATGACGGGGGTAATATATGGAGTCCGATAGAAAATCCTAATTATGTTCGTTACGAGATCAGAGAGTTTGGTGGAATAGAAATAATAAAACTAGGGGATATGGATTTAAATGGAAATGGAGTTTACAATTTAACATTAAATTCAAGCGAATTAATCGGTAACAAAAATTATATCTTAACTGTTAAGGGTCATAAAAATGGATACATCGATCCGGAAGCTGAAAACTTTTACATAACAATCAATGGATTACCAACAGAATTGACGATACACGATTATTACAATAATTTAGTTGTAGTATCAGAAATTTCACAAGCTTACGACGAACTCGTTAATATAACTGTAAAATATTCTTCTTTAGGCGTTAATATAACAGGAGCGACTCTAAGTTACGATTGGGGTGAAGGAACTGGAGTAATTAATTCTGATCCTTTACATAATGGTTATTATACATTTACGATAGATACGGGAGACGCATTAACAATTGGAACAAAAATAATTGAAATCACAGCTTACTATGGAAACTATTCCATTATAAGTCGTGCTTTTAATCTTCATATTACACCCAGAGTGACTTCTATTAACAATGAAATTAATCCATTAGACAAAATATATAACAGATTCGTTCGTGATTCTTATAATTTCACTTTTGAATATAAAGACCATGAAAGGACTATAACTCTGGGAGATTTGCAGGAAGCATATTATAAATGGTATAGGTTAAGTTCAGAAGGTGCTATACTTGAAGGACCAAGCGAATTTATCAGTTTAATTGCACTTCCAGCTAATATCTATGTATTAGATTTTAACACTGAAACGAGAGCAATTGGAACGTATCTTTTAAGAATTACAATGTCAAAAACAAATTACGAAACGCAAAAATTAGACGTTACATTAAACATTTTAGAAAGAACATTTGAAGCGGATCTAAGTGCTAAAGGTTTAGAAGATGACCAATTAAATATTGTTCACGGAAAAAAAGTTACCATTACAGTTGAATTAACGGATAATTCGATAACGAATGCACCATTAACTGGAGCAAAAGTAATTTTAGAGATTGACGACGAAGAATTTGAGTTTGACGAGGTGGAACCAGGTGTTTACGAATTAAAATTTGATACTAAAGATTACGAAGCATTTTTTGCGTCTAATACTATAACTGGAGACATTAGAATTACAAAAACAGATTACGAAACAGAAACTCTTGATATAACAATTGTTATCGAAATGGAAGAAATTATGCCTGGAATACCGACATTCTATTTCGTTATATTCATTGCCACAATTTGTGCTATTACAGGTAGTCTTATAACTTATAGATATATACAAGTAGCTAGAATTCCCAAATTTGTAAAAAAGGTTAAAAAAATCAAAAAAGCAATCAAATCGGGAGATAAAATATCAGAATCACTTTTATATCCTACAAAAGAATCATTCGTAATAAAAAAATTAGAAGATAAATTCAAGATACTTGGGCTCTCGTATAAAAAAATAATGAAAATTAGCGACGAAAAAGAGATACAAGAATCGAAAAAATCGATTAAATCAAGTAGAGGTGAATTATAGTGCCAGTAGGTCTTATTATAATGAAATGGGATGCAAGAAGTGGGACTCAAAATTTAGCAAAATACCCTGAAGATATAAAAATAACAGAACAAACAGAAATGCAAATCATTGCTGCACACGAATATAGTGGTGAAGTAGGTGTTATTAACTTAATGGCAGGTCCTTTTAACATTTTGTCGTATTACACTGGGCCTAATACCACTCTTTACATAAATTTGCTATTAAATTTAGACGATGATCCTGATATTTACGAAAGTGGTTTAATTGACGCTAGCCAAATAATTCTTCAAAATATAACCGATAACACTTTTATTAAAATGACCCCTTCTCTTTTCCAACGAATTTCCATATATCCAAAACTTAGCGAAGAACAATTCTTAGCAATAACATATTTAGATGAAATTAAAAGAATAATAATTAAGAGACTTCGAGAAGAAGGTGTGATTTCTAAATCAGAATTAGAAATTTGGTTAAAAGATACCAATAAACATATGTTTGTTGAATTAGACGCAGTCTTAAACGATCTTATTAAAAGAGATTTAATTAAATCAATGTCAGTGAAAGGAATTTCTTCTGAACTCATATTCTTTATCAACGATATTATAATGTCGAGAGTCCCAGCTGAAAAAGTAATAACAGGAATATCTGAATCGGAAGTGTCGAAAGAAATTTCAGATGAATATCTTAAAGCGTGTACTGAATTTTTCCAAAATTACCAACCGTCAGAAGAAGATAACATTAAACTACTGGAAATTTTATCGGACTATCAAATCTTTTTAACTTTAAGATTACTAAGAACATCTATCGTTACAAAAAATGACCTCAATAAACTTGTAAAGAAAGGCGTTGAAGATCTAGAAAAAGTGTTAAATCAACTATTAGACAAGAAAATGATTCGAGTATTTAAAGATGATAAAGGTATTGAACATTACGCGTTAATTTCTGATTTCTACATCGGAAAACTTTTTCCAAAATATTTACTGAGAACTATAAAAGCCAATTACGAAGATCAATCTAAATCCAATCTGGTATTACTTGAATATTTAAATATTCTTGAGGATGTATATTACGATTTAAAATCAAAAAAAGAATAATAATATAAGTTAAAAT
>Ga0299915_10002703_pt1 | contig 12904 bp, 15 predicted proteins | sample RVTome_13_FD_200263 | JGI IMG/M metagenome (GOLD analysis project Ga0299915, IMG submission 200263) | Soil microbial communities from uranium-contaminated site in the Upper Colorado River Basin, Wyoming, United States - RVT92D227 (version 2) ...
TAAGGGAACGGGGCTGGGGCTTCTGACGACCCGAAAAATCGTTCAGGAGCATGGAGGCAAGGTTTCCTTTGAGTCGGCCGAAGGTGTGGGCTCTGTTTTCCGCCTGGAGTTTCCCAGGAGCAGGCTGCCGCGGCCTTCGAATCCGACAGATGAACCGGGCCCGGGAAGGAGGCGTTGATCATGGACAGACCTGAAGACAAAACCATCCTTGTTGTCGATGATGAGCCGGATGTCCGGCAATATCTCAAGGCTATTCTGGAGGACGCGCGCTTCAGGGTCCTGACGGCTGCGGACGGCGAGGAAGCCCTGAATGCCCTCAGGGAAAAGCGTCCGGATTTCATCTCGCTCGACCTGGTGATGCCGCGCAAATCAGGGCACAAGCTCCTTTACGAACTGCGCAAGGACAAGAACCTCGCACGGATACCGGTGTTGATCGTCACGGCGCATGCCAAGGACGAGATGGGGAAGAAGGACCTCGAGGACCTGCTGGAAAACCGCGTGATGTCCGGGCCGGGAATCTACCTTGAAAAGCCGGTATCGCCGGTCGCTTACGTACGGGCGATTCAGCGCGCTCTGGGACTGGAAGAGAGCCGGGAGTCGGTGGAAAAGATCAACCTGAAAGAAGAGCTGGAGAAGAACTTGCAGGCCGCAAGTCCGGAAGCGATGCGGCGCGCACTGGAAGCGCTGCGCAAAGCAAAACAGGAGTGAGTCCTGTTAGGCCGGCCTGGAGCAGGAAGAAAGGAGATTGAAACCATGAATAACGCTAAATCCGGGGGGAAGAAAAAAGTCCTGGTTATCGACGATGAGCCGCATGTCGTCACCTATCTGGAGGCCTTACTTCAGGACAACGGCTTCGACACAGTCTCAGCACTCAACGGCAGGGAGGGTATGGAAAAGGTCAAAGCGGACCCGCCCGACCTGATATGCCTCGATATCACCATGCCCGAGGAGTCCGGCGTGCGCTTTTACCGGGACCTGAAGGGAGATCCCGCGCTGAGTTCCATCCCGGTAATTGTGGTTACCGCGGTAACGGGCTATGCCGGGGACCCCGATGGCCTGAAAAAATTTCTGAGCACGCGTAAGCAGGTTCCGCCGCCGGAGGCCTTTTTCTCGAAGCCGATCGACAAGACGGAATTTATCGAGACCGTGCGCAGGCTGCTGTCCTGAGCCGGACGAAACGGAACCAATCAATTGCCTTGTGCATGCCGCTTGGATAAAGCTTTCAGCCGTCAGCAATCAGCAGTCAGCTTTCAGCCTTCCACGAAAGCGGGCAGCATTCCTGCGGGCTGAATGCTGATAGCTGATGGCTGACAGCTTTGTGGCCATTGAATACCAACACGTAGATTTAGTGTTTGCCGCCAGAGAAGACGTGCCGTCAGACAGCATGTGCCTCGCGGCGGACCTGGTACTCCGCGTCCGGCGCGCGGGATCGGAACTTCTACCTCAGGTGCACAATGTTCGCCGTAATGAGTCGGGCGTAGTCTGAGGACAGGAAGGCAATCACCTCGGCCACGTCTTCCGGGCCCACGATGTGGATCAGGTCGAAGCTCCGCTGCACATGCTCGCGTATCGCATCATTCACCCAACCGGTGTCCGTAACCGGGGGATAGACGATGTTTGCCGTGATGCCGAACGGCGCGAGCTCGAACGCCGCCGACATCGTATAGTTTTCCAGGGCGGCCTTCGCAGCACCGTAGGATACTTCATTGGGAAATCCCAGAGGCCCGCCGGACGTCAGGCCAATGATGCGGCCCCAGTTGGCCTTTCTGTCAATGTGTCGCCGAGCCAATTCGGCGATCATGAGTGCCCCGCCGCGTGCATCGACTGAAAACACCTGCTCGTGCGTGGCTGCGGATAGCCTTCCCATTTTGATGCCGGTGAGGTGCTGCCCATCGGCCGTGAATGTATCGGACGTCCAACCCGTGGCATTGTTGATCAGGATGTCGACAGGCCCGAGCTCCGCCTCTGCGAGGTCAAAGAGCCGCGCCGGCACTCCCTCATCCCTGAGATCAGCCTCCATGGCCACCGCCCGACCTCCGCGCGCGCGAATCGCGGCCAGCACCTCGTCGGCCCCCTTGGCACGGTTAGAACGGTATGGCTCCGGAAAATCATCCGGATCGCGGGTCCGCAGATAAGTGACCAACACGGAGGCACCGCATGCCGCGAGCGCTCTGGCCGTCGCCGCGCCGATGCCGTGGTTTGCACCAGTGATGAGAGCCACGTGCCCTGTTAGGTCATACGGAAGCGTCGCGCCAGAAATATGCATCATCGACCTCAAATGGGCAGATGCTCGCGATCGACGTGGACCCGGAGTGGCCGTCTCAGTTCCTGACTATGAAGGCATCCTCGATAAGGTCCTGATCTGAGCACATTTGGCACGGCAGTCATTGTCTCATGAGTCCGGGGGGAGAAAAAGCCAAAGCGCCCGCATCGGATCATCGGTGCCAGACCTGGACAAATTGTTGCTCAAAAAGTTCCTCGGGCAGTCATAAGGATTGAAAGAGCATGCGATCCGGAAGACTCTCGACTGCATCAGCCTTCCTTCCAGGGTGCCTCCCATTGCCCGCGCACTACCGGATCGTGACATGAACGAGCATTACCTTGCGTGAGCAGATGAACCAATCCGCCGTGCAGGTAGAGGTGTGTTGTATTTTTTATCCTGAAAGGGTGTTTTGCGGTAACATCCCCTCAATAATCGGACTCGGACTTTGGGGAATCGCTGCAGACCGGCCGGAGCAGACATAAAGCCTCACAAGAGAACCTGGAGGGCACCCACTCTGGAACAGCCGGGCTGCAAACGGCAGCTTGTTTTTCCAGCGCGGCCGGAGGCCGCAACCGAACCATCGGCCGAGCATGAGCCCCGGCCGTGATGAGCTTTCAACGGTCAGCTCTCAGCTTGTGAACAAACACCGTCAGCAAGCGTTTGACCTCGGCCGTGCCGTCGCAAGGCAAAACTTCTTTGCAGGGCGCAAAGAAGTCACGGTGGAAGAATTTATGCGCCGAGTTTTTCATGTGGACATCTTTGCGTCTGCAAGCCGCATGATTGCGGGGAGCTCCTTCTTGAACCGGATGTCGAAGCGAACGACCCTCCCCTCAGGGTACTTCTTTGCATGGCTGATCTCCATCGCCACCGGCTCCGGCAAATCTGACTGCGTGGCGTTCTCCGGGGAACCACGTGAACGAAGCTCTCGTAATATCAATTGTGGTAACCTTGCAGGGCGTGCAGGAGGGGGGATCCGCACGCTGAACATCCACTTCCCGAAAACTGTGCGGAGGGAGCATGGGACATCTGATGCAGGACATCAGATACGGGGTGCGCCTGATGACCGCAAATCCGGGATTCACCGCGGTGGCCGCCCTCTCGCTGGCCCTGGGAATCGGGGCCAACACCACGATTTTCACGGTAGTCAACGCCGTCTTCCTTTCGCCTCTGCCCGTGCGGGACATGTCTTCCCTGGCCATGGTCTTCACCACGGACAGCAAACAGGCCGGCGGGGCCCTGGGGAACCTGATGCAGGTTTCCTATCCCAACTACGTGGACTTTCGGGACCAGAACAGTGTCTTTGAACAGCTGGCGGCATTCGCATTCATCGGCGGCACTTTGAACGCCGAGGAGGGGCCGCGTGCCGTCCAGGGGTTCATGGTCACGGGGAGCTATTTCGACACCCTGGGGGTGAAGGCTGTTCAGGGCCGCACATTTTCGCCTGAGGAGGACCGGACGCCGGGAGCACATCCGGTGATGGTCATCAGTTACGGTCTCTGGCAGCGGCAGTTCGGGGGCGACCGGTCCGTCGTCGGCAGCACGATGCGGTTCAACGGCCTCCCCTTCACGGTGATCGGCGTGGCCCCAGAGAATTTCAGCGGCACCATCCGGGGATTCCCCGGTGACCTCATCTGGGTTCCGGCGATGATGTACCCGCAGGTCCTCCCGCCGGAAGCCCGAGATTGGCCTGAAAGCAGGCGTGCGCTGATAATGAGCGTCTTCGGGCGCCTGAAGCCGGGAGTGTCTGTGCAGCAGGCGGACGCCGCATTGAAGACGATTGCCGCCGGCCTGGAGAGCGCGTATCCCGAGGCCAACGATTCGAGGAGCGCCAGCGTCACCCGCTTCACCCCTTTCTTCAATCCGGCCCTGGAAAGCCAGCTCGTGCTCGTTTTCTCGCTCATGATGGCGGTCGTCGCCGTGGTGCTGCTCATCGCCTGCATCAACGTAGCCAATCTGCTCATGGCCAGAGCCTCGCGTCGAGAGAGGGAGATCGGCCTCCGGCTGGCTTTGGGTGCGGGCCGTGTCCGCCTCATCCGGCAGTTGCTGACCGAGAGCACGCTGCTGGCGCTGGCCGGTGGGGCCTTGGGGCTGCTGCTCGCAGCCTGGGGCCGCCAGATTCTCTGGCAAATCCGTCCTCCCGGAATTCCGGCGGATGCCCTGAACCTCCGGATGGACCCGACGGTGCTTGGCTTCACAGTCGCGGTCTCTATCCTGACCGGCGTTCTGTTCGGTCTGTATCCTGCGCTGCAATCCTCCCGGCTCAATCTTACCGAGACGCTCCCCGAGGGCGGACGCGCCGGGGCGCCGGGCAGGCGTCACCACCTCATCCGAAAAATCCTGGTTGTCGCAGAAATCGGCTTGGCCGTACCGGCGTTGATCGTCGCCGGCCTTTTCATACGAAGCATGCAGGCCGCACAGGAGGTGGATCCCGGCTTCGAAACGGCCCGGTTGGCTGTGATGTTCGTCGATGCGACAGGCGCAGGCTATTCCCAGCAACAGACGGAGCAGTTCTACCGCCAGCTGACCGAACGCGTGTCAGCCATCGGAGGTGCCGAAGCGGCAGCCGTCGCATCCAATCCACCGCTGGGCGGCGGCATTCTCCGCAGCGTGATACCCGAGGGATCGACCGAGGCCAAGGACCGCGGCATATTGACCTTGAACAATTCAATTTTGCCGGGATATTTCAAAGCCATGAGCATTCCGCTGCTGCGCGGCCGCGATTTCAACGACTTCGATACGGCGGATAAGCCTGCGGTCGCCATCATCAACGAATCGACCCAGCGGAGGTTCTGGCCGAACGACGATCCGGTCGGCAAGCGTTTCAACTTCATCACCGAACCCTTCATGATCGAAGTGGTTGGGGTCGTCAAGGACACATTGTCCCAGTTGGGCCAGTCGCCGCAGCCGATAGTCTACCTGCCAGTCAGCCAGCGATTCGCCGGCGCCGCCGTGCTGGTCGTCCGCACCCGACAGGATCCGGCCTTGCTTCTCACCGACATTCAAAACGCCATCCGTTCCCTGGACAGGAATGTCCCGGTCACCAATGTGCGGACGATGCAGCAGGCCCTGTCCGACGCACTTCAAGGCCCCAGGATGGGCGCAGCGTTGCTCGGAATCTTCGGCGTCATGGCGCTGGTCCTGGCGGCGGTTGGAATTTACGGTGTCATGTCCTTTTCGGTCAGTCAGCGGACGCAGGAGATGGGCATCCGTATCGCGCTGGGCACCCGCTCCGGGGACGTCCGCGGCCTCGTCCTGCGTCAGGGGATGCTCCTGGTCGGTGTCGGGCTTGCGGTCGGGCTTTTTCTGGCCTGGGCCGCCAGCCTTGCGGTGAGGAGCCTTCTGTTTGGAATCAGCAACCTCGATCCGGTCGCCTACCTGACAAACTCAATCCTGCTGGTGGCCGTGGCTTACGCCGCCTGCGCCATCCCGGCGCGCCGCGCGACAAGAGTGGACCCGATCATCGCCCTCCGATACGAATGATCCGGCCGCGCACAGAGAAATAGCCGCTGCTCCGGACCTTCGGGTGATCCGATGACACCGGACTGCGTGCTCACCTGGGATGCACGAGGTCCAGGGACTCCGCCGACTTGAGCATCGTGGTAGCAAGCCCGGCAGCTTGACCCACAGGGCACGGGTCCTGCCCGTACAACCGGGATTGCCCTCCAGCCGCAGAAAAAGTCGCTGATGTTCTGCAGAAAAAGCGGCGAAACCACGGGGCCTGGGGCACAGAAGTGCTGATTCCCAGGCAATCTCAGGGCTTGCCTCCCCGAAATAGGGGGCGTGCGTCGGTGCTGCTCTGGAGGCCCGAAGCTGGCTTTTGATCTCCAAGTGCAATAGACTGTGTTTACCATGCGGGCCTCGGACGATCGGCTGAAGAGCAAATCGATGTCGGAAATCTTCGAAGGTCTTCTCAAGGCGCTGTGCGAGAAGTGCACGGGATTCTATGGTCCGAGACTGACATCGCTGGCAGTCTACGGCTCAGTTGGCCGCAAGCTCATGAATCAGGAATCCGACATTGATTTCCTTCTTGTGGTGGACCCTCTTCCCAACGGCCGCTATCGGCGGGTGAGAGAGTTTGAGGCGGTGGAACGCGCTTTGGGGGCGGATCTGGCAGAGGCGGGCGACTATGGTATCCACACGGAGCTTTCCCCGGTTTTCAAGACTCCCGGCGAGGTGCGCCAGGGAAGCCCGCTCTTCCTGGACATGGTGGATGATGCCCGCATTCTCATCGACCGTGGGGGCTTCTTTCAGCGGGAGCTGAATGGCTTGCGCGAACGCCTCGCGCGACTCGGGGCGAGGCGCATTTGGAAGGGAAACGCCTGGTATTGGGATCTCAAGCCCGATTACAAGATCGGTGAGGAGTTCGAGATATAACGCCCTTGCCTGTCACCATGGGAATGCCATGACCAACAAGACGCTCGCACAGAGCTATCGAATCAAGGCAGAGAAACGATTGAAAATCCTGCCGGTCCTGCTGCAGGAAGAAGCCTATTCAGACGTGGTCAGGGAGGCGCAGGAGATTGTCGAGCTTGCGATGAAAGGCATGTTGCGGCAGATCGGCATCGAGCCTCCCAAATGGCACGACGTCGGGGGTACCTTGATCGAGTTTCAGGATCGGCTCCCCCCGCAGGTCCGACGCGATGTGGTGCGGCTGGCGGAAATCTCAGGCTGGCTTCGGAAGGAGCGCGAATTTTCCTTTTACGGCGACATCGACTTCATCCCCACCGAGGAATATGACCGCGAGGTTGCGCTGAAGGCGATCGCCGATGCCCAGTTCGTCTGCGCTGCCGCCGCTCTGATGATTCCCGCCTGAGCTGACTAGCGCCTCGGTTGAACCTGATCGCCAACGCCCTGTTCAGCGCGGCCGGAGCGAGGCTCTCTCTCCTCCGCCTCACCGCGGAACGGGTCAAAGCAAATCCCTGAGCCGTCTGCGTTCGCTGCGCTGAGTAAAAAAGCGTGCCGGCTACTTGTCACCGAGTCCAGAGGGGAAATAGCATGTCTTCGGGCAGGATCACCTACGAGCGCCGCCTGTCGCTGTTCGACGGCACCATGGTCGTCGTGGGCGGGATTATTGGCGCCGGCATATTCCTGAATCCGTCTATCGTCGCCCAGCGCACGGGCACATCCAGCCTCATTCTGCTGGCGTGGAGCGCCGGCGGCGCCGTGAGAAGGCGGGATTGGAGGAAAGAATCCCGGTTCGGGCCGCCGGATACCCGGCGCTACCGATGGTATTCGTTCTGGTGGCGGCCTTCGCCGTTGCCAGCTCAGTCTGGTCAAATCCGCTCAACGCACTGCTGGGCACGGCTCTGATCTTGGCGGGAATCCCGACGTACTATTTCTGGAGGCATCATCCGAGATGAAAGACAGCCCCTATATCACCTGGGCCAAGCACCACCACGGCCTCACCTGCAACCTTGCCTCCAGCGGAGTGGCCGATCCTCCCGTCGAGCTGATCGGTTTCCAGCGGGAGGACCTCAATGTTTCAGGGGAGCACGTGGAGGGCTGGCCGCCGCTGCTGGAGCGCATCGCCGGCCGCTACCGCGTATCCGGCGCCTGGTGGACCTGTTCTACGTGTTCATGCCCCATCCTGCCGAGCGCATGGCGGCGCGTGCCCTGGATCGCGCGGGGGAGCTCATGAAGGTGTTGAAGCCGAGGGTGGAGCGGAACCGCGGGCTGGTGTCGGATTTCGTGGGGGCGCAGCCGGTTCTCTCGTGGACGCCGCCCGACGGAGGGACCGTGGCGTTCATCCGGCTGCGGCGGGGATCTGTAGATGAGCTCGTGCGGAGGCTCGCGGAAATGGACACGGCCGTGGCGCCGGGCCGTTTCTTCGGCGCCCCCGACTGCTTCCGCGTGGGCATGGGGATGAAGAGCGAAACCCTGGCCGAAGGCCTCCGCCGCCTCTCCTCCGCCCTCGATGCAATGTGACCGCGTTCTGCACCGCAGCGACGTATTGTACGGGCGGCCCTTACTTCTCCGTAATCCTCATGACGCCGGCTTTCTCGAATGCCCTGAAATATACGTGCGGACATAAATATTTGCGAATGTGCTAAACGCACACTTAGCGTTTCCGGCGTCGGGGTCGGGATCGGAATCGGTGGCGATTACGATCGCGATTGCGACCCCGATACCGATTCCGACCCCGATTGCCTGCCGATCAGGGACGCGTAGCCTGCACCATGGGCGCGGCCGGCGCATTCGAGAATGCTTCCTATGCGCATCTGTTTATGACCGTGCGTATAGAGCTCCAGCACCTCGATGGCGATGGGCGCGTATTCGACCGCGATCGCATCACGAATCTCCAGGATCGAGCGCTTACCATCGGCGTAGTATGCCGGGGCGTCCGGGAGCGCCATCAGCCTCGGCTCGCTGTCTCCCTGCGCTCTCAAGCGCCGGGTCGTTTCCTCCAGCGCTGCCTCGACTTTCGGGATCTGAGCTGCCGCATCCTTGACCAGCGTCCTGGTCACATAGGTTACGCTGACCAATTCCTTCCCTTTGTTGCGAGCTGGGATCAATCGCGCAGCCCGCTGCTCTGCCTCTGTCGGGGAGCTTGCCGTGCGGGTCACATTCAGCTCTCGCGCTCTGAGTGCGGCGATCTCGCCCACCTTCGTGCGAGTGGCAGCCTCATCGTCATCCAACAAGGATGTCAGCCGTTCGACAGCATGACGCGTTTCGGGTGTGCGGGCGAACGCCGCGGCCGAAGCAATCGCCGCGCTCTCTCTCCGATATGCATGGGCCATCAGGAGCGCGGCCAGTAGGTCAGCCTCGGGAAGACCTTCCTTTGTTGCATTCAGCAGGCGCAAAAAAGCGAATATTCCATGCCCGACCTCATTCCCGGCAGGGGTGCGTGAAAATTCCACATCCGGCAACATAGTGTTGACGTAAAATAAAGGCTGTGATTGGGCGGGGAATCTGGGAAGGCCCCAACCGCCCGCATCTGATTCAAAGACTCACATTCTGCGTAGGCTATCAAGAGTGGGGGTATGGCTTACCGGGACTGTCCGAAGTGCGCCGCAGAAAATTCCCTGGACGAGATCTGCTGCTGGAGTTGCGGTTACCAATACTTCCCGGGGCTGCTGCGAGCCGATCGCCCCCGCGATTGGTCTCGAGAATTCGGAGAGTCGCTGCAAAAACAGAGCAGGGGCTTCCTGGAAGAGATAGGGAAAGGCCTTGCGGGAGCGCTCGATAACAGCAAGACATCTCTCGAGCGGATCGCGCGGGAACACTCCAGAACAGCGGGGGTGGAGCGCAATTTGGGCCTGACGCATCGAGAAACGGTCCTGGACCGAGGAGTGCACATCGAAGAGACCATTCTCGAGGTCCCAAAGGTCCCGAGGCTCTGCGAGACTCTCGGAATGAGGGGGCAACGGATCAACGTCGACGGTGGGTGCAACTTGTATTGCGAGGTCGAGGGACATGGCGTGCCGATGGTGCTCATCAACGGCGGCCCCGGTGGAACGCATCACGTTTTCCACCCTCATTTCTCGCGGGCAAGAGACTTCGCCAAAGTCATGTACTACGATCAACGCGGCTGTGGCCTTTGGGATTACCAGCCCGGCGCCGGCTACAGCATTGACCAGGCAGTGAATGACCTCGAGAAGCTGCGCACGGCACTGAAGATCGAGAGATGGGTCGTATTGGGGTGGTCCTACGGCGGATTGCTGGCTCAGTGCTATGCGATAAGGTACTCCAGCGCTGTGAACGGGCTGATCCTGGTGGCTGCACAGCCGGCGATGGGCGTGTCACTAAACCGGACGCGTCAGTACGACTTTCTTGCCCAGGAGGAGAGGGAAAGGATCCGCGAGATATACAGTAACAGCAGTCTCTACCCGGCACAGCAGCTCTTCAATGCGCATTTCAACGGAGACTGGAAACGACAGGGCTACTACAGGCCGACGACGGAGGAACTGGCTTTCGCTGCGTTGTACGAATGGAATTTCGACCCCGGCTTCCGGTCGTGCATCTGCAGGGAGGTCGGCGCAGTTGATCTCGCGGGAGCATTCGACGAATGTCCGATTCCCACGATATTGGTCGAAGGCCGATGGGACCTGACGTGGAACACCGACAAGCCGGAGAGGCTCAGCAAAACCGTACCCCGCGCCCGGCTCGTCATGTTTGAGAAGTCCGGACATAGCGTTTTCGCGGACGAGCCCGAGCAGTTCTTCGGACTCTTGCGCGAATTCATCAGGGCGCTTCCGACATCCACAGACGTGGCAGCGCTGGGCCGCTGGAAGAAGGAACTGCTCGCACGAGAAGAACGCCTTAGAAATCGCTTGCCCCTTTTATGAATCTCCGGCGGGCGCCGCAGTTCGAAGGCCAAGAGTTTCGATCCATTGCGCCGCCCTATACCCAAGTCCCGAAACGGCTGCCCGGGCATTGCCCGAAATGGGAACGCAATCGAAGTTTGGCACCATAAGAAAAACAAGCCGCCCTCCATGGTCCAAGAAGTGAAGCTTATTTCGCCACTGCTTTGGACTCCGGAGGTATGGGCGCAGCTGTGATCCGAACAGGACTACTGCTGCGCGCTTGCCCATGATGGATATATAACGGCCGTGATATTGATCGGCTACATGGCGCTCGGCCAGCTGGCCGCAAGCTATCTGCAAAGTTCTCTGGATGGCCTCGCCCACGAGTTGACATGGATCGGCACAGGCCTGTCGGGGTTGCTGCCCCAGGAGGTAGGCACAGCCGCCTTTGAGAATGTCGCGCCTGCGGCGTTTGCAGAACACCGCCCGGATTTTCCCCGGCGGGCCGCACCGCGATGTTTGTTTATTGCCGAATTTCGAGGTTATGGCGCCTGTCCCCGAGATTTCTAGGGCTTCAAGTAGAAGGGCTCCAGCCTGGGCCGCCACTTATCCATCAGTTCCCGGTTCAAGTCGACAGGCACGGCGGCGTCGGCCGGCAGGAACGACTTGTAGGGATGCTCTTTGGAGTATGCCTCGAACTCATCGCGGAGTTTTTTTAGCTCCTCAGGTCTGGTGAGCAGATCGATGGCGGAAGCCGCCATGGCTTTGGCGCCGGTATTGAGTCCTTTCCAGGCGGTCGAGCCGTAGTTGCACGCGACCGAGGACCAATGATGGCCGATGGCGCCGGGCACCTGGCCGGGAAAACGGATGGTCGCCGTCGGCGCGATCAGCGTCACGTCGCCTACGTCGGAGGACCCGCCGCCTACAAATGTGCCTCTGGGCTCGCGAAGGTCCCCGATTTTGCTCGGCATGCCTGTTTCCTTGACGCCCAGAGATTTTTGCAGCGCTTTTGCGAAGGCGTGCTCCTCCTCCGTCCACTGCGGCATGCCCGCCAGCTCGATGTTTTTGTGAAACAGCTCTGCGGCCGCCTTGTTGGGGTGGCGCTGGTGAATGGCGGAGAGGAGCCGGATCTGAGTCAATTCAGTCTCCGTGGCCAGGGCCCCGGCTTTGGCGCAGTTGACGACCATCCGGTACATGTCCTCGACGCGGTCGTCTGAGTTGCGCACGTAGTACCAGACGCTGGCCTTGTCGGGCACAACGTTGGGCGCTTCGCCGCCCTCCGGGATGACGTAGTGCATGCGCTGGGTGTAGAGGAGGTGTTCCCGCAGGTAGTTGGTGGCGTGGTTCATGATCTCAACGGCATCGAGCGCGCTTCGGCCCAACCAGGGTGAGGCACTGTGCGCCGTCCTGCCCTTAAAGGTAAAGACCGTGGAAAAAAGGGCATTTCCGTCCACGCCGTATGAGGTCGCAAAGTCGCTCCCGCTGTGGTTGTCAATGACGGCGTCCACTCCCTCGAACAGGCCGGCGCGGATCATGTAAGGACGGCTGATCAGGGTTTCCTCGGCCGGCGAGCCGAACACCTTGATGGTGCCCTTGAAGCCGAACTTGTCCATGGCCTGCTTAACCGCGAGGGCCGCGGCGGCTGCCGCCGTACACATGGTGTTGTGTCCGCACCCGTGACCGGGGCCGCCTTCGACGAGCGGATCCTGTGTCGTCACGCCGCCCTTCTGTGAGATCATGGGAAGCGCATCGAACTCTCCGAGAATCCCGATCACGGGTTTGCCCGAGCCGTAGGATGCGACAAAACAGGTAGGCATGCCGGCCAGGCCGCGCTCGACCTTGAACCCTTCCTGCTCGAGCGTGTCTGCCAGCAGTTTGGAGGATTTGAATTCCTGCATTCCGAGCTCGGCGTATGACCAGATGGCGTCGGATATCTTGCCGAATTTCTCGACGACCGCCGGCTGGCCGAGCCAATCGAGGACCAGTTTTTTTTCTGCTGCGATTTCCTGTGAGTGCGTGAGCGTCGTGCCGCTCAGGCCGACAACTGCGATAATTGTGATCAGCGCCCTGTGAGTCACTGCTGCCTCCTTTCGAGTTACCGCGCTATTGTGCAACATCGTAATCCGGGGACACAACACCCATCTGACGGCGATCGGTGATGCGAAAAGAAAAACAGCCGCCAAACAATCTGTACTACTAAGCCCAAATTTCTTGCCGTTTTGGAAAGAATTTTTCACCGCGGAGACGCAGAGCAGGCAGAGACTGAAAACGCAGAAACCAGTGATTTCACGGATGAGCTCCAGTGGACACGGGCTTTTGCTGTCCCGCAGGGACGGCGCTGCGCGCCGTTCATCTGAGCTGGAATCCCGGAAGCAAGCGCCGCCGATGAGGTCTGATC
>Ga0299915_10002704_pt1 | contig 12901 bp, 11 predicted proteins | sample RVTome_13_FD_200263 | JGI IMG/M metagenome (GOLD analysis project Ga0299915, IMG submission 200263) | Soil microbial communities from uranium-contaminated site in the Upper Colorado River Basin, Wyoming, United States - RVT92D227 (version 2) ...
AGGGTCAGCGAAACGCCGAAGAAGATCCTGCGCTTCTTCAGCCGGCCGATAAGGGCCTGAAGCCGGTCATAGGTCCCCGGTCCGCGCCGCTCGTCGGTCATGGCCCGGTCGCCCTCCAGGCTGAGGAGGGGGACGATGTTCCGCCGCCGGCGAAGGGTTTTGATCCAGTCATCGGCCAAGAGGAGGCCGTTGGTGAAGACAAAGAAAATGATCTGGGGAAAGTCCCGAAAAATCCCTTCCAGCTCCGGCCGCAGGAGCGGCTCGCCCCCGGCGATGACGAAGAACGAGACGCCCAGGTCCCGGGCTTCTTCGATGACCTTGCGCAGCTCGGCCGCGTCGAGCTCGCCCTCCGGTTGAGGGCGGAAGGATTGGGCGTAGCAGCCCTTGCAGGCCAGGTTGCAGCGGTCGGTGACGCTGAAAATGATGATGGGCGGCACGGCGATCCCCCGACGCCGCCAGGCAGCCCGGCGGCGGGCCGCTTTCCCCAGCCAGAAAAGGGCGCGGACAAAGGCCGCCGCCTGTCGGGGGCTGCTCATCGCGACCCGAAGGGCATCTTTAAAAAAGACCTTCAGCGCGCCGTTCAGGGGCCGTGGGGCGGGAGCGAATGCAGGTGTGGATGCGCGTATGGATGTGGATGTGTTCATGTTAATAAGGACGTTTTGTCCATTCCTTTAGATACACTTCATCTAGTATATACGATATCGGCCGGCCGTGGTTCCGGCGAATGAGGCGGAAGCACTAAAATGGCCAAAGGCATGGGCAAGAATGCCCGTCGGGCCGTCTGGCCGATTTAAAACGAATTCTCATGTCCCTGAATTCCCTGATCCGAAGCGGGCCAGGGCGTCGAGGATGATGGCCGACATGACCCGGATGCCCACCGGGATGGCATCTTCGTCGGCAAAAAAATAAGGGGAGTGAAGTGTGGCCGTGCTCCCTTTGGGCTGGGCACCCAGCCACAGCAGGGCGGCGGGCATTTCCCGGCCGAAGTAGCTGAAATCCTCGGCGACCATGCCGGGCACACCCTGGATGACCTTCGCCTGGCCGAGCAGGCGCGACGCGATGGCCGCGGCCCGCTTGGTCAGGCCCGGGTCATTGACGGCGGCAGGGATGCCCAGGGTGTAATCAAGACTATACCGGGCGCCGGCCGCCTGGCAGACGCCGGCGATCGTTTGCTCGATTTTCTCCCGTACGACTTGCCGCTCGTCGTCGCCATAGGTCCGGACCGTAGCCTTGAGGTCCGCCCGCTGGGGGACGATATTGCTGGCCGACCCGGCGTGAAAAGAGCCGACAGTGATGACCGTATCTTTGTGGACATCGATCTGGCGGCTGATCATGACCTGGAGGGCGATGAGGACCTGAGCGCCGACGACGATGGGATCCACACACAGGTGGGGATTTGCGCCGTGGCAGCCTTCGGAAAAGACCGTGAGCGAAAAACTGTCGGAATTGGCCGTGACATAGCCGGGGACGAACTTGACGATGCCGGCCGGCCACGAGTCATCCACGTGAAAGGCGAACATGGCCGAGGGTTTCACGTCCCGAAAGAGGCCGTCCTCGAGCATCCTCCGCGCGCCCCCGCCTCCCTCCTCGGCGGGCTGGGCCACGAAGAGCACGGTCCCGGCGACATCGCCCTTGAGGCGAGAGAGGACCGTGGCCACTCCCAGGAGGACGGCGGTATGGACGTCGTGGCCGCAGGCGTGCATAACGCCCACCTCGCGGCCGTCGCGGACGGCCCGCTCCTTCGAAGCGAAGGGCAGGCCCGTCTCCTCGGTGATGGGCAGGGCGTCCATATCGGCCCGAAAGCCCACCACGGGACCGGGCTTTCCGCCGCGGAGCACGGCCAGGACTCCCGGGCCGCCGATCCCCGTGCGGACCTCCAGGCCCAGCGCCTTGAACCGGTCGGCGACGAGGGCCGCCGTCCTTTTTTCTTCGAAGGACAGCTCGGGATGGGCGTGGATGTCGCGGCGCAGGGAGACCATGTCCGGGGCGATGGCGCGCACGATCTCCTCGATTTTCCGGTCGAACGATTGGGCTTGAGGATAAAGGTCAAAACGGAGGGTCAGGAGAAATAAAGCCAAGAAAAAAAGGAAAAGGGAGCGACTTAGTTTTTTCATCAGCGGATCTCCAGCGTGTTTTCTCGTCTGTGCTTATTATAATAATTCCTGGGACCCGTTGCCAAACTAAAAGGTATGGTTCAGCCCCGGAATTCTACATATCCCGGAATTGCATACGCGAATTATGTCCCTGAATTCCGAATGGGCGATTCACGGAGACGGGTAGCCAGCAGGACGCAGACGGCGGTAAGGCCGGCCAGGCCGAGGAGCGAGGCGGTCATGGCCCTGGTGGCCGGCGCCCGGAGGGCGTCCATGCCGAAGATGAAGACGATGCCCGAGATCTGGCCTATGACGATAAGCAGCGTGTTCGAGGTGCCCTCCGGGGCCGGGTGGGTGATCTCGGCCGCATACTGAAAACCGATCGGCCCGGCGCTGAGCAAGAAGAACCCGAAAACAAATCCGGAGAGAAGAAGCAGCCCGTAGCTCTGGGCGAAGATCATGCCCAGGAGCCCGGGGAGAAGTCCGGCCAGGGCCAGGACGATGAACGGCTTGCGCCGCCGGAGTTTATCCGAAAGCATGGACATGACGACCGCCCCCAGGATGGCCCCCATGAGCATCACCCCGCCGAGCAGCCCCGCCTGGGAGATGCTGAACCCGCGCGGCCGGATGATGTCCTCGATCCAGGTCGAAACACCGTTGAATAGCCCCAGGCCGACGAAAAACATGATGAGGAGAAAGATGAAGTCGCGGCGGCGGAGCATGGATTTGAGCCCGTCGAACATCATCACCCGCTCGTCGCTTCCGGCGGGGGTGGGCGGATGCTCGCGGGCGGCCAGGAGGAAAAAGACCGCAGCGGCGGCCGTGGCGATGCCGTAGATGAGGAGCATGCGGGGAATATCAAGGCGCAGGACCAGAACGGGGCCGAGGAGCATGGCCGCCAGGGGCCCCAGGTAAAGGGCCAGGGTCCCAAACCCGGAGGCCGTGGCCCGTTCCCGGGCAGGGAACCAGCGCGCGGCAATCTTGGTGATTGAGCCGATGACGAAGGGCTGGCCGGCCGCGATTCCGACCTGGGAAAGAAAAACGATCGTGAAGTTCGAGGCGAAAAGCCCGCGCGTCATCCCGAAGACGGCGCTCAGGACGGCGCCCAAGCCTACCGCGGCCTTGAAACCCCAGGTGTCGATGGCCCAGGCCGCCGGCAAAAAGAGCAGGATATAGACGACCATGAAGCTCATGGACAGCAGGCCGATGTTAAGGTCGGAGGTGCGGAAGAACTTGGCCGCGGCGCTGGTGATCGGGGCGAAGGTGATCCACAGCACCTGAGTCATCAGGGCTATGAGCACGAAGGCCAGGAGGACCACCCAACGATAGCGATAGACCTTGAAATCCTTGGCGGGTGAAATAGGCTTAGCAGGAGCAGGCATCGAGACATACCTCCTTTCTTGGAACCGCTAAAAATAAAATTGAATCTGAGGTTTTTTATCTGTGCGGACACAATAGCCCAGCCCGCCCTCATAGTCAACTTTAATTGGTGACAGTCAACTCATTACCGAAATTCAGAGCAGGCGGAAATCAATTTGGGTATTTAGTTGACTGTCACCGAAATAAGATGATATAGACAATCGATATAAAGAAATAATCATCAAGTCAGGGGGAAGCGATGAAGCATAAAAGATCGATTCCGGCCGGCGGCATCCTGGCCGCGGCGGGGCTGGCGCTTGTCCTACTTGCCGCAGCTTCGCTTTGGGCCGCCGACAACCCAAACCGGCCGGCGGCGCCGGTCAAGCTCATCTTCATCCATCACTCCTGCGGGGAGAACTGGCTGACGGACGGGAACGGCGACCTGGGGATCGGCCTGCGGGACAATAACTGTTTCGTGTCCGACACAAACTACGGGTGGGGGCCGGACAACATCGGCGACTTCACCGACATCGGGAACTTTTGGACCTGGTTCTGCGGCCCGAAGAGCGCCAAGTATCTAGCGGCTTTGTATAAAGAGGGCGCCCAGAGCGGCGAGTTCTACTCGCGGCTGGAGAAAGACCCTGGCGGGGAGAACGTCATCGTCATGTTCAAGTCCTGCTATCCGAACTCCACCCTGGGCGGGAGCCCGAACGATCCGCCCATGGCCGGGAAGAATCCGCTGCGCGGACAGGACTGCGGCTCGGAGCATCACGCCGTGCGCAACGCCAAGGGCATCTACAACGACCTGCTGGGATATTTCAAAACGCGGCAGGACAAGCTCTTCATCCTCGTCACCGCTCCGCCTCAGTCGAAGAACGAGACAGACGCCGAGCATGCCGCCTGCGCCCGCGGCCTGAGCGACTGGCTGGTGAACGAGTGGCTCAAGGACTATCCCCACAAAAACGTGGCGGTCTATAATTTCTATAATGTCCTGACCAGCAACGGCGGAAGCCCCCATAGAAACGACGCCGGCCAAGAGGCTGGGAATCACCACCGCTTGTGGAACGGCCAGGTCCAGCACCAAAAGACGGTCAACTCCAACTTCAGCGCTTACCCCTCCGCCTCCGACGACAGCCACCCCACGGCCGCCGGGAACAAAAAGGCCACCGCGGAATTTGTGAAGTGGCTGAACGTGATGTATAACCGGTGGCGAGAGTTATAAATCGTTTGTGCCGCATGCTCTAAGATGTTTATGATATAATATTGCTATAAATGATAATAAACAGCAAAAAATTCTATTCTTTTGAGGATCAATTCATCAGGAGCCGGCCGCAAAACCTAAAATTAAATTGGCAGCTTCTGGAGGCCATGTATCGGGAAGCTTCAACTCTAGGCGCATTCCCTCCTCGAGATCCCCTGGACGGGCTTGACCTGGACATTAGAATTGCCAAGGCCATCAACAGTGTTCCAAAACCTGCTTGAACGGATCGGCCGGGCTTTCCGACAATCACAAATTCCTTATATGGTCATCGGCGGACAAGCCGTCCTCGTTTACGGAGAACCGAGACTGACCAAAGATATCGACATCACCCTCGGACTTGGTATGGAAGGCTTGGGAAAAATAATAAACCTTGTAAAAAAACTCAACCTCAAGCCGCTGGTGCCCCATATCGAAACGTTTGTCAAAGAGACAATGGTTCTGCCGGTCCTTCATGAAAAAAGCGGGATTCGGGTCGATTTGATCTTTTCTCATTCTCCCTACGAGCGCCAGGCGATCCTCAGGGCCAAGACCGTAAAACTCGGCCGAACCGAAATTCAATTCGCCGCGCTGGAGGACGTCATCATCCACAAGATGATAGCCGGCCGAGCCCGGGACATTGAAGATATTCGGACGATCCTTCTCAAAAATTCAAAATACGATTCTCAGTATATAAACAAATGGCTGGCTGAATTCGATTCCGCTTTAGGCCAGGAGTTGGGTAAATCTTTTCGAGCCATAAAAAAAGCACTGAGCAAAAAAGGAGGAATAACATGAAAAGGAAATTCACTCGGATTCTCGGCCTGGCCTTGATTCCACTGCTTCTCCTGGCCCTGCCCCGGACGAGCAGCGCGGTTACGGTCGGGTTCAAATTCTTCGGCGGCTACAACTCCATGAACGGCGGGGATATCAACGAAGGTCTGAAAGGATTCGTTGACCTCTATAAACTCGAAGCGACTTTGGGTGGAGCAACCACTCACGGTGATTACAAAGCTTTTCATGGAGGCCTGGAGGCGGGCGGCGACCTTATCCTCTACTTCACTCCGATCGTAGGGATAGGTTTTGGAGCAAGCTATCTGCAGGCCCAAAGCAGTTCGGAAATTGGATTTACTCACCCGCTCTTCTCGGCCACGATGAAAGTCAAGCCCCAAGTCACATCCACTCCCATACGGGCCGGTCTGTACTTCGCCGTTCCCATGGGATCTTTCGTAAACCTTACTCTCAACGCCGGAGCGGAATACTACCTGGCCAAGGTCAAATACTCGGTCAGGTTCGATTCCACCGGCAGTTGGGATCAAACAGAAACGGATGTGGATTCCAAGGGGAAAATTGGCTTTTGCGGGGGCATCGGCCTGGAGATAAAGGTCCATCCCAATTTATCCATCCTTCTGGAAGGCCGGGGCCGCTATGCCCGCCTGGATGGATTTGAAGGCAAAGAAACCGATACAAGTTCCTCCTGGCCTCCCAGCACTGAGGACGGCAAGCTGTGGTACGTCAAGCTCAACCTTGGCCTCTTGGGCCAATATCCTATTCTCGGCTTCGACGAAAATCCCCCCCCTGCGGATCCCATGTTTCAGGACGCTCGGTCGGCCCGGCTGGACATCAACGGCTTTTCCGCCCTGGCCGGAATCATGTTACGGTTTTAATAAAGCTTCTTATATTTCTCTAGCCCGGCGCGGAAAACGCGGATGGCCTTGAGCAGGTCTTCTTCTTTAAGGACGTAGGCCATCCGGACCTCATCCAGCCCCTTGCCCGGCGTGGAGTAGAAGCCCGGGCCGGGCGCGACCATGACCGTTTGGCCGTCCATCTCGAACTCGGTCAGCATCCAGGTGACGAAATGGTCAGAGTCCTTGATGGGCAGCTTGGCCACTATATAAAAAGCGCCCTGTGGCTTGCGGACGACAACTCCGGGAATGGAGGAGATACCCTCGTAGAGAACGTTCCTGCGGCGCTCGTATTCCTGGCGGATGGGCTCGAAGAAGCCGATGCCCATCCGGTAGGCGGCCAGGGCCGCCTTCTGCTCGATGGAGGGCGGACAGAGCCGGGCCTGGGCAAAGCGCAGGGCGGCGTCGAACACCCGGCAATTGCGGGTGATAAAGGCTCCGATCCTGGCCCCGCAGCAGCTAAACCGTTTGGAAATGCTGTCGGTGACGATGACATTGTCCTCCAGGCCGGAAAGCTCCAGGACGCTTTTATGGACCAGCCCATCGTAGACGAATTCCTTGTACACCTCGTCGCCGATAAGGAACAGGTTGTGCTTCTTGGCCAGGGCCCCCACCCGGTCCAGCTCCTCGGCGGTATAGACCGTGCCGGTGGGGTTGTTGGGGGAGCACAGGATGATGGCCCGCGTCCGCGCAGTGATGCGGGCTTCGTACTCCGAGGCGGGCGGGAGCCGGAACCCGTCCTCGGCCTTGAGGGTCAGGGGCACGAGCTTGACGTCGGCGATCGAGGCAAAGCCGTTGTAGTTGGTGTAGAAGGGCTCGGCCACGATGATCTCCTGGCCCGGGTCGGCCACGGCGCAGAAGGCGAACAGGACGGCCTCCGAGCCGCCGGTGGTGACGATGACGTTGTCTTCGGTGAGGGGGATCTTGTAGGAGCCGAAGTAGGCGGCCACGGCCTGGCGCAGCTCCAGGAAGCCCTGGGCCGGGCCGTAGCTCAAGATCTTCTGCTCGAACCCGTGAACGGCGTCCATGATGGGCTGGGGCGTGGGGATGTCCGGATCGCCGATGTTGATGAAATAGACCCGCAGCCCCTTGGCCATGGCGGCGTCGGCCAGGGGCTTGAATTTCCTTATAGGAGAGGCCTGGATGGTCCGGCCGCGGCGGGAGATGTCCATGTATAAGTCCTCCAAGAAATATTAAGGCGGAATCATTGTATAGGCAGACAGGGGCGTATTTCAAGGAGAAATGAAGCGGACACGGGGGGATTACAGAATGGGACAGGCACCGAATTCCAGAGAATTCGGAGCCTGTCCCCAGCCGTCGAGCTTGTCAATTATGATCGATTCTGCTATGTATTCTGACAGAAAAAGGAATCCCATGCGGATCGACCCAGGGGCATCCCTCACGGCCAAGGAAAGATGGGCAGATTATATTTCCTTGACGTTCAAATCGCCCGATATCGCCCGCCAGGCAGCGCCGGGCCAATTCCTGATGGTCAAAGTGGCCACGGGGACCCATCCCCTCCTCCGCCGGCCGTTCAGCATTCACAGCCGCGACGACGCCTCGATCAGCCTCTTTTTCAAGGTGGCCGGCGAGGGCACGGCGCTTCTCGCCGAAAAAAAGCCGGGCGAAACCCTTGACATTTTGGGCCCCCTGGGCAGAGGGTTCGACTTGGCGCTTGGCGCGGGGAATAGGCGGGCGGCCGTGGCGCCGGCCTTGGCCGTAGGGGGCGGCCGCGGCATCGCGCCCCTCACCTTCCTGGCCTCTGAACTCGCCGCCGCCGGCCGGCCGCTTAAAATTCTCTACGGCGGGAGGACGGCCTCGGACCTGCCGCTGCGGGATAGGTTCACAACCGCCGGGTTCGACCTGGCCTGTTCCACAGACGACGGGACATTCGGATTCAAAGGGCTGGTGACTGATCTCCTGAAAAATGAATTGAACACGGCTCAGCCCGCGTCCGTCATTTATGCCTGCGGGCCGGAGCCCATGCTCCGGACGATCGCCGGGATGGCGGCCGCGCCGGGAATCCCGGCCCAACTTTCCCTGGAGTCGCACATGGGCTGCGGGTTCGGCGCCTGCTGGGGCTGTGTGAAAAAAATCCGCCGCGATGGCGCGGAGTCCTGGGTCAAAGTCTGCGAGGACGGCCCCGTCTTCCCTGCCGAGGAGGTCGTCTGGCCATGACCGACCTCACGGCCGACCTCGGCTTTCTCAAGCTTAAGAACCCGGTGCTGGCCGCCAGCGGCACGTTCGGCTACGGCCTGGAGTTCGAGCCCTTCCTCGATTTAAACAAGTTGGGCGGATTCGTTGTCAAAGGCCTGTACTATGACCCGCGGCCGGGCAACCCGCCGCCCCGCCTGGTGGAAACAGCCTCCGGCCTGATAAACGCCATAGGCCTGCAGGGCATCGGCGTCCGGGCTTTCGCCGAAAAAGTCCTCCCCCGCTTGCAGGGGCTGGACACCGCGGTTATCGTCAACGTCTGCGGGTCGAGCGACGAGGAGTTCGAGAGGGTGGTGAAGTTCCTCGACGGCCAGAAGGGCATCGCCGCCTACGAGCTTAACATCTCCTGCCCCAACGTCGAGAAAAACGGCCTGTGCCCGGCCCTCAGCGCGCGCCATACCCACGACCTGGTGCGCCGGGTCAAGCGGGCCAGCCGGCGTCCGGTCATCACCAAGCTCTCGCCCAACGTCACCGACATCGTGGAGATCGCCCTGGCCGCCGAAAAAGCCGGCTCGGACGGCCTGTCGCTGGTCAACACTTTCCTGGCCCTGGCCGTGGATGCCGAGACGCGGCGGCCAAGGCTGGCCAACGTTTTCGGCGGGTTGAGCGGGCCGGCCATCAAGCCACTGGCCCTGCGGATCGTCTATCAAGCCGCCTGCCGGGTCAAAATTCCGGTCATCGGCCTGGGCGGGATCATGACCGGCGCCGATGCTCTGGAATTCCTGATCGCCGGCGCCAGGGCGGTGCAGGTCGGGACGGCCAACCTTATCGACCCGCAGGCGGCGCTCCATATCATGGCCGAGCTCGAGGATTACGGCCGCCGACACAACCTGGCCCGGCTGTCCGATATCTGCGGCACGCTTAAAACTTAGGGAAGATTTCAAGGAGATAGATCATGAGCCATGCCTCTGCGGCCCCGGCGCCCGCGGCCGCCGAACGCATCATCATCGCCCTGGACGTCAAGAATAAAGCCGAAGCCCTGGACCTGGTCCGCAAGCTTCCCGGGGCGCGCATCTTCAAGGTCGGCTTGGAGCTCTTTACGGCCGAGGGGCCGGCCCTCCTGGGCGAGCTGCGAGCCGCCGGCAAGAAGGTGTTTCTCGACCTTAAGCTTCACGACATCCCCAACACCGTGGCCCAAGCTGTAAAATCCGGCGCCAGGCACGGCGTCCAGATGATGACCCTTCATGCTTCGGGCGGGAAGGAGATGCTGGCCCGGGCCGTAGAAGCGGCTGCCGAGACGGCGGCCAAGGAGTCCGTTCCCCGGCCCAAGCTTCTGGGAGTCACCGTCCTGACCAGCCTCAAGGACGACGAGCTCCGGCAGGTCGGTTTCGCTGACGGCGCTGCGGCCCAGGTCCTGCGGCTGGCCAGGCTGGCCCGGGAGACGGGCCTGGACGGCGTCGTCTCCTCGGCTCAGGAAATCACTGTGGTCCGGAAGGAAACGGGGAGCGGGTTCCTCATCGTGACGCCGGGCATCAGGCCGGCCTGGGCGGCGGCCGGCGACCAGAAAAGAATCATGACCCCGGCCGAAGCAATTCGCCTGGGAGCGGACTATCTTGTCATCGGCCGGCCGATCACCCAGGCGCCTTCGCCCCAGGAGGCCTTCCATAAAGTCCTGGAGGAGATCCGTTCCGGAGCATAGGAAATACTGCGCGCTGAACTGTTCCCCGCCCTCACCTTAGGGAGGTTTTGAGAGCGGCAGTGGGCTTAGGCCGCGCTCAGGCTTTGGTCGCCCGGACGCGGTCTTCCTGGGACATGGCGGCGAGTTGCCTGACTTCGTCGACGTTTAGCCCCAGCCCTTTGGCCACGCCTTCGCCGTATTCCGCATCGGCCTTATAGAACAGGGCGGTTTGGCGAAGCTGAATGCGCTTCTGCGCGTTCTTGAGGTGCCCGACGATGTTGCCGACCAGATGGGCCCGGTCTTCGCCGGTCATAACCTTGCGGTAAAGAGCGCCTGCCTGGACGAAGTCGACATCGCCGAGCTCATAGGCGTGGCGAGCGGCCATTCCGGAAATATCCAGGGGCGGGGCCGCCATTTCAGGCTGGGGGTCGGGGCCGCCGAAGCTGTTCGGCCAGTAGTTGGGGCCGCCCCCGCCGTTGTTGTCGAAACGCATGGCGCCGTCCCGCTGGTAGCTGTTCATACGGGCGGCCTTGGGGGCGTTGATGGGCAGGAGGTGGTAGTTGGGGCCGAGCCTGTGCCGCTGCGTGTCGTGGTAGCTGAACAGGCGCCCTTGCAGCATCTTGTCTGGGGACGGGCCGATGCCCGGAACCAAATTGCCGGGGGAAAAGGCCGCCTGTTCCACTTCGGCGAAGTAGTTCTCCGGATTGCGATTGAGGACCAGACGCCCGACGTTCTGGGGCGGGAAGTCGGCGTGCGGCCAGACCTTGGTGACATCAAAGGGGTCGAAACGATAGTTGCGCGCCTGCTCCGGAGTTATGATCTGGACTTCCAGCCGCCAGGAGGGGAACTCGCCTCTGCCGATCGCATCAGACAAGTCGCGAGTGACACAATCAGGGTCGACGCCGCGCATCCGTTCCGCTTCCGGGCCGGTGAAATTTTTTATTCCCTGTTCGGTCTTGAAGTGGAGCTTCACCCACCAGTATTCGCCTTTTTTGTTGTACCACATATAAGTGTGGCTGCCGTATCCGTTCATGTGGCGGTAGGCTCGGGGCGTGCCGCGGTCCGAGAAGAGGATGGTGACCTGATGGATGGATTCGGGCGTCAGGGACAGGAAGTCCCAGAACATGTCCGGGTCCTTCAGGTTGGTCGCCGGGTTGCGCTTTTGGGTGTGGATGAAGTCGGGAAACTTTAGCGGGTCGCGGATGAAGAAAACCGGGGTGTTGTTGCCCACCATGTCGTAGTTTCCTTCTTCCGTGTAAAATTTGATCGCGAACCCGCGGGGGTCCCGCTCCGAGTCGGCCGATCCCCGCTCGCCGCCGACGGTGGAGAACCGGAGGAAAACCTCGGTCCGTTTTCCCACCTCGGAGAGGAAGTAAGCCTTGGTGTACCTGGTGACGTCGTGGGTGACCTCGAAAGTTCCGTGGGCTCCCGCTCCCTTGGCATGGACGACGCGTTCGGGAATCCGCTCGCGGTCGAAATGGGCCAGCTTCTCAATCGGGTGAACGTCCTGGACAAGCACCGGCCCTTTCGGTCCGGCGGTCAACGAGTTCAAATCGTTGTCCACCGGCATCCCGAAACCCGTGGTCAGGATTTTTTTGTCTTTAGTCATATCGGAATCTCCTTCTTCTAAATTGATTTTTATGAAATGATGCCCCTTGAATTCGACGTGTGTTCTTTCCACGTTTCTCCAAGCCTTCCCCTCGCTTGGGACAATGAGCTCATCGAACTCCCGGCTGGTGAAGTCGAACACTCGGCGGCCATTGTCAAGCCCCCTGCCTAGGAACCGATGCCGGGAGACTCACAACGAAGCGGGAATGACTTTTTCGGGAAGAGCTCAAATCTGCATTAAAGAGAAACCCCCCTCAAAAATAAAATGAAAGAGAGGGAACTCGGCGGCTCCCTCTCCGAAGAAGTTCAGGGCAGAGTTTTACTTCTCTGCGGCTTTGCGCGTGTTCTCCTCGATGGCGATGACGACCACAATGCCTTCGGCGGCCGCATAGAGGAGCAGCATGTACAAAGCGCCGGCCAGCAGGATGCCGATACCCATCAGGATCTTGGCCGTTCCCTGGAACTGAGCCTGCTGGAATTGATCGGTGAACATAAACAAGATGAAAGCGACGACACACACAACCGCTACGATCCAGGCCAGGATCCTCAGGATCCAGGAGATCGTTTTCAAGGCTGGGAATCTGTGTTGCGACATAGGTATCCTCCCCTTCGAAATATCCCTCCCGGGCTCGCCCCAGCGAGCCCCTGGACTTCGTTACAGGCCGACTACGCCGTAGCTGAAGTGGAAGAAGATGGCTTGGGCGATGACCCGGACGAGGGTGATGCCCACGCCGACAACGATCAGGGTGATGATGAAAAAGGTCAGCTGCTTGTCTTTAGGCGTATCCATCATGGGAGCGGCGAAGCCCAGGTAGAGGATGTACAGGCCATAAAGGCCGAAAAGCCACATGATCCAGGCATAGATAAAGTAAGCGGGGATGAGATACAGGATGGCGCCCACCCACATGGGAGTCATGCTGAATACGGCCAAAGCCATGGCCTGCTCCAGGCTCTGCTTGGAGCCGAAATTGGGGGCCAGGGCGTTGATGACGAAGCCTACCCCGAAGGTCATGGCCAGAGTGAGAATGTAGCTGACGATGACAAATCCCAACATCCGGCCGGTAGCCCAGCGGGAGAACACCGCCCA
>Ga0299915_10002705_pt1 | contig 12900 bp, 11 predicted proteins | sample RVTome_13_FD_200263 | JGI IMG/M metagenome (GOLD analysis project Ga0299915, IMG submission 200263) | Soil microbial communities from uranium-contaminated site in the Upper Colorado River Basin, Wyoming, United States - RVT92D227 (version 2) ...
GATGTCGGGTGTGTCAGGGAGGCGAATGAGGACAGCTTTTACGTGGAGCTTCCTTCGGAAGAAGCACTCCGGGGCCGCTCGCCCCAAGGGGGCCCACCCCAAAGGGGTACTTCCCAAGGGGTCGCAGATGCGGGCAATCGCTATGCCCTCCTCATCGTGGCCGATGGGATGGGCGGGCAGGTCGCAGGCAAAGAGGCCAGCGAGACAGCCGTCGAGGTGGTGAAGGCCCTCTTTGCCGCCAAGGCAAAGACCGGAAAGCCCCTGAAGGACATCAAACGGTTTCTCGTTGACGCCGCGCGCAACGCCAACAAGGCGGTCTTCAAGAAGGGAGAGGCACAGGCCGCCAATATGGGGACGACCCTCACCATGGCCTTTATCGCCGACCACAATGCGTTTATCGGCCATGTGGGGGACAGCCGGGCCTACCACGTTCGGAAGCGGGAGATCAGGCAGGTGACTGAGGATCACTCCCTTGCCGAGGATATGGTGAAGAAAGGCAAGGCTACCCGCGAGGAGATGAAAAAGTCACCCATGCGCAGCATGCTGACGAGGTCCATCGGGACAAAGGCTGAGGTAGCCGTTGATGAGCCCATCGGCATAGAGCTGGAAGACGGGGATTGCCTCGTGCTCTGCACCGACGGCCTGACAAACCTGGTGGAAGACCAGGAGATCCTCTCCGCGGTCCACAACACCGCTGATCTTCAAAAGGCGTGCAACAAGCTCGTCGATATGGCCCGCCAGCGGGGCGGGCACGACAACATCACAATCGTCGCCGCCGAGTTCGGCGCGTTGGAGCGGATAAAGGGGTTGGGGATCAAGACAAAAACAGTAGTGATGAAGTCGAAAAAGGGTGACAAGAAGAGGACGATCCTCTTTGCTGCCATTGGGCTCCTCGCAGCTATCTTCGTTTTGTTGGCGTTGCTCCTTGTCTCCCATTATATTGGGCAAGACAGATTCTATAAGACCCCCACAACGGAACAGGGCACAGAATAATGCAGCTGCATAAGCCGATCAATGCCATGGACCGACCGTTCAAAAAATTGCTGCATCATCTGTTGACCATAGGGTGTCTCCTCGTTTTTGCCGCCTTCCCGATGCGCGCAGCGCAAGCCGCGGGAATTGTCCAGGGAGAGATCACCGCCGTTGATGGGAAAAATATCCGGATAGATGTGGGGTCTGAGGCAGGTCTTAAGGTCGGCGATCAAGGAAAGGTATTCTACACCGTCCTCGTCGGCAAAGAGAGGCAACCTCAGCCCGTCTATGTGGCAAGCTTTACCATAACGGGCGTTGAGCAAGAATCCTCTGTGGCAAAGGTGGAGAAGGCGCAGGGGGTGATCATGGACGGCTATCTGGTGGAAGTAACTGCGGCAGAGGCGACACCGGAACAGGCACCAGTCGCGCAGGCACCGGTTGTACAGCCACCGGCTGTGCAGGCGCCTGTTGTGCAGACACCGACAGAACCGGCAAAGACAGAGGAGAAGCCGACGCCGGCTAAGGTCGTCAAGAAAAAGCGGGTAGTAAAGCGCGCAATAAAGGCCGGCGAGGTCTGGAGAGACCCCCGTCTCGGAATGAGCTTTGTCTGGGTGCCGGAGGCGTGCTTTGAGATGGGGTGCGGTGACTGGATGACCGGCTGCAGTGATAGCGAAAAGCCCCCCCACAAGGTCTGTCTGAATGGCTTTTGGATCGGGAGGCATGAGGTGACCCAACAACAGTGGAGGCGCCTCATGGGAAGCAACCCCTCCGACGCCAAGCGGTGCGGGAACCAATGCCCTGTCGAGGAGGTCTCGTGGAATGAGGCCGTGGAGTTTGCGAGAAAGTTGTCGGCAAAGACCGGGTACCTCTTCCGGCTCCCCACCGAAGCGGAGTGGGAGTATGCCTGCAGAAGCAGTGGAAAGAAACAACCTTACGCCGGCGGGGAATCCGTGGATGCCCTGGCGTGGTATAAGGAAAACGCCGACGGAAGCCCCCATGCGGTGGGTCGCAAGCTCCCTAATGAACTGGGGATCTTTGACATGTCGGGCAATGTCTGGGAGTGGTGCCTCGATAGCTTCGACAAGGATGCCTATCTCAAGGCGACACGGACATTAGGAAATCCCGTCTATGTCAACGACAGGTTCATGGATATATATGGCGCAGGTTATTCCCGCGTCCTGGGCATCCTGCAGGGTGCTTCCGGCGTCCGCAGCATGCGGGGGGGAAGCTGGAAGAATGCCGCTGATCGCCTGCGCTGCACCGATCGCATCAAGGGCGACGTCGACAGCGGCCGCGACTGGCTTGGATTCAGGCTGGTCAGGGAGGAGATAAAGAAGAAGTGATGAGCTGATGTTGTGTCATCTTTTGTGATTTCAAATATTTTAATGAATCAATATAATTAAGTGAACCCCAGAAAAAAATGAAATGATTGCTACCCTATGATATAATTAACGTGGAGGATTTAAAAGATGAGCAGAGAATTCAATGTCGTTATTGAAAAGGATGAAGACGGCTATTTTGTCGCATCCGTCCCCGAGCTGAGAGGATGCCACACACAGGCAAGATCGCTTGATGTGTTGATGAAGCGAGTAAAAGAAGCAATCGAGCTTTGTCTTGAGGTCGAGGAACCCCTATCAAATGAATTCATCGGCATTCAGCGTGTGGTCATCTCCTCATGAGCAAGCTCCCTTCAGTTACCGGCACACAACTTATCAAGGCACTGCGGAAACATGGTTTCGAAGTGATCCGTGTTAAGGGTAGCCACCATTACGTGCGCCATCTCGATGGGCGGAGCACGGTCATACCCGTGCACCGTGGTGAGACAATCGGCCGTGGACTCCTTGCTCAAATCCTACGAGATTGCGAGCTTTCGCGGGATGATCTCAAGAAGGTACTCTGAGCGCATCAAGGGCAACCCCGACAGCGGCCGCGACTGGCTCGGATTCAGGCTGGTCAGGGAGGAGATAAAGAAGAAGTAAAGGGTCTGTTTCCTCACTCGTGATAAAGACCAGGCGGTTGAGGCTTGTCGAATACATGAAAAGGGGTTAACCAAAAGAGGTTAGCCCCTTTCCCGTTAGCTTGCGCATCCCGCTATGACGGGCGGGACGTCTCAATGAGGGATTGACTGAATTGCTTGCTCTCTTATTATTTTTTCTGATCGAAAAGCTTCAGAAACTCTCCGTAACCTTCTTTTTCCAAATCCTCTTTAGGGATAAACCGCAAAGCTGCTGAATTCATGCAGTAGCGAAGCCCGGTTGGTCGCGGGCCGTCGGGGAAGACATGGCCGAGGTGGGAATCACCATGTTTACTCTTCACCTCCGTGCGAGCCATGAACAGGCTCTCGTCTTTTTTCTCGACGATATTGCCCGGCTCAAGGGGTCTGGTAAAGCTCGGCCAGCCTGTCCCGGAGTCGAACTTGTCCAGAGAGCTAAAGAGCGGCTCTCCGGAGACGACGTCGACGTAGATACCCTCTCTCTTGTTATCCCAATATTCGTTCTGAAAGGGAGGCTCGGTGCCGCTTTGCTGCGTCACCGTATACTGCATCGGCATCAAGCTCCTTTGCAAGGTCACCGCGTCAGGCTTCTGGTAAGCCTTCTTTCCTTTTTTCACTTCACTGCCTTTTTTGCCATTTCGCACCCAAAAATCGATCTCGGCCTGAGCCGTATCGATATAACTGGTACCCGGATGACTGCTTTTGATAGTAATCCTGGTGATAATCCTCTGCCTCATAGAATTTGGTGAATGGCACGATTTCCGTGACAATGGGCTTTGCGAATCTGCCGGACATGCTCAACGCCTGCTTCGATTCCTCTGCCAATCGCCGCTGTTCTTCATCATGGTAAAAAATCGCGGTCCGATATTGGCTCCCTCGGTCGGCAAACTGTCCGCCGGGATCGGTTGGATCGATATGTTGCCAGAAGAATTCGAGGAGCTCTCGGTATGTAATCTTGGATGGATCGTAATATACCTGCACTGCCTCGGCATGTCCCGTCGTGCCGGTCGATACCTCTTTATAGGACGGATTCTTTGTATGTCCGCCGGTATAGCCGGAGATCGCCTTCTCAACGCCAGGAACCTTTTCGAAATCCGCCTCCAGGCACCAAAAGCAGCCACCGGCAAATGTCGCGATGCGCGTCATGCTCACCCCCTTCTGGACGGACCCAGCTTGACCTGAGCCGCCTCCTATAAGAGATAGGATAAGCAGCGCCAGGGGAGAGTTTCAAATATATCGCCTGAGACAAGATCCCCTCCGATTGGAACTAATCCTTATTCACGGGACGGGACTTTTTAGTCAGGGATTCAATGAATTGTTTGCCCCCGTGTTTCTTGATCGCGTATTCCCTCTGCATGGCACTGGATCTGTCGGGGTGTTCCTCCGTATAGACTAGCTCCCAGGGCCTTTTTTGTTTCGTGTATTGGGTTCCTACCTGGTTGTGATGTTTTAGCCTCGGCTCAAGGTCTTGGGTGGTCCCGACATAATAGCTCCCGTCTTTGAGGCTTCTCAGGATATAAACGAAAAAGGCCATATAAAGATATAATAAAGGGGATGGACCAACGTGGTCAATCCCTTTTACTTCAGGCGGGATGATCCGGCATATATGACGGAACGTTCCAGCCGGTTTTTGATATCGGTCAATAAACAAGCCTGGCCCTAACCCCCAGGGGCCGGAATAACATATCGCCGCTCCGCATCTCTATGGATAACTCAAAAGCCGGGTGTATATTTCTAACTGGTCAATAAGAGTAAATAACGAAAAGCTTGACAGGAAGCAATATAGCTGGTATAAAACGTGCGAAACAATACCTTACTTAAAGCAAGAAGGGAATGGAGTTTGCCAGCGGGCTTCGATTCAAAAAAAGGAGGCATACCATGAAAGAAAAGCTAAGTAGATACACTGCGCATATCATAGTTTTTTCTTGCATCCTCGCTATACTATGTTTTGTTATTGTTGCATGTATGACTTATCAGCCTATGCCTTCATCTCCCGCCACCTATAAATTTAGCGGCTACACTACTCCCGAAACCAAGCGCCCGGCCTCCGTCCGGTTTACTGTAGCAATTGTAGAACCGGCGTATAAGGAAGCTATTACCAAGACTTATTCGCGGGTCGTTAAAAGTTTTTCAAGCAGCATAGGAACAGGGCTTGATCAGATACTCGTGGCAAAGGGAATGACCACAAAAGGCCCTTATGGAAGCCTGGATGAGCTGCCTTATCCGGACAAGAAAAATTCAAATCTTACCCTTACCGAGACCGTATTCATACAGACGGTGGAGCAAGCAGATGCTAATGCCCCAAGATATGGGCAGCCCAATACTTACTACACCAATAGTCAGGGGAAGAATGTGCTGTGCGAGGTACAATCCGGTAAGCTAACCGCGGAGGTATGGTTGACATTCGAGTTGAGGGAGCCATTATCCGCTGAAAAGATGTGGATTAAAAGGCTCGACCTGGGTACGCTGGAAAGAAGTTACAAAGTGGGGGTTGAAAAGTACATGTATCAAGATCCTGGCAATCCGTGGGTCCAACAGTGGAGATACGGTGAAGAGCAGTTTAATACGAAACCCGACGCCCTTGCCAGTATCTTAAATGAAGTATACCCGAATATCATGAAGTCGGCATGGGTTTATCTTGATACGGAAGAATTGCTGAAGCTGAACGAAAAGGTCAAGGAGATTAGACAACTGAAGAGGTATTAATTCAATCCAGGCTTCCATCAGGTTATCTGGCATAGCCAAACAACTGCCAGATATACGAGGAACACCAGCGAAAAATAAAGCAGCTTTTCCAGCTGCTTTATTTTTTTAGATGTTACTATATAAAAAACAGAAGCTGCGAAAAAAAACAGTACACTAACAATCGTGGTTATGCCCTCTATGTCTAGAAGCCTCATGATGAGATAGACCGATAAACAGAAACCCGCCACAAAAATTATTGCCATGGTTTTGGGGAGCCTGATGTAGTTCAAGATATTTATCACTCCTCCTGCCCTGTCTCCCTCCGTATCCTTGAAGTCCTTGACATGAGAAAGAAAAAAGGAAGCCAGAAATACGTACAACAGCACCTCTCTGTGCTGAAGGGTGGAATATACTTCGTATGACTTGACCAAGGCGCCGCCCGCAAGGAATACGCTGACACCTATGGCGGAGAGGATCAAATGCCCAATCGGGTAATATCTTCTGAGTCTCAAAGGTTGCGCCGAGTACACATACGATGCAGCCAATATGAAAAGCCAATAAAAAATGAAACTGATTTCAGCGGCTACCGCAAAGGCGAGGGACGGGAGCAGCAATATGTTTCCTATTCTACCCGCGTAACCCGCAGGAACGGCATTTTTTGCAATCGGTCTTTCCTTATTTGAGATCCTGTCTATTTCTATATCGTTAATGTCATTTAGTATCTTTGCATGGATAAAAAGAAGGGTGCTGGAGATCAGCGCCGAGAAAAACTTCATCATGTCTTCCATATTCAATATGCGGGGGTAGAGGGACGATTGGTATGCTAGCAGCAAGAAACCAAAGGCGAACAAAAAAATATAAATCAACCATCTGCTCGGATATAAAAAAGAAACAGCGGTCTTCAATTTTTCTTTGTCTTCTTTGTACAAGAGCCATGGTACCGTCAAAAAAATCAAAACAGTCGGCGCTAGATACATGTAAAGAAACTTGTGAGATTTCGTTATTGCAGTTACCGCATGCCCGGAAAGGCTATAAAAATCTATTCCACACATCATATAAATAGCCGGTAAATACCCGTAAAAGAAAACCGTCGTGTATAGCGCAAGAGACAGGAGGATGGCCCTTAAAAGCCGGGTCTTGAACACATAATAAGAAACATAAAAAGAGGCCAAAAATGCAGTGAGAACTTCCACCCTTACACCTATGGTAGCGGTACTGATCTCTGCGAAGGGGTTGAAGCCATTTACATAAGTGTAAAGAAGGGTATCCATTTTAAAACTATACAGTATCTGCCCAGCATTACCTTTAGTAAAAACCAAATCAAATAAAGGGACCATTATTATCAAAGGGGAGAATAATAAAATAAGCTTTAAGGAGTCTATATATTTTAATTTTAAAAATAGTGTTAACAGGATGCTGGCAGTGAGAAAAACGCATAGCCAGGAAAGGTAGATATGGGCATATACGACTATATTTATATAAAAATCAGGATTAAACTGGAGAGAGTGGCCTCCCCCCAGAAGCATCTCAAAAAAAGTCCGGATTATTATTATGCAAGCCAGTGCGTGGAAGATGCCGTCGACAGGCATCTCTTTTTTGATTGAATCTGATATTAAGGTCTGAAAGGCAGCCAATTTTTAAAGCCCCTCCCCCAAAATTTAATGAGAATTCTCTTTGAGGTAAAATGAGAATATGAAAATGGCATTAGTGTGTCAAGAAAAATTTATAACAGGATATCGTATGACGCAGTGAGGATTTTCAAATAGCTCCTAACTATTAAGGGGGCAACCACTTGGGTTGTCCCCTTTTTTCATTTTGGCGGGAGCGACGAGATTCGAACTCGCGACCTCCGGCGTGACAGGCCGGCGTTCTAAACCAGCTGAACTACGCCCCCTGATTTTTTAGAAATAAGACAGGACTAAAAATAAGCCCCCTTCTAAAGGGGGATCGTGTTCTCTTTTTATACCATTCCCCCCAATATGTCAACCTCTAAAACCCCAGCCTACCCTCTTCCATCCATCTGACGGCACGGCAAGGCCGCAGAGCTAGATGGTGTATTGTTGAGCGGGTGCCTTCAAACCGTCATGCCTCGGTTATCGGCTCCGATCAATCCGAACAGGTCAGGCCCGTAAGTCTTAAAAATCGGTGAATCTAACAAATATTGTTGAGTTGACAGGAAACCCTTGCCACGCTCTGTGCAGATCCGTTTGATGTCGCTCATGGCGATCATCGGACCATGCTTTTCAAATATCTCTTGTAACTCCCTTTCACCACCCGAAAGGTAGCTTTCAAAGTTTTCCTCGGGATCCGCGATGATCATGTCACCTTCTATCCTGCACCATTCATTTTGGCGGCAGAGCTCAAGGAGGACATCGGGCGGCGGCGCCACACCCCTCGCCCGTGAGCTTCTCTTAATCCCCTCATGAAGATCGGCTATCGTGATCATGTTTACAATGGCAAGGACCTTTTTAATCTTTTTAATCAAATGATTCTTTCGGGCAATGGAGAACCAGAACCACTCCCCCCGGTTATCGAGCCACTGGAAGTGCTCGAGGCTGCTGAGAACGACCGCAACAAAGCGCCGTGCATCTCCTGGAAACGAAGCGCCAGAGAAACGCCGTGCAATATCCGATATGCTGCCGGCACCTCTAAACTTAATGTCCTTCTTTGCCAGCTGCATAATTGGCATCACGTAGCCAGTATAGTCGGCCGGAATGACGATCCTCTGCATCTTTATCTTTCTTAATTTCTCAACGCGACAGGCGATCTCCTGCCCCATTATTTGAGCAGCCGTCAGTATGCCTTCGATCCTGAAATCACTCTTGCTGATCAGCGACTCCCCTAATCTCGATTCCAACTCAGATGCCAGGGCAGGGATGTTGTCTTTGACGAGACTCAATGCCCTCTGCAGAAGGGGCATGTCGGCTATTTGCTTTTCCCCTTTCTTTTTAAACCTTCCTTCGAATCTCTTTGCTATTTGCCTGACGCGCTCCCTCGTAATGCCGAATTTATCGGCTACAGCCTGAAGCCTCTTCTTGCCCTTTCCGTCCCAGCCCAGGTAACTGATAATGATCTTTCTGTCTCTCGGCTTTTTCATTATCAAGACGAGGCTCGAGAGCTCTTCCTCAAGCGACGTGCCTTGTTCTAAGCTATTGTCTTGATAGCCGTGTTCCACCACGATATTCTGCCTTGTTGTTTGTATGCGCTTCCAGCTGCTCGATCTCGCCCCTGAGCTATCATGCCCCTTGAAGCAAGAATTTCAGTCAGTGTCGACGCTGTATAGGTGATGAAGCGGCATGGCCTGTGGGACCCTCCTTACTAAAACTCGCACCTATCCTCTCGCACCCAGCTCTGACAACAGGGCAGGGTTGAGAAGGTTGTATCTCCCGTGGCCTTTCTTGGTGGAATGTGTATGCGTTTCCAATACAAGGGGAAAGGGGGATAAATACGTGGTAACAGTTGGTGGGCGGAACAGGGCTTGAACCTGTGACCTTCGGCTTGTAAGGCCGACGCTCCCCCAACTGAGCTATCCGCCCCCTTATTTATCCAGCTGTATTCTGAGTTCTCTGACACAACCTCACCCCACTGGCCCCATACAGACGGGAAGACCCCGCAGTCCCACTCCCCTTTGACGAAAATATTGAGGATGGGATGCCGCACAGCGGCAGGGAGAGGATATGGATATACGTTTACATAAAGATCAGGAGCTTGCCCTTGTCAACCGGTTGCGGCCTCGGCCTCCTTTTCATAGACAAGTATGGGTCCCTCACCCTTTGCAATCACCTCGTCATTGATGAGACACTCACGGACGTTCCCCTTGGAAGGTATCTCGTACATGATGTCCAGCATGATGTTCTCTAAGATGGATTGAAGCCCCCTGGCCCCCGATTTTCTCTTGAGGGCCTCTTTGGCCACGGCGCTCAAGGCCCCCTCGGTAAAATTCAGCTTCACGTTTTCCATGGCGAAGAGCTTCTTGTACTGTTTGATCAGGGCATTCTTCGGCTTCTTCAAGATCTCGACGAGTGTCCGCGCGTCCAGCTCATGGAGGGTGGCGATGACAGGGAGCCTCCCGATGAACTCGGGGATCAGGCCGAATTTCAGCAGATCCTCGGGCTGGATCTCTTTTAAGACATCCCCAATCTGCTTTTCTTCCTTCCCTTTTATCTCCGCGCCAAAGCCGATACCCTTTACCCCGACCCGCGACTCGATGATCTTCTCGACGCCGACAAAGGCACCGCCGCAGAGGAAAAGGATATTGGTGGTATCTACCTGGATGAATTCCTGCTGGGGATGTTTTCTCCCCCCCTTCGGAGGGACGCTGGCCATGGTCCCCTCCAGGATCTTGAGCAACGCCTGCTGCACCCCCTCGCCCGACACGTCCCTCGTGATGGAGGGGCTATCGGATTTGCGCGCGATCTTATCGATTTCATCGATATAGACGATGCCCCGGGAGGCCCTGTTGACGTCATAATCAGCTGCCTGCAAAAGGTTCAGGATGATGTTCTCCACATCTTCCCCGACATAACCGGCCTCGGTAAGGGTGGTGGCGTCGGCGATGGTAAAGGGCACATCGAGGATCCTGGCCAGGGTCTGGGCCAGGAGGGTCTTGCCCGTGCCGGTCGGACCGATCAGGAGGATATTGCTCTTCTGGAGCTCGATATCGTCTATCTTGTTCTTCGTGTAGATACGCTTGTAGTGGTTATGCACAGCCACCGAGAGGATTTTTTTGGCCCGCTCTTGCCCGATCACGTATTCATCCAAGATCCTCTTGATCTCTACCGGTTTGGGGACCTTTTCCTTAATGAGAGGCCCTTTTTCAAATTCCTCGGCGATGATCTCATTGCACAGCTCGATACATTCGTCGCAGATGTATACCCGCGGGCCAGCGATCAGCTTCCGTACCTGATCCTGGCTCTTACCACAGAAGGAGCAGCCTAAGAGCCGCTCTCCCTTTCGCTTATCCATCGCTCTCCCCTTTCCTTCAGGTCTTTGGCCTCGGCCGTTCGACAACCACCTCGTCTATTATACCATATTCTTTGGCCTGGGGACTGGTCATGTAAAAGTCCCTATCGGTATCCTTCTGTATCTTCTCCGCCGACTGACCTGTATGATGCATCAAGATACCGTTCAGCTCCTCGCGCAGCCGCAGGATCTCCCGGGCCTGGATATCTACATCGGTGGCCGGACCCTGAAATCCGCCCATGGGCTGGTGCAGAAGGATGCGGGAGTGGGGCAGGGCATACCGTTTCCCCTTGGCCCCTGCTGCCAGCAACACCGCCCCCATGCTCGAGGCCTGCCCCATGCAGATGGCGGAGACATCGGGTCTGATATACTGCATGGTATCATAGATGGCCAGGCCGGCAGTCACGAGCCCCCCCGGCGTATTGATATAGAGGTTTATATCCTTGTCCGGGTCTTCTGATTCGAGAAAGAGCATCTGGGCGATCACCAGGTTGGCCAGATCATCATCAATGCCTGTCCCCAGGAAGATGATCCGCTCCTTGAGCAACCGGGAATAGATATCGTAGGCCCTCTCCGCCCGGCCATCCCGCTCTACAACGATAGGTATTAGATTGTTCATCTCTTCTTTTCCTTTAACCTTTATATTTAATATCGGCCTTGGCGATGATGAAGTCCAAGATCTTTTCGCGCCCCAGGCCCCGTCTGACAGCTGCCACCAGGGAGGCGTTCTGCCGCAGCTCTTCCAGCGGCCTCTGGTAGATACGGGCCATCTCCTGCAGCCGCGTCTCCATATCCTCCTTCGTTACCTCTATCGACTCCCGCTCGCCGATCTCTTCCAGGAGAAAAGATGCCCTGACCTCCCGCTCCGCGATCTTTTCATATTCCCCGCGCATCTTCTTTTCCTCTTCCGGGGGGAGTTCTTGCTGCTGGCCCGCCATCCTCAGTTTGAGATCATGCAGGAGCTCATCGGTTCGCCGCTCCACCAGATACGAGGAAATCTCCACGGTATTGGCCTGCAAGAGCTGGTCGATGGCTTGCTGCCTCAACTCCTCTTTGAGCCTATATTCCTTGGCCTTTTGCAAATCCGTTTTTATCCGTTCCTTCAACTCCTCGAGATCCTTATACGCCCCCACGTCCTTGGCGAACTCGTCGTCCAGTTCCGGAAGGATCCGCTGCCTGATCTCCTTGATGGTGACTTTAAAGGTCACCTCTTTATCAGCCAAATCCTTCCGCGGGTGATCAGCGGGAAAGCCCACCGTGAGCTCCTCCTCGGTGCCTGTCTTTTTCCCGATCAGCCCTTCTTCGAAGCCCGGGACCATAGTCCCGGAGCCCACCTCCAACAGGTAGTTCTCGGCCTTGCCGTCCTTAATAGGCCTGTGGCCGAGGAGACCCTGGAAGTCCAAGAGGACCACATCCCCCTGCTGCACCAGATCGCGCCCCTCCACCTGTTTTAACTGCGCGTGCATCTGCCTGAGCCGCTCCAGCTCCCCTGATATCTCTTGAGGGGTCACCTCTTCCTTTGTGCCCTTGAGCCGCATCCCTTGATAGCCCTTGACCTCGATCCGCGGTCTCACCTCGACAACGGCGGAATAGGTGAACGGTCCTTCTGGGGTCAGGGCGCCGGTGTCGATGGTGGGGGGGGCGATGGGTTCAATGGATTCCTGGGATATAGCCTTGGGGTAGGTCTCTTTGATCAGGTTGGAGATGGCCTGCTCCTTGATATAGTCACCGTAATGCCGCTCCAGGACAGCCCTGGGGGTCTTGCCCGGGCGAAAACCCTTTATCCGGACCCTCTTGTTGAGGTCGCGGTAGAGTGCATCCACCGCCTCCTGTACCTGAGGGGAGGGGATTTCCACCTCGAGTCTTTTTTTGGTCGGACTGAGTTCCTCTGCGTTGACCTTCACCAAGCCTTCTTTCTCCGTATGGTTTATGGTGCGAGAGGGGGGATTTGAACCCCCATCCGCTTTTGGCGGGCTGGATCCTAAGTCCAGTGCGTCTACCAGTTCCGCCACTCTCGCACGCAGTGTATCATAATGGTGGGCCGTCGGGGGATCGAACCCCAAACCTACTGATTAAGAGTCAGTTGCTCTGCCTATTGAGCTAACGGCCCATCTGTTGGCGCGCCCGGGGCGACTCGAACGCCCGGCCTGCGGATTCGAAGTCCGACGCTCTATCCATCTGAGCTACGGGCGCCTGATGTATAGTGTGGGGTGAGTGAAGGGATTTGAACCCTCGGCACCTGGAGCCACAGTCCAGTGCTCTACCGCTGAGCTACACTCACCATCAAT
>Ga0299915_10002706_pt1 | contig 12897 bp, 8 predicted proteins | sample RVTome_13_FD_200263 | JGI IMG/M metagenome (GOLD analysis project Ga0299915, IMG submission 200263) | Soil microbial communities from uranium-contaminated site in the Upper Colorado River Basin, Wyoming, United States - RVT92D227 (version 2) ...
GTATGGACAGCGACTTCGTGATCTCCAGACAGCCGGGTACATAGGTATTGGTCACGGTCTTCGTGGCACAGCTCACTCCAGAGCTCACTACCACATCGCCCAGACCACTCGGTGTCCAGTATGCCGGCACACCAGGCTCCGTCAGCGTGTAGGTGCCCGGTGTAAGTCCACTCAGGGTGACCGGGTTGGTAGAGGTGATCACACCATTTACCATCGTGAAACTCACGTTCTGGCTGAAAGCGTTGGATCCAGCTACGTTAATGATAAACGTCCCGTCCAGCGGGCCTAGCGGTACGCCACCCGGTATGGACAGCGACTTCGTGATCTCCAGACAGCCGGGTACATAGGTATTGGTCACGGTCTTCGTGGCACAGCTCACTCCAGAGCTCACTACCACATCGCCCAGACCACTCGGTGTCCAGTATGCCGGTATACCAGGCTCCGTCAGCGTGTAGGTGCCCGGTGTAAGTCCACTCAGGGTGACCGGGTTGGTAGAGGTGATCACACCATCTACCATCGTGAAACTCACGTTCTGGCTGAAAGCGTTGGGTCCAGCTACGTTAATGATAAACGTCCCGTCCAGCGGCCCTAGCGGCACGCCTCCCGGTATCGAGAGTGACTTCGTTATCTCCAGACAGCCGGGTACATAGGTATTGGTCACGGTCTTCGTGGCACAGCTCACTCCAGAGCTCACTACCACATCGCCCAGACCACTCGGCGTCCAGTATGCCGGTATACCAGGCTCCGTCAGCGTGTAGTTTCCAGGTATCAGGTTGTTCAGGGTCACCGGGTTGGCGGAGGTGATTACACCATTCACCATCGTGAAACTTACGTTCTGGCTGAACCCAAAAGGCCCGGCTACGTTAATGATAAACGTCCCGTCCAGTGGACCTAGCGGTACTCCACCCGGGATCGATAACGACTTAGTTATCTCCAAACAACCCGGTACATATGTGTTGGTTACCGTCCTGCTGGCACAGATCACCCCTGAGCTAACTACCACTGTCCCCAGGTTACTCGGCGTCCAGTGCGACGGTATCCCGGGCTCGGTCAGCGTGTAGTTCCCAGGTATCAGGTTGTTCAAGGTAACCGGATTCGTGGAGGTGATCACTCCATTGACCATCGTGAAACTTACGTTCTGGCTGAAGCCATAAGGCCCAGCCACGTTGATGATAAACGTCCCGTCCAGTGGTCCTAGCGGTACTCCACCCGGGATCGATAACGACTTCGTGATCTCCAAACAGCCAGGTACATACGTGTTGGTCACTGTCCTGGCCGCACAAGACACACCCGAGTTGACGGTCACAACACCCAGTCCGCCAACGTTGGACCACCCCGCCGGTATCCCGGGCTCGGCCAGTGCGTAGGTGCCTGGTATCAGGTTGTTCAAGGTAACCGGATTCGTGGAGGTGATCACTCCATCTACCATCGTGAAACTTACGTTCTGGCTGAAGCCATAAGGCCCAGCGACATTAATGATAAATGTCCCGTCCAGCGGACCCAGAGGTACTCCTACCGGAATCGTTAGATTCTTCGTGATTGTCAGACAGCCAGGCACATACGTGTTCGTCACGGTCCTGGCGGCACAGGTGCTGCCCGCGCTAACTGTCACATCGCCCAGACCACTGGGCGTCCAGTAGGCCGGGACACCAGGCTCGGTGAGGGTGTAGGTGCCCGGTGTAAGTCCGCTCAGGGTGACCGGGTTGGTAGAGGTGATGACACCATCGGTCATGGTGAAGGTCACGTTCTGGCTGAAGCCAGCAGCAGCATTCGCCACGTTAATGACGAAGGTGCCGTCAAGAGGCCCTAGAGAAACACCACCCGGTATGGACAGCGACTTGGTGATCTCGAGACAGCCGACGGGTTTCTCAACATAGCCGAACTCTTCAAAACCGTCGTCGTTAGGATGTGCACTTTCAATACCATCGGCGCAAGGATCGGTATCGGGACTGCCTCCAAACGAGACCCACGCTATGACGTACTGATATGACGAGCTGAAAAGGGAGGCTGGAATTAATATTCTCATATCTCCCTGTCCGCTTCCGGAACCAAACTGCGCGTCAAAATGAATCCACCTGTCGGTCCCTGAATCCAGGTCCCAGATTGGTGTTAGAGCACTTAATTGAGGGTAAGTAATTGCGGTAGTGTTGGTCTGATAGACCTTTAACTGATCCCAGGATAGCTGCCGACTATCGTCATTCTTGGCTTGGTTGCTATCAAGCATAAACTCCACGTACAGGGTGCCGTTATGAGTCACCTTCGGGAGTTCAGTCAGTAGCACCTGATAAGTGGGTTCAGTTGTGTAGAATATACCCGGCGCACCACTTTCGCAGAAGTCAGTTGTCGGCGCAAGCGGAAGATCAGTACTAAAACCATATACCGGGCTTTTGGGGTGACCACCTACCCCGTTCACTTGCAGGAAGGGATGAAAGACCCCAGTCCCTGTCGACCCGGCAAGCGTGTATTCCTCGAAGATGGCACCATTAATTGTCACATTGCCTGCGCCTCGAATGTCATATTCCGTTGCTGCGAAGACAGAAGGCGTCAGGGTCAGAGCCAGGATAATAGCCAGTACCACACCTATCATCCCGACTATTGAGTGCCTTGTAACAAACTTAGTATTATGCTTCATTATTTTACTTCAAAACCTCCTTTTCTCGTATTCGAATATGGAATTTGCTTTGTCTTTGTTCTTGGAATCTGCCACCTCCTTTTCTCTGGCTTTCGTAAAAAAGAAAACCGACTTTTGTGGAAGTCGGTTTCACTACTGGCTCCCTATTGCCCAAGTGACCACTTACGGGTAATAGCTCATCGCCCCATCCTCGATTTGATACAATATCAATAACCTATACCCATACCTCCTTTTCTCGTGCACAACGCATGCAAACTAATCAGGCTGGTTGATTCTTATGCGTGAACTTGAGTCGCTTATCTGACTCAAGCTCCTCAATGCCCCCACCACTCCCTTTCCCAACCCATAACCCTCCTTTCGGTCCTACAACACCAGCATAAAGCTGCACTCGCAAAGCGAGAATCTACATTATACATCTTGTTCGCATGGGAAGTCAATACCCTAAACTTAACTTTTCTTACCAATCGGGACTTTTTTTCCATGACTATTTTCTAATCAAAGCGGTACTTCCAGGTGATTGCGCGGTTAGGTGAAGTAAGTTACTGTTAAGATAGGATAATCAAAGAGGATATAGGGAAAGATATGGCAAATGGTGAACATTCGAGCGACATGCTGACGATACGTGAAGTAGCCCGGCTACTCCATGTCCATCCTAACACGCTGAGGCGCTGGAGTAACGCCGGAAGAATAAAAGCCTATCACATTAACCAGCGGGGTGATCGCAGATTCAAGCGCGAAGAAATCGCTAGGTTCCTGGCCGAACTGAACAGCCAGGCGGATGACTGGCAGAAGAACGGAGGAAAGCCAATAATCGTGGCAGCGAATAGAGCTTCACACCAATCGTTCGGGGAGCCACCATAAGGAAAATCCTAAATCACAAGCACCAAGTCCTAAACAATATCAAAGCACCAAGCACCAATGCTCAAAGCGTTTAGAATTTTGATATTCGGATTTGTTTGGAGATTGGATTTTGGAATTTGGAATTTAATCAATGGGATTGCCACGCACCTTTCAGGTGCTCACAATCACCACCACCCAGCCTCAACGAAATAATTTCTCGATTCCCTTGTAGGTTCTTTCGGTCCGGCGGCGAATTCCCCCCACTTCAATACGCTTGTCATTTTCATCAATAAGGTAGGCTATACGGAAGTCCCCAACTCTTACCCGATATATGGCATCGTACAGCTTCTCGCATCCTCGAGGTCTGGGGGCAGTCGCCAGTGCTCTTAGCTTGACTACAACACGTTCATAGTCAATTCCTTGCAAGCCATCAAGTTCTCGTTGCACCCTTTTGCTGCGAAGCCTAACCTCAAAGACGGGTCGCTCGCTGGTGCTCATAGTCCTCCAAACTGACGGCTTCTTCATCTGGCACTGCGAGGGATTCCTTCATCGCCAGCAAATCCTCCATGTCCTCGAGCTTCCGAAGCAGGGCTTCGTATTCGTCGTAGCGTGCCAGTACCGCCTTTGGTTTGCCATGCTGGGTTACATACAAAGGCACCCCCTGTTCTTCCAGTTCGGCCATCAGTGCACCCAATTTGACCTTGAGTTCGCTGACTGTCACGATGCGTGTGGCCATTAAAACATAACCTCCTCTCTGCTTATGCTTTGACCGATATTGTACCAAATTTAGTACAAAGTTTCAACCACTTTTGAAGATTATCGCTGCGAGGAGCGACATTGCTCGCTTACGCTTCGGAACAGGCTCTGCAATCTAGGCGTAATTAGAGCTTAGCATCTCTTCCAGCACCACCTTCCACCTATCCCCCAGGAGCCTGGTGTCCAACTTAATCTGTGTGGCGCCTATTTTAACTGCGCCATCGTTACTTTTGTCTGGAGATTGCTTCGCTATGCTCGCAATGACAGCTTCCTGGGGCTTTATGACAATTTGCCTAGGAGTCAGTTGTAATGGCCTCGTCGCCGAGGCTATAGAGGCCCCTAGATATTCACCCATTTCGTTATCCATGAAGAAGTCGGGAATCTTGTCGTCGTAATAGTTCTCAGAAGTAAGCGGGTGGGAGGCGCTGTCACCCCCCACCACTCTTTCCCTTGGTATCTTTATGGCATGAGAGACAGAAGGTAGTTGAGATAGGCTGTGATATCGTCCACCTTCTGGCACAGTTCTGTTTGAGTTACCAGGTCCTGTTTTATCCAGTCGTCCTTGGTGCTGCCTCCAACCAAACCGTCAAACGTGGTTCGTATATTAGAGTTCATGGAGCTTATCATCCCCTGGTATTCCTGGCCATCCCACATGTCTTGTAGTGCTGAGAACATATTGTTATAGGCTTTCTTACGCTGAGCAGCTTTATTTATATCTTTAAAGTTGGTTTTGTTGAGGCTCTGTATATACTGGTTAAAGATATCCAGAGCTTCATCAACATCGGCTACATGGACCTGATCGATCATCGTTTCAGAGTCAGCGCCGCTGTCATCATCTGTGACTGTTAATGTGACCGTATAATCACCGGGCTGGGAGTAGGTGTGTGAATTGGTGACGCTCCCCGAACCGTTTGTTTCAGTGACATTGCCGTTAGATGTGGTGCCGTCGCCCCAGGCCCAAAGAGCGGTGTGGGTGTCACACGTGCCAGCATCGGTGAACGTGCCTTGGAAAGAGGTGTTGTGGACCACAGGCAATATGAACTCAGCGTTCTCCTGGTTGGAGATGTTGGGAGCACTAACCACCGGTGGCACGTTTAACGCTGTGACCACTACCTCCTCGCTGTCGGAGGCACCGTAGCTGTCCGTCACCGTGAAGCTGAAGGTGTAGACGCCGTTGTCACATGGTACGAAGCTAAATGGCTGAGTGGAGGGTTCGGGGAAGGCCGGGCCGGAGGAGTCGGGGATGACCTGGCCGTTAGTGCTGCTTTCCATGTGCCACAGATATGTCCACGAGTCGTCTGTGTTGGGATCTGTGAAGGAGCCGGTCAGCGTCACCAGATCACCCTCATTAACCGTCTGGTCCTCTCCGGCATCTGCCGTAGGTGGTATATTGGGCAATAGAACACGAAACCTCATCCATGAATAATCGTTAGTGTCTTCATGTCCCTGGACCTCGAGGTAGTTCCCACACATACCTGTAATATCTCCGGAGATTGCTCCGGTAGCGAGGTCTACAGTGATATCCAGGTCTCTTTGGTCTTTCACCGGGTCGATAGAGGATGGGTCGTCGTCGCCTCCGGCCGTGCCTTCATCATCTTCATCCCACAGTTGAATCACAATTGGTATTGAGCCGGTGACCCCAACATTTCGTCCGAACGCCCAATGGGGAGAGATCGCTTGAGCATCAACGACCTGATTGCCCTCGTTCCAGAACTGGAAGCCATCGATGAATATTCTGACGAAGAAGTCTGCATCACAGTCAGGGGCAGGCATAAGTTCATCATGAATGTCCAACGCTGTAACATCATCGATAACAACCGTTAGGGCAGAGCGGCTACTGGCAGCTTCATAGAAAAGGCCGTACAGGGTAGCAGATGCCCTTATCGCGTAGAGATAGGCATAATGACGGATTACCCCACGTTTAGCGTTGTCCAGCGGGTGGAAAATGGGATACATGCCGAGTTCGGCATATACTCCATCCATCCAGCCCCCTCTGGTGTCAGTATCACCGAAATACTCATCTTCATCGTCTTCATCCTCATCAGAGGGATAATAGTCACCAATCTGGTTAGCGGTGTAAAAAAGGTAATAGAGTGGGTCAATACCTTCTTGAATTTGAACAAGGCCCTGTTGCTTCATCAATTCTACTTCACCAGGAGTGAGTTGAGCAGTGTCCCAAGTCATGTAGTCTTTTTCGTAGCTCTCACTCGGATGAGCATCTTCATGTGCGTGAGCTGGTACAGTCATATCAGCTAGAAGGTGAGCTACGTGACCCAAATATTCGTAGGCAGCGACATAGTCTCCATGGGCGTACTCACCCAGGGCCATGCCCCACAAGACTTGGACTTTTTGCCAGGAATTGATCCCGTTCTCCCCGATTATTACCATATTAACCGGATCATCATCGCCTTTATCAGCATCCCAAAAGTGGGTGAGTGTCACATAAATACCCAGTCGATCTGTTATATGGTCAAAGACATCTTCGTGCGAGGCTCCGGATTGGATAGTGCTTAAAGCGCCATTAAGCTCAGGATTATCATAAAAATGAGAATACAAAGCCATGGCTTGTGGGATGATGTACTCATGTACTGGTTCGTCGTCATCCTCTACCATAAAAGCAAATGCACCCTGAGTACCTCCCAAAGTTATTACCATGACCAGTACAAAAATTAGAACGGTCCTTAGAAATCCTTTGCCTTGTTTCACAGTGTACCTCCTTTATGCTTAAAAATTTGATTACCTCGCCAAATTTCCCCTCTCAAAAAAGCGCCTCTTGATTCAGATTGGTTTCACTATCGGCTTGCCGCCACCAAAGTGACCACTTTAAGGGCGTGGTTCACTGCCTCTTCCTTACTTAGGAACCTGATATTTTAGCCCATTAGAATACTGACGTCAATATACTAAACTTAACTTTTCTTACCAATCGGGCCTTTATTCCTATGACTATTTTCTCATCAAGGAGGTGAGATTCTTCGCCTGCGGCTCAGGATGACAAAAAGCAAAGGGCTCGCAATAACAGACAGGATCTGCCCACTCTATGCCGGGTCAGCTTTCACGTGAATTCAGGCGCAATTAGAGCCCAGTATCTCTTCCAGAACCTCTTTCCATTTATCCCCCAGGAGCCTGGTGTCCAACTTGATTTGCGTGGCGCCTATTTTGACTGCGGCATCAAGATGTTTACTTATAACTCCCCTTGCCCCTCTTATCTTAAGAGGGGAATTACCGGTTTGGGGCTTTATTACAATTTGCCTTCCCTGTGTGGAAACAGAGCTTACCTTAGCCCGCATAGCCAGAACCTTGATTTTCACTATGTAAAGAAGATGTTCCACAGGCTCGGGCAAGGGACCGAATCTATCCTGGAACTCCCGAGCTATGTCTCCCACTTCCTCAATATGCTCCACTTTGGCCAGCCTGTGGTAAAGGCTTAACCTGGTATTCAGATTGGGAACATACTCTTCCGGTATGTGGGCATCCAAGGGCAGGGATATGCTGGGAGATTGCTTTTCTTCCCCGACAATGACTCCTTCGACTCCGCTCAGGACAGGCTTTTCCCTCACTTCACCAGATTGCCTGGCTTTCAATTCCTCCACTGCCTCAGCCAGCAACTGGCAATAGAGGTCAAAGCCCAGGGCGGCAATATGCCCGCTTTGCTTGACACCTAAAAGATTGCCCGCTCCCCGAATTTCCAGGTCCTTCATAGCGATAGCGAACCCCGAACCCAGTTCGGTAGCTTCGAAGATGGTCCTGAGCCTCTTATGAGCCTGCGGTGTCAGCCGCTTCCGCTTGTCAAAGAAGAGATAGGCATAAGCCTGGTTGATACCGCGGCCCACTCTACCCCTCAACTGATAAAGCTGAGCCAGACCGAACTTATCGGCCTGGTCGATAATCAGCGTATTGACGTTAGGCATATCCAATCCTAGCTGGATAATAGTGGTGGTCACCAGAATATCATGCTTGCCGGCGATAAAATCGGTCATCACTCTTTCCAACTGCTCTTCAGGCATTCGCCCATGAGCTATAGCTATTCGAGCCTCGGGCACCAAACCCTGTAATTTGTGGGCTGCTAAAGCAATGCTTTGAACGCGGTTATGGACAAAGAAGACCTGCCCGTTCCTCTCCAGTTCACGCAATATCACCTGTCGGACCAGAGCAGCATCATAAGCCCCGACATAGGTCTGGACAGACAGTCGTTCTTCAGGAGGCGTCCCCACGATGCTCATATCCCTGATTCCGGTTAAGGACATGTGCAGGGTGCGCGGGATGGGAGTAGCGCTGAGAGCCAGGGTATCCACTTCCTTCCTTATCTGCTTGAGTTTCTCCTTCTGCACCACGCCAAACTGTTGTTCCTCATCGATTATTGCCAGCCCCAGGTCTTTGAATGTGATGTCTCTTTGCAGCAGCCGATGAGTGCCAATGCATATATCCACAGTGCCGTTGGCTAAGCCTTCCAGAATCTCTCGTTCCTTTTCCGGCGGACAAAAGCGGCTCAGCATTCCTACTCTTAATGGGAAGGTCTGCAACCTCTCAGTAAAGGTCAGGAAATGCTGCTGGGCCAGCACGGTGGTCGGGACGAGAATAGCTACTTGTTTATTGTTCATAACTGACTTGAAGGCTGCACGCAAGGCTATCTCGGTCTTGCCATAGCCCACGTCTCCACAGATGAGCCGGTCCATGGGCTTAGCTTTCTCCATGTCCTCTTTGACCGTCATGATTGCCTCAATCTGGTCGGGTGTTTCCATATAGGGAAATGATGCTTCCAGCTCCTGCTGCCACAGGGAATCTGCAGAGAAAGCGAAGCCGGGAGCTAGCTGCCGAACAGCATAAAGGTCAAGGAGCTCCTGAGCGATTTTCGCCACCGATTCCTTAACCCTGTTCTTGGTCCTTTGCCATTCCGGGGTCCTCAGACGGCTCAAGTGCGGTGCCTGGTCGCCGGCGCCGATATAACGACTGACGCGGTCTATCCGTTCCGTAGGCACATAGAGCCTGTCACCAGCGGCATACTCTAAAACAAGGTATTCTCTTTCCACTCCATCGGAGGACATCCTGGTCAGACCATGGAACCTGGCGATGCCATGGTCAACATGGACGACATAATCGCCGGGAGCTAGCTGAGGAAGAAACCACTGGTGGGGTATGGGTCTCTTCTTGCCTGCTCGCGGCTGCTTCACGAAGCCGAAGAGTTCGACATCGGTAATAAGGGTCAGCCTGTCATCCAGTAGCCAGCCTCCGTCCAGTGAGCCCTGGAGCACGGTGATGGAACCGGGCGGAGGTATCTGTTCTATCTGCGATGTGGGCGATGTATGAATATCCTCCTTCTGGAGAAGCTCCGCCAGACGATTCGCCTGATGGCTGACTACGACCACACGCTGTCTCTGTTCTACCATTTGCCTGGCTGTCTTGAGGAACCTCTCCAGCTGGCTGCCAAAACTCTGACTAGTTACGAAGGGCAAAACCTGTCCATTATTGGTAGCTGACAGCTGATAGCTGACAGCATTCAGCAGCGCCACACGACGCTTCCCTTTCATCTCCGACTCTAATTCCTCCCAGGTGAGGTTAGGAGAGGGAACGTCCTCAGGCAACTCGCCTTTTTCTATCTTTGTGGCCCTTAATTCTTGAGCTTCCTCGTTTAGCCTGGTGACCGCAAGCTCAATTCCTTCAGGGTCATCGAGGACAAGCAAGGCATCATCGCCAAGATAGTCGAGGACGCTACCAGTCACTACCCCAGGGCTATCAGCCATCGGCCCGAACTCTTTAGCCGGGATGATAATCAACGAGGATACAGGGCTGGTTGAGCGCTGGCTTTCCGGGTCGAAGCACCTCATGCCCTCTATTTGGTTGCCGAAGAATTCGATGCGAACCGGCAACTGGCTGGAGGGGGGAAAGACATCGATAATGCCGCCCCGTTTGCTCATCTGCCCGGGCACCTCGACAACATCCTCCGTTCCATAGCCCATGCTTTGCCATCGGCGCAGTAGCTCCAGGGGCTCAGCAGCCATGCCCGGCTTTAGAACATGACAGGCAGCCACGAAATCCCTGTGCGGGATGGTTTTGCTCATGATTGCCAGGGCTGAGGTCACTATCAAGGGAGGTTTTGTCACCCTGAACCCTGAACAAAGTGAAGGGGAAGGGTCTTCGGACTCTTTGAATAGACTGCTATCAGGGAGATTCTTCGGTCGCTTCCCCTTCGCTGTGCTCAGGGCTTCGGCTTCTCCCTCAGAATGACAGGATGCACGGGGTTGGTAAAGGGCTAAGGTGGCTAACGCCCTCAACCTCTCTATCATCTGATAGCTGACAGCCGATAGCTGAGATTTGTCATAAGGCAGGAAGTCGAGTTCAGGGAGACGATGCAACTCTGCCGAGGGCGAACACCAGACCCGGAGCTGCTCATGAAGCTTTCTGGTGGTTTCAGGCTGACCAGTCACCACTATGAAGGGCGAATTAAGCTCTTCGTAAAGAGCGGCAACCAAGTAGGGCCTGGCGGCATCCAGTATGACTGCCTTATGCTCCCGCTTGGCCGTGGACAGCTCCCCTGCCAATTCCCTGTAGGCAGGCACTTCCCTGAGCAAAGAAAGCAAACAAGAGAGACTCATTTGTCGTCCTTCGTTAGACATCGAAGATCATTATTATAGTGTCGGACAAGAAGGGCTGCGAGTTTTCCGTACGCCGTCAGGCTAGTTCATTCTGAAATCGAGGACTGACTGTCACAATACCACCCTTAGGATAAGGGGGATAAAGGGGATTATGAATGCTTTCCCAGGTTTCTCATAACTCCCCTGACCCCTCTTATCCTTCGACTTCGCTCAGGACAAGCCTTAAGAGGGGAAAATGCAGAAATAAGGCTCAGGTCGACTAACCCAAGTCATAGCTTCTTCTTGAGCGAATCCACTTTCTCCTTGATGCCCTGGGGTTTGTCTCGCCGGTCGTCAATCTTAATTGTTGTCAACACCCTGGCGACCCCTTCCCCAAAAGTCCCTTCGTGCATCTTCCTTACTACCGCTAGAATCCTGTCTAAGTCCCCCTCTATAATTGTCCCCATTGCGGTCATTTCGTACCTTATGTCCTTTTCCCGTTCCAGTACCTTAACCGCCCTTGCCACATATTGGCTGACTGAAGGAGTTTTTGTTCCTAACGGGACAACGCTTACCTCAACTATTGCCATGCTCTCACCTCCTCACATATCTAGATTGTTATGTCAACTAAAGAGGGCCTTAATACTACTCGTCGGAGAGCCTTCGCGCCAACTTCTATTCTATCGGCAATGATAAGCCTGCGAGAATTCACAGCCCTCTTTCGAAGACAAGGTCTTTCTTCTTTACCCCAAATCCGACTTTCTCGTACAGTCTCCTCGCTTTCGTTGGATTGTAATCGTCTACGCCCAACATCGCCTTGGTTGCGCCTTTCGCCTGCAGCGCCTCAAGGCCCTGCAGCATGAGCCTGGCTCCTATGCCTCTTCGTCTACGCTTCTTCAAAACCCCTATAGTAAAGATGTGCCCCATCTCTACGTTCTTCTCCAGGTTGTATCTCTCATCTATGCCAACACCGATATAACCCACGGTCTCCGCATCCAGGATGGCGAAAAGAATCTCTTTCTCCTTCTTGTAGTAGAGATCGGAGAGCAGGAAATGATGCATCTCCTCTAACGTATTCGGACGGAAGTTGAAGTGTTCTTCGAACGTTTCATTCAAAAGCCAGGTCCATAGCTTTATGTCCTCTTCCTGATCCTTCCGGAGGGTCCTGATGGCTATTTGTCTGTTCTCTCCGATGCCCTGTGGGATGTTTGCCAGATCCATCTCCATAATACTGCCCACCCGAACCTGCTTGAAATCCAGGCCTTCGAGAAGCGGTATGTAGTCCAGTTCCCTGGAATCAACCGATGCCTGTGCGGTTGCCATGCCGCGGGCCTTGAGCTCCCTGAGGGCAGTCTCCACAAGCTGGTGCTCGATTCCTCTGCCACGACATTCAGGAATAACATAGAAACGAATGAAGCCCTTTCTCTCCTCTCTCAGCTTCTCCACGTTGGCATGCACTGCGCCGACCGGCCTTCGCTCAAGCTCCGCGATGAATCTCCCCTCCAGGTCAAAGCTCGGATCTTCCTTCTCCTGCAGAAGCATCTCCTCTGCCGTGATGGCTCTCCAGTTCTCGCGATCTTTTTGGGATGCATTGAGCACGTCGACCCAGACGGGCTCATCTACCCCCTGTACAAAACGTCGTATGTTCAGCATAGTTAACTACCTCCCGACCTATGATAGCCAAGTGCACCGCAAACTACAACGTCCCCCGCTTGACATCTGCGGATCCTGCAACTGGTTTCGATGAACACGATGTCTGTCTGAGAGTGGTTGATAGTTGCGTGCAAGACGCAATTATAACAGTGACGGAGACAGCTTTCTACTCACCGATTTGAATCCTCTGAAATCCGACCGAAGATATTTAGGATGCAGCCTGATCAATGCCTTAGCGTAGAATAACTACGGCCCCTCGCCCGTCATTTCGAGAACCCCTATGTTTAGTTCCATTTTTGGGAGCAATGCTAAAATAACCATAAATATGAAGGAAAGAGAATTAATTGAGAGCCTGGCCAGAAAGGCTGGTGATACCCTGATGAAGCATTTTCGCCAGGATTGGACTTTGCTTAAAGAGCGCAGCACAGCTAAGGAAGCCGCCACGAA
>Ga0299915_10002707_pt1 | contig 12896 bp, 9 predicted proteins | sample RVTome_13_FD_200263 | JGI IMG/M metagenome (GOLD analysis project Ga0299915, IMG submission 200263) | Soil microbial communities from uranium-contaminated site in the Upper Colorado River Basin, Wyoming, United States - RVT92D227 (version 2) ...
TCCAAGAACCTCTCGCACTGAGCCAGCGCCTGCGGATGCGAATATACCCGGCGGACATCGGAGATCGAAACGCCGGGCAGCGCCAGAAGACAATGGCGGATGCGCAGGTGATACTCGGCGACGACGTGAAGGGGGTGCCGAAGCAGCAGATCGACGACTTGATGGACGCTTCCGGCAAGCGTGTTCTCGATCGGAACCAGGCCGAGTTGCGCCCGGCCGTCCTCGACGTTTCGGAAGACGTCTTCGAACGTCCTGGATGCGAGGGTCTGGGCATCCGGCCCGTAGAGCTCGAGTGCGGCCTCTTCGCTATAGGCTCCTTGCTCACCCTGGAACGCGATCAATCCAGACTCGCCCGTGACATGTCGGGGATCTCGGCTTCGACCGTAACGAAGTCAAGCCACTCGGCCGATCGCCGCCCCTCACCCCGGACGGTTTCGAAGAAAGCCCGCTGCAGCTTGCGGGTCACCGGTCCCATACGTCCCTGGCCGATCGTCCGGTAGTCGATCTCACTCACGGCGACGCATTCGGCCGCTGTCCCGCAAACGAACACTTCGTCGGCAATGTAGAGCTGATCGCGCGAGATGGGCTCTTCGGACACGCTGTAGCCGAGATCGCCGGCAAGGGTGATGATCGAATCGCGCGTGATCCCTTCGAGGATCGTCCCTCGAGGTGTAGTGTAGATCCGGCCGTCCCGGACCAGGAACAAGTTCTCACCGGTGCACTCGGCCACCATCCCTTCCGTGTCGAGCATGATCGCTTCGGTGAACCCGGCCCGCTCGGCGAGCGTCTTGGCCAGGACCGAGTTGACGTAGTTGCCCGAGATCTTGGCCTTGGTCATGCTGACATTCGGATGCAGACGGGCGAAGGACGAGACCATCATGCGGACCCCGGCCTCCAGGGCTTCTTCGCCAAGATACGTTCCCCAATCCCAGACGGCGATCCCGATCGACGGCTGGGTGTGGTCGAGATTCAGGTCGAACGCCCCGCTGCCCGCGTAGATCAGTGGGCGGATGTAGCAACTGGTGAACTCGTTGGCCAGGATGACCTCGTCAACCGCTTGATGCAGCTCGTCGAGGGTGTACGTGAAGTCACGGATACCGAGAATCTGAACGGAATCAAGCAGCCGTTTCAGGTGATCCATCAGGCGGAAGACCGCCGGCCCCTGGCTGGTCTCGTAGCAGCGGATGCCCTCGAATACCGCCATGCCGTAGTGCAGCGCCGGCGTCATGAAGTGCACCGTCGCCTTCTCGTAGGGGACCAGCTCGCCATCCATCCAGATGTACTTCGATTGTGGTGCCATGTATTCCTCCTAATACGATATCAATCTACTGACTTCTTCATAAGCTTCTTGTTCCACGCCCTCACCCCCGGTAAGAACATCCGGGGCGGACCCCGCAAACAGCATGCGGGGCAGGCGGCCCCCCTCCCCCGCAGGAGAAGGGACGCCTTCCCCACACTATCTTCGGCGGGGGAGGGGGAAGAGGAAGTCTTCTTGAATGATGGGGCCGGCTTCGCCGCCCCCATCATTCAAAAAGACTACGTGAATGCTGAGGCGGATGTTGCACTTGTGCCCTTTCCCCTCCCCCTATTGAGGGGGAGGGTAGGGTGGGGGTGAGTCCGCCTCGCATCACGCCGTTTCCTCGATGCGCCGCAGCTCGGCGCGGATGGCCTGGCCCATGCCGGCCGTCGAGAGCGAACCGCCCAGGTCCGCCGTCCGGGCGCCGTTCGACAAGGCGGCTTCGACGGCATCTTCAATCGCCCGGGCTTCGGCTTCGAGACCGAGCGAGTGGCGCAGCAAGAGCGCCGCGCTCAGAATGGCCCCGATCGGATCTGCTAACCCCCGTCCGGCAATGTCCGGCGCCGAGCCGTGGACCGGCTCGTACAGCCCGAATGAGCCTCCGCCGAGCGAAGCGCTGGGCAGCAGCCCCAGCGATCCACAAATCACGGAAGCCTCGTCGCTCAGAATGTCGCCGAACATGTTCTCCGTCACGAGCACATCGAAGCTCGCCGGAGCCGTCATCAGACGAGCAGCGGCCGAGTCGACGAGCTGGTGCTCGAGGGTTACCTCCGGGAAATCGGCGCCGACCTCTTCCGCCACCTGCCGCCAGAGGCGCGACGACTCAAGCACGTTCGCCTTGTCGACCGAGGTCACTTTCTTCCTCCGAATGACTGCGAGCTCGAAGGCCTTCTTTAGAATCCGCCGGATCTCATCCTCGTCGTAGGCCAGCGTATCGACGGCCCGTCGTCGGCCGTCCGTCGTCAGGGTGTATCGGGGCTCGCCATAGTACAGCCCACCGGTCAGCTCGCGCACGATCAGCAGATCGACGCCTTCGATGATCTCTGCGCGCAGGGGCGAGGCTGTCGCGCCCGGGAGCGGCCGAATCGGGCGCAGGTTGGCGTACAACCCCAGCTCCCGGCGCAACCCAAGCAGGCCTTGTTCCGGGCGAATTGTCGCCCGAGGATCGCTCCACTTGGGTCCACCGACGGCTCCGAGCAGGACCGCCTCGGCGGATCGACACGCGTCGAGTGTCTCCTGGGGAAGCGGATCGCCGACCTGGTCGATCGCCGCGCCGCCGATCAGATGCGTCTCGAAAGAGAAAGAATAGCCGGACTCCAGGCTGATCGCCTCAATCACCTGGCGCGCTTCCTCGATCACTTCCGGGCCGATCCCGTCACCGGGCAGGAGGACAATCGTGGCGTTCATGTCAAACACTCCCGCCTCTCGACCCGTCGGCCTCTACTGATTCACGCATGAGACCCGGCCTCTTCTTGCGCCTCGCGCAAGCCGTACTCGACGCTGTCCACCAGGGCTTGCCAGGATGCTTCGATGATATTGGCCGAGGCGCCGACGGTGCTCCACTGATGGTGAGCGTTGCGGGTGTCGATCAACACCCGGGTTGTGGCTGCCGTCCCGTTCTGACCGTCGAGAATGCGGACCTTGTAGTCGGACAGGTGAAAACCGTTCAGCTCGGGGTAGACCGGGGTCAGCGCTTTTCGCAACGCCGCATCCAGCGCGTTCACCGGTCCGTTCCCCTCGGCTGCGGTATGCGCGATCTCGCCGTTGATGCTGATCTTGACATTGGCCTCGGCGAAGGTCCCGCGACCTTGCCGGTTCTCGACCATGACCACGTAGTCCACGAGCTCGAAGGGAGGCCGATACCCGCTTTCCAGGCGCCGCATCATCATCACGACCGAGGCATCCGAAGCTTCGAAGGAGAAGCCGCGGGCTTCAAGATCCTTGATCCGCTGGAGGGCCGCCGAGACCTCCTCCTTGCCGACATCGCCCAGACCGAGCTCCTCGGCCTTGCTCAACAAGCTTCCGCGCCCGGATAGCTCGCTCACAACGACGCGCAACTCGTTCCCGACGAGCTCGGGATCGATGTGCTGGTACGAGCGCGGGTTGCGGCGGACGGCCGAAACATGGATGCCGCCTTTGTGGGCGAAGGCGCTCCGGCCGACGTAGGCCATGTGCTCATCCGGTGCGAGGTTGGCGACCTCGGCGACGAAGTGCGACAGGTCATAGAGTTCCTTGAGCTTGCCCTCGGGGAGACAGCGCAATCCAAGCTTAAGTTCCAGATCGGGGATTATCGTCGAGAGATTGGCGTTGCCGCAGCGTTCGCCGTAACCGTTGATCGTGCCCTGCACTTGCACCGCCCCGGCGCGGACGGCGGCCAGGCTGTTGGCGACGGCGCACTCACCGTCATTGTGGGTGTGGATCCCCAACGGGTGTTGGATCCGCTGTCCGACCTGACGGACGATGTCTTCGATCTCCCAGGGGAGTGAGCCACCGTTCGTATCGCACAAAACCAGAATCTCAGCCCCGCCACGGACGGCCGCCCGCAGGGTTTCCAGGGCGTACTCGGCGTCATCCTTAAAGCCGTCGAAGAAGTGCTCGGCGTCGTACACCACGCGCCGACCTTTGGCCCGGAGGAAACCCAGGCTCTCTTCGATCATGCGCAAGTTCTCGTCCGAAGTGGTTCGAAGCACCTCGGACACGTGCAATGCCCACGTCTTTCCGACAACGGTGCAGACCGGGGTCTCGGCTTCGAGCAGCGCCGCCAGGTTTGGATCGTCCTCGGTTGGAGACGAAGCGCGGCGGGTGGCGCCGAAGGCGGCGATATCGGCATTCTTCCATTGCATCGTCTTGGCTCGCTGGAAAAACTCGGCATCCTTTGGATTGGATCCCGGCCAGCCGCCTTCGATCATGCCCACGCCCAACTCGTCCAGACGGGCGGCGATGCGCAATTTGTCGTCACTCGAGAGCGAAATCCCTTCGCGCTGAGTGCCGTCTCGGAGCGTCGTATCGTAGACCGTGATTCGTCTCGAATCCGTTCTCTCAGTCAGCGGCATGGGCAGCCTCATGCTCAGCAATGCGATCGACGTGCTTGAGCAGATAACCGAGCTGGTCGACACCGTCGAGCAGACAGCGCCGGGCGAAGGGGTCGATTTCAAATTGAATCGGTGGAAGGTCCGCGAATGAGAGCGTCTGTTCGGTCAGGTCGATGGTGAACGAGGTGTACGGGTCACGCTCGACGCGAGCGAACAGGTCTTGAATGCTCTCTTCGGAGACCGCAACCGGCAGCAGGCCGTTCTTCAGGGCATTGTTGCGGAAGATTTCGGCGAAAGACTCGGCAATGACCGCCTGGAATCCGGCGCCGGTCAACGCCCAGACGGCGTGCTCCCTCGATGATCCGCAGCCGAAGTTCTTGCTCGCCAGAAGGATGTGCGCCCCGGCGGACGTCGGTCGATTAAGCGGGAAGGTCGGATCGGGCGAGCCGCCCGGAAGCTTGCGCCAATCGGCGAAGAGGTTCTCGCCCATCGCCGTTCGATCCACGGCTTTCAGGAAGCGCGCCGGGATGATCTGATCGGTATCGACGTCTTGCACCGGGAGAGGGACTGCGTGAGAAGTAAGGCGATCGAATCTGGGCATCGGCGTCAGCTCACGGATAACAGTGTACGGGCATCGGTCACTCTTCCGCGAACGGCTGAAGCCGCCGCCGTCAGAGGTGAAGCCAGGAACGTGCGCCCAAGCGGACCCTGCCGCCCTTCGAAGTTGCGGTTGCTCGTGCTCACGGCGTACTCGCCCGGCTGAAGCTGATCGCCGTTCATGGCGATGCACATCGAGCACCCGGCCAGGCGCCACTCGCCCCCGGCTTCGACGATGACCCGATCCAGGCCTTCAAGCTCGGCCTGCCGCCGGACCGCCTCCGACCCTGGAACCACGAGCAGCCTCACCCCGGGATGGACCTTGCGATCCTTGAGCAGGGAGGCCGCCAAGCGGATGTCGGAAATCCGCCCGTTGGTGCACGAACCGATGAAGATGACGTCGACCTTGTGATCGAGCACCGGCTCGCCGGGCCGCAGATCCATGTACTTGAGGGCCTTCTCCAGCGCGCTTCGGCGACCGGCATCGGACTGGGCCGCCGGATCGGGTACCGGGGCCGAGATCGGGTGAGCCATTCCGGGATTAGTCCCGTAGGTGATCATGGGCTGGAGGGCCGAGATGTCGAGCGACGTTCTGCGATCGAATTCGGCGCCCTCGTCCGTCGCCAGGCGCGACCAGTGCTCGACCGCACGATCCCAGGCCTTGTCCCGAGGCGAGAATTCCCGACCGGCCAAATACTCGAACGTCGTGTCGTCCGGTGCGATCATCCCCGCTCTCGCTCCGGCTTCGATGGACATGTTGCAGATCGTCATCCGGCCTTCCATGTCGAGGGCCCTGATCGCGCTCCCGCAGTACTCGAGGACATGCCCGACGGCTCCGTTCACCCCGATCTTGGCGATCAACGCCAGGATGATGTCCTTCGCCGTGATGCCCGCCGGCAGCTTCCCTTCGAGGCGGACCTCGTAGGTAAGCGGCTTGGCTTGCAGGAGACACTGTGTCGCCAGGACGTGTTCGACCTCGCTCGTTCCGATACCGAAGGCCAGCGCGCCGAAGGCCCCGTGAGTTGACGTATGGCTGTCGCCGCACACGATCGTCATCCCGGGTTGAGTCAAGCCCAGCTCGGGCCCGATTACGTGCACGATCCCGCGGCGCTCATCCCCCAACTTGAGAAGGCGAATTCCGAAGTCGGCGCAGTTCTCTTCGAGCTTCTCGAGCTGTGTCTGGGCCTGCTGGTCGAAGACCCCCTTGCCGCGCGGCAGGGTGGGGGTCGAATGGTCCATCGTCGCCAGGGTACGGTCCGGCCGCCGAACCGGAAGCCGCCGCGCCCGCAAACCGGTAAATGCTTGCGGCGAAGTGACCTCGTGGACCAGGTGCAGGTCCGCATACAGGACGGCGGGACAGCCGTCTTCCTGGACGACGATGTGGTCGTCCCAGACCTTGTCGAAGAGAGTCCGCGCAGTCGGCTTCATCCGTTGCCCAACTGTCGGTCATCGGCTACAAGAGCCATCTCCGCGCTGTCGGCGGCGAGGCCTTCGGCGGTCAGCATCTTGTTTAGAGCGGCGATATAGGCTTTGACGCTGGCGACGATGATGTCGGTGTCGGCGCCGTAGCCGCCATAGGTCCGCTGCTGCCCCTCGCCGCGCTGGGCATGGGTTGAAGTGACACCGTCCGTCGATTGAATGCGGACGCTGACTTCGCCTTGCGCGTCGATGCCTTCGGTGACGGCGTGGACCGAGAACTCGAGAAGCTTGTTGGGTGAGTTCACAATTTGATCGATGGCCTTGTAAGCCGCGTCGACCGGTCCGGTCCCGACCTCGGCCTTGACCGACACCACGCCGTCCGGCCCACGCAGGCGGACGGTCGCCGTCGGCATCCCCATCGTCCCGCACGTGGCCTGCAAGCCCTCCAGACTGTAGAACTCCTTCAACTGGTACAGCTCGTCGGTGATCAACGCCTCCAGGTCGGCGTCCGTCACCAGCTTCTTCTTGTCCGCCAAAGCCTTGAATCGGTCGAAGGCCCGGTCGAGCTCGGCCCCGTCAAGCGGATAGCCCAGGGATTCGAGGTGAGCGCGGAAGGCGTGCCTACCCGAGTGCTTTCCCAGGACAAGCCGGCTCGAGGTCAGCCCGACGGTCTCCGGGCGCATGATCTCGTAGGTCGTGTGGTGCTTGAGCATGCCGTCCTGATGGATGCCGGCTTCGTGGGCGAAGGCATTCGCTCCGACGATGGCCTTGTTGGGGGCGACGGCGATTCCCGTGTAAGTGCTGACCAGGCGGCTGACACGCGTGATCTGCGTCGTATCGATCGAAGTCGAGAGACCCAGGGTCGACTTACGCGTGTGCAGGGCCATGACGACTTCTTCGAGTGAGGTGTTGCCGGCGCGCTCTCCGATTCCATTCACCGTCACTTCGGCCTGGCGCGCGCCGGCGCGTATCCCCGCTAGCGTATTGGCCGTTGCCAGTCCGAGATCGTCGTGGCAGTGGACCGAAAGCACGACGTCCTCGATGCCGGGCACGTTCTCGACGATCCCGTGGATCAAGCCGCCGAATTCGTCGGGGGTGGTGTAGCCCACCGTATCCGGGATGTTGAGCGTGGTTGCGCCGGCCTTGATCGCTTCTCCGAGGACGACGTAGAGAAACTCGGGGTCGCTCCGCCCGGCATCCTCCGGGCTGAACTCGACGTCGGCGCACAGGCTCCGGGCATAGCCGACCATCGATACTACGCGTTCGACGACGTCTTCGGGATCCATGTGGAGTTTGAGCGACATGTGGATAGGTGAGGTGGCCAGGAAGGTGTGGATCCTCGGGCGCGCGGCGTACTGAACCGCGGTCCAGACCTTGTCGATGTCATCGCGCGTGGCGCGCGCCAGGCCGCAGATGATCGGCGGCTGGCCGTTCGGTCCGGGGGTGTTGCCGACCTCCGTGGCGATCTGGCGGACGGCCTCGAGATCGTCGGGAGAGGCGGCAGGGAAGCCAGCCTCGATGACGTCGACGCCGAGGCGTCCCAAGGCGCGCGCCACTTCGAGCTTCTCCGAGGAGCTCATGGATGCGCCGGGTGATTGCTCGCCGTCGCGCAGGGTGGTGTCGAAGATGCGCACGATGTGTCGATCTGTTCGCGCGGTGTCAGTCACGATTGACTCTCCTTGAGTGCCTGGGTTCACCCCCCTCCCCCTTACCCCCGGTAAGATCATCCTGGGCTTCCCTTTGTGGCTCATCGCTTGCATACTGACTCACAATCCAAATGCCAGGCTTTTTTGGGGGAGCGTGGAAGCGAGACTGCCCCACATCCCCCAAGGGCTAGCCCGTTCGGTGTTCGTCGGCACGTGCGGTTGTAGTCTTCGCACTCCGCCAATTCCCCTTCCACTGCGGAGTCCTGCTTTTTGAAGGAAGCGGGGAAGCAGCGCATCCCCGCATCCGTCAAAAAGCAACCTCCCCCTCTCCGCCACGACACGCGCTGGTAGGTTTCGAGAATCCTGGCGGAGAGGGGGGAAGGGGGGTGAGGCCGAAGGGCAATCGCGCGAGGCGAATGTGGAAGACATCGTTCTAGTCGCCCGGCCGGACGGTGACCGGATCGAGAAACGGCATCATCTGGCGCAGCTCGGCGCCGACCTTCTCGACGAGTTGATCCTGCTCCCGGGAGCGCACGGCGTTGAACCACGGCCGCCCGGCGGCGTTCTCGGCGATCCACTTCCCGGCGTATGTCCCATCCTGGATCTCGGCCAGGATCCGGTTCATCTCACCGATGGTCTCTTCATTGATAATGCGCTGTCCCGAGGAGTAATCTCCGTGCTCGGCCGTGTCACTCACCGAGTAGCGCATGTAGTTCAGTCCACCGCGGTAGATCAGGTCGACGATCAACTTGAGTTCGTGAACGCACTCGAAATAGGCAATCTCGGGCTGATAGCCGGCCTTAACCAGCGTCTCAAATCCGGCTTTGACCAGTGCGCTGACACCCCCGCACAAGACGGCCTGCTCTCCGAAGAGGTCGGTCTCGGTTTCCTCGGCAAAGGTCGTCTCGATCACCCCGGCACGTGTGGCACCGAGCGCTTTGGCATAGGAAAGAGCCGTAGCGCGTGCGGTTCCGCTGGAATCCTGATGGATCGCCAGAAGCGCCGGCGTGCCCTCGCCATCTACGAAGGTCTCCCGGACGCGATGACCGGGGGCCTTGGGGGCAATCATGACGACGTCGACGCCCGGCGGGGGCTCAATGGTCTTGAAGCGGATATTGAAACCGTGTCCGAAGAGCAGCGTGTCTCCTGAACCGAGATGGCGTGCGACCTGACCGGTGAAGATGGCCGGCTGCTCGGTGTCGGGCGCCAACATCACGACGACGTCTCCCCACTCCGCCGCCTCTTCGACGCCGGTTACGGTTAGCCCGGCCGCCTCGGCTTTCGGACGACTCTTCGACCCGGGGCGTAAACCGACGCGCACATCCACTCCGCTGTCATGCAGATTCAGCGCGTGGGCGTGACCCTGGGATCCATAGCCCAAGACGGCCACTTTCTTCGAGCGGATCAGGCTCAGGTCTGCGTCGCCGTCGTAGTAGATCTTGGCCATCGGGTTCTTCTCCTGGCAGAATGATATGAGGTGCCCGGATTACACGGGCGAGTCCTCCGGGATGCGGGCGTGGACGAATTCGGGACTATAGGTCGTCGGCTGGACCCCGCGCCGCATGGCGACGCGGCCCGTCCGGGCGACCTCGATAATCCCAAACGGAGTCAGAACATCTAACAAGCCCCCGATCTTTTCCTCCGTGCCCGTGATTTCCACGATCAGGGCGTCCGGTGCGACGTCGACAACCCGGGCCCGGAACACATCGCAGATCTGCAGCGCTTGCGTCCGGGCCTCGCCGTCAGCGCGGACCTTGATCAAGGCCAGATCCCGCATGACGGACGGGGTGGCCGTCACTTCCTCGACGCTCAGCACGTTGACGAGCTTGTAGAGCTCGGCTTCCACCCGGCGGGCGGTATATTCGTCGACCTTGGTGACGATCGTCATCCGCGAGACACCCGGCTGCTCGGTATGCCCGACCGTGAGCGACTCGATATTGAACCCCCTCCGGCGGAAGAGAGACGCCACTCGATTCAGAACCCCGGGCTTATCTTCGACAAACGCCACATAGGTATGCTCTGCCTGTGCCTCCGAGAGCGTGGGATATCCGTTTATCATGTCAGGCATCCTCGGCCGTTTCGACGATCGGACTCGGGCGGCGGATCATGGCGTGCAGGTCTGCGCCTGCCGGAACCATGGGGTACACAGAGTCTTCCTGTTCCACTCGGAAATCGATCACTACCGTTCCCGGTGACGAACGGGCGAATTCAACCGCCTCGGCGACTTGTTCTCTCTGGTCGACGTGCATGCCGGTCAGTCCGTGGGCCTCGGCCAGCTTGACGAAATCGGGGCTGACCAGGGGCGTGGCAGCGTAACGCCTTTCATAGAAGAACTCCTGCCACTGCCGGACCATCCCCAGGAACCCGTTGTTGATGATGGCGACGTTGAGCTTCAAGTCTTCTTGCACGCAAGTGGAAAGCTCGGCTTGTGTCATTTGGAACCCGCCGTCGCCGACGATGACCCAGATCTCTTCGTCGGGCTTGGCGAAGCGCGCCCCGATCGCCGCCGGCAGGGCGAAGCCCATCGTCCCCAGTCCACCGGAGGTGATCAGCTTGCGCGGGCTCTCGTGGCGGTAGTACTGGGCCTCCCACATCTGATGTTGACCGACGTCGGTCACGACCAGGGCCTCACCCCCCGTGTAGCGCCACAGATCGTGAATGACATGGGCGGCATACAGATGGCCGCTGTCGGGCAGATTCTGGATATCGCGTACGGCAGAATCGCCCTTCAGATCGTTGATGTGTTCGAGCCAGGCAGCATGTTCCAGTGGGGGAGTGCCGGCAAGAAATGTCCGGAGGGTTTCACGCAGATCGCCGACGATTCCCACATCGACGCGTACGTTCTTGTTGATTTCCGATGGATCGATTTCGACGTGGATCTTGCGGGCGTTCACAGCGTAGGTCTTGAGGTTCCCGGTCACACGATCGTCGAAGCGCATGCCCAAGGCCAGCAGGAGATCGGCCTCCTGGATCGCCGTGTTGACCCAGGCCTCACCGTGCATCCCCATCATTCCCAGATTGAGCGGATGGCTGGCGGGGATGCCGCCGATCCCGAGCAGGGTGACGGCGACCGGGATGTGGGCCTTCTCGACGAAGTCCAGCAGCTCCTGGGACGCACCCGACATGAGAACGCCGTGACCGGCCAGGATCAGCGGGCGCTCGGATTTGGCGATCAATTCGAGGGCCCGCTCCAACTCCTCGGGCAGGGCGCGCAAGTCGGGGCGATAGCCCCGGAGCCGTATCGGCTCATTCGACGGTGTGTAATCGATTTTGCCGACCTGCGCATCCTTGGTGATGTCCACCAGAACCGGCCCGGGGCGCCCGGAGCCGGCGATGTAGAACGCTTCCCTCAAGGTGGGGGCAATGTCGTCGGTGTGAGTGACGAGGTAGTTGTGTTTCGTGATCGGGAGCGTGACGCCGGTTACATCGGTTTCCTGGAAGGCATCGCTGCCGATGAATGGCGCGTTGACCTGCCCGGTGATGCACACGATGGGAGAAGAGTCCATCATGGCCGTAGCGATCCCGGTGACCAGGTTCGTGGCGCCGGGCCCGGAAGTCGCCATCGCCACGCCGACGCGGCCCGAGGCGCGGGCGAAGCCGTCGGCCATATGGGCCGCGCCTTGCTCGTGGCGCACGAGGACGTGCCGCACGCCGTAGTCGAGCATGGCGTTGTACACCGGGAGGATGGCCCCACCCGGGTAGCCGAAAACCACTTCGACACCTTCCTGAGTGAGGACTTCCCACACGATTTGTGCACCTGTGCGTTGCATCACCGCCTCCGTCTCTTAAGACTCTCCGCCGTGGCGCCCTACTCGAGATGACAGCTCATCCGCGTCACCATGTACCCGCCCTTCTTCGGCTTCTGGTTCCGATCTGCCCCCCACCCCCTGTGTCCCCCTCTCCGCCATGAGGATGTCCGATCATTCTCGCGTCACATGGCGGAGAGGGGGGTCGGGGGGTGAGGGCAGAACGTGGTGACATCGGACCGATCAACCCCGTCATCGAATGCCTCATGTCGTCAGTTACCCCAGTGTGGCTCACTCGTCCAGCCTAACCTCGCAGCACTGCGCCAGTCGAAGCGCTGGTGACGCTGGCGGCATAACGCCGGAGCCATCGGCTCGCGACATATGACTCGAACGGCGGCAACGCTGCGGTGCGAGAGGCGATCTCGTCGTCGCTCAGAAGGACGTCGAGCGTGCGGCGATCGAGGTCAAGCTCGATCATGTCGCCTTGCCGTAATGCCGCGATCGGGCCGCGGGCGGCCGCCTCCGGGCTGACATGGCCGATGCACGCACCGCGTGTGCCGCCGGAGAATCGACCGTCGGTGACGAGGGCGACCTTGTCGCCCAGGCCCATGCCGACGATGGCACTGGTCGGTGACAGCATCTCCTGCATTCCCGGTCCCCCCGCCGGTCCTTCATAACGAATGACGACGACGTCGCCGGGCTGGACCTCGTGATTGAGGATCCCCCGCATGGCGCCATCGTGGCTCTCGTAGATCCGGGCGGGCCCTGAGAACCGGCGCATTGCCGGCTCGACCGCAGCCGTCTTGACTACGGCCCCATCGGGGGCGAGATTGCCGAACAGGATCGCCAGGCCTCCGTGCTTCGAGTAAGGATCCTGGCGCGAGCGAATCACACGATCGTCGCGGATCTCGGCCTCGGCGATGTCCTGGCCGAACGTGCGGCCGGTCACCGTCGGACGTTCGAGGTGGAGTGTGTTCCCGTCTCGGCTGAGCTCCCGCAAGATTGCCGGAACGCCCCCGGCGCGGTGAACGTCTTCCATGTGCCAATGCGAAGCCGGGCTGACCTTGCAGATATTCGGGACGCGATCGGCGATCTGGTTGATCCGCTCGAGGGGGTAGTCCAGGCCGGCTTCGTGAGCGATGGCCAACGTGTGCAAGAC
>Ga0299915_10002708_pt1 | contig 12892 bp, 14 predicted proteins | sample RVTome_13_FD_200263 | JGI IMG/M metagenome (GOLD analysis project Ga0299915, IMG submission 200263) | Soil microbial communities from uranium-contaminated site in the Upper Colorado River Basin, Wyoming, United States - RVT92D227 (version 2) ...
ATCCCGAGAGCGGGAACGTGTTCTGCCTCTCGGAGGCGCCGAGCGCGGATGCCGTCCAGCGGATCCACACCCGCAACGGCATCCCGCCCGCCGAGATCTACCCGCTCCCGCTCGAAGTCTGAGGCGGGATCGAACCGCCCGCCGCCCCCAGACTCACCCCGGCCCCCGGCGCTCCGCTCTCCTCGGAGGATGGGACGCGCACCGGGCGACCGGGGGCCGTTGCCTGTTGGCACCCCAAGTTGTGGACCACCCACGGGCGCGATCGCCGCGACCGGTGCATACGCCGCGCACGAATCGAGGAGGCGGGGCCTCGTGGGGGGGTCCACTTAGGGAGCTCTTGTCTGCCGGTAAGAAGGCCGCGACACCATGGAGAAGCATAGTGACGGGCTAGCATCCGGTTCGCGGAGCAGATCCGGGCCACCCGCCGAGCCAGACGAGGCAGCGATCGCCGCCGGGGCACGGCGCACGCCGCCGACCATGCGCCAGGGCGAGCCGGACGAGGGTCGACTCGAGATCCCGCGGATCGACCCCGGCCAGCGCGGCGAGCGCCTCGAGCCAGGCGAGACCCCTCGCGTCTCCCTCGGCTTGGCCCAGGCCGAGGTGCTCGGCCGCCCAGCGGGCCCGCTTGTCGCAGGGCGGACGGGCGCCTGGCCAGACGCCGCGCAGCTCACGCAGGAAGAGCCGAACCGTGGTCGGGCCCCAACCGGGCAACTGATCGAGGGTGGCCTCGATCTCGGCCGGATCGTCGGTCGCTTCGGCCACGGAGGAGATCCGGCCGTGGTGACGCTCGATCACGGTCCCCGCCAGCGCCAGCAGCCGGCTGGCGGTGCTGAAGTCGTAGCGCACATAGCCTCCCTCGTCGAGCAGGGCGACGAGCTCGTCCCAGGAGGCGCCGGCGGCCTCGGCGATCGTCCGGATGCCGGCCCGCTCGATCGCGCGATACGTGCGCATGGCGACCTCGGCGGAGATCCGGTGCCCGAACAGCGTGGCCGCCAGGAACCACCGCTCGACCTCGTCGGGCCCCTGGTCGACCGCGATCCCGAGCTGCGCGGAGTAGCGGCCGCCGAGCGTCTCGACGAGCCGCCGAGCGGTCGCGGCGGCCGATCGCCCTTCCGCTGACTCCCCTGACATGCGCCGAGCGTACGCCCGGCGCTTCTCCCGAGCGAGGACGAACGGCTCTGGCGGCCACCGGCCTCCGGAGGGACGATCTAGCTCTCCGGAGGTCGGACGATGGCTGACTGGCTCAGAGCGACCCTCCGCAGAAAGGGGACGCGCCCGGATGGCGCAGCCGGTAATCGCCCGGTGGCGGGACCCAGCGGCACGCGTCTATCTTCCTCGCCAAGGGGCCGTTCCGTGCGAGGCGTAGACTCGTGGCCGTGAACGTCACACCACGGCCGCTCGACTCGACCGCGCACACGTGGTCGGGAGCAGCACGACATGACCGGAACCCAAGGCCCAACCGGAGCTAGCGACCCCACCGACAACCGCCGAGTCATCCGGCTGCCCCGGGCCACGCGCCTTCTTGCGGCTTGGCTCGTTTGCGGCGCGGTCGCCTTCATGGTCGTCTGGTTTACCCCGCTCAACCTTGAGCATGGCCGGCAAGTTGACTGTTGGGTGTACGGATCCAACCCCCGGCAGCCATGCCCGCTCGTGTGGATCCCCACTCCCATCCCGTCATGGTATGTGTGCTCCTGAGGGCCTCTTGTTACGACCCGTACAGCGCGGCTCCGCCCAAGCCGAGGGCATACAACACAGTCCAAGATGCCCACGCCGCCGCGCTGCCGATCCTCGTCCTGCGCGCCGCGGCCCTCGGCACGGTTTTGTGGGTGGCCTACCTCGGCATCCGCGCAGTCCGGTCTCGTGTCCGCTTCAAGGTGGGCTGATCAGGCGCCCAACGAGACGTTTGGAACAGATGGCATCGGAGAGGGGACAGGCCAGCCTCAGCTGTAGCCGCTGTGACCACATCGAATGGTGGCGTGGCAACCAGATGATCTTGGGCAATCCCGCGCGGAAGTCCGACGGCTGGAATGGTGGTCCTGCGGAGTGGACCTGCAACTACTGTGGGCAGCCGGTGATCCGACCAAGTCCCATGCAGGAGGCGCTGGAGCGCCTGCCCCTGTCGGACCAGCGGCTCCGCGCGGGGCGACGACGATCCCGGCCATAGCCGGCCAGTTTGAGCGGGCCCACCGCCTGGCGTCCCGTCGCGGACGACGTACCCTCTCCCACATGTCACGCCGCCGGACCATCGCACGCCGCTACCCGGTCGGTCCCTTCGTTGTCATCACCTACCGGCAGGAACCCGGATGCTGGTACGTGACCCGGCCGAACCGCGTCGGCGCCCTCTGCCGCGTGATCCTGCCGCCGTTCCGCTCATATGGTGCGGCAGTCGTCGCAGCCCACATGCTCGCGGCCCAGCCGGCCTAGGCTCACCCTGCCCTCGGCACCGCGCCAGGCGGTCCGGTCTCTTCGGAGGATGCGGGGCGCACCGCGGGTCCGGGGGCCGCTCCGTATGTTCTTCGACCCCAGTAGACGCCAGCGGCGTCTTGCCCACTCGCCCGGCGCCCAGGGGCCGTTCGGCCCATGCCAACGCTTCCAATGTACCGTTGAAGCGGGACGGTGCCACGGAGCGCACGAGGCTGTGGAGGATGCGACATGGAGCTGCGGACAGTCCGAATCGAGAAGCCCGAGGACCTGAACTTCATCCTCGGGCATTCCCACTTCATCAAGACCGTGGAGGATCTGCATGAGGCTCTCGCCCAGGCCGGAGCGCACCTTCGGTTCGGGCTGGCCTTCTGCGAATCGTCGGGCCCCTGCCTGATCCGGCGCTCGGGCAATGACGCGGAGCTCGTCCGCCTCGCCGTCGCGAACGCCGGGGCCATCGGCGCGGGCCACAGCTTCATCGTGTTCCTCGAGGGCGGCTTTCCCGTCAGCGTGCTCAACGCGGTCAAGGGCGTGCCCGAGGTCTGTCGGATCTTCTGCGCGACGGCGAACCCCGTCGAGGTCGTGGTGGCCGAGACGGAGCAGGGCCGGGCTATCCTCGGCGTCGTCGACGGCCGCTCGCCGCTCGGCGTCGAGACCGAGACGGATGTCGCCGAGCGCAAGGCGCTGCTCCGACACTTCGGCTACAAGCTCTGAGCCTGCTTCACGGAGGAGAAGCCTCCGAGGTTGCCGAGGAGGACTCGCGGCGACGCCTCGGTCGCGGGTTGACGGTCGGGGAGTTGGGGCGGGTGTTGCGGCACCACCCGGGGGACGTTGGGGAGGACGGGCGCCTGACGTAGGGTCGTCTGGCCCTTGCCCCATGTCGGAGGCGCTGGTGAGCCTTGACTGCGGTCGGGGCCAACCTTTCCAGCCGCTGTATCCGTTCCCTTCCCGCCTCACGGGAGCAGGATCGATGGGGTTGTCGGGGCCGTAGCCGGTCCCGTCTGTCCGGTCGAGCGGCTACCGCCCGACCCGGCCTTCGCACCTCGTTCGGTGGTCGGCGCCGTCTTGGTCGTCGCCGCTAGCGACGGCCACGAGGTCGCGCGGGCGACGACCGACACCGACGCCCGCTGGACCGTCACGCTGGCCGCAGGCACGTCCACGCTCACGCCGCAGGCCGTCAACGGTCTCCTCGGGACTGCCCCACCGCTGCAGTTCACGGTCAGTGCGACCGGGTCGTCAGTCAGCCTCGACGTTACCTATGACACCGGCATCCGGTGAGGGCTGATCAGAGAGCTCCCGTCGGTCACGATGAGCAGATCGTGTCGGCCTCGGCCGCGGGTCGCGTGGTCGGTCGCAGCGACATCGCTCGATCGCCCCTTCGCCTGTTGCATGCTTCACTCCCGGTGGCAGGCTTGAGGGTGCCCGCCCGCCTCCGGCCGGCAGCGGGGAGGCTCCATGACCGACAAGCAGACCGGGCCTCTCGAGGTCCGCCCCAACATCCTGCGCGACCAGAGGGCCCCGAATACGTTCCGCAGCCAGGCCGACCCCGGACCTGCCACCAGGCGGGGTCTGAACAGTGGTGGCGGGAACGCGGCGCCACCCGGGCGCATGTGCCCGGCGGCAGCTCCGCCTCTGGGTGTCGGTGGTGTGGTCGTGCGGGCGGTCCTCGTAACCCTCTCCCTGCTCACCCGGACGCCGTAGTCGCGAGGCGGATTTCCTCCGCGCTGGGTCGGCTCGGGCCGAGATCGGGGGTGGGTGTCGAGCAACCCGGGTGACGCGCCGTCGTTGGGCCGACCCGCGCTCGGTCGGGCCCGTGCAGGGGTCATACTGGAGTGGCTTCGAAACGGAAGGCAGCGTTGGCGATCCGGCGGTTGCTCCCCGTGCACGTCGTGGTGGCCGTCGCGCTGCGGCCGGCCTTCTTCTCGATCCGGTGCCTGGGGCGCGGGCACTGTGGGGGTGCGATGGTGGCAGGCGACGCGCCGGGGCGGGTCGACACCGTCATCGCGTGGTCGGGAGGGCGGCGCCTCCACCTGCTCACCTGGGGTGAGATCAGCGAGGGGCGGCGGGCCAGCGTAGAGCACGCCGCTTCCCGCAGCGCCGACGTCGATGACCTCGAACACGCCCTCGTCCGCGTCTTCGGGCACCGCGTGCAGCGGAGGATCCGGGGACATGCGACGCCCGACGTCTGGTTCGAGGTCCGGTAGCCCACGAGTGGAGCACACCACGATGCAGGAGAAGCCCGCCCGGCCGGCATCCGCGCGGACGCCCGCCTCGCGAGGCCGCCCATTCAAGCGACCGGTTCCCTTGCAGGCGATCACGGTCGCGACTGCGTCGACGGCGCTCCCTCTCTGTGGCCCGGGTGCGCCTGCCCGCGGCAGCATGGCCACTGCGGCCCGGCTGCCGGCCTACTCCAAGTAGTCCCGCAGCTTGCGCGAACGGCTGGGGTGGCGCAGCTTCCGCAGCGCCTTCGCCTCGATCTGGCGGATCCGCTCGCGTGTCACGTTGAAGTCGCGGCCGACCTCCTCCAGCGTCCGGGCCCGCCCGTCCTCCAGCCCGAAGCGGAGCTGGAGCACTCGGCGCTCACGGCCCGTCAGCGAGTTGAGCACGGCCGCCACCTGCTCCTTGAGCAGCTGGTTCGCCGCGGCCTCGGCCGGGGCCAGCGCGGCGCGGTCTTCGATGAAGTCGCCCAGATGCGCGTCCCCTTCTGCGCCGATTGGCGTCTCGAGGGAGAGCGCCGGCTGGGAGGCCTCGATGATCTCGCGGACCTTCTTCGGGGTGACCACCACCTCCTGGCCCTTCGACATCGCCTCGGCGATCTCCTCGATCGTCGGTTCGCGACCCAGCTCCGGGAGCAGCTGTCGGCTGACCCGGATCAGCCGATTGATCGTCTCCACCATGTGGACCGGGATGCGGATCGTGCGCGCCTGATCGTCGATCGCGCGGGTGATCGCCTGGCGGATCCACCAGTGGGCATAGGTGGAGAACTTGAAGCCTCGCTCGTAGTCGAACTTCTCGACCGCCCGGATCAGGCCGATGTTGCCCTCCTGCAGGAGGTCGAGGAAACTCATCCCGCGGCCGATGTACTTCTTGGCGACCGAGACCACTAGCCGCAGGTTCGCGCTGGTCAGTTGCTCGCGGGCGTCACGGCCGATCCGCACCAGCACGCCGCGGCGCTCGCAGAGCTTGGTGTGGGGCGGCACGGCGGGGTCCCAGCCCATCTCCTGGAGCAGCGCGGCATCGTGGGCGGTGGTGACCCAGCGCTGCAAGGCCGGGAACGCCACGCCCTCGCGGGTCCAGTCGTAGAGGGCGCGCAGGCCGGTGTTGTCGCGCGAGTCGAGATCGCCGTTGTGGACCGCGAGGTAGGCGAAATCCAGCAGCGTCAGGAAGGCATCCGGCGTCAGCGCCCTGTTGTAGGCCGTGACGAGGTGGCGAGCCTCCTTGAGGAGTGTCGTGGTCCCCTCGGACTGAACATCCCGGCCGGCCTCGATCAGGTGGAAGTCGGGCGAGGGCGCGAGCAGGTCGGCCGCGGCCTCCTCCGAGATCGCGTCGCGGACCATCGTGTGGGCCTCGGGGCCGAACGGCAGGCGGTGCTGCGGCTTGGCCGTGCGGGTCTTGCGCTCGGTGTCGTGGGTCGTCCACTCGTGGAGCGAGACGATGCCCTTGCCGGGCGCCTCCACCAGTTGCTCGCCGAGCTCGATCGCCTTGGCCAGGACGACCTCCTCCTCGGCCGTCAGGAGGGCGACCTTGCTGATCTCCTTCATGTACATCCGGACCGGGTCGTCGATGCCGAGCAGGTCGGCCGAGAGCGCCTCGAGCTCCTCAGCGGTCGGCTCCTCGCGCTCCTTCGCGTCGAGCTTGACGGGAGCATCGGCGACGAGCGCGCGCCGCTCGGCCCCGTCCTCGTCGACCACCTCGACTCCGATGACGACCGCGTCGGCGGGCACCTTGGGCATGTCGAGATCGGCGTGGTCGTCCCTATCGGCGGCAGGGGCCGCGACGGCGCTGGCACTCGCGGCACGACGGCGGGTTGGCCGGGCGCTGGCGAGCTTGACCTCGGGGAGAGACCCCGCTCTGAGGCCCAGCAATTGTCTCGTGATCCCGTCCCTCCCCGGCAACTCCCGCCTGATCGCCGCCCCTCACTCTACGCCCACCCCGGCTCGGCGCAGGGGTTCGGTCGCGACAGCGAGACCGCCCGGCGACCGGGGTCAGCTCACACGACCCACTGATAGTGTCGACCGTCGCCCACTCTGTCGAGACCGGCGATGCCTCGGGGATGTTGAGGCCCCCGTTCGGCCGAGTCGGGATCCAGTCAGCCACATCCACCTCCCGACGGAGAACTGACCGTAGCGCTGCCCGGGCAAGACAGTTCGCTTCCCGGTCGACGTGCGTTGTGCACCCCCATGCATGGCGACGGCGTGCGCAGTCTTTCGTTCCTGGGATCGGCAACATCCCCCTCCGGGGAGACGGCGCGGATGGTGCCCTGGGGTCGGGGGGCGGGCAACGAAGCGCCCGGAGGAGCCGGTTGTCCGTCGACCGGCGCACCGCCCATCGCGATTGCTCGTGATCGTCGATCCGCCGCTGGGTCCGTCGCCGGCGCCCTTGCGGTACGGTCCGGTCTCCCGGGACCGCCCCGGGGATTGCTCCCCAGGCCGGTTCGGCAGTGAATGTCGGCCCCCTCGGGCAAGGTTTAGAATGGACGTTCGAAGAGATTCGCACAAGGGGCTTGTCCACCAACTGGCAGCCCGCCTTCCGGCCTTGTCCACCAAACCAGCGGTCTGAACCGCCCTGACTTCGGTGGAGACTCGGGTGATTGGATTTCAGGCGGCCTCGGTGGTCGCCTGTAGGCCCTGATGGTAGGCCGCCTCGAACTCTGCTGGGGGCACGTCGCCACAGGCGCTGTGGAGGCGGCCGTGCTCCAGAAATCGACCCGTTCGGCGGTGGCGAGCTCGATCCGCGCGACCGTCCGACACGGCCCGGGGCACACACGACGTTGCCATAGTGCTGGGGTCTGGACGGCGTCGAGTTCCCGGGCGCCCGGGAACTCGCGGCGCATCAGACCACGGCAGGTTGAGCGTCATCTCACGAATCTGGCCGGCCGTTCGCAGATGCGACTCCTCCGGCCTCGCGGCCGAGGGAGTCGCACGCGCCATCCCGGTCATCGGAGCGACCGTCTCCGGCTTACCGCGGACATCACGCCATGGCCACCGCGGCGCGCGGCGCGCGGTCCGCGGGCCCGGGCAGGGCGGCGAGCGCATGGTCGCGGACCCGGCCGTCGCGCATGCGCACAACGCGGTCGCAGGCCCCGCCGACCTCGGGGTCGTGGGTGACTAGGATGAACGTCTGGCCATGCTCGCGGTTGAACAGGCGCAGGAGCGCAAGGACCTCCGCGGAGCGCTCTGAGTCCAGGTTGCCGGTCGGCTCGTCGGCGAGGATGAGCGACGGCCGGTTGACCAACGCCCGAGCGATCGCCGCGCGCTGCTGCTCGCCGCCGGAGAGCTCGCCGGGGCGGTGGTTGCCCCGGCCGGCCAGTCCGACTAGGTCGAGCGCCTCGCCGGCCGCATCCCTCGCGGCCGGGCCCCGGATCCCGGCGTATTCGCGGGAGAGCATCACGTTCTCGAGCGCGGTCAGCGTCGGGACCAGGTTGAAGTCCTGGAACACGAAGCCCATCTGGCGGGCCCGGATGCGCGTTCGCTCGGCCTCGCCGAGGGCCACCATGTCGCGGCCGTCGAAGAACAGCTCGGGACGCGGGCCGTGATTGAGGTCGGGCGCGTGAAGCAGGCCCAGGATGTGCATGAGCGTGCTCTTGCCCGATCCGGACGGGCCCATGATCGCGACCATCTCGCCCTGCTGGATCCGGAAATCCACGCCCCGCAGGGCTTCGACGGTCGTGTGCCGCCCAAGGCGATAGGTCTTGCGCAGGTTGCGGCCTTCGAGGAGCGCCATCGGTGTCATCGTTCGTTCTCCAGTCCGGGCGAGGTGACAGTCATTCGTAGCGCAGCGCCGCGACCGGATCGAGCCGCGCGGCGTGCAGGGCGGGGACGAAGCCGGCGAGGGCCCCGAGGACGGTCGAGAACCCGACCGCGGTGAGGGCCGTGCCTGGAGTCAGCTGGAAGAGCACAGTGCCCGACGCCCGTCCCGCCTCGTTGGCGATGACGACAAGCGCCGCGCCCAGGGCGAGGCCCACGGCGCCGCCGAGGAACCCGATTAGGGCGGACTCGGTCACGAGCTCGCGCACGATGCGCAGCCGGCCCCCGCCGATCGCGCGCTTGATCCCGATTTCGCGGGTCCGCTCGGCGACAGACATCGCCATGGTGTTGATGACGGACAGGCCGCCGACGGCAAGGCTGATGAGGGCGATCCCAACGAGGATCGAGTTGAGGATCGAGGTGGCCGACCCGATCTGGCGGTCGAAGTCCGCGGCGGTCATCGTCTCGAGGTCGGGATCGGCGGCCCTGATCGCGGCCGCGACCGCCTCGGGGTCGGCGCCGTCCCTCGGGTAGATCGTCAGCCCGCTCACGACGGTCGCCGGGTCGAGCTCCGCCGCGACGAGCGAGGGGAGCGTCCGGACGTACAGTCGCTGCCCGGCCGCCAGGGGGACGATCGCGGTCGTGTCAGGCGCTGTCAGCGTGGGCTCGAGGATCCCCACGACGAGAAACCGCTCGCCGCGGAGGGTCAGGCTGTCTCCGACCTGGGTGTCCAGCTGGCGGGCGATGTCCGAGCCCAGGACGACCACGTCCGAGCCTTCGTCCTCCTGCGTCAGGGCGCGTCCGCTCGCGTAGTGGAAGGCGAACGATTCGCGGCCGCGATCGGCACCAGCGACCTGGCCGATGATCATCTGGGGCATGCCCATCGACACCCCGCTGATCTCGTCGGACATGAGCATTGTGACGCCCGGGACGACGACGTCGACGCTGGCCAGGCCGGCGATCCGGTCCGCCGTCGAGATCGCCAGGGGGCTGCCGAACGCCATTCCGCCGCCTTTGCCGGTGGCGGTCACCTTGCCGGCGTAGAACTCGCTGCCACCCGCGACCAGGGCGTTGATCTTGTTGGCCATCGAACCGAAGACGACCAGGGCCCAGATGCCGATCGTGATCCCCAGGATCGTGAGCGTGGTCCGGGCTTTGCGTCGCCCGAGGTTGCGCAGGAGTCTCATGCTTCCTCGTTCCACTTCGGCCGGCACTCGGCCGGCCGTCCGGCTCGTCGCGATGCTCGGCACGTGGAAGACGCTACCGTCGGGGCACCGCACGGCCCAGCCGGCCAGCAGGCATCTTTGGGATGGGGCTAGCCTCGGGGTCGCACGGAGAGCGGTCGCACCTGGACTCGGGTCTGTAGCCCGGGGTGAGAGCGGTCCGGCGAGCGGCCCGAGCGAGCTGGGTCTCCGGGAGCTCCGCGGGATGAGCCGCGTTAGCGCGACGCCCACCCGCCCCGTGACTCCTGCTCCCGGTTCGCCCCCCGCAGGTGCAAACGGCGCTCGGCGATCGCCACGGCCGCCTCTGTGTCGCCGAGCAGATCGAGGGCCGCCGCGCGGGCCGTGTCGGCGAGGCATGCCGCCTGTGCCGCAGCCCGGCTGGCGACGGCGGTGCGGCGCGGAGTGAGGTTCGGGAGACCTCTCCTCCGGGATCTGTCGTCGCGCATGGCTGGCAACGCGTCGCCCAGGGCGGCGAGCCGCACGGCGGTCTCGCGTCGCCCTGGAGGGCAGTCCAAGCCAGAGGCTTGGCGTCGGGCCCCGACCGAAGGTCTCAGGCGACGGCAGACCTCTGCGGCATTCGACAGGGGTCGCTCTAAGGGTTCACGACCCCTTTCAGGGCATTGATGTACTGGTCCTCGGTCGGATCGTTCAGGTACTGGGTATCGCCCTCGTGGAACGTGGCGAAGTACGGGCACTCGGTGGTCGATGCCTCAAGCGCCTGGGGTTCGCCCACCTGCTTGCCGGTCGCCGCGGCATACACGGTGAGCTTGTACACAGTGTCGGTCAGCTCGAGCGTGGTCGTCGTGTCGCTGTCACTGGCCTTGAAGTCGCACTTGGTGCCATTTGGCGTGGCAGACACCCGTCGCGAGCACGCGACAAGCTGCACGCCGGCGAGCTCGCTGTTGTTGGCGTAGTCCTCGTCCTCGGCGACCGTCCACCCGGCCGGGAGCGTCACGCCCGACTTGACCAACGTCGGGGGATCGTCGAAGTCGGTGAAGAGAACGACCGGATGAGTGCCCGGCGTGGCGTCATAGGCCGCCGCGGCACCGAACCCGACCTGCGTCTCGCAGACTCGATCGAAGTCGGTCATGAACGCCGGGAGATCGGCTTTCGCCGTCTGGCTGGCCGTCGCGGCGGTCTCGCCGCCGTTCACCTGGCCGCCGCCCTCGGTGGCGTCGGCGGCGCCCCCGGTGCTCGAAGCCCCGCCGTTGCTTCCGCCGCAGCCGCTCAGCAGGGCAGCGGTGAGGCAGAGCCCGAGGAGGGCGCGTGTGGCTCGCACGTCAGTGCTCCCTTCGGTGTCCCCGGCTACCGCCGCCGCGAAGCGAACCCGGATGATACGCGGCGCGGTGCCATCCGGATGATCGGAGTATGACCGACCCGGCGTCGGATCAACGGTCCTGATCGGGCAGATTGACTGAGCCAATCGGGCGCTGCTCCTCGCCGGCATGATCAGCTTCCGGCCGATGGGGCTGGGCGCTATGAGACGCGGCACGCATGCAGATCCGGGCCCGGAAGATGGGGTTCGTGTTCCAGGATTTCAACCTCGTGCCCACCCGGACCGCGCTCGAGAACGTCATGCTGGCGGGCGAGTACGCGGGCCTCCACGGATCCGCCAACCGGAAGGCGGCGCTCGACGCGCTCGACCTCGTCGGACTTGGGCAGGCGCCGGGATGGCGGGTGCGGCCGGGTAGCACGCAACCTCGCACCCACGCACGCGAAGGCCCCGCCGGTTGGCCCGGCGGGGCCTTCGTCATACCCAGGAGACGATGGTTGGGCCGGATCTGGGCTCAGGCTGCTATCGCGACGCTCCGCCGACAGTGCGGGGCAATGTCAGCTCGGGTAACACCTGATGCCATGAAGGAGCGGGCCTCCGCTCCGATGCTTATGGCGCGATCCTGTGATGGATCTGCCAGACGCAAGCGATCAGAAGAGGAGGCCCAGGCAATGGTGTACCTCGGAGTGGACCTGCACCGCAAGGTCAGCCACGTCGTCGCCCTCGACGAGGCCGGCGAGACGCTCCTCTCCCGACGCTTCGAGCACAGCCCGGACGCGTTCCGGCGGGTCTTCGGGGAGCTCGAGCCCGAACCGGTCTCGGTCGCCTTCGAGGCGACGTACGGCTGGGGCTGGTTCGCCGACCTGCTCGCCGACGCGGGGATCGAGGCCCACATGGCGCATCCCCTCGCGACCAAGGCGATCGGCGCGGGGCGGGTCAAGAACGACGCGGTCGACGCGGCGACCCTCGCCCACCTCCTGCGCACGAATCTCCTGCCCGAGGCCTGGATCGCGCCGCCCGAGGTCCGCGAGCTCCGCCGGCTCGTCCGGATGCGGGCCTCCCTCGTCCGGATCCGCTCCCGGCTCAAGTGCCAGGTTCACGCCCTGTGCGCGGACGCCGGGATCCCGGTTCCGGCATCCGACCTCTTCGGGCGGAAGGGCCGCGAGCACTTGGCCACCCTCACGCTCCCACCCATCTCGGCATCCCGGCTCGCCGCGCACTTGCGGTTGATTGACGACCTCGCCCGGGAGATCATCGCCGCCGACCGCGAGATCGTCGTGGCCTTCAAGGGTGACGACCGGGTGCGCCGGCTCCTGCCGATCCCGGGGATCGGCATCCTGAACGCGGCCACGATCGTCGCCGAGGTGTGGGACGTGGGTCGCTTCCCGTCCGCCGACCACCTCGCATCGTGGGCCGGCCTCACCCCCACCGAGCGCAGTTCGGCCGACCACGTCCGGCGCGGCCACATCAGCAAGCAGGGCAGCCGCTGGCTGCGCTGGGCGATGGTCGAGGCCGCCACCAAGATCGGGTCATCCCGGTCGGCCAAGCTCCACCGCTTCGCCGACCCGATCGCGGAACGCCGCGGGACCAAGATCGCGCGGGTCGCCCTCGCCCGCCGGATTCTCGTCCTCGCCTTCTATGCCCTCCGCGACGAGCGGGGCTGCCGGGACTACCCGCCGCTCCCGCGCCCGTCGCGCCGGCCGGTCACGGCGCGCTCGCTCCCTGTCATGGCCTCACCCGACGGCCGCCGTTCTGATTGAGCCGCCCCTCCGGCCGCATGTCCACCATGAGGACCACCCTCGAATAGATGACTGACCGGAGCGATCCCGCTCATCACCCTGGTGCACGCGGCCGACCATTCGTGACCGACCCAGCAAGGAGAGGCCTCATGCATCCACGACCACCCCCTTGACACCGGCCCGCTCTTTCATAGATGACAGTAAGGCCTCGCCAATTGGTGGCCGCCGAGATCGACTGAGGTCCGGCTGCAGTCCCGATCGCCCGCTGTC